>Ga0209893_1000032_pt1 | contig 36084 bp, 31 predicted proteins | sample GWRWT3_25Nov14_FD_187190 | JGI IMG/M metagenome (GOLD analysis project Ga0209893, IMG submission 187190) | Sand microcosm microbial communities from a hyporheic zone in Columbia River, Washington, USA - GW-RW T3_25-Nov-14 (SPAdes) (version 2) | ecosystem: Engineered > Artificial ecosystem > Sand... | reverse complement strand
GCCGCCGTAGAGGTGCAGCCAGCCGATAAAGCCTCAAAAATCAGGGTGGATTCAAGTCTGCCCAACTCCGATCCCCCCACATCCTGGCGGACATAAATGCCGGCAAAGCCCAAAGCCGCCGCCTCGCGCAGCACATTTACCGGAAAATGCCCGTTTTTATCCCATTCCGCCGCCTTTGGCGCCAGTTTACCCGCCGCGAAGCTTTGGGCCGCAGCCTGAAATGCCGCCTGTTCCTCATTCAACTCGAAGTGCATGCGTTCTCCCGATCAAATATTCGTATGATGTTAAACTAATGACGAAACTGTGACGGCTGCTACAGGCGTGTAGCAAGGAAGCCATTTAATTAACAGAATATTAAGGAAACTAATTAGTAACTATTTACCCAACATACTGGCTGCTTCGGATTATAGAATCTACAGGCCGCATCGCATCGCATTACGGTGGCGGATCAGGGGCGATGACAGACAACGAAACCAAAATCAAAATCGCCAATAACCGGCTGATCACAGCCGAGCGTTATTACTGGGCTGCCGATATCGCCGCCTTGCTGGTCGTATGGACCATTTGGCCGTATGTTTCCCATGCGCAGGCGCTTCTTGTTGGAACTGGCCTCGTTCTGGCAAATCACATTCTGTCCTTCATCGGCGATTTTTTCAATCGGGATGAGGCGCGAGATAGCCGGTCAGATTTCTGGGAAAAATGGCTGATCGCCGGCAATCTGATTGCTGGTTCCGCGTGGGGTCTCACCTCCGTCTTATTGTTCAGGCTTTTACCGCAGAACGTTACGCCGGAGCTGATAATGATCAGCACCCTGTTGATTGCAGCCTGGAGCATCTCCAATGTCCCGGCGACCAAATGTGTATATGCTTTCTCACTTCCCGCTGGCATATTCCTGCTGCTGGCCATGCTGCTATACGGGTCACCATCGGATTACGCGATCAGCCTGATTATCCCACTGTTCCTTATCTCCATTCTCAAACACACGCGTCTGGTGTCCGCCGCCTATCGCGCTTCGATCGAGCAATTAAGCGGATTGCAAAAGCTTGCAAGAACCGAGGCGGAACGCGGTGAGCTGATCTCGCAGGATTATGCCCGGCTGCGTCATTTACTGGACGCGGTGCCGGTGCCCGTGATTGTCAATAATCTGGCAAGCGGGCTGCTGGTTTATCTGAACCAGGCTGCCCTGGAGTTGATTGGCATAAATGATTTATCGGAAAGACCCGGCGCCCGTGGCGTGGATTTTTTCGCCACCCCCGAAGAACGCGATAAAGCAGTGGCCAAAATTGTGAACAACGACACCACCCCCGTCGAATTTCAACTGAAACGCGCAGACGGGTCGCCGTTCTGGGCCTATTACACTGCAAGCCAATTGGTCTATGAAGGCGAACCCGCCATAATTGGTACGATCACAGACGTGACAGCACGGCGCCAGGCAGAGGAAGATCTGCGGAATAGCCAGGAGGAATTGCGGCGCGCCACCGAGCAACAAAATTCTCGCTTGCGCAACCTGCTTGACAATGTGCCTGTCCCCATCTGCGTCAGCAAGCAGAAAGATGGTATATTATTGTACATGAACCGCAGCGCACTTGATCTGGCTGGGGTAAACGACTTGTCGGAAATACCAGGCATTCGCGGCGTGGACTTCTTTGCCGACCCGGTTGAGCGTGAGAGGCTGCGCCACAGAAGAACTACCAATCAACACATTTCAGAAAAAGACTACAGAAATCTTGAGTTCCAATTACTGCGCGGCGACGGATCATTGATGTGGGTGTTTTATTCCGCAAACGAGATGGTGTATGAAGGGCAACCCGCCATCATCGGGACGTTCACGGACATAACCGTGCGGCGTCATGCCGAAGCAGAACTGCGCAAAAGCGAGGAAAAGTTCAGGCTGCTGGCGGATCATGCTAATGATGTGATCAGCATCTATTCCATGGAAGGTATATGCCGCTATGTCTCGCCCTCGGTCGAGCGCGTACTTGGATATAAACAAGAGGAGTTTGTGGGGCAATCTCTGGCTAAATATGCGTATCCTGATGATCTCAAAGAAATTTACTTAAACAATATAAAATATATAAAGGCGGGCGTCACTCCCGAACTCTATTTATTCCGTGTTCGCCATAAAGCCGGAAATTGGGAGTGGATGGAAGGATCAATCTCCGTTGAAAGGGATATTGTCACCGGAAAAATCACACAGGTTTCCAGTGTTTCGCGTCTTGTCACCGAACGGGTGCGCCAAGATAAGGAACTGCGCGATGCCCGCGAACGCGCCGAAGCGGCCGACCGGGCGAAGTCCGATTTTCTGGCGCATATGAGCCATGAAATCCGCACCCCGCTGAATGCCGTGATCGGCTTTTCCGAAGTGATGCGCGATCAATTATTCGGTCCATTGGGGTCGCCCCGTTATCTTGAATATGTAAATGACATCCATAACAGCGGAATTCATCTGCTTGAATTGATCAATGACGTGCTCGATCTATCCAAAATAGAGGCCGGCAAATTTGAATTGCAGGAAGATCGCGCTCATCTGAACACAATCATCGACACGGCGTTCCGGTTTATGCATGATCGTGCCGATGCTAAACGCATCTCCCTGCAAAGCAGGCTGCATGAGACACCGGATATCTGGTGTGACCGGCGCATTTTTACGCAGATAATGCTGAATATCATTGGAAACGCCATCAAATTTACGCCTGAAAGGGGACGCATTACAGTTGAGTCTCATCTGGATGCCGGGGGAAATCTGGTTTTGAACATAACCGACACCGGCATCGGGATTGCTCTGGAGGATATCCCTATTATCTTAAAGCCATTTGGTCAGGTGCGGTCCAACGCTGATATAGCAATTTCGGAACCTGGAACCGGATTGGGGCTGCCGCTTTCAAAATCTTTTGTTGAAAAGCACGGGGGTACACTTTCGATCACCAGCGAAGTGGGCATTGGCACCCGCGTCAGCATTACGATCCCGGCTGCGCGCGTGATGGGTGATCAGGGCGATACTGGCATTGCATCGACAACGCTTTAAGCCCGCAAGGCACCAGATAAAATATTTCAACCGGTAATCCCAACCGGTATATGATGCCCCCAGGGCAATTTGTGATCAGATTGAAGCGCCTTTAACCCCACGATGTCATTATCCGGCTTGTCCGGGTAATCATCCAATGGCCTGGGTTTTGGGGTGTGGGTTGCCCGGCTAAACCGGGCAATGACAATGAGGGTGTGTGATGCGCTTCAATCCGTTCACAAATCACCCCAGATTTTAATGTGTTAGAGCAACTTCCAACGGGCCACTTTGATATGGACAAATTTTCCGCTGCCTTCCCCGCCATTCGCATGCGGCGTAACCGCGGCACAGACTGGGTGCGCCGCCTGGTGGCTGAAAACGCCCTGTCCGTGAATGATCTCATCTGGCCGGTATTTGTCTGTGAGGGAGTAAACCGGCGCGAAGCTATTGCCGCAATGCCTGGGGTTGAACGTATTTCGGTTGACCTTGTTCCCGCCGCTGCCGGGCGGGCAGAGAAACTGGGCATACCGGTGCTGGCCCTGTTCCCCGCCACCGATCCTATGCGCAAGGATGCGCGTGGCGCTGAGGCGTTGAATCCCGATAATCTGGTTAATGCGGCCATTCGCGCCATCAAGCAGCGTGGTTTCAACCTGGGCGTGATGTGTGATGTGGCGCTTGATCCCTATACGGACCATGGCCATGACGGGGTTCTGGACGGTGATATAATCGCCAATGACGAAACCGTGGAAATTCTGGTTGCGCAGGCGTTGGTGCAGGCGCAGTCAGGCTGCGATGTGATTGCGCCATCCGACATGATGGATGGGCGTATTGGCGCGATCCGTTCGGCGCTGGATAAAGGTGGTTTTGAGCATGTGCAGATCATGGCCTATGCCGCAAAATACGCCTCCGCCTTTTACGGCCCGTTCCGGGAAGCAGTTGGCTCACAGTCCGTACTGAAAGGCGACAAGAAAACCTATCAGATGGACCCCGCCAATTCCGACGAGGCGCTACGCGAGGTTGCTCTCGATATTGCCGAGGGCGCGGATATGGTGATGGTAAAACCCGGCATGCCCTATCTGGATGTGCTGTACCGGGTGAAACAGCAATTTCAGATGCCGACCTTCGCCTATCAGGTGTCCGGCGAATACGCCATGCTGATGGCCGCCGCGCAAAATGGCTGGCTGGATCAGGAACGCGCCATGATCGAAAGCCTGCTGGCCTTCAAACGCGCCGGGGCGGATGGCGTTCTCAGTTATTTTGCGCCACTGGCGGCGGAGTGGCTGATTGCAAGGATGTGAAATTAGACTCTTATCCGATCATGTTGCTCCATTTTGCCCCCCACCCCAGCCCTCCCCCACAAGGGGGGAGGGGGAAGACCCTGAAAGTTGGGATAAGCCCCTCCCCCTGAAAGGACCGGGCTATCGCATATGAATTTTTTTTGCTGCACGTAGCTCCCTCCCCCCTTGTGGGGGAGGGCTGGGGTGGGGGGGTAGGCGCAATATAACCGGAGAAGATTCTAAAGTGTTTTTACAAATGCATCAAGCTCTTGCGGCGAAGATATGCTATGCAAGGTGAGGTCAGGGTTAATCCGCTTGGCCATGCCGCTGAGCACCTTGCCCGCTCCCAGTTCAATAATCGTATCGACGCCATTGGCCGCCATATACTCCACGCTTTCACGCCAGCGCACCAGGCCGGTTACCTGGTCCACCAGCAGACGGCGGATTTCTTCGGCGTCATCCACCGGCCCGGCGGTGACATTGGCGATCAGGCCGACGGCGGGATCAATCATTGCGGTTTTGGCCAGGGCTTGCGCCATGGCGTCGGCGGCGGGTTGCATCAGCGCGCAATGAAACGGGGCACTGACCGGCAATAGCATGCCGCGTTTTACACCCAGGGTTTTGGCAAAGGCGATGGCGGCTTCAACAGCACTTGTGGCGCCACTGATAACCACCTGCCCCGGCGCATTATCGTTGGCCACCTGACAGACCCCGGCCTTCGCGCCCTCGGCGGCGGCGGCTTTGGCCTGGTCCAGTTCAGCCCCTAAAAGGGCCGCCATCGCGCCCACACCGACCGGCACGGCCTTTTGCATGGATTGACCCCGCAGTTTCAGCAAACGCGCTGTATCGGCAACGCTCATGGTTTTGGCCGCAGCCAGCGCGGAATATTCGCCCAGCGAATGCCCTGCCACCCATTTCACCTTGCTGGCCAGATTAAAGCCGGCTTCTTTTTCCAGCACCTTCATGATCGCCATGCTGACCGCCATCAATGCGGGTTGCGCGTTTTCCGTCAGTTGCAGTTCTTCCGGCGGACCACCCCACATCAGGCGGGATAAATTCTGTTGCAGGGCCTCGTCCACTTCCTCGAACAGTTCGCGCGCTGCTTTATAAGTATCAGCCAAGTCCTTTCCCATACCAACAATTTGACTGCCTTGTCCGGGAAATGTGAATGCGCGGGCCATGATGCTTCTCCTAAGGAATAATAATTGCCCAGTGATAGCGATGCACTTCGTCCTGTTCAAGCATCGCGAAATGCGGTTAGCATTCCTGACAAGAAATCATACTCAGCGGAGGGCGCACCATGACCATTGTAGAAACACGCGGCGGCAGGATTGAGGGCGAAACACAGGATGGCGTTACCCTGTTCAAGGCGATACCCTATGCGGCGCCGCCGGTCGGCGATCTGCGCTGGATGCCGCCGCAACCTGCCAAGCCATGGGCGGGGGTCAGAAAATCGGAAAAATTCAGTGATACCGCCATGCAGAATGCCTCCATGATGGATGGGCTGTTTGGCGGCAGCCCCTGGCCCGCCAGCGAAGATTGCCTGTATCTCAATGTCTGGACGCCCGGAGCGGACGGCAAGAAACGCCCGGTCATGGTATGGCTGCATGGCGGGGCCTTCGTCATTGGTTCCGGTAGCGAACCGATCTATATCAGCGACCGACTGGCGCGGCGCGGCGATGTGGTGGTGGTTACCGTTAATTACCGGTTGGGAACGCTTGGATTCCTCAATCTGAAAGAAATTACGAAGGGGGCCATTCCTTCCACGGGCAATGAAGGCCTGCTGGATCAGGTGGCGGCGCTGCAATGGGTGAAAGACAATATCGCTGCGTTTGGCGGCGATCCGGCCAATGTCACCATCTTCGGCGAATCTGCCGGTGGCATGAGTGTGGGCGCGCTGCTTGGCCTGCCCGCCGCAAAAGGCCTGTTCCACAAGGCGATCCCGCAAAGCGGCGCCTGTCATACGGCGGCCAGCAAGGCCCAGGCGGTGCGCGTAGCCGAAGCCGTGATGGCCGCAACCGAACTGAAAACCGCCGATGATCTGCGCAAGGCCGAGGGCAGGGTTTTTATGCGCGCCCAGGCGCATCTGGCGCTGAACAAGGTGCCGGGGCATACCGTGGCGGAAGTGGGCGGCATGCCGTTCCGTCCCGCTGTCGATGGCGGGGTGCTGCCGGATTACCCGATCCATGCCGTGCGCGGCGGCGCGACCCGGCATATCCCCATCATGACCGGCACCACGACCGAGGAATGGAAACTGTTTGGGGCGATGGAAAAGGCCATTACAGGCCTGAACGAAGAAAGCATGCTGAAACGACTCAGCCTTACCCTGCCGGATGTGGACCTCAAAAAGCTGCTGGCCCCCTATCCCGCGATGCTACAGGCGCGCGGCGAAGACCCAACGCCACCCAACCAGTTTATGGCCGTGCAGACCGACCGGATTTTCACGGCACCCGCCACCCGCCTGCTGGAGGCCCACACCAAAAACGGCGGAACCGGCTATGCCTATCTGTTTGACTGGAAATCCCCCATCGCGGGCGGCGCGTTTGGTGCCTGCCATGCGCTGGAACTGGGTTATGTGTTCGGCACCTATAGCCTGAAGGGCGCGGAGAAATTCTCCGGCTCCGGCCCGCAGGCCGATGTGCTGGCCGCCACCATGATGGATGCCTGGACTGCCTTCGCCCGTTCCGGCAAGCCCGGCTGGACCAGCTATGACCTGGGACAGCGCACCACCATGATGTTCGGCGCACAAAACAAACTGATCTCCAACCCCCTCCCCGCCATCCGCCAGGCCTGGGACACCATCCCCGACCAGCTTATCGGAGCGATATAGCGCCTTGCATCTCTGGACGGAATACGTATAGTGCGCGGCTCGCAGCCTGGGCTTGCCGGTCCGGGCTGTTTTGTTAGGATATACCCCCTCCGTTAAGTGGGGTGGATGGCGAATGGTCTTGAGACAAGAGGGATAATATGACGACATATGAACATGTCTTTATCGCCCGTCAGGATGTGTCGCCCCAACAAGTCGATGCATTGGTAGAGGCGTTCAAGAACGTCATTACCGAAGGCGGCGGACAGGTCGGTAAGACCGAATATTGGGGCTTGCGCAACATGGCGTACCGGATTCGCAAGAACCGGAAGGGACACTATGTGTTGATGAATATCGACGCGTCCCCCGCGGCGGTAAAGGAAATGGAACGCCAGATGGGCATTCATGAAGATATTTTGCGCTTCATGACGCTGCGCACGGAATCCATGGATGAAAAACCGTCGGCAATGATGCAGTCGCGCGATGATCGCGGCCCGCGTCCGGGCGGCTTTGGCGGTGGGCCGGGTGGCCGGCGCGATGGCGGCGGTGGACGCCGCGAACGTGGCGCAGAAGGGGGCACACGCCGCCTGTTTGAAGACGATGGTGCAGATCACGGCACAGTACGTCTCAGCGATGTTGTGGAGGATTCCGAATGAGCGAAGATGCAGCGCGTCGGCCGTTTTTCCGCCGCCGTAAAACCTGTCCCTTTTCGGGCGATAATGCACCGGTGATTGATTACAAGGACATCAAGCTGTTGCAGCGCTATCTTTCCGAGCGCGGCAAGATCGTTCCCAGCCGGATTACCGCCGTTTCCAAGAAGAAACAGCGCGAATTGGCAACGGCAATCAAGCGGGCCCGTGAACTGGCTTTACTGCCGTATATTATCAGCTAGGGCTATCAGGATCGGGGGGTGGTTTTCTGCCCCCCTTTCGTTATTTTCAGGCGGGTAGCCTATGCCCCCATTCCTTTTCATCAGTATTGGCGCGGGATTGCTTAGCGCCGTCCTGTATAGTGCGGCCGCAACCGGGTCAGCGCTTTCCATTATCCCCATGTATCTCTCGCCCCTGCCCCTGTTCATGGCGGGACTAGGTTATGGGGGGACTGCCGCACTGATCGGCGGCATTGCCGCAACGGGCGCTATAGCGGTCGTTGGAGGCCCCTTGCTGGCTATTGCCTATTTCCTGGTTAATGCCGCCGTGCCGATTGTGATCACCCGCGCTGCAAACTGGTCGCGGGAAATCATCACCGAAGATGGCGTCACCCATATTGAATATTACCCCGCCGGCTTGCTGTTTGCCTGGTTAAGCGGGCTTGGCATCGCCATCACCCTGGTTTTGGCTTTGTTTATGCAAAGCTTTGAAGGCGGGCTGGGGGGATGGATCCCCCAGATCATGCAGGTGGATTTACTGTCCCAGACAATCATTCAGGCCCAGATGCAGTCAGGATCGGCCCCTGTTGATGAGGCCGTGCTGCAACAGAGGCTGATCCGGTTTGCATTGCCCGGTCTTGGGCTGTTCTGGACCCTGCTTTCCATTGGCAACGGGGCGCTGGCACAGCGGCTGCTGGTGCGGCTTGGCCGAAATGCACGCCCCTCGCCTGAACTCTCAAACATGTATTTGCCGCAATTCATGATTTACCCTCTAATTGGGGGCGTGATATTAGCCTTTTTTCCCGGGGATATTGGACTGACAGGCGCCGCTATAACTGCTTTGGCGGCCATACCGTATTTTTTCTTGGGTTTAGCCACAGTCCATGTTATTTCCCACCGCTTACCGGGTCGGGTTTTTGCCCTGACCGGGGTTTATGTATTGCTGCTGGCTCTTGGCTGGCCAATTCTACTCATCGTGGGCCTTGGCATCGTTGAAAACTTTGTCAATTTGCGCCGCACCTATACTGTTGCTAAGCTGTAAAAGGCGAGAGGAAAACTGATGCAAGTCGTGTTGCTGGAACGGGTCGAGAAACTTGGCCAAATGGGCGCAGTCGTCAAAGTGAAAGACGGTTACGCGCGCAATTTTCTGCTGCCCCGCCGCAAGGCGCTGCGCGCGACAGAAGAAAATATGAAATATTTCGAAGCCCGTCGCGTCCAGCTGGAAGCGACTAATCTTGAACAGCGCAAGGAAGCCGAGGTGGTTGCCGCAAGCATGGATGGCAAATCATTCGTGATCCTGCGCCAGTCCGGCGAATCCGGATTGCTGTATGGTTCCGTGAACAGCCGCGACATTGCCAATGTGATGACCGAGAACGGCTTTACAGTGGGTCGTCAACAGGTTGCCCTGCTCCGTCAGATCAAGAATTTGGGCATACATGATGTGCGCATCGCGCTGCACCCGGAAGTTTCGGCGAAGGTCACGGTCAATGTGGCGCGGTCTCTGGAAGAATCTGAAAAGCAGGCTGCAGGCGTCAACGTGCTCGTGAATACCGATGAAGATGATGACGCGCTGGACATGGAGCTGGAAGAATTGTTCGATGAGGGCGAAGCCGCCCTGGAGGATGAGGATTAAGATTTAATTCCGCTATAACAGCGGATCCGGTCAAAGGGCGGCATGAATGTGCTGCCCTTTTTTATTGTCCACGTTATACATTTTTTCCACAGGGTATAATCCTGTGCAGGTCGATTCGCGGACGCTAGGATATAGTCATGTCAGATAATCGAAACGCACCCATATTTGCACTGGCGGCAAATCCCGCCAGCAATATCGCAACTCTGCCCGGTGGTATCGCCTACCGGTCACCGCCCAGTAATGTGGAGGCGGAACAGGCGCTGATTGGCGCCATTCTGGTCAACAATGACTGCTTTCATCAGCTTTCCAGTTTTCTGGAGCCGTTGCATTTCTATGATCCGGTGCATGCAAGAATTTATGATGCGATCAGCAAGTTGATTCATCGCGGCCTGCTGGCCAGTCCGGTGACGCTGAAGAGTTATTTTGAGCGTGATGAGGGGCTCGCAGAAATTGGCGGCACGCAATATCTGGCGCGGCTTGCGGGTTCGGCAACCACCATCATCAATGCCGAATTCTATGGCCGTATTATCCATGATCTTGCCATCCGTCGCGGTCTGATACGGCTAGGCGAAGATATCGTAAACCGCAGCTATGACGCACCGGTTGAAGAAAGCGCCGCCACCCAAATCGAAGAAGCCGAAGCCAGTTTATTCAGTATGGCCGAACGTGGCCGGTATGAAGGCGGCCTGCAACCCTTCAAAACCGCGATTACCCAATCCATCGACGTTGCCGCCAAGGCCTATGAGCGCGACGGCGGTTTAAGCGGCCTTGCCACCCAGTTTATTGATCTCGACCGGCTGATGGGCGGCATGCACAGTTCCGATCTGATCATTATTGCGGGGCGTCCTTCCATGGGAAAAACCGCGCTGGCGACCAATATTGCCTTCAATGCGGCGAAAGAACTGCTGCAGGAAAAGCATCTGTCGGAAGCACAGGGTGAAAATTCCCGTCATGGCGTGGTGGCTTTTTTCTCGCTTGAAATGTCATCCGAACAATTGGCGACGCGCATTCTGTCGGAACAGTCCGGCATTACGTCCGAAAAAATTCGCCGTGGCCAAATTGATGATACAGAATTCAAGCGCCTGGTGACAGTCAGCCAGGAATTACAGGAACTGCCCCTGTATATTGATGATACTGGCGCGTTACAGATCAGCGCGCTAACCGCCCGCGCGCGCCGTATCAAGCGCCAACAGGGATTGCGTCTGGTGGTCGTGGACTATCTGCAACTCGTGCGCGGCAGCGGCGCCTCGCAGGAAAACCGGGTACAGGAAATTTCCGCCATCACCCAGGGCCTGAAAGCCATGGCCAAGGAGCTGAATGTCCCTGTGCTGGCTTTATCGCAATTGTCGCGCCAGGTCGAACAACGCGAAGATAAGCGCCCGCAGCTTTCCGACCTGCGCGAATCCGGCTCCATTGAACAGGATGCCGATGTGGTGATGTTTGTATTCCGCGAGGAATATTATCTGCAAAAAAATGAACCGCGCGAAGACAAGCCCGAATATGCCAAATGGATTGAAGAAATGGACAAGGCGCATGGTCTTGCCGAAATCATCATCGGCAAACAGCGTCACGGTCCAACCGGCACAGTCCGGCTGGCGTTCCACAGCAAACTGACAAAATTCGACAATCTTGCCAGGGAAGGCTATTCATCCGGCAACACAGGATATTGATCCATAATGCACGCCCCAGATGCGCCGCAATCTGACGCCGCCATTCATGGCGCACGGCTGGTTATTAGTCTTGACGCCATCGCCGCAAACTACCGCAAAATAGCAGCCCTTGCTGCGCCAGCCAAAACAGGCGCCGCTGTTAAGGCCGACGCCTATGGCCTGGGATTGGCGCCGGTCGCGCGTTGCCTGGCAAAGGCCGGATGCGAGATTTTCTTTGTGGCGCATTTTGCAGAAGGCGTGGCATTGCGCGCAATATTACCGGATGCGCATGTTTATGTGCTGCATGGTCTGCCCATTGGCGCAGCGGAAAAATATATTGCCCACGCTTTGCGTCCGGTTCTCAATAGCCTGCCGGATCTTGCAGCATGGCGCAGTGTCGGCAGCCGGGGAATTGGCGCGATCCTTAATTTTGATACGGGCATGTCCCGGTTGGGAATGGGTTCGAAAGAAGCCGCAACACTGGCCGCCAGCCCTGGCCTTCTGGCTGGCGTTCAGATTGATTATCTGATGTCACATCTGTCCTGTGCGGATACGCCGACGCATCCGTTGAATGCGCAACAGCATGCCGCTTTCAACAGGCTGCGTGATTTGTTCCCTGGCATGCCCGCGAGCCTTGCCAATACGGCTGGCGTATTATTGGGGCCGCAATACTGTCATGATCTGGTGCGCCCCGGAATCGGCCTGTATGGGGGCTGCCCCGCGGGAACCGGCGGCAATCCGTTTCAGGGGGCCGTGCAGCTTTATGCCAAAATCCTGCAATTGCGCGACGTTGACAGCACAGACTATGTGGGATACGGAGCCACCTACCGCCCCGGCGGGCCCGCACGCATTGCCGTGGCCGGGATTGGATATGCGGATGGGTATATGCGTACACTGGGAAATTCTGGCTTTGGCGCCATTGGCGGGCAGCGGGTGCCCTGTGTCGGGCGTGTGTCCATGGATCTGTGCGCCTTTGATGTATCCGGCGTTCCCGAGGAATTGTGCGCGCCCGGCTGCGAGATTGAGCTGATTGGCCCAAATGTTCCGATGGAAAACGCCGCCGCCGCCGCCGGCACCATCAATTATGAAATTCTGACCCGGTTAGGCAGCCGGTTGGCCCGGTCCTATATTGGTGAAGGTACGGGCACATGATCAGAAATTGGAACTTTCTGGCGGTCATTGGCCGTATTTTTATCGCATTCCTGACTTCTACCGGGCACCTGATCCTGTTTACGGCCACCGCCCTGCGTCATGTGGTTTTGCCGCCATTTTTCTTGCGCATTACCTTTCAGCAGATTCTGCGCATCGGTTATTTCTCGCTGCCCGTCGTTGGCATGACCGCGATCTTCACCGGCGCCGTATTGGCGTTGCAGATTTATATTGGCGGTTCCCGTTTTAACGCAGAAGGCTTTGTCGGCCAGGTTGTCGTCATTTCCATGGTGCGTGAATTGGGGCCTGTGCTGGCGGCGTTGATGCTGGCCGGGCGCGTGTCCTCTGCAATTGCCGCCGAGATTGGCACCATGCGCGTGACAGAACAGATTGACGCCCTGACGACGCTGGCCACCAACCCATTCAAATATCTGGTGGCGCCGCGTTTGATTGCAGCAACACTCACCCTGCCCATGCTGGTGCTGGTTGCGGATATTATCGGCGTGATGGGCGGGTTTTTGGCGTCCACGCAGCGGCTAGGCCTGAATGCCGGCATTTATATGAAAAGCACCATCGATGTTCTGCAATTGGAAGATGTCACGTCCGGGCTGACAAAGGCGGCGGTGTTTGGTTTTCTGATTGCATTGATGGGTTGTTATCACGGCTATAACAGCAAGGGCGGGGCGCAGGGCGTGGGCGCCGCGACCACGGATGCCGTTGTGTCTGCATCAATTTTGATTTTGCTGTTCAATTATATTCTGACCGACTTTTTCTTTTCGTAGAATGACAGCGCAAAACCAGGACACGCCAAAAATTGCTGTAAGCGCGCTACATAAGCGCTTTGGCAAAAATCAGGTGCTGGCGGGTATTGATCTGGAAGCCAGGCGCGGAAAATCGCTGGCGATTATTGGTGGTTCCGGATCAGGAAAGTCGGTGACGCTGAAATGTATTCTGGGATTGATCAAACCCGACAGCGGCAGCATCAAAATTGACGGCCGTGAAACAACCGGCCTTTCCGGTACTGCGCGCGAAGCGATTCTGGCGAAAATAGGCATGCTGTTTCAGGGCGCGGCGCTGTTCGATTCCATGACGGTGTGGGAAAATGTCGCCTTCGGCCTGATGCAGGCGCATGGCGTGCCTTCGAAACCGGCGCGCGAAAAAGCGTTGGCCGCAATGGCAAAGGTAGGACTGGAGGCAGACCTGGCGGATATAAACCCGGCGGAGCTGTCCGGGGGCATGCAAAAGCGTGTGGGGCTGGCGCGCGCCATTGCGCCGGAACCGGAAATTCTGTTTTTCGATGAACCGACCACGGGGCTGGACCCGATCATGGCGGGGATCATCAATGAACTGATTATCGAGCGCGTACAGGAGCTAGGCGCAACAGCGGTAACCATCACCCATGATATGAAAAGCGCGCGGCGCATTGCCGACACCATCGCCATGATCTATCAGGGTAGGATCATCTGGTGTGGACCTGCCGGCGATATTGACCATTGCGGCAATCCGCATGTGGAACAGTTTATCAAAGCCAAATCTGAAGGCCCTATCGCCCTTGACGTGCTTCGTGCATAATTCTGGACATGACATCTGATGGCCCGTGCGCAACAAAATTTTGTCTGTCAGTCCTGCGGCGCGCTCAGCAGTAAATGGTCCGGCAGGTGCGAAGCCTGTAGCGCCTGGAACAGCATTGTTGAAGAAGCCTCCGGCGGTATCGTCCCTGTACTGGAAAACAGGCGCGGGCGGCGCGTAAAACTGATGCCGCTGTCAGGCGTTGAACCCGACGCGCCGCGCATTCAATCCGGCATCGGCGAGTTTGACCGGGTATGTGGCGGCGGGATCGTGCCGGGATCGGCGTTACTGGTCGGCGGCGACCCCGGCATTGGCAAATCCACTCTGCTGTTGCAGGTTACGGCCGCTCTGGCGCGGCGCGGCTGCCGTGCCGTGTATATTTCCGGCGAAGAATCCGCCGCCCAAATCCGCCTGCGCGCCAGGCGCATGGAACTGAGCGATGCACCTGTAGAACTGGGTGTTGAGACCCGGCTGAGCAATATTCTGGCGACACTCGAAGGCGGCGACACAAAAGCCCCCGCCGTGATCATTGTCGATTCCATTCAGACTGTCATGACCGACGCGATTGACGCAGCCCCCGGCACCGTCACACAGTTGCGCGCCAGCACCCAGGAACTGGTCCGGGCGGCAAAACGCACCGGCTGCGCCGTGATTATGGTCGGGCATGTGACCAAGGACGGTCAGATTGCCGGGCCGCGCGTGATCGAGCATATGGTCGATACGGTACTGTATTTCGAGGGAGATCGGGGGCATCAGTTCCGCATTCTGCGCGGTGTCAAAAACCGCTTTGGCCCTACCGATGAAATTGGCGTGTTCGAGATGACCGGCGCCGGTTTGCAGCAGGTTGAAAATCCGTCTGCCCTGTTCCTTGCCGGACGGCAGGAAGATGTGTCGGGGTCCGCCGTATTTGCCGGCATCGAAGGCACCCGCCCGGTGCTGGTCGAAATACAGGCGCTGGTTGCGCCTTCCAGTCTGGGCACCCCACGCCGCGCCGTGGTGGGCTGGGACAGTGGACGGCTGGCAATGGTGCTGGCGGTGCTGGATGCCCGCTGTGGGCTTACCCTGGGGGCCAGCGATGTCTATCTGAATGTCGCGGGCGGATTACGTATCAGCGAGCCTGCGGCCGATCTGGCGGTGGCGGCGGCGCTGGTGTCGTCGTTTACCGGCGTGCCGGTGCGGGCCAATTCGGTGGTGTTTGGCGAGATCAGCCTGTCGGGGGAAATCCGCCCTGTAAGCCAGTCGGAAGCCCGCCTGAAAGAGGCCGCCAAACTGGGGTTCACCCGCGCCCTGACACCTGCCGGAATTACCGCCAAACCCGCCGCAATTAGCCTTGACGAAGTACCCCTGTTAGCGCGACTGGTAGAGGACTTTCAGGATCAGGCCGAATCGCGGAACGGTTGAACGGATATATGGACGGCTGGCCTATCAACCCCTTCGACACGGCAGTGATTGTGATCATCCTGCTTTCGGGGGGGCTTGCCTTTATGCGCGGCTTTACCCGCGAAGTTCTGTCCCTGCTGGCCTGGGTTGGGGCGGCGGCGATAAGCTATATTTTGTTTCCCAATATTCGCCCTGTTGGCCACAGTTTTATCTCGCCAAGCTGGCTGGCCGACGGGGCCAGCGCCCTGAGCATTTTTATCCCGTCCCTGATCATTCTGTTTTTACTGAGCGGCAGCCTTTCCAAGCGGGTAAAAAGTTCGTCGGTGGGTGCGCTGGATCACACGCTTGGGTTTATATTCGGCCTTGGCCGGGGCGCGGTGCTGGTCGCCATCCTGTTTCTGGGGCTGGGCTGGCTTATCCCTATGGAGCCGACGCCCCCCGAATGGATAGGTGGTGCCCGCACCCTGCCCCTGGTCAGTTATGGGGCCGATATGTTTTTAACCCTGCAACCGGATGCGTCCATTCCTGTACGGAAAAATCCTGATTCCCAGCCCCAAAAACAGCCCGCTGACAGCGCCCCCGAAAGGGGTTATAAGACGCAGCAGCGGCAATCCCTTGAACAGTTAATTGAGGGCAGAGATGCGTCCCCATAAATTTTCACCCCATATATGAGAGACTGCATCCAATTATGAGCGATTCAATGTTCACGCCCTTCACCCCTGAGTTTGACGACGATAAGCCACACGAAGAATGCGGCGTATTTGGTATTTTCGGTCATGAAGACGCCGCCGAACTGGTGGCGCTTGGACTGCATGCGTTACAGCATCGGGGTCAGGAAGCCGCTGGCATCGTTTCGTTCGACGGTATGCGGTTTAATTCGGAACGCCGACTGGGCCTGGTAGGTGATAATTTTTCCCAGGAATCGGTCATGAGCCGGCTGCGTGGCCACGCCGCCATTGGTCATAATCGCTATTCCACCAGCGGCGATACAATTTTGCGTAATGTGCAGCCATTGTTTGCCGATCTTGCCGGGGGTGGCCTGGCCGTTGCGCATAATGGCAATCTGACCAATGCCACCATGCTGCGTCGCCGTCTGGTTGGTAATGGCGCCATCTTCCAGTCCACTTCAGACACTGAAGTGCTGGTGCATCTGGTGGCCACCAGCCGCGAAGCGCGATTGGTGGACAGATTGACGGATGCCTTGCGTCAGGTCGAAGGGGCCTATTCGCTTGTCACTCTGACCAACAAGAAAATGATCGGCGTGCGCGATCCGCTTGGCGTGCGCCCCCTCGTGCTGGGGCAATTCGATGGCTGCTATGTGCTGGCGTCGGAAACCTGCGCGCTGGATATTATCGGTGCGAAATTCGTGCGCGACATTGAAGCCGGTGAAATTGTGATCATCACCGCAGAGGGAATCGAATCCGTGTTCCCCTTCCCGCCCGTGCCACAGCGGTTTTGCGTTTTCGAATATATATATTTCGCCCGCCCGGACAGTCTGACCGAAGGCAAGAGTGTCTATGAATCACGCCGCCGCATTGGCGAAGAACTGGCCCGCGAAGCGCCAGTTAAAGCGGATCTGGTTGTGCCTATTCCGGATTCGGGAACGCCAGCGGCGATCGGTTATGCCACTACGGCGGGCATCCCGTTTGAGCTTGGCATTATCCGCAATCATTATGTCGGGCGTACCTTCATTGAACCGGCCCAGCGCATTCGCCAATTAGGCGTCAAGTTAAAGCACAACGCCAATCGCTGGAGCGTGGCGGGTAAGCGCATCGTTCTGGTGGATGACTCTATTGTGCGCGGCACCACTTCGATGAAAATCGTGCAGATGATGCGCGATGCGGGCGCGACCGAGGTGCATATGCGCATCGCCTGCCCGCCGACAACGCATTCCTGTTTTTATGGCGTCGACACCCCAGAACGCGACAAGCTACTGGCCTATCATCGCAATGTAGAGGAAATGCGTCAGGTGATTGGCGCCGACAGTCTGGCCTTCATCTCCATCGATGGTCTGTACCGCGCCATGGGACACGAAGGGCGCAACAATTCCAGCCCGCAATATTGCGACGCCTGTTTTACCAGCGAATATCCCACCCGATTGACCGACCAGGAAGCGCCCTCTGATGAGCGGCAGCTATCCCTGCTCGCCGAAAGCACTTAGGACGGACGGTATGAAAAGACTTGCCGGACAAATTGCGGTAGTCACCGGGGCCTCGCGGGGCATTGGCCGCACAACAGCGATCATGCTGGCGCGTGAGGGCGCGCATGTGATTGCGGTTGCGCGCAATGTGGCCGAACTGGAATCATTGGATGACGCTATCAAGGCGCTTGGGGTAAAGGATGGCGCCACGCTTGTGCCGCTGGATTTGAAGGACCATGCGGCCCTTGACCGGCTTGGCGCATCGGTTCTTGGGCGTTGGGGCGTACTGGATATTCTGGTGGGCAATGCCGGGGTTCTGGGACCGATTACCCCGGTCGAGCATATTACGCCGCAAAAATTTCAGGAACTGCTGGATATCAATCTGACTGCAAACTGGCGGTTGATCCGCGCCCTTGCACCGCTGTTAAGGGAATCAAAAACCGGCGGACGCGCCGTATTTGTAAGCTCCGGCGCGGCGCGCAGCGCAAAACCTTTCTGGGGTGGTTATTCCATGAGCAAGGCGGCGCTCGAAAGCCTCGTGAAAATCTGGGCGGCCGAAAACGCCAAATCATCCCTGCGCGTAAACCTGTTCAATCCCGGCGCTACCCGTACCGAAATGCGCGCCGCCGCCATGCCCGGCGAAGACCCGATGAGTTTGCCTGCGCCGGAAACCGTGGCCGAGGCGATGCTGCCGCTTTTGTTGCCGGAGTGCACCGTTACAGGTGAAGTGGTTGATTACCGGTAGATAGCTACTTTGCGTAACACGCATCGAATGCGGCTTGCCCGGCATCGGTGGATCCCGCATCGGCCTGGGCGCGGATGGAGATTTGGGCGCATTTGAAGCAGGGGCCGAGACAGGCTTCATAGGCCTCGTTGGTTTCGGGATCAAGACCGCCGGGGACTGTCCGGCAAAATGTGCTGCACTGAACCTGATCATAGGCATGAAGTGCGCCGTGACCATCTGCCTCGCCATGTCCAGTTTGGTGTTCTGACCTGGCGGGATGGGCATCCACATTGCGGCCAATCAGCATTTCAATGGTTCCGCCGATGGTGGGCTCAAGCCCCGGCGCGCTGAACTGGCTGGCATTATAATTATCTCCGGAAATAAAGCGCGGCTTCGCCTCAGCAGAGATGGGTGAGATTGCGAAAATGGCAGCGGCCATCACCGCCATTACTGCTATCACCATCACTGCCATCGCCAATACTGCAATGTGCAGGTAGTGCTTTTTCATACCGGCACCCCCAACCTACAGCCTCAATTGGTCAGCAGTGGCACACGCGGCTTGCTTCCGCCGCCGGGTGATGACTTGCTCCCGGGTTTGGGCCTGGTTTTTGCGGAGCGTTTGAGCTTCGGTTCAAAATATTCAAACGCCAGTTTGTTATCTCCCGCATCATCCCTGGCAACGCTGATACGCACCAGGCCACCTTTGACCAGTTTACCGAACAGCAATTCGTCCGCCAGCGGCTTTTTGATATATTCCTGAATGACGCGCGATAGCGGCCGCGCACCCATTTGCGGGTCATAGCCGCGCTTGGCGATCCAGTCATTCGCTTCCTGCGAAAGTTCAATCGAGACATTGCGGTCTTCGAGTTGCCCTTCCAGTTCCAGTACAAATTTCTCGACCACCATTGAAATGACTTCTGTCGGCAGATGATCGAACGGAATGACGGCGTCAAGACGGTTGCGGAATTCAGGCGTGAACAATTTCTTGATCGCTTCCTCGTCTTCGCCTTCCTTCGTACCGCGGCCAAACCCGATCGATTGCTTCGCCATTTCGGACGCGCCCGCATTGGTCGTCATGATCAGGATCACGTTCCGGAAATCAACCTTCTTGCCGTTATGGTCGGTCAGCTTGCCATGATCCATTACCTGCAACAGGATGTTGAACAGATCCGGATGCGCCTTTTCGATTTCATCGAGCAGCAGCACGGTATGCGGGTGCTGATCAATGCCATCGGTCAACAGGCCGCCCTGATCAAAGCCGACATAGCCCGGGGGCGCGCCGATCAAACGCGATACGGTGTGACGCTCCATATATTCGGACATGTCAAAGCGCAGCAGTTCCACGCCCATGATCTCGGCCAACTGCCGCGCCACTTCGGTTTTGCCCACGCCCGTCGGGCCCGAAAACAGATAGCTGCCAATCGGTTTGTTGGGCTCACGCAGACCGGCGCGCGACAGCTTGATCGATGCCGCAAGGGCCTCAATGGGCTTGTCCTGCCCGAACACAACGCGCTTGAGCGCGGCCTCCAGGTCGGCCAGGGATTCCTTGTCGCTCTGTGTCACCGTCTTGGCCGGTATGCGCGCCATTTTGGCGATCACGGCTTCAACCTCATGCGTGCCGACAACCTTTTTGCGCTTGGCCGGAGGCAGCAGCATCTGCGATGCGCCCACTTCGTCGATCACGTCAATGGCCTTGTCCGGCAGCTTGCGGTCATGGATATATTTTGCCGACAGTTCCACCGCCAGCTTGATGGCGTCTCCCGTGTAACGAACCTTGTGATATTCCTCGTAATAAGGTTTCAGCCCGTTGAGAATTTTGATCGCATCTTCCACGGTGGGTTCATTCACGTCGATTTTCTGGAACCGGCGCAGCAGGGCGCGATCTTTTTCAAAGAATTGACGAAATTCCTTATAAGTGGTCGACCCCATGCATTTCAGCGCACCGCTTTGCAGCGCGGGCTTCAGCAGGTTGGAGGCATCCATGGCCCCGCCGCTGGTTGCGCCCGCGCCAATCACCGTATGAATTTCATCGATAAAAAGAATCGCGCCGGGATAATCTTCCAGCTCTTTCATCACCGCCTTGATGCGTTCTTCGAAATCACCGCGATAGCGCGTTCCCGCCAGCAGTGTCCCCATATCCAGCGAGAATATTGTGGCGCCAAGCAGCACTTCCGGTACTTCGCCGTTCACGATCTTGCGCGCCAGGCCTTCGGCAATTGCGGTTTTTCCGACTCCGGAATCGCCCACCAGCAGCGGATTGTTTTTCGTTCTGCGGCACAAAATCTGCATCGCGCGTTCAACCTCGGCCCCGCGTCCGATCAGCGGGTCAATGCGCCCCTCTTTGGCGCGATCATTGAGATTGACGCAATAGGCGGCAAGCGCATCACCGCCGCCCTGCTGCTTGCTGGATTTTTCCTGGCGCTGTTGTTGTTCATTGGCGCCCTTTACCGGCTTGCCTTCGGACATGCCGGGAACTTTTGCGATGCCATGCGAAATATAATTCACCGCATCATAGCGGGTCATTTCCTGTTCCTGCAGGAAATAGGCCGCATGGCTTTCGCGTTCCGCAAAAATAGCCACCAGCACGTTGCCGCCGGTCACTTCTTCACGCCCGGAAGACTGCACATGAATGACGGCGCGCTGAATGACACGCTGAAATCCTGCGGTGGGTTTTGCTTCCTCGCCATTATCGACAATCAGCGAGGACAGCTCATTGTCGATATAGTTTTCAAGGCTCTGCTTGATCACATCAAGATTGACGCCGCAGGCGCGCATGACGGCGCTGGCTTCCTTGTCATCAAGCAGAGAGAGAAGCAGATGCTCCAGCGTGGCGAATTCGTGCTTGCGTGAGGTGGCGCTGGCGATGGCCCGATGTAAACTTTCTTCGAGACTGCGGGATAAAGAAGGCACGGTTACCTATTCCTTTTCCATGGTGCACTGTAACGGGTGCTGATTCTGTCTTGAATAGTCTATCACTTGCGTGACTTTTGTCTCAGCTACTTCATAGGTGAATACGCCACAGACGCCAACGCCCTGCTGATGCACATGCAACATGATCTTCATGGCCTCCGAACGGTCCTTGTTGAAGAACTGCTCCAGAATATGCACCACAAACTCCATTGGCGTATAGTCATCATTCAACAAAAGCACCTTATACAAAGAGGGCTTCTTTGTCTTTGGTTTGACCTTGGTGACGACGCCGGTCTGGTTATCCTCGTCATTGTCAACGCCACTATCTTTTGACATTGATGGCGAGCACATTTCTTTACGGGTGATCATGTCTTTACGGGTGATCATGTTCGGTACGCGATCCCTTCAATATCCAAAGCCTGATATGCATAATTACACATAATACGCCGTCTCTGACGCCAATCAAACAGCAAATAGCCTGGAGTGAATCTCATCCCGGGATTGCGTTCCCTGCGCCCCCCTGGTTACGGAATTTGCTCTGATATTTACAGACTTTTGAGGCCGCCCATATGCTGAATTGCGACCATCCCGGCATCGTCGCGCGCAAATTAATCATATATTAAAAAGTGTATATTATTTATATACAATTATTAATATAGGTAACCATGAGCATGACCAAAGAAACGAAAGAAAGGGCTTACGGAATAATCCCGCCAAATCAGAATCTTCAGCGCCGGAGAAACGGCCCCCTAAAACCCCTGGAGGATAAGCTGATAGAAAGCGTGACCATTGCGCTGCAAGAATTGACCGAAGACATGGCGGATTGGTTAAAAACAGATGTCGAGCGGTTGTTGGCCGCACGCAACGCCTTTCTGGATAACTCCCGGTCCAGCGAATGTATCGAAACCCTGCATCGGGCGGCACATGATTTGAAGGGGTTGGGCCAGACCTATGGTTTTCCCGTCGTTTCGCAGATTGCAGATACCCTGTGCAAGGCCATTCTTCATGCAACCGAGAGTGGGACAATTCCAGAAGACATTGTTAACGCCCATGTAGATGCCTTGCGGGCTGTAGTGAACTTAAACCTGCGAGAGGCGGATAGTGGTCCTGTGACGGAATTGCTGCGCGGGCTGGACAAAATTGTAAAAAAGCAGATCGCCTAACAGTCCTTTCACCGGAAAAAACTGCCCGGTAAAATTGTGACAATGGTCCCGCAGCCTTATTAAGGCATCCTCAATATTTTAAAATATTTCAGCATTATCAATATATTGCGCCATTATTTTAACTTTTTTCCTGTGGCACAAGACTTGCTTCTCATCTGACCAGTGCATGCATTTCCTGAGTTTCAGAAATGAAAAATCAGGCCATGTCACGCGGCTAAAGCCACCCTGCAAAATGCGGGTATTTAATCCAGAAAGGAGACAGCAAGATGAGCACAACTATTCACACTAATCCGGGCGCACTTGTCGCCCAGGCAACCCTGAGAAGCATAGCAACGCAGTTGGACAAAGTGTCAAAGCAGGTTCAAACCGGTTACAAGGTCGCCGATGCAAAAGACGATGCGTCTACTTTTGCCGTGGCGCAAGGCCTGCGTGGAGACCTTGCCTCTCTGAATGCTGTTCAACAGGGGTTAAGTGGTGCAGTCGGCCTCGCCGAGGTCGGACTTGGAGGTGCTACTGCTGTGTCAAATCTGTTCGAGGGTATTAAATCCAAGCTGACGCAACTTGCCAATACTGCGATCACTACAACACAGCGTACAACCTATACTACTGATCTCAAGGATTTGGCTACACAAGCCAAAGATTTGATAAAGCAGGCCAAGTTTAATGGCACAAACTTATTGAACAATACGACGTCGATAAACTTTATCGCCGACGTAACAGGTGCATCAATCAGCGTTACTGGTGTTGACGTACTTACTTCTTCGTCAACATTCAATGCCGCGATTGGCGCCAGCGTAACTTCTACTCTGGCGAGAACTTTCCTGAACTCCAGCAGCGCCCTGTTAGATAACTTCATTGCCGCCACCAATGGTGCGTTAAGCGGCATTGCAGGCGATCTACGCGCTGTCGAAGCACAGAATAGCTTTACCAAATCGATTTCTGATGCGACCGAAAAGGGACTTGGCTCCCTGGTTGACGCGGATCTGGCAAAGGCAAGCAGCAGACTGCAGGCATTACAGGCCCAGCAGCAGCTGGCTACCCAGGCCATCACCATCGCCAATCAGACGCCATCCATCCTTCTGGCACTGTTCAAGTAAGTGTATCCGGGAGGGGCAAACGCCCTTCCTGCACATCAATTCGGGACCGGCTTTGCCGGTCCCGCCTTTTTTACCTTGATTGCGTGGCCAACCCGCCTTAGTTTCTCTCGCAATCAACCATTACAAAGAAGTCAGAAACCATGAAATTCCAGGGCACGTCTAACTATATCGCTACCGAGGATCTGATGATTGCGGTGAATGCCGCCGTTACATTGCAGCGTCCCCTGCTTATCAAGGGCGAACCAGGCACAGGTAAAACCGTGCTTGCGCACGAGGTTTCCAGGGCGCTCAGCAAGCCGCTGATTGAATGGCACATCAAATCCACCACCAAAGCCCAACAGGGGCTCTATGAATATGACGCCGTAACACGGCTGCGTGATTCGCAACTCGGTGATGAGCGGGTCAAGGACATCAGAAACTATATCAAGAAAGGCAAACTATGGGAGGCTTTCACGAAGGATAGCTCGCCTGTGTTGCTGATTGATGAAATCGACAAGGCGGATATCGAATTTCCGAACGATCTGTTGCAGGAACTGGATCGCATGGAATTTTTCGTCTACGAGACATCGGAAACCATCAAGGCCCATAACCGCCCGATCGTGATCATCACGTCAAACAACGAAAAAGAGTTGCCGGACGCCTTCCTGCGCCGCTGTTTTTTCCATTATATCAAGTTTCCCGAAAAGGACACGATGGAAGAAATCGTGCAGGTGCACTATCCCAATATCAAGAACGAGCTGGTCACCAGCGCGATGAGCATTTTCTATGAAATTCGCGAAGTGCCGGGTCTGAAAAAGAAGCCGTCAACATCAGAACTGCTGGATTGGCTCAAGCTGCTGCTGGCCGAAGACATTTCGCCAGAAACCCTGCGTGAACGCGACCCGAACAAGCTTATTCCCCCTCTGCATGGCGCATTGCTCAAAAACGAGCAGGACGTGCATCTGTTTGAACGTCTGGCATTCCTGGCGCGCCGGGAACGTACATAGTAGAACCTGAGCAAACGGCTTGAATAAGGCTTAAGGAGAACGGCGATGTTCATCAACTTTTTCTACGAGTTGAAGGAAGCGAAGGTTCCGGTGACGCTGCGGGAATATTTGACTCTGATGGAGGCGATGAAATTAAACGTCGCCCAATTCAGTGTGAATGAGTTCTATTATCTGTCCCGGTCTGCGCTTGTAAAAGACGAACGCAATCTCGATAAATTCGACATGGTTTTTGGAAAACATTTCAAAGGCCTGGAATTTGTTGGAGAAGCGCACAGCAAAGAACTGCCGGAAGAATGGCTGCGCTCCATTGGCGAACGGTTCCTGACCGATGAGGAAAAGGAATTGATCGAAAGCATGGGCGGCTTTGAAAAGCTCATGGAGATGCTGAAGCAGCGTCTTGAGGAGCAGAAGAAAAAGCATGAAGGCGGGAACAAGGCCATCGGCACCGGCGGCACCTCACCCTTTGGCGCTGACGGTTATAATCCCGAAGGCGTGCGCATCGGCCAGAAACAGGGGCGGCATGGGCGCGCCGTTAAAGTTTGGGACAAGCGCGAATATAAAAATCTGGATGATTCGGTTGAGCTTGGCACACGCAATATCAAAGTAGCATTGCGCCGCCTGCGCCGTTTTGCCCGCGAGGGCGCCCAGGATCAACTTGATCTACCGGGCACGATCCGTGACACCGCACGCAATGGTTATCTTGACATCAAGATGGAAGCCGAGCGCCGCAACAAGATCAAAGTGCTGATTTTCTTTGATATTGGCGGCTCTATGGACGCGCATATTCGCACCTGCGAGGAATTGTTCTCTGCGGCGCGGACAGAATTCAAGCATATGGAATATTTCTATTTTCATAATTGCCTGTACGAGCATCTGTGGAAAGACAACCGCCGCCGCCACAACGAAAAAATACCGACCTGGGATGTGCTGAACAAGTACGGTTCCGACTATAAGGTTATCTTTGTCGGCGATGCGACCATGAGCCCATACGAAATCACCTATCCGGGTGGTAGTGTTGAGCACTGGAACGAAGAGGCCGGTGAGGTCTGGTATCAGCGTGTGCTGGATATCTACCCGAAAGCCGTCTGGCTAAACCCGGTTGCCAAGAAGCACTGGGAATACACGCCATCAATCCAGGTGGTTGAACAGTTAATGTCGCACCGCATGTATCCGCTGACACTGGGCGGGTTGGACGACGCCATGAAGGAACTAAACCGCTAATTTAGCGGTTTAGGCCGCCTTTCCTGACTTGAAATAGGCCATTGCCTGGCGCTGGGTTTCTATCGCCGTTTCCGACATGCTCTCAATGTGCTGGGCTGCACGGATAGGGTCACATACATCTTTCTCAAGTTTCGCGGCGATGCGCGAGAGCCTCAGACCACCAAAATTCCCCGCCGAACCTTTCAGTTCATGGGCAAGCGCCAAAATTCTGCTTTCGTTTTTTGCATTAAGGGCCTGACGAAGCTCAAACATTTTTTCTTCCACTGTCGGCCAGAATTCATTCAGTAATTCAGCCGTCTTTTGTTCGCCCAGCACCTCGGCCATGGAATTCAGAACCGATTCATCGATCAATGCCGGGGTGACAATTCCGGTGTTGTTTTCAAAAGCCTCTAAATCGCACAGGCTTTGCTGACGCGAAATATTGCCCCAATGCTCAAGTGCTTTACTCAGTGCACGGACGTCAATTGGCTTGCTTAAATAGTCATTCATGCCCGCGCTGAGAACCTTATCGCGCACTCCAGTCATGGCATCGGCTGTTAAGGCTATAATTGGCATTTTACCCAAAGATCCCGGCAAGGCCCGGATCGCATGGGTAGCGTCAATACCATCCATTACCGGCATCTGCATGTCCATCAACACCAGATCATACTTTCCGCCGCCAGCCACGGCTTCCAACGCTTCCTGTCCGTTGTTTGCGATGGTGCAAACGTAGTTAAATTTTTCCAGCAGCGTACGGATCAAAAACTGATTACCTGGATTATCCTCGGCCACGAGAATGCTTAGCATCATCGTATCTTCTGGTATATGGGGCGCCAGAACAATTTCTGATGCATCCTCAGATACCGTCTTCTGAGTGATTTCCAAAGGCACCGTGAACCAGAAGGTACTCCCCGCGCCTGGTTTGCTTTCCACGCCAATCTCGCCTGACATCAATTCAACAATGCGCTTGCTGATGGCAAGCCCCAGCCCCGTGCCACCAAAACGCCGGGTCGTCGATGTATCAGCCTGGGTAAAATCCTGAAATAACAGCACGATTTTGTCTGGGGCGATTCCTATTCCGGTATCAATAATTTCCGCCCGCAGCCAGGCAATATTTGAACCTGCATTGCCCTGATCCGCTATCCGGGATATTACAAGACGTACCGATCCCTCTTCCGTAAATTTAACTGCGTTGGCCAGCAGATTAAAGATCACCTGACGTAAACGGGCCAGGTCGCCGCGTAAATAAGGCGGCACACCGTCAAGAATCTCATAATTCAGCGCCACACCTTTTGCATTGGCTTCAACACCGATTATGCTGATTGCTGATTCCAGTTCCTTGATCAGATCAAAATCAATTATTTCCAACTCTATATGAGTTGCCTCAAGTTTGCTGTAATCAAGAATATCGTTGATCAGATGCAGCAGATGGGTGCCGGCATTCTTGGCTGCAAGAGCGTATTTATTCTGCTCAGCTGTCAATGGTGAATCCAGTAGCAACCCGTTCATACCAATGACTGAATTCAGCGGAGTGCGAATTTCATGGCTCATAGTTGACAGGAAACGGCTTTTCGCCTGATTTGCTGCTTCGGCCGCAGCAGTCGCTTCCTGTAAACCAAATTGCAGGTTCAGCATCTCTCGTATACTCCGATTTACCTGGATCGGGAAAGTCATGCTGGCGACCAGGTAATAACCAACCGGGACCATAACTTCCAGATGGCCCCACTGAGCCGTCAAAATCCATGAACCATATGCAACGGCAGCGGCTGCGAAGATCTGCTCGAAATAAAAGACAGGCAGCACGACCGCCCCTGTCATGGCGGAAAGCGGAATTTGCAAGGCAATCAGCAAAACAAGCATTAAATTACCAGCGGGAAATTCGGGATTCCAGGCCCAAAAAACCAGGCTGCACAGGACAAAACCGATAAAAACCCTGTGCACGATGATTGTGATTAACCAGCCCTGATAATCAGCAGCGGTAAGAGACTTTGACAGAAAGCGCGGATAAAATATCCATCCTAGACCTGTTATAGACAGACCCGCCGCCATCCATAAGGCCGCCTCCCACACAGGTTGAAGAAAGGCTATAACGCTAAAAACTGATACAAGCATGAAAATTTGCAATGGGATGTTGCGCAGCCGCGCCTCAACATACATACGCAATATTTCAAGCTCGATGCTTTGATGATTAGGATTCATACCGTCTCACGCCCGCGTCATATTTCTATAACCTTAGTTGATCAGGAAATTGCGAATAAAATGTTAACTATCTGCGTAAATGCAATCATTCGGATGACCGCGACATTGCATATGGATTGCGCAGACCTTTTAACAGATAATTATTAAAAACCTGAGGAGTGGCCCCTTGCAGCGGCAGGACGCACAGTTTTACGTCTCCATAAAGGGGGTCATTTTTCTGGATGACAGGGTGTTGTTGTTGCGCAAGCCCAGTGGTGAATGGGATATTCCCGGTGGCCGCTTGAGCATCGATGAAAATCCCAAACAATGTCTTGTACGGGAAGTTCTGGAAGAAACCGGCCTAACCGTTAAACCAGGCAAGCTATTGCATCGCTGGATACGCAGGCGTCCAAATAAAACAGATGTGTTCCTGGTCAGCCATATCTGCAAACTGGCCGATTCAACAGCGAATACAAGATTGAGCAATGAACACGACATATCAGGCTGGTTTTCGCTACAGGAATCTGAAGCCCTGTGTTTACAGGAGGGAATCCATAAGTCGGTACAGCGCGCATTTCGTTTGCATAAGAAACTCAAATAATTGCGGCCTGCTCAGATCCAGCTTTTTTATATAACTCCCGGAACTCTGCTCTGTTTCGTTTTCTGGAAAACTCATTATAGCTGGCTTCAAATTTGGCGCGCGCCCCGGCCTGGTGTGCATTCAGACGGCCGATCAGTATGCCAGTCGCCAGACAAGTGTGATGTGAAGCAGTATCATCCAGCATCAACTGCTTGCAAAACAGCATCAGCGTTTCTGCCTGCACCTCAAAATCCTGATGATCGCCAAGAATGGTTTGGAAGCGGCGCATCTGCTTCGACAAACCGGGGGATATGTGCGCTGGCGATATCTTTTCAAAAAACCCGATCAGGTAACGCAGTTTCTTGCCATCTTTGCGTAGCTCATGCAGGGCAGACGCCGGAGAGGAGGAGTCAATTTTGCGTCCCCGGCGCAACATTTTTTTGTAGATACGCCAGATTTTTGCTCCCGCCCGGTCTATGTATATTGACCATGCCTGATTGTTCCAATCCGCATGGCCTTTCGCCACAAAGGCGCGCGCGCTGGCAATGAATAGTGAGTAGCGGTTATCCATCAGCGCCCGTATAAATTTTTCCTGTTCATCTTTTTGGTTTTTCCGCAAATATTCCTGAAATGGCTGTAGAGAAGATTGCAACTCCTCGGGTAACCAGCCGCGATATTTATCAAACGCCGCCAAAAAGGTGTCAGCGTCACGCAGCGGGCTGGTCATTTGTCCCAGCCAGCGCAATTCTCCGGAAAAATACACCGCGTCTTCAGCAGGCATTATATCTTTGAATTGGCCCACAAGCACGCGCATGCGGCGTATGGCAACCCGGTATTTATGCAGATATTCAATATCTGCCGCCATAAGCGCGCCAGGCGCGTTCATAATGAGATCGTCAAGCAATTCAGCCAGGATCTGGCAAACCGCCTCACCACTGGTTACAGATGAATCTATTTCTGACATGGGAAGAGTATCATTCAACATGAGTACAAAACTCAACCATTCCCATGCAGTACATTATGATGTCGCGAAGCCGTACAGTTTCGCCGCGTTATCATGGGTTATCTTGCGTATGATTTTATCGTCAACACCCGCAAGTTGTTCAGTCAGCGACGCCCGGCTATCGGGCCAGATTCCATCCGGGTGCGGAAAATCATTACCCCACATGATATTATCCTCGCCGATGCGTTTTACATTTTCAATGCCAACACGGTCGATCTGAAATGTCGCATACATGTGGCCGTACCAGTACTCGCTGGGCGGGCGGGGCACCACATCCTTGAACTGATCTTCCCATTCATAATCCATGCGCTCCAGCACATAGGGGATCCAGCCAATGCCGGATTCGGCGATTACCACTTTCAGGTTTTTATAACGCTCCAGTGCGCCGCCAAAGATGATCGCCGCCAGAATGCTGAGCATCGGGATTTGAAACCCGGTCATATGCGTCGCAAACCAGGGCCGGCGGGTTTTCGGATCATTGTACCAGCGCTCGTCCAGTTTTGGGCCGATGGTGTGGAAATGCACCGGCACACCAGTGTCAGCAGATGCTTTCCAGACTGGCTCCCAATCACTGTGCCAAAGCGGCAACATATCTCCGGCAAGCCCCAGTTCCGCGCCTTTCAGGCCAAGCGTAGCTATGCGGCGGATTTCCTGCGCCGATTCCTCCGGCGTACCGCCAGAGATGCAGCCGACACCTGCAAAACGGCCCGGCGCCGCCTTGCAGAAATCGGACAACCACTGATTATAGGTACGCACCACACATTTCACCACATCGGGATCAACCAGCTTGTTGGCGGCGCCCAGAATGCCATACAGTACTTCGCCGGACACACCATCCAGATCCTGATCCCTGACACGCAAATGCGGATCTGCCGGACGCATGATGCCCTTATCCTGATCCGCATACAGCCCCTGCTCCGCCATGCGGTCGGAACGGTGAATTTGCCCCGGCTGATAGCGTCTGCCGCCCGACCCCATGCCACCGGCAAGCCCCAGCGATGTGCCCGTGGCAGATTCCCATATGCGGCTGCCCTTGCGTTCGACAATGCGCGGCATGCGGTCTTTCAATTCTGCGGGCGCATTGTCACGCCACAGATTTTCCGGCATCAATGGAAAGTCGATATGCCCATCGGCCGATATCAGTCTGTGTTTCATCCTGGGGCTCCCTTTTCCGGCATGGCGTTTCGTGGCCATGTCTCTTATAATTATAATTATATTTCATGGAGTTCGAGGAGGGCAAATGAAAGCTTTGGTAATCGGCGGAACAGGACCAACCGGTCCTTATTTGGTGAATGGATTAATCGCGCGTGGCTATGAGGTGGCGATGCTGCATCGTGGCACCCACGAGCTGGACGAAAATCCGCCCGAAGTGGAACATATCCATGTTGATCCGCATTTTCGTGAAACCATTGACCCGGCATTGGCGGGACGCACATTCGATATTGTGATCGCCACCTATGGGCGCATCCGCGTGATTGCCGAGGCGCTTATTGGTATTACGCCGCGCCTGATTACGATAGGGGGGCCACCCAGTTATCGCGGCATGTTCAACCCGCAGGATAATTTTCCACCCGGCATGCCGATCCCGACACCTGAAAATGCGCAGCGCATTGAATCCTCGGAAGAGGCCAGCTTTGGCTGGCTGATCCGGCAGACCGAAGACACGATTATGGGGTTTCATGCGGCCGGGCATTACAATGCCACCACCTTCCGTTACCCGATGGTCTATGGCCCCAACGCCATCGGCTCGCTGGAATGGCTGATCATGAAACGCGTCCAGGACAAGCGCCGGCAAATCGCCCTGGCAGATAACGGCATGAGCATTGTGTCGCGTGGCTATGCAGAAAATATGGCGCATGCGGTGTTGCTGGCAGTTGATAAACCGGATGCATCGGCGGGAAAGATTTACAATTGCGCTGATGAACAGGCTGTATCTGTTGGCGCATGGGCGCAAATGATCGCCCGCTGCATGGATTGGGAATTTGAAATTTGCGGCATTCCGGATGCTTACGCACATACCTCGCGCGATTTCCTGCCGCTTGATACGTCCACGAACCATCAGTTGATGGATCTGTATAATATCAAGCATGATCTGGGGTATCGCGATCTGGTGCCGATGCAGGAAGCCATTCCGCGCACAGTTTCCTGGATGCTGAAACACCGCCCGGACAATGACGGAAAATTCGCCAATAAAGCTGACCCGTTGAATTATCAATTAGAGGATCAATTGCTGGCGATCTATAATGAGGCCGTGGCGAAGATGCAGAAAATTCCGTTCCGCCGCAAGGAAGTGCATCATCCCTACCCGCACCCAAAAGTAGCCGGACAGGTGCGCGACCATCGCAACCGGTAAGGCAAACTATGCCGTTCGCGCAGAGGGTGCGTACAGTTTGAGGCCCTGAGATTCCCGCGCCAGCGCCAACGTCAATATGTCGCGGGCGATTGGCGCGGCGACGGTGGAGCCGCCGCCGCCATGTTCGATAACCACCGAAATGGCATAGCGCGGCTTGTCCGAAGGTGCGTACCCAACAAACAGCGCGTGGTCGCGCTGCTCCCACGGAAGATTTTCGTTTTTCGTCACACCGCCCGCGCGATAGCGTTCTTCGCGGCTAATGCGCCGCACCTGCGCCGTTCCCGTCTTGCCGGAATATTGGTAGCCATTATAATCCATTCTCTTGGTATAGGCGGTGCCGCGCACTTCATTGACAACCGCCCACATGCCATCGCGGGCAAGATTCAAGAATTCGGTTGGGATATTCATGTCAGGAAAAATAATCGGCCTGGCATCTGCCGAGACATCGCGCAACAGGCGTGGTATGACCATTTTCCCGCTTGCCAAACGCGCCGTCATTACAGCCAACTGCAACGGCGTGGTCTGGATATAGCCCTGACCAATTGCCGCAATCAGGGTTTCGCCACCTACCCAGGGCTGGCCAAACCGCGCGCGCTTCCAGTTGGGAGACGGCATCAGGCCCTGTTTTTCATCCGGCAGGCCGATATCCAGTTTTACACCAAGGCCAAACTTGTTGCCCATTTCCTGCATGGGCACAATTCCCATGCGCCGTCCCGCTTCATAAAAATAAACGTCGCAGGAATGCTTGATGGCCTCGCGCATCGACATCGCGCCATGACCTTCCTTTTTCCAGCAATGGAACAGATGGTTGCCAAGACGCGCCTTGCCATTGCAGTACACACCATCACTCGGCGACATTGCACCGCTGGCCAATGCCGCAATCGCGATCAGCGGTTTGATGGTCGATCCCGGCGGATATAGCCCCGCGACGGATTTATTGATCAGCGGATGCATGGGATCATTCTGCAGCGCCTTCCATTGCGCGGTTGACAAACCCATGTTGAAACTATCCGGCTCAAACCCCGGTACGGATACAAGCGTCAGCACTTCGCCGCGTTCAATATCCATACAGACAATGGACCCGCTTTGTCCGGTCAATGCGGCGGCGGCGGCTTTTTGCAACTCAATGTCGATGCTCAAAACCGTATCCTTGCCCGGGATCCCTTCTGTGCGGGTAAGCTCGCGTATTACCCGGTCATAGGCATTGACCTCCACCCGCATATTCCCTGCCCGGCCACGCAGTTCGGCATCCTGCATCTTTTCAATGCCACTTTTACCAATCCTGAAACCCGGCGCGCGCAACACAGGTTCAGGATTCTCAATTTTGGCAAGATCATCTTCCGAAACTGAAGCCACATATCCAATTAAATGCGACAGCAATGGCCCGTAAGGATAGGCGCGGGTTTCACCCACCACAGGCTGTACACCGGCAAGGTCATAGCTTTTGACATTGATACGCGCAAAATCTTCCCAGCTTAAATCCTCTGCAATGATAATCGGCATGAAGCTGCGCTTTGTGCGTATTTCCCGCAGGACACGTTTATGGTTTTCCTCGCTGATCGAAACATGTTCGGACAACGCTTCCAATGTGCGCTTTACATCCCTGGTTCGTTCCGGAATTAGAATCACGCCGTAATTCTGCCGGTGTGTCGCCAATTCTTCCCCAAAACGGTCCAGTATCCGTCCCCGCTGGGGAGGCAACAAGCGCAGGCTAATCCGGTTTTCATCGGCCAGAACTTTATATTGTTCCGATTCAATAACCTGTAGATAATAAACCCGCGAGGCAATCACGCCAAACATCAGCGCCTGTCCGGCGCCAAGAATTGCAGCGCGGCGCGTGAAACTTCTAATCTGTTTATTTTCGCGGCCGCCAGGCAACATTACGACCGTATCCCTATCGCATTATTGCGCCGATGGCATCCAGCGCGACAAACTGATCAATATCAATGCTATGGCCGGATATACAAGAATAGTAAGCGCCGCCTGCACAAAAACGGGCACAGGTGATAAAAATACATCGTAATAAATGCATGCAGCAATCCATGCGAGACACGCAGCGCCCGTTACGATGGATGCAAATCCAATCCATCCGAGAACAAATGCCTGACCAACAAGAAATTGTCTTTGTGACAGAGAAAGGTACTGCACCAATAAAAGCGTCAAAGCCCACAGCCCAATGGGTCCGCCGGATAGCACGTCCTGAAATAGTCCTACTCCAAAAACAGCCGCAGGCGGCATAAAACTGGGACGCGTGACAACCCAGAAGAAAATGGCAGCGACACTTAACAGGGGGGTGACAGTACTGAACCCCGGCACGCCAGCGGGAACGACACCAGCAAGAACAGATAGAATCGCAGTCGAGGCGGGTATCAGCGCCGATATAAAACGCCGGATTTCACCATGTGGTCGAGAAGTTTTCATCGTCCTTCCACTGCCGGGGCAGACGGTGAATTGGGTGCTGGTGTCACATCACCGCCATCCTTCGCGGAAGTAACGTCCATTAAACCGACGCCAACTGTACCAGGAGGCGCTTCATGCCCCTTATATTGCAGTACGCGCACAAAACTTAGACGATGTTCATCGGAAAATAGCTGTATGCGAACTTCATTCCGGGACGATCCCGAATCAAGACTGCTGATCTGCCCCACAGGAATATCTGGTGGAAATACGCCGCCATGACCGGATGTAACGATACGGTCTCCAACATTCACTTTTGCGCGCGCAGGTAAATAGAACAGTTGCGGCTGCATCTCATTGTCACCGGCCAGCACAGCCTGATATCCACTTGTCTCCAGACGAACGGGAACCCGGCTGTTCAAATCCGATAGTAATAAAACACGTGCGACCTGTTTACCCGCCGACACCACCTGCCCGATCAGACCATCAGAACCGATGACAGGCATTCCCTTTTGGACGCCATGCTTTTTACCGGCATTGATCAGCACTGTGTGAACAAAGGGGCTGCCCAAATCGCCAATAACCCGCGCCGAGATAAAGGGAGATTCCGGCACATCCTGCGCATTCAGCAGTGAACGGAATTCTTTGTTTTCACTTTCCAGTTTTAGGGCAAGTGCGTGCCAGGCCTGTAACCGTTCAAGTTTTGCACGTAAAATGCGATTTTCTTCAAGGGTATTAAAATATTGGTCAACTTCTTCAAAGCCCGAACGCAACGCCTGAATTGGCCGGGAAGAAAGATCGAGAAGCGGTGCAACAAAATCGCTTAGCGCGGTGCGGAACACTTCCATTCGCTCAGTTTCCGCGCGTCCCGCCAGCAATAGAAAAATTGCCGCAAGCACAAGGATGATAAATGACAGCCCCTGCCCAAGATCCTGCAATCGAATTGCCAGTCGCCCCCCCCCTTGGTCAATACGCGGCCTCATTTTTGTCACCCCTTATTCCATCCCACCTTAACTTATGCCCGAAAGCACATGACGCATGGTTTTCAGATGCTCCAGTGCGATGCCGGTGCCTTTTGCAACGCATGACAATGGGTCCTCGGCCACAATAACCGGCAAACCGGTTGCCTCGCGCAGCACCAGATCAAGGTTTTTCAAAAGCCCGCCACCGCCTGTCAATACGATACCCTTGTCAACAATATCGGCCGCCAGTTCGGGGGGGGTTTGTTCAAGGGCCACCTTCACCGCTTCAACAATTGCGCTCACAGGCTCGGCCAGGCTTTCGGCAATCTGGCGCTCCGTGATGCTGATTTCTTTGGGAACACCATCAATCAGATGCCTGCCGCGAAGCGTCACAGAGGGGCCGTCCCCGTTGTTAATCGGTGAACAGGCTGCGCCAATCTGCGCCTTGATGCGTTCGGCGCTGGCTTCTCCGATCATCAGATTATGATGGCGGCGAATATAGCTGATAATCGCTTCATCCATTTTATCGCCACCAACACGGACGGATCGTGCATACACAATCCCGCCCAGAGACAAGACTGCCACCTCGGTCGTACCACCGCCGATATCAACCACCATCGAGCCCGTTGGTTCGGTAACCGGCAGTCCTGCGCCAATAGCGGCGGCCATGGGTTCCTCAATCAAAAATACCCGGCGCGCCCCAGCCGAAAGCGCTGAATCCTGAATGGCTCTACGCTCAACTGCAGTTGAGCCGGACGGGACGCAAATCATGATCTGCGGGCTGGCGAATGACCTGCGGTTGTGCACTTTGCGGATAAAATGTTTAATCATTTCTTCCGCGACTTCAAAATCCGCAATCACCCCCTCACGCATGGGGCGAATAGCCTCAATATTGCCTGGTGTTTTACCAAGCATCTGTTTAGCCTCGTCCCCTACGGCGAGAACCTGCTTGCGGCCGCCAATCTCTACAATGGCAACCACAGAAGGCTCATTGAGGACAACCCCGCGGCCTTTTACGTAAACAAGCGTATTGGCTGTGCCGAGATCAATAGCCAT
>Ga0209893_1000031_pt1 | contig 36421 bp, 36 predicted proteins | sample GWRWT3_25Nov14_FD_187190 | JGI IMG/M metagenome (GOLD analysis project Ga0209893, IMG submission 187190) | Sand microcosm microbial communities from a hyporheic zone in Columbia River, Washington, USA - GW-RW T3_25-Nov-14 (SPAdes) (version 2) | ecosystem: Engineered > Artificial ecosystem > Sand... | reverse complement strand
CCTTCATCGTCCGTCTCCCTGAGTTGACGGACTCTACTCATTTTTGGAGGGGTTTTAAGGGCTCAGGTCACTTCGAGGAATTTAGCGAGCGCAGCGGCGGCCTCTCTGCCGCAGGACCATGCGGCACCATCGCGGCGATGGCAGATCTGGTCGATCTCCATGGCATCGACGCCATAGAGGCGGTGCCTTTTTCCATCGATCTCGATCGTATCTGCATCGATAATGCGGGCTGGACCTTTGTGCTCACTATCGAGCGCGGGCCAGAAGGACACGAAGGCGAAAAACAGGATACCGATGACGGCGCTGCCTTTGACAAGTTGAAACATGGGGAAGTCTCCTTCTCGGGTTACGGGCAAACAGGCTCTCTCTTGGCCCTCAGCCCTTCACCCGCCCGGAACGTCCCTTTTCCTGTGGGTCCAGCAGCCGTCGATAGCCGCCCCGCACCATGGTCCTCGCGCCGGAGAGCAGGCGCTGAACGCGGGTGCGCAGGAAACCGGCATCCCAATCCTCCCGGACCATCCGATCCCCGAACAGCACCGCTGCAATGTCGCGCTGGCTGGCCCCGGCATACGCCCCATCCCAGGCGCGGACCATCTCAATCCAGCGGCGGGCGCGGCGTTCGGGTGGGTAAAGGGATTTGAGCAATCGTCCACTGCGCGCCAGGCGGCACAGGCGCTGTAGGGGCAGCGGCTTGATCTCGAAGTCGTTGAGGCCACGCAACGTGCAACTCAGCAGTGCCGGGCCGGTGAGCGCATCGCCCTCTATCACCGCGAGTTGCAGATGCCGCGCGCCGTCGCTGAAGAGGAGATGCTGACCGTCATCGCCGCGTACGACAGCGCGGAATAAAGGGCATTGGCGACAATCGAATGTGTTGCCTGGGTCGACATGCGGTTCGGCTTCTACCTGCAAGACCAGGGGATTGCATTCCGGTAGCCAGAAGAACACCGCCTCACCATCGATCCGACAACAACGCACGCCCCATCGGGCCAATCGGAAGTCCTGATCGCAAAGGATGTGCCCGGATTCATCGGGCGGGCTGCATCGGGCTTCCCGCAGGTCGGCGAGGAACGCCGGGTTCCTTCGCAGCCACTCGCCCGCCCAGCAATGCCGGTCGCAGTTAAGTAACGGATTATAGTGGGCGGGTTCGCGCCAGTCGGCGCTTGGACTTATGCCCGGTTCGGTTTTCTCCTCAAACATGGCAGCATTCCTCCTTGCTGTGATCATCATCAGCAGACGGAAGAATGCTTGCTGGCCTTGGTATGGTTTCCGTCCGCTCTATCGATGATTATCGATAGGAAACAGCAGGCGCGCTTTTGCGAAAGGGTCACAGCTTTTGAAATTGCGCCACGAAGTATTCAAAAGAATTTTAAGTAAACCAGACGCTTGTTATCAGATATTTCCTCACAATCGCCGTATTCGCGCCATGATTGCATAAGTAGACTTCGACCTTGGAAGACAGGTTGCCCGGCATATTACGGGCGGCCTGCCCCAAGTGGATTGATGCATTCATGGGGGTGTTATGTCAGATGTTTTTATGATCGATTTTTCCGCGAACGCGCCATTGCCTTTCGCGGAGCTTCTCGGGCGTTTTGTCAATCCGGCCGCAGTGATCAACCGCTGCCTGTTCCATCCCAATCCGCAAGGCGCGCGCCTTGTCTCTCCGCAAGTCACCCTGATTGTGCATGAGGACGAACCCTTCGAGATTGATTGGCGCGGGCCGTATGAATTGCAACCTGCCCGTCATCGCGTCGAGGCAGGCCAGTTTCATCTCGTGCCAGCACATACGCCGATGGAAGTGGCATGGGAGGGAGAACAGCGGGCGGCGATTATTACTTTCAGACCAGACTTTGTGGATCGCATCGTGCGCAAGCAGTTCAAAGGCGATGCGCCACGCCTGCGCCCCCAGGCCGCGCTCAGTGATTCGCTCGTGCAAAGTCTCTGTACAGTACTTTGCGGCAAAATCGGCGCAAAAGGGCGTCACCTCCGGGCCTGTGCCGAGGCCATTGCCACTCTGCTTGTCATTCACCTGCTGGCGCGTTTTGGCGTTGGCGGAACGGTGCAGCCTTCGATTTCCGGCGGACTGACCGGTGCTCAGCAGCGCCTCACGCTCGATTATATCAGCTCGCATGGGCGGCAGGAATTCGATGTCAATGAACTGGCGGCAGCGGCGGGCCTGTCCAGACGCCATTTCCAGCGCGCTTTCAAACAAAGCTTTGGCGAGACGCCTTGCCGGTATGCCCACAACACGGTGATGGCCGCAGCGGTCGAACTTGTGTTGGGCACCCGGAAATCAATCACCGAAATCGCGCTGGATCTCGGCTTCGGGAATTTCGGCAATTTTTCAACGGCGTTCAAAAAACATACTGGCATGAGTCCGGAAGCATTCCGAAGGCGGAATGGGTGATTATCCGCTCTACGAGACCGCTCAGCGTTGACGCAAGGCACTATTGCTGAAGAAGCCGCAATTGAGGAAGCGTCGGCGTGTATAAAGGATATAAGAGATTTCGCCCATTTGTGGGATTCTTGGTCCGATATTTCACGGGACACTTTCCGTAGGCGGACCAAAGCATGGACGACGGACAGAAAATCGAAGGCAGACGGCAATGTGCTGACGAGTGCGGGGACGCCCTGCCTGTTATGCCGCATTTGGCATCGCGTTCGGTTCGGCGCACTATTCGTCGGACGCAGCTTCGGCGGGTCGTGCCGCTGGCTGATACGACGATCTATGAGATGGAGCAGCGGGGCGAATTTCCGCAGCGATTTTATTTGACGCCGCGTTGTGTCGTCTGGGATTTAGCCGAGGTCGAGGCCTGGATCGAGGAACGGCGGCGAGCCTCCCACGCCGGAAAGATTGAGACCGCACCTGCGCCCGATGTTCGGCTGCGCAAGACGCGGCCTGTCAAATAGTCCAAATCAAGTCGGCCAAGTTTTACATTGGATCCAGGGCAATCGCTTCCATGCTGGGCGGAAGGAGCGTTGGTGTATGTTTCTTGCCGGCCGCCCATGCGTCGATCATGTCGGCCCATTCCTGTAACATATGGCGCCGCTGCGGTTCATATTCGGCCTTGTTATAGACGCCGCGCGAAGAGCGGTTGTCCTCATGCGCAAGGCATTTTTCGATCCAGTCGCGATTGAAGCCGAGTTCGTTCAGGAGCGTCGAGCCCGTGCGGCGCAGATCATGGACAGTGAAGGGTTCAAGCGGCAATTCCTGTTTTTTCGCCCGTTCGATGATGGCCATAGTGACGCGGTTGAATGTGGCTCGCGACATGGGGGCGTTGGCGTCGTAGCGGGATGGCAATAGATATCGCGAGTTGCCCGCGCAGGTCTTGAGCGCAATCATGATGTCGAGCGATTGCCGCGATAGATAGACATTGTGCGCCTTCTTCCTCTTCATCCGTTCCTTGGGGATGCGCCAGACGGCGTTCTCGAAGTCGACCTCATCCCATATCGCATCCTGCAATTCGCCTTTGCGCACCATGGTGAGCAGGATAAGTTTGAGGCCAAGCCGGATGGTCGGCAGGGTTGCGACCTGGTCCAACTCAGCCAGCATAAGGCGGATTTCGGCGGGCGAGAGAGCGCGATCTTTCGGCGCGAAAGTGGCGATGGACGCGGGGCCAACCTCATCAGCGGGGTTCGCGATTTTTTCACCGTGCAGAATGGCGAATGCGTAAATCTGTTTCACGATGTCGCGCGCGTGAATGGCCGTGGCCGGCGCGCCGCGCTCTTTCACCTTGAGGCAGAGTGCGCGCAGATCGTCGGGTGTGATTTCCGATAGTAGACGATTTTTCCAAATGGGCAGGATGTCGCGGTTGAAAATCGCCTTACGCATTGAGCGGGTGCTATCCGCCATTTTGGCATCCTTGAACCACTGCTTGCCGGTCTCGCCGAAGCTTGGCGTTGCGGAGAGTTTGCGTTTTTCACGCTGTTTCTTCTGGGCGGGCGAGATGCCCTGCGCCACCAGCTTGCGCGCGGTGAGGCATTTTTCTCGCGCTTCCGATAGCGATACGCCATCCGGGCCATAGCGACCGATGGTCAGCGTTTCGCGTCGGCCATTGAGCCGGTAGTCATAGCGGAAGGTGATACCCCCTGAAGGAATGACCGTCACATACATACCGTCACGGTCGGCGACCTTGTATGATTTATCTTGCGGTTTCAATCGCTTAATAGCGGCGTCGGTTAGCATATCGGGGCGACTTTCGGGCAATTTTGATCTGTCTAATACTAAAATATACCGTCAGAAAATATACCGTCAAGCATCTCCTATTTATCATTATATTTCAATGTGATAGTTGCATTTTATGTGGAGAGTACCGGAAATTCTGCCTGACGGTATGCCGCGCGCGCGTCCAGACGGACAAAACACATACCGTCAGAGATACCGTCAGAATGTTTCGCTTGGCGGCGATAGATGCCGATAGATATTGATATATTATTGTTTATTTTCAATATGATAGAATATAAAACCGATAGTCCGCGAAAGTCGCTGAAACCACCAATTTCATTCCCACTCGATGGTTCCCGGCGGTTTCGAGGTTATGTCGTACACGACGCGATTAATACCCCGCACTTCGTTGATGATGCGGGTGGCGATGGCGCCTAAAAAGCTATGCTCGAACGGATAATAATCCGCCGTCATGCCGTCGGTGCTGGTTACGGCGCGTAGTGCGCAGACATATTCATAGGAACGTTCGTCGCCCATCACACCGACGGTTTTTACGGGCAGCAGCACTGCAAACGCCTGCCAGATTTCATTGTACAGGCCGGCCCTGCGGATTTCTTCGATATATATGGCGTCCGCCTTGCGCAGGATGGCCAGTTTCTCCGCCGTGATTTCGCCGGGCACGCGTATCGCCAGACCGGGCCCCGGAAACGGATGGCGCCCGACAAAACTTTCCGGCAGGCCAAGCTCGCGGCCCAATACCCGCACTTCGTCCTTGAACAGTTCGCGCAGCGGCTCAACCAGTTTCATGCGCATGCGTTCCGGCAGGCCGCCGACATTGTGATGCGATTTTATGGTCACGCTCGGCCCGCCGTCGAACGACACGCTTTCGATCACGTCCGGATACAGCGTGCCCTGAGCCAGAAAATCCGCGCCGCCAATATTCGTGGCTTCTTCGTCAAATATATCAATGAAAGTCGCACCGATAATTTTACGTTTTTGTTCCGGGTCGCTTACACCCTCAAGGCGCGACAGAAATAAATCCGACGCCTCGCGGTGCACAAGATGAATATTGTAATGATCGCGAAACAGCCGCACCACTTCTTCGGCTTCGCCTGCGCGCATCAGGCCGGTATCGACAAACACGCAGGTCAGTTGCGCGCCAATCGCTTCATGCAGCAGGACCGCAACGACGGAGCTGTCCACGCCGCCGGACAGGCCGCAGATCACCCTGCCCTTGCCCACCTGTGCGCGCACTTTGGCGATTTCGGTTTCACGAAACGCCGCCATGGTCCAGTCGCCGGTGCAGCCGGCAATTTTATGGGTAAAATTGCGCAGCAGTTTCGCGCCATCCGGCGTGTGTACGACTTCAGGATGAAACTGCACCCCATAAAAATGCCGCGCTTCATCGGCGATGGCCGCGAACGGCGCATTCGCGCTGACGCCCACCGCACGAAAACCAGACGGCAACGCCACCACCCGGTCGCCATGGCTCATCCATACCTGCTGGCGCGTTCCCATTTGCCACACCCCATCGAACAGATCGCTAGCGTCTTTTATTTCCAGTTCGGCGCGGCCAAATTCACGCTCGGTTCCGGCTTCGACGATACCCCCCAGTTGCGCGCACATGGCCTGCTGGCCGTAGCAGATACCCAGCACCGGCACGCCATAGGTGAACACCCGGCCGGGAATGCGTGGCGTTCCGGTTTTAATTACGCTTGCAGGACCGCCCGATAAAATTATCGCTTTCGGCGCAAAACTGTCGAGGATCGCATCGACTTTATTATACGGAATGATTTCGCAATAAACGCCGCTTTCGCGCACCCGGCGTGCAATCAACTGCGTTACCTGCGATCCAAAATCAATAATCAGTACACGATCGGTCATGACAATTCCGCGCCTATGCGCGCCGCTCCATTGCACAGATAAAAAACCCGTCGGTTCTGGAACGGGCGGGGGTCAGAATGACATGCGGCGCGTCCGGCGCAATAAAATCGGGCAATGGCGTGCCCACACCCTCGGCCCAGATCGCCGCTGCGGGCAGGATGCGAAAACGATCATCCCCGGCCAGAAACGCATTTATTCTATCGGCGTTTTCGCACCGTAACAGCGAACAGGTGATATAAACCAGCCGCCCGCCCGGCGCCACCAGATCGGCCCCCTGGCGCAACACCGCATCCTGCGCCGCCATGTGCCGCGCCAGCGCCTCTGGCGTGAGGCGCCATTTGGCATCGGGGTTGCGCCGCCATGCGCCGGTGCCGCTGCATGGCACGTCCAGCACCACGCGCTGCGCGCGGCCTTTTAGCGCCGCCAATGCAGGTTCGGGGTTTCCCGCAATCTGAATATTGTGCGCGCCCGCGCGGCTCATGCGATCCGGCATGGCTTTCAGGCGGCCGGGGATAGCGTCTAACGCATGGATCTGTCCGCGATTCTGCATGACCGCCGCCATCGCCAGGCTTTTGCCGCCACCGCCCGCGCATAAATCCACCACCTGCTGGCCCGGCTGCGCACAGACCAGCAGCGCCGCCAGTTGCGAGCCTTCGTCCTGCACCTCGACCAGACCGCGCGTGAATGCCGCAGAACCGGTAATGCGTGCGCGCCCGGTGACACGAATACCATCGGGCGACAAAGGCGACGCCATAGCGGTAATATTTTCTTCCGCCAGCGCCGCCAGCGCCTTTTCACGCGTTCCCTTAAGGCGGTTCACCCGCAGATCGAGCGGCGCGCGCACCGATAATGCGCGCATCTCGTCCAATATATCCGGCAGACTGTCACGCAGCGCGCCTTCCAGCCATTGCGGAAAATTACCCCGCACCCAATCTGGCATCGCCGCATCATCTGCGCCACGCGCATAGGCCGCGCGCTCGTCTTCGCTCAGCACCGCCGCAGAATATTTATCGCCCGCAAACAGCGCATCCACCTGTTCAAGCGTACAGGCGTCTTCCAGTTTCAGCGCCGCCAGCACCAGGCTGCGCGCATCGTCATGCCCGCTGGCAAAGGCAAATTCCGCGCGCCGCCGTAACACGCAATAGACAAGTTCGAAGATGGCGTGACGGTCTTTTGATCCCGCATAGCGGTTGGCCCGCGCCCATTCATTCAGAAACCGGTCCGCCGGTTTGGCCGATGGCAGCAGAGATTCCAGAATATCAATGGCGGATTTAACCCGTGCCGCCGGGGTCATCGATTGCCGATGGGATAGTTTGGCGGCTCGCGCGTGATGGCCACATCATGCACATGCCCCTCGGCCAGCCCCGCGCCACTGATGCGGATAAATTTCGCCCTGGTCTGCATGTCGGCAATGGTCGCATTGCCGGTATAGCCCATGGCCGCGCGCAGACCGCCGACCAGTTGATGGGTAATATTCTGCAATGGCCCCTTATAGGGCACCTGCCCTTCGACGCCTTCGGGCACCAGCTTTAAGGTGTCCTTGATGTCTTCCTGAAAATAACGATCAGCCGATCCGCGCGCCATCGCGCCCAGCGATCCCATGCCGCGATAGGCCTTGTAACTGCGGCCCTGAAACAGAAACACTTCGCCGGGGCTTTCATCCGTACCTGCGAACAGCGATCCGATCATGGCGCAGTCCGCGCCCGCCGCAATCGCCTTGGCCAGATCGCCCGACAGTTTGACGCCGCCATCGGCAATCACCGGAATGCCGTGTTTGCGCGCCACTTCCGCCACATCCATGATGGCGGTCAGTTGCGGCACGCCGACGCCCGCCACCATGCGCGTAGTGCAGATGGAACCGGGGCCGATGCCCACCTTCAACGCATCTGCGCCCGCATCGATCAGCGCCAGCGCCGCGTCGCCCGTGGCGATGTTACCGGCCACCACCTGAATGCTGTTGCTCAGCCGCTTGATGCGCCGCACCTGTTCCAGTACCCGGTCATTATGGCCATGCGCCGTATCTACCACGATCAGATCGGCCTCTGCCTCCACCAGCGCCTCAGCGCGGGCAAAGCCCTCATCGCCCGTCGTGGTGGCGGCGGCAACCCGCAGGCGGCCCTTGTCATCCTTGCAGGCATTGGGGTGCAGGCGGGCCTTTTCCATATCCTTGACGGTGATCAGGCCGATGCAGCGATAGTTCTTGTCCACCACCAGCAGTTTTTCCAGCCGATGCTGGTGCAGCAAACGCTTGGCGGTGTCGCTATCCACATCCTCATTGACGGTCACGAGGCCAACACTGGTCATCAGTTCGCTGATTGGCTGGGCGGGATTTTCGGCAAACCGCACATCGCGATTGGTGAGAATGCCCAGCAGCTTACCGGTCTTGGCCTCAACCACCGGAAAGCCGGAAAAATGATGCACCTGCATCAGATGTTGCGCATCGCCCAGGGTAGCGGTGGGCGGCAGGGTCAGCGGATTGACCACCATACCGGATTCGAATTTCTTGACCTGGCGCACATGTTCGGCCTGCTCCTGCGGCGTCAGATTGCGGTGCAACACGCCGATACCGCCCTCCTGGGCCATGGCAATGGCCAGACGCGCCTCGGTCACCGTGTCCATGGCGGCGGAAATCAGCGGAATATTAAGGGAAATCTCTTTGGTCAGCCGTGTTCTGGTGTCCGCCTGCGCCGGAAGCACATTCGAGGCGGCAGGCTTCAGGAGTACATCATCAAAGGTAAGGGCTTCCTGAATCTCCAAAATAGTCTCCAACTCTAAAGGTGGCGGAATATGACGAGGGCAAGACCAAGAGTCAAGGGAATGTGAGGGTTATTCGGTAACAACAGCTATATTGTTCTCAACAGGCGCATTACCCTTGAACCCGGTCGCCAGCACGTAGATTTCCTTTGAATCGGCGCGGCTGGCCTTGGGTTTCACATGCTGCACACGGGAAAACATCTGTTTCATGCGGGCCAGCAGTTTGGCCTCGGTTCCCCCCTGCAGCACCTTGGCGCAGAACACGCCGCCAGGGGCCAGCACCTCGCAGGCAAATTCATAGGCCAGATCGCACAGCGCAATAATGCGCGCATGATCGGTCATGCGATGGCCCGTAGCAGGCGAGGCCATGTCCGAAAGCACAATATCCACACCACCGCCCAGCGCCGCGCGGATGCGTTCCGGCGCTTCGGGCGACAGAAAATCGATCTGCATGAATTGCGCCCCCGCCACGGCATCCATCGGGTTGATATCCACCGCCAGCACCTTGCCAGCACCCGCGCGCGCCACGCACACCTGGGTCCAGCCGCCAGGTGTTGCGCCCAGATCCAGCACGCGCGCCCCCTTGCGGAACAGATGATGCTGATCATCGATCTCCAGCAGTTTGTAGGCCGCGCGCGAACGATAGCCTTCGCGCCTGGCCGCCGCCACATAGGGATCATTCAACTGGCGTTGCAGCCATCTTGTCGAACTCGTGCTGCGCTTGCGCGCTGTTTTTACCCGGACGGTCAGATCACGTCCTGCGCCACCTATCTTGTCATTCATAACAAGGCCGAGCGGCGGTCGTCCTGTCGCATCAACATGGTCAAAATTCCTTCACGTAATCCGCGATCCGCAACCCGTAGACTATTGGCTGGCCACAGATCGGTAATCGCCTCCAGTATGGCGCACCCGGCCACCACCAGATCTGCGCGTTCCTGCCCGATACAGGGCACCGCCACCCGCGCATTATAATCCATCCCGGAAAGCTGCTGCGCCACTGCGCGTATTTCCGGTACGGACACCCATACACCATCCACCAGGCTGCGGTCATAGCGGCGCAGCCCCATATGGACCCCTGCCAGTGTCGTAACAGTGCCGGACATGCCCAGCATCTGCACGGTGCCCGCATCGAAATGGGGACGCAGATTATATTCCTGTTCAAACCCCCGCAGATGTTCGCGCACCTCGGCGACCATTGCTGCGTATGCGCCAGGGGAAATTTCCAGACCACCATATTTCTCAGACAGGCTGACAACACCATGCGACATGCTGGTCCAGGCCAGAATATCGGGATTGCGCCGGTTCGTCAGATCAAGCCAGATCAGTTCCGTGCTGCCGCCGCCCACATCAAACACCAGCGCGTGACGGCTATTATGATCCAGCAATGGCAGGCACCCGGCCACCGCCAGACGGGCCTCTTCGGCCGGGGAAATGATGTTCAGCTCAATGCCTGTTTCCGCCAGCACTTTGGCGGCAAACGCCACCCCATTCGCGGCCTGACGGCAGGCGGCGGTGGCGACATTGTGGGCGCGCGACACGCCGCGCCGCTGCATTTTTTTGGCGCATATTTCCAGGGCTGAAATAGCGCGGTCCATGGCGGCGGCAGATAATTCGCCCGACTGCCCCAGCCCTTCACCCAGCCTTACAATACGCGAGAAAGCATCCACCACGCGAAACCCCCGCCGTGTGGGTTTGGCGATCAGCAGACGGCAATTATTGGTGCCCAGATCCAGCGCGCTATAGGTGTGCGGCCAACGCCCGAGTGTACGGGCCACATTTTTCCTGAAGCGCTGACCTGGACCCGTGGTTTGTGTATGCACGCGATCCGTCACCGGACCAGGCGCGGGCTTACGCCCACCGCGCCCGTCCGGCGCTCCGATTCATTAAAGGTTAATCTGACTGTAGCACTCTGGAGGGTGATTATACAAAGTGATAGTTGACAATATGTGTCCACTATCACTAAAGAAATGCTCTATCCAGGCTCTGGACCCTGCTGGGGGATAGTTTAGCGGTAGAACTCTCGGCTCTGACCCGTGCAACCTTGGTTCGAATCCAAGTCCCCCAGCCACCAGCCCCTGCCTAATTTCCAAAATCTGAATTACTTTGGTGTTGTAAGCCTTTAAAGTGGGGTGTTGCTGTATGCCCGGAGGTTTGGCCCGGATGAAGGTTCAGCGCATTTCGGCGATGATTGTTATCAGACTGTAACGCGCCCGATTTATGACTTAGTCTCGCAACGGATCATCAAAAATGACGGAGGAAATCATGATCGGCTATGTAACCCTTGGAACCAATGATATGGCGCGCGCGGCGAAATTTTATGATGCGCTGCTGGGCACGCTAGGCGCCAAACGCGCCATGGATATGGGAACCTTTATTGCCTGGGCGACAGGCCCGGGGCAGCCCATGCTGTCGGTCACCAAACCCTTTGACGGAAAGGCGGCCACCGTTGGCAATGGCGTCATGGTGGCGTTGGCGGTGGACAGCCGCGCCAAGGTTGATGCCGTGTACAAAAAGGCCATGGAACTGGGCGCGAAGGATGAAGGCCCGGTCGGCCCGCGTGGCGATAGCTTTTACGCCGGATATTTCCGCGATCTGGACGGCAACAAGCTGAACGTGTTTTTCATGGGCTGAAATAAAGACGGGCAGGATCGCATCAAAGCGATCCTGCCCGTCCAGAATAGGGATGCTTACCAGTTGAACTGGGTGCGCAAGGCGATGGCGTTGTAATCCTGACCGATCTGCGCGTTGGGTCCACCATTCGCCACTGAATTGTTGGAATAGGCGCGGCGCTCCACGTCTGCAATCAGATAGTTGAGCATGAAGCGGACATTGCGGTTCGGATACCAGTTGACGCCAAGCGTAATGATATCCTGATCGCCGCCGCGGATACAATTCGAGGTAGCAGCTGGGTTCAGGGTTGCCGACCCCCCGGAAACCGTCCCCAGGCAGGTGGCGCTGGATTCATTATCGTCGAGGTTCGCCGCGCTGTACCGCGCCGCCAGTTCCCACGCGCCGATAGACCCGCCAAAACCGAGCGGACCGCTGGGTTTTGGGCCGCCGAACGAGGCGCTCTTCATGTCATAGGGCCTGGTTTCGCCGGTCAGGATATAGGTGCCCTGAATATACCAGGCGTCGAAATTCGCTTCAGACGCTCCACGGCGGTCGATATCGTAACGGTAATATTCTCCCTGGGCATAGAAATTCTTCCAGTTGAAACCAAGCTCCGGCCCGTAGACCTGCGCATCCTCGACGGCGAGCGAACCTGTATCGGCAAGCCGCGTGCCATCGATGCGCAATTCCGGACGGTCATGCAGTGTGAAAACCGGCCCGGCAGTCCCGCCAGAAGGCTGATTGAACTCGAACACATTGGTGCCTGACGCGCCAATATGTAAATTCGCATCCTTATCAAGTTCGAACCGGTAAGCCACCCGCCCGACAAGCGCGCTCTGCTCATCCGCACCGCCCTGACCAATAGTCCCCCCGGTATAGTAAAGCGAACTATAGAAATTATCGATGTTGCCGCGCACGCCAACCGCCGTGCGCGAATCTCCACCTCCGAAACTCGTCGCCATATTGATGGCCGCCGCACGCTCGATGAAGGGGATCTCATTGGAACTGGTGGTGTCGTCCAGTGTCATGGACGGTTTCAGCGCGCCGATATAAAAGGTTAGAGGCTTGATGCCGGAATAGGAAAGCCACGCATAGTTGATCGTGCCAGAGCTTTCACCACCGGAACCGCCGAAATTCACCTCAAACTGATATCCCCAATCGCGCATGAACTTGCCTTCCAGGCCCACGCGGGCGCGGCGGAAATTTGCTCCGCTGCCAAGATCTTTCCCCGGCGCGATAGCAGGTAATTTGTCGTCGTCCTGGAAATAGGCGCCAGTGTCGAAATGCACACGGCTGCGTATGGCTAATTCGAAATTGCCATCGCCGGTGCGTATGGTTGGGCGGCCATTGGAGTATTTGATCTCCACGGCATCCTGCTTGGATTTGATTTCCTCTATCTTGTTTTCCTGAACCGCCTGAACAGAATTCATTTTGCGCTCCAGTGCCTTGATCTGGGCTTTGAGCGCGTCAATTTCGCTCTGGTTGACCGGGGCGGCCACAACTGGCGCAGCCAATAGTCCTGTCAACGATGTCGCGCCCAGCAGAACCAAACCTGCAATTTTCCGTGTTTTCAATGTCATACGATACCCCTTGATACAAAATGAGAACCAGGCCCGCAGAGTGCTGAACCATAGTTGACCGCTGTCTCAAGCAGGTATCAGGGGCACATGACCTTTTGTTTGCAGTATAGTTACGGAAATATGACAGAGCGGCGCGGGGGTGCCTGTGAATGACGCGCTTCAGGCTCTGCTTTCGGGAAAAAACAGGTCTTTTGGCAGAAAACAGGCTAAACGGCCCTGCGAACCTCGCCTGACATGGCCTGTGGCATTCCTGCACCAATATCCAGAAATTGTGCGGCAACGGCTATCATAGGCTGGGCAGCATGCGTCATTGCCTCTTTCTCACCCCGCTTCACCACGGCCACCGATCCTATCAACTGGGTAATCACCCCGTTGCTGTCGCGCAGCGGCAGGTAAATGATCTCGGCGACAAACGGGGTGTTATGCCTGGATTGAAGCTTTTCATACACAAGCAGCCCGCATGGGTGATCCCGAACCATATTGACGCAAAACCTGGCGTTTGTACGTTGATGTGGCGCAATATGGTCAAATAAGTTTGAACCAGTCAGTTCTTTACCCAGTTTTTCTGCGCAGGCGGTGCCCGCAAGGCGATAAACCAGTGCGTCATCCGCCCGGTATTCGAGTATCATCAGATTGGGAAGCAGGGGAAGTATCGCAACGGGCTTTATATCCGACCGGTTGGGTACAATTTCCCGCCCCCTGATGCTACACCAATACTCAAACAGTGATTGCGTGCTAGATGCAACCCCGCTAGGTAAGACCAACTTCTCCAGTGTGTGCATAGCCCAACCCCAAAAAATGCCCACAGACAATTTACAGCACTTGATCAGTACATCATTATAATTAATTTTGTGCAAACCCTTTGACTCTCACGATTTGGTTATCTGAAAACAGAAGAGAAATATATTTATCCACATGAGTAGAAACATTTTTGGATGTGAACAAGTTCAGCCGCTGCACATTATCGGTGGCGGGTTGGCGGGCTGTGAGGCCGCCTGGCAGGCAGCGCGCGCCGGGATACCGGTTATTTTGCATGAGATGCGGCCCCATAAAGGCACCGAAGCCCATGAAACCGGCCGGCTGGCGGAAATGGTCTGCTCCAACTCGTTCCGGTCCGATGATCACCAGACCAGCGCCGTTGGCCTGTTGCACGAAGAAATGCGCCGCGCCGGATCATTGGTCATGCAGGCCGCCGACGCCAATAAAGTGCCCGCCGGTTCTGCCCTTGCCGTGGATCGTGAGGGCTTTTCCCACAGCATCGAAGCCGCCCTCGCCGCCCTGCCCAATGTCACGATTGAACGAAACGAGGTGGCGGGATTGCCGCCCGCCGAATGGCGCCACGTCATTATCGCCACCGGCCCGCTGACCTCAGCCCCGCTGGCACAGGCCATTTCGGAGCTTACAGGCGCTGAATCCCTGGCCTTTTTTGACGCCATTGCCCCAATCGTCTATGCCGATTCCATTGATCTGTCACAGGCCTGGTATCAGTCGCGCTATGACAAGCCCGGTCCCGGCGGTACGGGCAAGGACTATATCAATTGTCCCCTGGATGTCGGCCAATATACCGCCTTCATAGACGCGCTGATCACCGGAGAGAAAACCCAGTTCAAGGAATGGGAGCGCGACACCCCCTATTTCGAGGGTTGTCTTCCCATTGAAGTGATGGCGGAGCGCGGACCACAAACGCTGCGCTATGGCCCCATGAAGCCGGTGGGGCTGACCAACCCGCACCGCCCGGAAAAGCCCCATGCGGTGGTCCAGTTACGCCAGGATAATGCACTGGGTACGCTCTATAATATTGTTGGTTTCCAGACCAAGCTGAAGCATGCCGAACAGACCCGCATCTTCCGTTCCATTCCAGGATTGCAGAACGCCCGCTTTGCGCGCCTGGGCGGTATTCACCGCAATACTTTCATCAACAGCCCGCGTCTGCTGGATAACCGGCTGCGCTTGAAAACAATGCCCCGCCTGCGGTTCGCCGGACAGATTACCGGTGTTGAAGGTTATGTGGAAAGCGCCGCCATGGGCTTGCTGGCGGGCCTTTTTGCAGCGGCTGAAATACAGGGGCGGGATATGCCGCCGCCGCCCGCAAACACAGCCATGGGCGCGCTGCTGCAACATCTGACGGGGGGTGCGGCAGCGGACAGCTTTCAGCCGATGAATGTCAATTTCGGTCTGTTCCCGCCCATCGACGCCCCAGTGACAACGGATGGCAAACGGGTGCGCGGCAAGGCAAAAGCCCCTGCCCGCAAGGGTTCCTTTTGTTCCCGCGCCTTGCAGGATCAGCAGGAATGGCTGGCGTTGCTACCTATAATCTCCGCCGCGCCATAGCCCATATCAGCCGCGACTGGCGCCGGAAAGCCGGTATCGGCGCCTGCGCCGCAAATGGATCATAATCAGAACGCGCGATCTGTTTGAGATAGGCCCGCGCCAATGTCACAGGCAACAGGGCTGGCAGTGCCTGGCGCGATGGCCTGGGCAAAACCCTCCCAACGGCATCCAGATGCAATTGCGCCTGACCGGCAAGGGCCAGTATAACCCGGCGCAACGCCGGAGATCTGCGATAGGCATACACATCCTCAGCCGATAGCCCTTCCGCCTGCATCAGATCGGCGGGCAAAAAAGTCCGCCGCTTTGCGGCGTGAAACCCGATAGTGCGCAACAGCCCCGTCAGCCCCCATGCCAGCCCCGCATGCCGAACGGTGGCATCAGGAACCCCGCCCCCCGTAAGACCCAACGCCAGGCGCATCAAGCCTGCGGAAGTTGCATCCGCATAGCTTTCCATTGCGGCCATTGACACTGGTGGTGACATCTCAAAATCCCCGGCATGGGCGTCAATCAATATATCAAAAGGCATTCGTGGCAGGCCACACTGCTGGATGGTAACGTCCAGCCCCTGTAACACCGGATGCGCCCGCACGCCCTGCCCCGAATAGACCGCCTCAATCCCCTCACGCCACCATTGCAGGCGTATTTCACCCAGCAGCGGTTCGGACACCATGTCCCGTATACGGGCAATCTCAAGATTAAAGGCATAGAGCGCGAATAAATGCTCTCGCGCAGGCCCGGCTGCAAATAGCGCTGTCAGGAACCGGTCATGGTCACCGTTGCGGACCAGTTCACCGCAATATGAAAGCTGATCCGCCACCCTTCCCTCTTTGTCACTGGAAAATCATTGCTATTCTCTTAGCACGAAAAATTGGCTAACTTGCCGCACGAATATAGTTGTGTAAAATCGGCCAGGTGATTCTACCTGGTGTAAAAGGGGGAGGAGTGAACTTATGGCGTCAATTCTGACATCGCTTCAGAACACTGTGATCGCGGCATTTGTGCTGGCGGCGGTGGTGTTGCTGATTTCTGTTTCATCGCTTGGTGTTACCGTCGACCATGCTTTCGGCGCATTCGTATTCCGCTGGCTGCATGTAATTTCCGGCGTGATGTGGATCGGCCTGCTTTGGTATTTCAATTTTGTGCAAATGCCAAGCATGCCCAAAATACCTGATGAGCAAAAACCTGCGGTCGGCAAGGTGATCGCACCCGAAGCGCTGTTCTGGTTCCGCTGGGCCGCGATGGCCACGATTGTCACCGGCATTGTGCTTGCGGCCATGAATGGCTATCTGGTGGACGCCTATACGCTGGGCGCCAGCAATGGCTTCATGGTGTCCAAGAATATCCTGATCGGTCTTGGCATGTGGCTGGGCACAATCATGTGGTTCAATGTGTGGTTTGTGATCTGGCCCAATCAGCAAAAGGCGCTCAATATCGACAACAAATTCCCGGACCTCGCGGCGCCTGACAAGGCCGCCGCCGCGCGCATTGCGATGCTGTTTTCACGCACCAACACCATGTTGTCAGTGCCCATGCTGTTCTGCATGGTGGGCGCGCAGAACCTGCTTTAGGGCGGGATGATTTTAGATTTGTCCACAGCCCACCTGCTCATTGTCATTGCCCGGTTTATCCGGGCAATCCATAACGCGCGAGACCAGGACCTTTGCGTGATGCGTGGATTACCCGGACAAGCCGGGTAATGACAAATATGGGGGAAAGACAGATGATCAAACCTGAAATCATCCGGCTTTAGGGCAGTATGAGATTTTGGTAATCATACACCAGAATCAATAAGGGCCGCCCTGATGAGCGGCCCTTATTTTTATTTTATCCAATCCGTATCAGGCTTCGAACTTGAAGTGCTTCAGGGCTTCGCGGTCCACAACGGGTTCGCGCTTGGTGCCGTGGGTCAGTTTTACGGAGCCGGTCTTGCGTTCGAACGGATCCTTGAGGCCGATTTTTTTGGAATATTCACGGATTTCCGGGATCACATGTTCACCCAGCAATTGCATGCTGCGCAGACGATCTTCGTTACCCACCGGGCCCTGCACCGCAAAGAAAGTGAGTGTGCCCGGACGGATCACATCCAGTATCTGCTTGATCTTGGGGATAACCGATTTCGGAGTGCCGATCAGCAATTGCAGATTGCGCTGGCCTTTTTCGAACCCAGCGACCAGCTTCCTGCGAACATCATCATAATCGGTTGCTTTTGGCGCGGGCGCATCATCACCGGCCATCTTTTCGCGGTTGACGCCAAGCCAGCTACCGCCCGGCTGTTTCGCCAGATTGCGGATCGCGCCCTTGGAGTTATACCCCGGCGGCAACGTATATTGCGGCGCCGAGAAGGCGTTCTGTCCGCCACCGAATACGAAGCCACGACCCAATTCCTGCGCCTTTTCTTCGGTATCGGCGAGGAAAGTGGGTATCAGATAGCCGAAATTTTCCGGCCCGGCCTGATAACCCTTCTGCGCGGCCTGCTCGGCGTAGAAGTCCCAAAGATCGCATGTGGGGCCAAGCGAGGTCCCAAGACCGATATAGGGATAGGCGTGATCGGCACACCACAGCACGGTTTCAGGGCTAAGCACGCCGGGAATCCACATTTGCGGATACGGTTCCTGAAACGGCAGCGCCCAGGGGTTTACGTGACGGTAATGAAAATGCTTGCCTTCATAACGCCACGGACCGGGCTTGGTCCAGGCCTGGATAATGAAGTCGTGTGCTTCGTTGAACATTTCACGGTTGTAGGCGGGATTGGCATTGTTGAAGTACTGCTCGGACCCCGCGCCACGCACCCAGCCTGTTACCAGACGGCCACGTGAGATAAGATCAATCTCAGCAAGCTCTTCCGCCATGCGCAGCGGATGCTTGATCACCGGCAACGGATTGCCGATCAGCACGATTTTGACCTTCTTGGTGATGCGCGCCAGAATCGCCGCTTCAACGTTCAGCACGTTACCCATGCAGAACGGGTTGCCGTGATGCTCGTTCAGGGCGACGGCGTCAAACCCCTGTTCTTCCGCGTAGCAGGCTTCATCCAGAAAATGGTTGTAATCGTCGGAGCCTTTCTGGCGGTCAAAATGTGTGTTGGGCACCGCGAAGAAAGCCTTGTTCTTCAGAACAACGTCTTCCTTGATGTGACGATAAGGACGTTCGGTAAAGTACGCTATTTTCATGTTCGTTTCCTCTGTCTCGTGTGGCTCAGAGTCGTATAAAAATACTACCCCTGCGGATTTAGCTGGCCAGGAACTGTTTCAGTGCGGCAATAAATTCTGCCGGTTTTTCGATCTCGGGCCGGTGACCCGCATCCTTGATTTCAACCAGCTTGGCGCTGGGAATGGCCTTTTGATAGGCCTCCACGCAGCCGCGCGGGGTGAAATTATCCTTCGTTCCCCAAACCAGCAGCGTCTTGATGCCAGTCACGCCCTGCAACAGATATGGCAGGCTGGGGTTGAACATGAAGGGTTCCCATCCGATACGGGCCGTTTCTGCGCGGGCGTCTTCGAAGTGTTCAAATTGCTCCGGGCTCATTTCGCCGCCGTAAATTTTCAGGAACTCGGGTGTGCTGAACGGATCGGCCACCGTCGCGCGCAAATGGGTGCGCATGGACATTGCGATGAAGTCGGCGATGAAGCCTTTTTCCGGCTTCAGGCCCATGGGGCCAACCAGCGCCATATGGCCGAAAATATCGGGATCGGACGCCGCCATTTCAGCCGCGATATAGGCGCCTGCGGAAAAAGCCACCACATCCACCTGGCCCAGCTTCAGCTCGCGCAATACCCGCGCATAATATCCGCCAAGATCACGATAGTTGCGAATCCAGTCGATGCGCGGTGATTTATCAAATCCGGGCTGACGCGGAATAATAAACTGGCGTTCACCCGCCAGCGCGTCATTCCAGCCCATCCAGCCGGGGTACCCCAGTTCGTCATGCAACATAAGCAGCGGCTTGCCTGATCCACCACGGACGATAGCAAGCTCAGATCCTCCTACTTTTTCAATCTTTTCAGTAACGTTAGCCAATGAACCTTCCTCCCTGCTGATGTACTCCGGAGCTTTACCCCGGCTAGTGTTACGGATCATCAGATAGCAAAAGCGGCCATCCATCCCCGCCGATTTCGAAGCTATAATCTCTTATACGGAATTGAACAGATTTTCGAATGAATGTTCAACTAAAAAATAATACTCGATCTATCAATAAGTGCAAATCCGCTGTTTTCTTAGAGAATATCGCGATAAAAAAGCCGCCGTGCACCGCCGCATCTGTCAGCTTTTAGTCCCCGTCGCATTCAGATCGGACCAATCCCGCTTGACGCCCACAAGCAGTAAAAACGGAGCCGCAATAAAGATCGAGGAATAAGTACCGATAAAAATTCCCCAAATCATCGCGAACGTAAAGCCACGAATCACTTCACCGCCAAAAATGAACAGCGCGATCAGCGCCACCAAGGTGGTAAACGCTGTCATGGTGGTACGGCTAAGCGTTTCATTGATCGCCAGGTTGAGCAACTCATCCAGCGGCATTTTCTTGTATTTACGCAGGTTTTCACGCACCCGGTCATACACCACCACCGTATCATTCATGGAATAGCCAACAATGGTCAGGATCGCTGCAATGATCGCCAGATTGAATTCCAGTTGCAGCAATGAAAAAATGCCGATGGTCATGGCCACGTCATGCACCAGCGCAATCACCGAGCCGATGCCAAACTGCCATTCAAACCTGAACCACACATAGATCAGCATCGCAGCGACCGCGAGCAGTACCGCCATCACGCCGGCATTGACCAGATCACTGCTGACCTTCGGCCCTACCAGTTCTATGCGGCGGTATGTGACAGGCGCGCCATAATCCTTGTCCAGCGCGGCTTTAACATCTGTAACCACTTTTTGCTGCGCCAGCTCGCCGCCTGCGCTTTGTTCAATGCGGATCAGAACCGCATTATCGTCGCCAAATGTTTGCACCGCCACATCGCCCAGCCCAAGGCCCGAGACAATCGTGCGGATGCGTCCGACATCGGAAGCCGCCTCTGTGCCGATTTCAAGCATTGTGCCGCCGCGAAAGTCGATGCCGTAATTCAGGCCCATGGTCAGATACAGCACAATAGATGCAAGCGTCAGCAGGCCAGAAAGGACAAAGGTGATATTCCGCATACCGATGAATGGAATATTGGTTTGTTGCGGAACGAGTTTCAGACGGAACATAAACGCTCTCTTTTCTGCTTAAACGGCAATCTGCTTTGGTTTGCGATAAAGCAGATATTGGGTGATGATGAATCTGGTGACGGTTACCGCCGTATAGACCGATGTCATGACGCCGATCATCAGCGTCACCGCAAAGCCGCGCACCGGCCCGGACCCCACCTGAAACATGATCGCCGTTGCAATGAAGGTCGTGATATTGGCATCCAGAATGGTGCCATAGGCGCGATCAAAGCCCGCCTGCACCGCGCTTAGCGGGGTTTTTCCGTTACCTATCTCCTCGCGGATGCGCTCGTAGATCAGCACGTTCGCGTCCACCGCCATGCCCATGGTCAGCACGATGCCAGCAATGCCAGGCAAAGTCAGTGTGGATTGCAGCAGCGTCAGCGCGGCGCTGATCAGAATGATATTCATGACCAGCGACAGATTCGCGAACAGGCCAAACAGGCCATAGGTCAACACCATATAAGCGGCAACAGCCACAAAGCCGATGATGGCCGCATTTCGCCCGGTTTGCACGGAATCAGCCCCCAGCTCGGCGCCCACCGTGCGTTCCTCAATCACCAGCAGCGGCGCAGGCAATGCGCCCGCGCGCAGCAGGATCGCCAGATCATTGGCTTCCTGATAGGTGAAATTTCCGCTGATTTGACCAGAGCCACCCAAAATCGCCGAGCGGATCACCGGCGCACTGACCACACGCCCATCCAGCACAATGGCGAATGGTTTTCCGACATTCGCCTTGGTGACTTCTGCAAATTTCTTGCCGCCCACCGTGTCAAAACGAAAATTAACGACAGGCTCATTGGTCTGACTATCGGTTGAAGGCTGCGCATCAACCAGATTTTCACCGCTGACCATGATCTGCTTGCGCACCACAAATTCGGGCGCGCCTTCTTCATCCGAGGGCAGAATATCAGAGCCAATCGGCATCCGCCCGGCTTTGGCTTCGGCTGCGGAAATCGTCGGATCCAGCAGGCGGAAGCTCAGTTTCGCCGTCTTGCCCAGCATTTCCTTGAGCCGTTCAGGATTATCCAGCCCCGGCACCTGCACCAGAATGCGGTCCTCACCCTGGCGCTGGATGGTCGCCTCCTTGTTGCCCAGTTCGTCAATGCGGCGGCGCACGATTTCGATGGATTGCTGCACTGCTGAGGAACGCCGCCGCACCAGCGCATCATCGCTCAGGCGCACTTCTATCAGTTGCGGTTCCGGCGTGCTTATATCCAGTTCCGGCGTCTCGCCGCCAATAATGCCCAGCACGGCCACGCCGCCGCCGTTCAGTTCCTTAATCAGTTCGCGCGCACTTTCGAATTGCCCGGCTTCGCGGACCTGGATCTGGAGCACCCCATCGCGGATGCCCAGTTTTTTGTAGCCGATTCGCTCCTTGCGCAGCGCGGTGCGCACTTCTTCGGTCAGCGATTGCAGCCTTTCGTTAATGACGGCCTGCACATCCACTTCGAGCAGAAGATGCGAGCCGCCCTGCAGATCAAGACCAAGATTGATCCGCTGCTTGGGCATCCAGTCCGGCAAGCGGGCCAATGTGGCGTCGCTCAGCAGATTAGGCGCGGCAAAGTACGCACTGCTGATCAGAAGCATAAGGATAACCGCTATTTTCCAGCGGGCGAAATACAGCATTATAAATCCCTAACCAGGCGTGATCATTTTGTATCGGATGTGGCGGGTTCACCCTTTGCACGCACGCCGGTCAGGGTGCTGGCCACAACGCGGACCTTAACGCCGTCGGCAATCTCGACCAGCACTTCGCCATCGTCCTGCACTTTGGTGATCTTGCCGACGATACCGCCAGCGGTCACGACCGTGTCCCCCCGGCGCACCGCTGCAATCATCGCCTGATGCTCCTTCAGGCGCTTTTGCTGGGGCCGGATCAGGAAGAAATACAGAATACCGAATACGAGTACGAGCGGCGCGGCGGCCTCGATGAAAGAGGTGGCGCTGGCAGCGGTTTGGGCAAAGGCTGGACTGATGAACATTTAAGACTCCTTAAGCATCGCGCCGGACTATAACGATCCCGGCTGAACTTGCAAACCATGGGTTGACCACCCACCCATCTTATCCTCATGTTCGGAAAATCCCGCCCATTATCAGGTAAAAAATACCATGAGCATTGAAAAACTGACCCCGGTCCTGTTACGAATCGCGGAGGCGCTGGAACGGCTTAGCCCGCCCAGCCCTCCTGCCCCCAGCCTGACGGAGGCAGACGGCTTTGTCTGGCACGCCAATGGCGAACGGCTGGAGCCGGTACCCAATATCAGCCGGGTTCCGCTGGAATTGCTGCGTGGTGTCGATCATGTCCGGGATTTATTGCTGGAAAACACCCAACGCTTTGCGCAAGGGTTGCCCGCCAACAACACCTTGCTATGGGGGGCGCGCGGCATGGGTAAAAGCTCGCTGGTCAAGGCCGTGCATGCCGCCATCAATGCGAAAACACCCGGCGCGCTGGCGCTGATTGAAATTCACCGCGAGGAAATCGACACTTTGCCGCTCCTGATGGGGCGTCTGCGCGAATCGCCCCGGCAATGCCTGCTATTCTGCGATGATTTGTCGTTCGATGCTGCGGACACCAGCTATAAATCGCTGAAAGCCGTGCTGGAAGGCGGCATTGAAGGCCGACCGGCCGCAGTGCTGTTCTACGCCACGTCCAACCGGCGTCACCTGATGCCGCGCGAGATGATGGAAAATGAACGCTCGACCGCCATCAATCCATCCGAAGCGGTGGAAGAAAAAGTTTCTCTTTCCGACCGCTTTGGCCTGTGGCTTGGTTTCCATGCATGCAGCCAGCAGGATTATCTGGATATGATCGCAGGCTATGTCGCGCATTACAGACTGCCCGCCATTGAGGCAGAATGGCGCGCCGAAGCCATTGAATGGGCCGCCACCCGTGGCGCACGTTCCGGCCGCGTCGCCGCGCAATATATCCAGCATCTGGCGGGCAGGCTGGGGCAGAGGCTGGGTTAAAGCACTTTGTGATCAAGTTGAAGCGCGGCCTCTGTGCCGTCTTTGCGAGCCGAAGGCGTGGCAATCCAGGAGTCAAGGGCGAAAGCCTGAGTTTGTCACTCCTGGATTGCCACGGAGCTTACGCTCCTCGCAAAGACGCTACTGATGTTGATTCAATCCACGCACAAAATGTACTACCCGCCCACCAGCAGTGGTTTTGGATCAACGGCTTTTGTGCCCTGGCGGATTTCGAAATGCAGTTGGTCCTGGTTTACACCGCCGCTACGTCCCGCCTTTGCAATTAACTGCCCGCGTTTGACCGTGACGCCCTTTTCCACCAGCAGCTCAGAATTATGCGCATAGGCGGTGACCCAGCCGCCTTCATGCCGGATCAACAGCAGATTGCCATAGCCGCGCAGGCCATTGCCCGCATAGGACACAATCCCGTCCCCCGCCGCCATGATCGGGCCATTCGGCGGCATGGCGATATTGATACCATCATTGTGCAGCCCGTTCTGCTTGGGCCCGAAATCCGACAGGATTGGACCTTTTGCCGGCCACAGGAAGCGCACCACCCTGGATTCACGCACAGGCGTTGCGACAGCAGCCGCAGGCAGCGCCGCCGTTTTTTTCTCCACCTCTATTGGTTTGCGCACGGGTGCAGGAGGCGGCAGCGCCGGAACCGCACCGTCCTCCATAGAATGCGTGCTGCTCTGATCCTCGCCTGAATCGGGTGTTGGATCTGCAGGCCGGGCAATGGTGGGCACAGTCTTGTTCATCACAATGGCATTGGGCGGGGATATTTTCTCTGCACCTGCAGTCTGCTTAACCTCGTCCTCACGTTTTTTTGCAGGAGCGGAAACGGGAGGCGCCAGCTCAGTTGACGCGATCTGATTTTGCGCACTGGCGGCAGGGGGCGGCGGCGCGTCCGGATGACCCGGCAACCGCAAAACCTGTCCCGGTTTGATGATAAAGGGCGGCGCCAGATTATTGGCCTCCACAAGGGCCTGTAAAGCCGTCTGGTGATAGCGCGATATGGCATAGAGCGTATCGCCCGGCTGCACGACGACACTTCCCTTCCCATGCGTTGCTGCAGGATATTCAGGAACAGGCGCGCCAGCCCCGCCTATGATCACCGGCGCGGGCGTGCCACGCGGCGCGCACGCCCAGAGCCCCGACGCCAGCACCATAGCCAGAAAAACATTAATTCGAATGCGGAGCATGTTTCTCCCACTCGCCCATTTCATTACCTACCCCTGCCGGGACGGCAGGCCATCTACCGCAATTCCGGGCACCATCGGCACGAAACGCACAGGCAGTAATTCTTCCGTATCATAACCGGATTCGCTACGGGTAATGCGCACAATATTCTGCGTGTCAAAGGTTGGTCCGATCGGGATCAGCATAAATCCCCCCACCGCCAACTGTTCCAGCAGCAAGGGCGGTGGTTTCGCCGCCGCCGCCGTCACCAGAATGCGCTGAAACGGCGCCTGCTCGGGCCAGCCTTTATAGCCATCGCCAAGCCGTGTCGAAATCGTATGCAGACCCAGCTCCCTGAAACAGGCCTCGGCGCTATTCAGCAGCGAGCGATGCCGCTCAATCGTATAGACCCTGCGGCACAGCATCGCCAGCACCGCCGCCTGATAGCCGGAACCCGTGCCGACCTCCAGCACCACCATGCGCTTGTTCAGCTTCAACTCCTGGCTCATGAAGCCGACAATATAGGGCTGACTGATGGTCTGGCCCTGGCCGATGGGCAACGCAATATTTTCATACGAACGTTCGCGCAGCGCCTCTGGCACGAATATCTCGCGCGGGGTGCGTTCAATCGCCACCAGCACAGCCCGGCTGGTTACGCCCTGACGGCGCAATTCCATGATCAGTTTAATCCTGGCCGGTTCCAGATCGCGCATGCCCGGCGCCCTTCCTGTTTCTATCAGGCTGCAAACTCCCTGCGCAGCGAACACAATGTCTGATCGTGGGTTAAATCCAGATGCAGCGGCGTCACCGAAATATTGCCCGCATAAATCGCGTGCAGATCGGTGCCCGCTGACGGATTACTGCGGATGCGCTGAAACCCGGTCCAGTAATAGGGAATGCCGCGCCGGTCCACCCGCTTGTCCATTTCCAGCAACGACTGATCGCGCCGCCCCTGGCTGGTGATTTCCACCTTCAGTTTCTTGGCGGCTTCTTCATCGGGAAAATTGATGTTGATCAGAACATCTTTGGGCCAGCCCGCCTTGATCAGCCTACGGATGATAGGCGGCGCATGGCGTTCGGCGGTGGCCCATTTGACTGCCGGTGAATCACTGAACCCCCATGTCTGGCTTAACGCGATGCTGGGAACCCCCAGAACCGTACCCTCCATCGCCGCCGCAATCGTGCCGGAATAGGTTACGTCATCGGCAATGTTGGCGCCCCGGTTGACGCCCGACAGCAGCAGATCCGGCAATCCGTCTTTCATGATTTCGGCAATCGCCAGCACCACGCAATCTGTGGGCGTGCCTGCAACCGCATACTTGCGCGCACTGATTTTACGCAGCCGCAAAGGATGGTGCAGGGTCAGTGAATGCGACGCGCCGCTCTGTTCGGTTTCCGGCGCGACAATCCAGATATCATCGGTCAATTGTTTTGCGATGCGTTCCAGGCATTTCAACCCCGGCGCATTGATACCGTCATCGTTTGACAGCAGAATGCGCGGCTGTTTGCTGGCGCCCCTGATTGCAGCTTTTGCCATACTATTTAATCACTTCCCGTCCGCCCATATAGGGACGCAGGACTTCCGGCACAATTACCGAACCATCCGCCTGCTGATAATTTTCCAGTATCGCCACCATGGTGCGCCCCACAGCCAGACCAGAACCATTCAGCGTGTGCACATAAAGCAGGTTTTTGTCATCGCCGGGGCGGTAGCGCGCCTGCATGCGCCGCGCCTGAAAATCCCCGCATTGCGAACAACTGGAAATTTCACGAAACGCATTCTGCCCTGGCAGCCACACTTCCAGATCATAGGTCTTGCGCGCTGCAAATCCCATATCGCCGGTGCATAACAGCATCACCCGGTAATGCAGGCCAAGACGTTTCAGCACTTCCTCCGCGCAGGCGGTCATGCGTTCATGCTCGGCATCCGCATTTTCGGGCGCAACGATGCTGACCATTTCCACCTTGGCGAATTGATGCAGCCGGATCATACCGCGCGTATCGCGCCCCGCCGCCCCCGCCTCGGCGCGAAAGCAGGGCGTGAACGCGGTGAAGCGCAGCGGCAAATCAGCCTCACTCAAAATGCTTTCGCGCACCAGATTGGTCAACGGCACTTCGGCCGTGGGGATCAGCCACATATCATTGGTCGTGCGAAACTGGTCGTCAGCAAATTTCGGCAATTGCGCCGTGCCGAACATGGCGTCGTCGCGCACCATCAGCGGCGGGGATACTTCCGTGTAGCCAAATTCGCTCGTATGCAGATCAAGCATAAACGCCGCCAGCGCACGTTCCAGCTTTGCCAGCGCGCCTTTCAGCACCACAAAACGCGCGCCTGACAGCTTTGCCGCCGCCTCGAAATCCATCAGGCCCAGGGGCTCACCCAAGTTAAAATGTTCGCGCGGCGCAAAGGAAAATTGTGGCGGCGCGCCATGTCGGCGCACTTCAATGTTGGATTTTTCATCCACGCCACGCGGCACATCCATCAGCGGCAGATTGGGAATGCCGCCCAGCAGCGTATCCAGTTCCACCTGAATTTCCCGCTCGCGCGCCTCACCATCCTGCAAACGCTGTTTGAGATCCGCCACCGCGTCAATCAGCACCTGTGCCGCCGCATCATCACCCTTGGCCTTGGCCGCGCCGATCTGTTTGGAGGCGTCATTGCGCGCCTTCTGCAACTCCTGAAGTTCCGTGATAAAGGCGCGCCGCTGCGCATCCAGCCGCAGCACTTCGCGCGACATCGGGGCCAGCCCGCGCGACGCCAACCCCGCGTCAAACTGTTCCGGGTGGTCGCGGATGAATTTCAGATCGTGCATGCGCTCATTTAATCCTTGCAGGCGATTCGCTTATTCGGCTCTTTTACGCTCAATCATTTGCACCAGAAAGATCGAAATCTCATACAGTAGCAGGATCGGCACCGCGAGAGTAATCTGGCTGATCGGATCGGGCGGCGTCAGCACGGCGGCAACCGCAAACACGCCCACAATCGCATAGCGCCGCTTTTCGCGTAAGGCGCTGCTGCTGAGAATGCCCACACGGCCCAGCAGGGTCAGCAACACCGGCAGTTGAAAACACAGTCCAAAGGCAAAAATAAACGTCATCACCAGGCCGAGATATTCATCCACCTTGGCCTCAAACTGAATGGGCAGGCCCAGCCCGCCCGCGCCCCGCTCAAAGCCCAGAAAGAAATTCAGCGCCAGCGGCATGACCAGATAATATACCAGCGCCGCCCCCATCAGAAACAGCACCGGCGTCGCCGCCAGGAATGGCATGAAAGCGCGCCTCTCATTCTTGTACAGGCCGGGCGCCACAAAGGCGTAAATCTGCACGGCAATAAATGGAAACGAAACGCACAGCGCCGCAAACATGGCGACCTTGACATAGGTGAAAAATATTTCCTGCAAGGCCGTGGCGATCAGCCGCTTGTTGCCGCCCACTGTTGCATCCGCATAGGGCTGCACCAGAAACGCATAAATTTCTTCCGAGAAATAATAGCAAACACCGAAGGCCATCGAAAAACACACCATCGACTTGATCAGGCGCGAACGCAATTCAATCAAATGATCAAGCAGTGGCGCGCTGCTGGCCTCTATCTCGTCCTGGCTCATGCGAAACGGCCCCTATCAAGCCCGTGGCGCAGGCGGAATATCCTGTTCAATTTGTGTATTGGCGACTGGATCAGATGGCTTGCCATCGATGCGAAACGGGTCCAGCGGTTGCCGGAAACTGTCAATATCCTTGCGCAATCCGTCAAGTTCCGCCTCGCGTCCGATTTCTTCAATATTATACTGAAATTCCCGCGCCATGCGCCGCGCCCTGCTCATCCAGCGGCCAACTGTGCGCATCAATTGCGGCAATTCTCGCGGGCCAACAACAATAATCGCCACCACCGCAATCACCAGCAGTTCCTGCCAGCCTACATCAAGCATGATGGCGCTTAGCTCTTGGTGGTGGTGTCATTGTCTTGTTTGATCTGTGGCGGCGTATCATCATCCGCCATGCCCTGACGGAAACTTTTGATGCCTTTCGCTACATCGCCCATCAAATCAGAAATCTTGCCGCGCCCGAACAGCAGCACAACAAGCAAGGCGACGATAAGTATGTGCCACATGCTCAACATTTTGCGAAACCACTCCCGGTTAATCCATTGACGCCATAAAGGCGCACACACAGTGTGTCAGAATCCGTGCTGCAACGCAATGAAGCGAAATCAGGGATGCGCGTCCGGGTTGCCCTCGCGACCACAGCGGCATGGGAACACCAGCGCCGACGACGCATCAAAGCTGATCGCAATCTGCGCACCGGCGGGCGGGCTGATCGCAAGCGGCGCACGGGCGTGCATGCGTGTGCCATCGGCCAGGGATAATTCAAGCAGCCGGTCCTGCCCCTGCGGGGTCGCGCGCAGGACGATGGCGCTGGCCTGGTTCGCCGATCCATCCACGGGGCCAAATCGTAACTGTTCAGGACGGATCAGCACTTCGACCCCTACCCCATCGGACAGGCCGTTTGCGGCCACATCGCCAAGGGGGGTAGTGATATGTCCATTCTTCACCTGCCCGTGCAGGCGATTAAAACTGCTAAAAAACTCCGCCGTTTCGGCGTCCACGGGATTGAAATACAGCGCATCCGGCGTACCGGTCTGCACCAGGCGCCCCTTACGCATCAGGGCAATACGATCGGCCAACAGCATGGCCTCTTCCGGGTCATGGGTCACCATCACCGTGGCGGCCCCGCTTTGCGCCAGAATGGCGACGGTCTGTTCGCGCACTTCATCGCGCAGACGGCGGTCCAGACCCGAGAACGGTTCATCCATCAGCATGATTTTCGGACGCGGCGCCATGGCGCGCGCCAGCGCCACCCGTTGCTGCTCACCCCCGGAAAGCGTATGCGGAAAAGATTGCGCATAGCGGGTCATGTCCACCGCTTCCAGCGCTGCCATGGCGATGTCCTTGCGCGCCGCACGCGGCATCGCCGACAGACCAAACATCACATTGTGCAGCACGTCCAGATGCGGAAACAGCGCGTAGTCCTGAAACATCAGGCCGACACTGCGTTTTTCCGGCGCAACAAAGCAGGACGCCCCGGCAATTTCCACCCCATCAATAAAGACCTGACCGGAAGTTTGCCGCACCAGCCCGGCAATAATACGCAAAAGCGTCGATTTACCACAACCCGACGGCCCCAGCAGGCAGACAAACTCCCCCGCCGCAACGTTTAGAGACACATCCGCAACCGCCTGCACCCGGCCGTAACGGTGCGAGATATGATTCAACGACAGGCGCGGCGCAATCTGCGGCGCTATCGCATTTGTCCCCGGTTCTGATGTTGCTGTAGGCATGGCACCCTTTATAGCGAGCTAATTCTCAATCTGACAAAATCATTATACCCGATTAGTTGCAACTAATTATTAATACCGAAAAAAAATCGGACCACAATGCCGGGAATAATTCCACTATATTGTTGAAATCAGGGAGACTTTTCTCATGCCCGGGGCGACTCGACATCTGATCTTCAACCGTTTTTCTGATCGACTTGAATCATCCTTCTTTTGCATCCCGCCAAGGGGATCCGGGCATGAAGTTGGGTGAGCGTTTCGTCTCATCCCCGAGCGCGGGGATGCGCGGCGCCATACACATCCAGCAGCCGCGCCGCATCCACCTCGGTGTAGCGCTGGGTGCTGGTCAGGCTGGCATGGCCCAACAATTCCTGAATGGTGCGCAGATCGCCCCCCGCCGATAATAGATGGGTGGCGAAGCTGTGCCGCAGCGCATGCGGCGTGGCGCTGTCGGGCAGGTCAAGCGCACCGCGCAGGCGCTGCATACCCAACTGCACAATGCGCGGGCTTAAACGCTTGCCACGCGCGCCGACGAACAGTGGATCACCGGGGCTGAGTTTATAGGGGCAGTGCGCCAGATAGGCCTGCACCGCCTCGGCCACTATCGGCAATACGGGCGTCAGACGTTCCTTGCCGCCTTTGCCCAGAATGCGCAGCGTATCGGCTAAGGGCGCGGCGCTGCGGTTCAGGCCCAGCGCCTCTGACACCCGCAAACCGCAACCATAAAGCAGGCTCAGCACCGCCACATCGCGCAGGCCGATCCAGGGTTCGTCGGCCAGATCGCCCGCATCCGCCACTATGCGCAGGGCCTGCGGCGCGCTCAGGGGTTTGGGCACCCCATGGGGAATTTTCGGCCCGCGCAAGCCGCCAATGGCGGCATTTTCCAGCACCCCGGTTTTCTGTAAAAAGCGGAAAAAATTGCGTAACCCCGAAATGGCCCGCGCCAGAGATGCCGAGTTCAGCCCATCGCCCCGCCGATGCGCCAGCCAGGCCCGGAAATCCGAAATTTGCAGGGCCTGCAACTGCGCCAGTCCGGCCTGCCCCCCCAGATGCGCCTGCAAAAATCCGAAAAAATCCCGCACATCCCGGCCATAGGCCGCAATCGTATGCGCACTCAGCCGCCGCGCACCAGCCAGGTACGCCAGCCAGTCGGCATACTGCGCCCGCGCATCATCAGCGGCGGCAATTGGGGCCAGGGCGGGTGGTTCAGGCACTTGTTTTCACCAGTTCATGAGGATTGGCACATATATGCGCTTAATGTTATCATGTGAAACGTGGAATATTATTGCGCAAAATGCGTATATACATCCTGCTATCGCGCAGGGCGGTGAAACGCATGCGGGGTGCGTTAATCACGGTTTCCCTGCTTGACTTGATCGCCGTTAAGGCTATAGTCCGCGCCACTTTACAGGGAACGCTCGGGACAGCATGTGCGGGCGGTTGGCAAGCCGTTGAATTGGCTAACAATTATGGGAATATCGGGCGCTGATGGCGCCTGGATACAGGTGAATCAGCGATGTACGCAGTAATTAAAACCGGCGGAAAGCAGTACAAAGTCGCTTCGGGCGATGTGCTGCGCGTCGAAAAACTTGAAGGCGAAGCGGGCCAGAACATCATTTTTGATCAGGTGTTGCTGGTCGATGACGCGGGCAAAATCACCATTGGCGCACCGCTGGTTTCCGGGGCCTCTGTCACCGCGCAGATCGTGGCGCAGGCACGCGATCCAAAAATTCTGGTGTTCAAGAAAAAGCGCCGTCACAAATACCGTCGCAAGAACGGCCATCGTCAGTTGCAGACGGTGCTGCACGTGACCGACATTAAAGCAGCGTAAACGGGGAGATTGAAACATGGCGCATAAAAAAGCAGGCGGTTCCTCACGCAATGGCCGTGACAGTGCAGGCCGCCGACTGGGCGTAAAGAAATTCGGTGGCGAACATGTCATCTCGGGCAACATCATTGTACGCCAGCGCGGCACCCAGTGGCATCCAGGCGAAAATGTCGGCATGGGCCGTGACCATACGATTTTTGCAGTAACCGAAGGCCATGTATCGTTCTGCTCCGGCAAGGGTGGCCGTCCGTGCATATCGGTTATCCCGATGCAGGTAGCGGCTGAATAATACTGGATGCACCGCCATCCAGATGGTGGCGATCTGAAAAGGGAGATGGATCGCCATCTCCCTTTTTTATTTGCACCGATTTTATTTGCAATGATGCATCCTCCCTTTTGGCGTTAAAATGAAATTTCTCGATCAGGCGAAAATCTATCTCAAGGCGGGTAATGGCGGCGCGGGCGCGGTGTCGTTCCGGCGCGAGAAGTTTATCGAGTTCGGCGGTCCCGATGGCGGCGATGGCGGCAATGGCGGGCATATCTATGTCGAATGCGTGGACGGGCTGAACACGCTGATCGATTTTCGCTATCAGCAGCATTTCAAGGCGGGCACCGGCATTCACGGCATGGGCCGCAACCGCACCGGTGCCAATGGCGCGGATGTGGTGCTGAAAGTTCCGGCAGGAACGCAAATCTGGGACGCGGACGAAGAAACCCTGCTGGCCGATATGACCGTACCCGGACAAAAAATCCGGCTACTTAAGGGCGGCAATGGCGGCTGGGGCAATGCCCGTTTCAAGGGGCCGGTTAATCAGGCCCCGCGCCACGCCAATCCTGGCCAGGAAACGCAAGAACTATGGGTCTGGCTGCGCCTGAAACTGATTGCCGATGCGGGGCTTATCGGCCTGCCCAATGCGGGCAAATCGACTTTTCTGGCGGCGGTCAGCCGCGCGCGGCCCAAGATCGCGGATTATCCGTTCACGACATTGCATCCGCAGCTTGGCGTCGTCTATTGCGATGGCGAGGAATTTGTCATGGCCGATATTCCCGGCCTGATTGAAGGCGCGCATGAAGGCGCGGGACTAGGCACCCGCTTTCTGGGTCATGTGGAACGCTGCGGCATCAATCTGCATCTGGTTGACGGCACACAGGAAAAGATCACCCGCGCCTATCGCACCATCCGCCATGAATTGCAGGAATATAGTCCCGAACTGGCGGCCAAGCCAGAACTGCTGGTTCTGAATAAATGCGATGCGCTGACACCGGAACAAATTCGCAGAAAAAAAGCGGCGCTGGAAAAAGCCAGCGGGCAGACGGTGATGACCATTTCAGGCGCAACGGGACAGGGCGTGCAGGAAATATTGCGCGAATTACTTGCCGCCATTAAACGCGCCCGTGCGGTGGCGGCGGTTGAGAACAATCCCGAACCCATGGCGCAGTGGAGCCCATGAGCCTGGTTGCCGCGAAGCGGCTGGCCAGGGCCAAGCGCATCGTCGTCAAGATTGGTTCGGCGCTGTTGACCGATTCTGAAAGCGGCGCATTGCGTGATCAATGGCTGCGCGCGCTGATAGACGATGTGGCGGATTTACGTAGCAATGGCACGCAGGTGGCGCTGGTGTCATCGGGCGCGATTGCGCTGGGACGCGGCATTCTGGGCCTGCGCGGCAAAACATTGCGGCTGGAAGAAAGCCAGGCGGCGGCGGCGGCGGGACAGGTGCATCTGGCGCATGCCTATCAGGCGGCGCTGGCCGCAAGAAACCTGCCCTGTGCGCAGATATTGCTGACGCTGGAAGACACCGAACAAAGACGGCGCTATCTGAATGCGCGCAATACTTTCAACACGCTGCTGAAACTTGGCGCAGTACCGGTGGTGAATGAAAATGACACCGTGGCGACCAGTGAAATCCGCTATGGCGACAATGACCGGCTGGCGGCGCGCGTCGCGCAGATGATCAGCGCCGACTGCATGGTGCTGCTGTCCGACATAGATGGTCTGTACACGGCCGATCCCGGCCTTGATCCGGCGGCGCGGCATTTTGCCGAGGTGGCCAGCATCACGCCCGAGATCGAGGCGATGGCGGGCGGTTCCGGGTCTACAGTTGGAACCGGTGGCATGATTACCAAGCTGGCAGCGGCAAAGATTGCAACAGGTGCCGGGTGTGCCATGGCCATCGCCAATGGCCGCATATTGCATCCGCTGCGCGCGCTACAGGAAGACGCGCGCTGCACCTGGTTTCTGGCGCATGGCTCGCCTGCCGCTGCGCGCAAACAATGGATTGCAGGTGTGCTGGAGCCTGCGGGACGCCTGGCGCTGGATGCAGGCGCGGTAGAGGCGCTGCTGGCCGGAAAAAGCCTGCTGCCTGCCGGGGTGCGCGAAGTCATCGGCGAATTTAGCCGGGGCGACGCCGTAATTGTGCTGGCGCCGAACGGCGCCGAAATCGCCCGTGGTCTGTGTGCCTATGCGGCCAATGACGCGCGCCAGATTGCCGGGCATAAAAGCGGTGAAATCGAACGCCTGCTGGGCTATCGTGGGCGCACGGAAATGATCCACCGGGATGATCTGGTTATTACGGGCGGAGGCAAGCAGGCATGACCATCACCGATCTTAACGATGCGCGGCGCGAAAAACAGCCGCAAAGCACGCTGTCGGCCATTGAAATTGCAACCATCATGGACGAAATCGGCCGCCGCGCGCGCGAAGCAGCCGCGCATCTGGCCAATCGTGATGGCAAGGCGATGGAATCCGCGCTTTATTGCGCGGCCGCCTCGATGCGCGCCAATGTCGATCTGATCCTGAAAGCCAATGCAAAGGATATGGCGGGCGCACAGGCGGCGGGGCTTCCTGCATCCATGCTGGACCGGCTGAAGCTGGATGATGCGCGCATCGCCGCCATGGTGCGCAGCCTGGATGAAATTGCCGCCATGCCCAATCCGGTGGGTCAGGTGCTGACCGGCTGGGACAGGCCCAATGGTTTGCATATTGAACGGGTCAGCGTGCCGCTGGGTGTTATCGGCATCATTTATGAAAGCCGTCCCAATGTGACAGCGGATGCGGCGGCCCTATGCCTGCGCGCGGGCAATGCGGTGATTTTGCGCGGTGGATCGGAAAGCTATTATTCCAGCCGCGCTATCCATGATTGTATTCTGGAAGGGCTTAACGCCGCCAAAATTCCCGAAGGCGCGGTGCAGCGCGTGCCGACCATAGATCGTGCGGCGGTGGGTTATATGCTGGGCAATATGGTGCAATATATCGATGTCATCGTGCCGCGTGGCGGGCGCAGCCTGACCGAGCGCGTGACGCGCGATGCGCGCGTGCCGGTGATGGGGCATCTGGATGGGCTGGTGCATGTCTATGTGGATGGCAGGGCCGATCTGGAAATGGCGCGCAAAATTGTGCTCAACGCCAAAATGCGCCGCACCGGAATTTGCGGCGCGGCGGAAACCTTGCTGATTGACCGCAGGTGCGCGCCAACGCATCTGCCGGTGCTGGTGGCCGATCTGATCGGGGCTGGCTGCGAAGTGCGCGGTGCAGACGATGTGCAGGCGTTCGATGCGCGCGTCAAACCGGTGGCCGAGGCCGACTGGACGACAGAATATCTCGACGCCATCATTTCTGTGCGTATCGTGGACGGGGTGGACGAAGCCATCGCGCATATTCAGCGCTATGGATCGCAGCATACCGAATCCATCATCACCGATGATACGCCCACGGCGGAGCGTTTCCTGTCGCAGATCGACAGCGCCATTGTCATGCACAATGCCTCGACCCAGTTTGCCGATGGCGGCGAGTTTGGCATGGGGGCCGAAATCGGCATTTCCACCAGCAAGCTGCATGCGCGCGGTCCGGTGGGCGCGGCGCAATTGACCAGCTACAAATATGTCGTGCGCGGCAATGGCCAGACGCGGGCGTAATGGGTGATGGAGATTGATGAAATCGCGCCCTCTCCTGCGTCATTGCGAGGCGCATAGCGCCGTGGCAATCCAGAGTCACACGGTAAGGACCGAGTTTGGCGCTCTGGATCGCCACGCTCCGCTCGCGATGACGTTGCGGGTGGATTGGCGGCGTCACCAGGCTGCACGATGCTTTAACCCCCATGAACCGTGAACTCCTCTATCCCGGTATGCGGGTCGGCTTGCTGGGCGGATCGTTCAACCCGGCCCATGCGGGGCACCGCCATATCAGCCTGATCGCGTTGAAACGGTTGCAGCTTGACCGGGTCTGGTGGCTGGTCAGTTCGCAAAACCCGCTAAAACCGGTAGAGGGCATGGCCCCTCTCGCAGATCGTCTGAAATCTGCCAACGCCACAGCCGCGCATCCGCGCATCCTGGTCAGCACCATCGAACGGCGCCTGCGCACCACTTACACTAAAGATACGCTGGCCGCCCTGCAACGCCGCTGGCCCCTGGTGCAATTTGTCTGGCTGATGGGGGCCGATAATCTGGCGCAACTGCCACGCTGGCGCGACTGGAACCAGATCATGCACCTGATGCCCGTCGCGGTGCTGGATCGCCCAGGCAGCGGAAATAAGGCCCTGCACGGCAAGGCGGCACAGCGCTATGCCGCCGCCCGTTTGCCGCTATCATCCGCAACC
>Ga0209893_1000030_pt1 | contig 36644 bp, 33 predicted proteins | sample GWRWT3_25Nov14_FD_187190 | JGI IMG/M metagenome (GOLD analysis project Ga0209893, IMG submission 187190) | Sand microcosm microbial communities from a hyporheic zone in Columbia River, Washington, USA - GW-RW T3_25-Nov-14 (SPAdes) (version 2) | ecosystem: Engineered > Artificial ecosystem > Sand... | reverse complement strand
CGCGTCAATTGGTCGCCAATTGGTCGCCAGCGTTTTTAGCAATCCAAAATAAATCTATTAAGTATTTGATTTAATTGGTGCCGGCTGCAGGAATCGAACCCGCGACCCCCTGATTACAAATCAGGTGCTCTACCAACTGAGCTAAGCCGGCGTTTTGGTGATTATTGGCGGAACATACGCGCACAATCGCCAACAGGCAAGATGCCTGTAACCGGTTAAAGGAGCACTATCGTCCGGCCGCCCAATGGCTTATTCTGGTTCCATGACATATCCCGTTCCGGCATCCATTGACGATACACTCAAACTGCTGCACTCCGGCGGCTATATTGCGGGCCGCCCGCTGGCGACGGTGCTGTTTCTGGCGCTTAAGCTGGGACGGCCGCTGTTTCTGGAGGGCGAGGCGGGCGTTGGCAAGACCGAGATCGCCAAGGTGCTGGCGGCGTTGCTGGGGCGGCGGCTGTTGCGGCTGCAATGCTATGAGGGGCTGGACACGGCCAGTGCCGTCTATGAATGGAATTACGCCGCCCAGATGATCGAAATTCGCCTGGCCGAGACCGAAGGGGTGCAGGACCGGCGCGCGCTGGGGACCGATATATTTTCCGAACGGTTCATGATCAAGCGGCCGATATTGCAGGCGCTGGAGCCCGATATTGCCGGGCCGCCGGTTTTGCTGATTGATGAAATCGACCGCGCCGATGAGCCGTTCGAGGCCTATCTGCTGGAGGTGCTGTCGGATTATCAGGTTTCGGTGCCCGAAATTGGCACGGTGCGGGCGGTGCATCCGCCGATTGTGGTGCTGACATCCAACCGCACACGCGAAATTCATGACGCGCTGAAACGGCGCTGTCTGTATCACTGGATCGATTACCCGGATGCTGCACGCGAGCTGGAAATTCTGCATGCCAAGGCGCCAGGGGCGAATGCGCGGCTGTCGGCCGAGGTCGTGCGCTTTGTACAGGAATTGCGCAAGCGTGATCTGTTCAAATCGCCGGGCGTGGCGGAATCGATTGACTGGGCCAATGCGCTGAGCGCGCTGGATAAAATTACACTCGATCCGCAAACCATCAATGACACGCTGGGGGTGCTTCTGAAATATCAGGACGACATTGCCCGTATTCAGGGCGGCGAAGCGGAGAAAATTCTGGAACAAATCCGTACAGAGAAGGTTGCTGCGAAATAGATGCAAGCCCAGGGCAAGCTCGCCACCAATATCCTGCATTTTGCACGGCTTCTGCGCGCCAGTGGTATGGCGGTTGGTCCGGACCGGACGCTGGATGCGCTGACAGCGGTTGAGGCGGCTGGGCTGCAACAGCGTGAGGATTTTTTCTGGGCGCTGCATGCGGTGTTTGTATCCAAACACAGCGATCAGCCCTTGTTTGAGCAGGCGTTCCGTCTGTTCTGGCGCGATCCGGACTTGCTGAATAAAGCCATGGCGCTGATGTTGCCATCTATCAGCGCGCCTGCGCCGCCACGGACAGAAAAAACGCCGCGCCGCCTGGCCGAGGCGATGCTGCCGCAGACGGGCGATCAGCCGCAGGCCGGTGAGCCGGATGTGGAATTCGACGCGGCCCTGACCTTTTCCGATCAGGAACTGTTGCGCAAAAAAGATTTTGAGCAGATGAGCCTGACGGAACTTGACGAGGCCAGGCAGGCGATTCAGAAACTGCGCCTGCCCATTCAAAATATCCGTACACGGCGTTTTCGTTCTGGATCAAACGGCGACCGGGTGGATATGCACGCCACCCTGCGGCAAAGCCTGCGACAGGGGGGTGCGTTTCGTCTGCACTATAAACGGCCCCGCCGCCGTCATCCGCCGCTGGTGCTGTTATGCGATATTTCCGGTTCCATGAGCCGCTATAGCCGCATGCTGCTGCATTTCATGCATGCCATCACCCGGGAACAGGACCGGGTATTCAGTTTTGTGTTTGGCACGCGGCTGACCAGTATTTCGCATCTGTTGCGCGAACGTGACGTGGATGACGCGATGCGGCGCGTTACGGAAATGGTGGCCGATTGGGATGGCGGCACGCGCATCGGCCATTGCCTGCGCGAATTCAATGTGCGCTGGTCGCGCCGCGTCATGGCGCAGGGGCCGGTGGTGATCCTGATTTCCGATGGGCTGGACCGGGACGCAGCAACCGGCATTGGCCCGGAGATCGAACGGTTGCATAAAAGCTGCCGCCGCCTGATCTGGCTTAATCCGCTCTTGCGCTATGACAGGTTCGCCCCCAAATCCATGGGGGTACGGGCGATTTTGCCGCATGTGGATGAGTTTCGCGCCGCGCATAATCTTGATAGTCTGCTGGCGCTGGCGGATGCGCTAAATCGTCCGCAAACGGGTTTTGGTATGGAAAAATTCCGCAGTGAATTGAGGGCTGGCTGATGGAAGATCATGATAAGGTTCTGGAACAGGCCGCACTTTGGCGGGGTGAAGGCGCGGGCGTTGCCATTGCCACGGTGACCGCAACCTGGGGATCGGCGCCGCGTCCTGCGGGCAGTCAACTGGCGGTGCATGCGGACGGGCGTTTTGTTGGATCGGTTTCGGGCGGCTGCATCGAAGGCGCGGTGGTGGTGGAGGCGCTCGATATTATCCAGACCGGCAAACCAAAGCTGCTGGAATTTGGCGTTAGCAATAGTCAGGCCTGGGAAGTGGGCCTGGCGTGCGGTGGCAAGATCAAGGTTTTTGTCGAGCGTGTGGATTGATGCAAAATAAAATTCTTGAGCAATTATTGCGTGATCGTGCGGCCAAGCGCGCGGTTGCGCTGGCGACCAATCTTGTGACGGGTACGGAGCAATTACTCTACGCATTGGATGACGCGCAGACGGAACTGGCGCAACAGGCCCGCATTGCCCTGCGCGAGGACAAGGCCCGCACGGTGGAAACGCCGGAAGGCGAAGTATTCATCAATGTTTTTAACCCGCCGCTGCGCCTGCTGATTGCGGGCGCGGTGCATATTGCCCAACCGCTGGCGCGTATGGCTGCACTTGCCGGATATGATGTGACGATCATCGATCCGCGCCGCGCATTTGCAACGCAGGAACGCTTTCCCGGCGTCACCTTGCTGACCGAATGGCCCGATGCGGGCGTTGCCGAACTCAAGCCAGATGCGCGCACGGCCATTGTCACGCTGACTCACGATCCGAAACTGGATGATGCGGCGCTGAGCACGGCGCTGAACAGTGACAGTTTTTATATCGGTTGTCTGGGCAGCAAAAAAACCCATGCGGCGCGGCTGGAACGGTTGCGCCTGGCGGGGTTTGAGGATGCGGCATTGGCGCGCATTCATGGGCCAGTCGGATTGGCCATTGGCGCAAAAAGCCCTGCGGAAATTGCCATTTCCATATTGGCGCAACTGACCTCTGCCTTGCGCGGCGGCGTGGTGTCATGATTTTTGGGGATCTTCCGTTGGCGCAGGCCGAAGGCGCCATTTTGGCGCATTCCATGCGCACCGGCGGGCTGGTGTTTAAGAAGGGGCGGGTGTTGTCGGCGCGCGATATTGCCGGTCTGATTGCGGCAGGCGTTAACAGTGTTATCGCCGCCAAACTGGAAACGGGTGATGTGGACGAAGATAGCGCCGCAAATATGCTGGCGCGGGCCTGTGCGGGTGATAACATCACATGTGGCGCGGCGTTTACCGGGCGCGCAAATCTGTTTGCCGCGAGGGATGGGCTTGGCGTCCTTGACCGCGCGCGGGTTGATCAGATCAATCTGATCGATGAAAGTATCACCATCGCCACCGTTCCGCCCCATGAACCGGTTGAAAAAGGCCAGATGATCGCGACCATCAAGATCATTCCGTTTGCGACACCGCGTGAAAAACTTGATCAGGCGCTGGCGCTGCTGAAACAGCCGCTGGTGCAGATCGCGCCGTGGCGCGGGCGGATGGTCGGGCTTGTCTCAACCCTGCTGCCGGGTGGCAAGAAAAGCCTGCTGGATAAAAATTTGCAGGCGCTATCGGGCCGCCTTGTGCATATGGGCGATAATCCGGTGCTGGAGCGGCGCTGTCCGCATCATGCGGATGAACTCGCCACAACAATCCGGGAACTGATTGATGCAGGCTGTTCGCCGGTATTCATCTTTGGCGCGTCGGCCATTGTGGATCGCCGCGATGTGATTCCAGCGGGCATCATCGCTGCGGGCGGCGAAGTGCTGCATGTCGGTATGCCCGTTGATCCCGGCAATTTGCTGCTCTTGGGCAGGGTGGCTGATGTGCCGGTGGTTGGCTTGCCCAGTTGCGCGCGATCGCCAAAACTCAATGGGTTTGACTGGGTGCTGCAACGGCTGATGGCGGATGTGCCGGTTACGCCAACTGATATTATGCGCATGGGTGCGGGCGGCTTGCTGAAGGAAATTCCCACACGCCCGCAACCGCGTGCGGGCCGCGCACCACATATACGCAAGGCGCCACGCATCGCGGCGCTGGTTCTGGCTGCGGGCCGCTCTTCGCGCATGGGGCAGGAAAACAAGCTGCTGATCCGGATAGATGGCCAGCATATGATTGCACGGGTGGCAGGTGAGATCGTGGCGGCAGGGCTTGATCCCTGCATCGTCGTTACGGGGCATGAGGCCGAAGCGGTACGCGCGGCGCTTTCAGACAAAAAAGTTTCCTTCACGCATAATCCCGATTATGGGCATGGCCTGAGCGGTTCTCTGCGCGCGGGATTAGGGGCGTTGCCGCAGGATGTGGATGGGGTGCTGATCTGCCTGGGCGACATGCCGGATGTGCGCGCCGCGCATCTGCAAAAACTGATCGCGGCCTTTGACCCGGTGGAGGGCCGCGCCATCTGTGTGCCCACCTATCAGGGCAAACGCGGCAATCCGGTTTTATTCGGCGCGCAGTTCTTTGCGGAAATGATGGCGGTCGCGGGCGATACGGGCGCGAAGCATCTGATCGGCGAACACAGCGATCAGGTCTGCGAGGTGGCGATGGACGATGCGGCCATCCTGCTTGATCTGGATACGCCGCAGGCCATGTCGGAATATCAGAATTCAGTTCAATCCAACAGCCGCGCCTAAGGTCGGGCCCAATTCTGCATTCAACACCAGATCGGCCATGTCATCCAGGTCCGTTGGTTCGCGGTTGACGATTACCAGTTTGGCCCCGTTCTGTTTGGCCATGGCTGGAAAGCCCGCCGCCGGAAAAACCACGAGAGATGATCCGGCCACCAGCAGCAGGTCGCAGGCCAGCACAGCTTCCTGGGCGCGGCGCATTTCGTGTTCCGGCATGCCTTGTCCAAATGAAATTGTTGCAGTCTTGATCATGCCGCCGCACTGGTCGCAGACGGGCAGGGTTTCGTCGCGCAGAAACGCCACGCGGATCGGATCAATTTCATAGCGTTCGTGACAGCCAAGACAGCGCGCATAGCTGTTATTTCCATGCAGCTCGATCACCTGTTCATCGGGCACGCCGGAATCCTGATGCAGATTGTCGATGTTCTGGGTGATGACATGCGACACCAGGCCGCGCCGCACCAGTTGCGCGATTGCCAGATGGCCGCGATTGGGTCTGGCGCTTTCCAGCACACCTTCCATGGCGAATTTTCGCCGCCAGCTTTCGCGCCGCATATCTTCGGAATTGACGAAATCATCAAAGTAAATCGGCTTGTATTTGGTCCACAAGCCACTGCCCGGACTGCGAAAATCCGGAATGCCGGATTCCGTGCTGATGCCCGCCCCGGTAAAAACCACGGCGCGCTTGGCTCCCGCCAGCAAATTCCGCAAATGATCGATGCTCATGATGCCCTCTTTAGGGTGCCGGGCAAATGTCCCGCCCGTGGGGTGTTGGATAGCAGCAGGATTTTACTGTCAGATTCGCACCTAAATCAAACGGCAAAGGCCTCCGGGCTGGTTAAAGATGTGCCGGATGGTAAACTGCGCTATATTCGGGTCGTCACGCTGGAGGATGGCGAGAAGCTAATTGCCGTCGAGAGTGGACAAAGTGCGCGTTCCCTTTTTGCTTTTATGATGATCCGCTATCGAGAATATCCCAATTTTTGCGATACTTTGCCCAGATTTTTCCGTACCCCTTATACGGCACCTTCTCTGTCCATTCACCGCCAAAGAATAGGGCTCTGTGATTGCCTTTTTTTTTGGGTGTTCCATCTTTTTTCGGATATTGAAGAAATTTTTTATTACTTTCTTTTATTGCAGCATCGACTATTTGTGTCGGCAAAATGTAAAATTCTTCTGCTTCTCCAAGGCAAATTCGCACAATGACAACAAAATCACTTTTATCGTTCTCGTCTAAATTGTTAAACACAGACCCGTGGCTTTTAGCCGTATATTGAACACATTCGCCGCTTCTTTTAGCGTTTCCTTTGTAAGATTTTACCCGGATGCCAATTCTGCGGGCACCCATGCTCGCAAATAAATCATAAGCGGCGGCATTCTTGGTAGAGGCATTATAATTGCCGACGCTCCAACCCCGCTTCAGCAGCTCCATTTCGGTCGCGAGTTCTCCAAGACGCCCAATTACCTGTGGAGTTAATAAATCCTCTTTAGTCATCTTTCTTGCTTCTCGACTTCACGAACCGAAAATAAAAGAGACGTACACTCATTACACTCACTCCATGGTCATCGCGAGCGAAGCGCGGCGATCCAGGAGCCGAACGCGCAGGCTTTTCTACTTGACTCTGGATCGCCACGCTTCGCTCGCGATGACATTGTGAGAGATTCTAGGCCATTTTGTGAACGGATTGAAGCACCTTCAACCCCACGATGTCATTACCCGGCTTGTCCGGGTAATCCATGCGACACCCATAGGCCTGTGTTTAGGTCTGGGTTGCCCGGCTAAACCGGGCAATGACAATGAGGGTGTGTGATGCGCTTCAATCCGTTCACAAAACGCCCTATGCTGCACTCGCCACCGGCAATTTCTCCGCCCGTGCCGCATCCAGATAGCGGCAGGTTTTGACGGACAGATCATTGTTCAGTTCAAACGCCAGCGGATTGCCGGTGGGGATTTCCAGATGCACGATATCCGTGTCACTGATCTTCAGCAGATGCTTGCAGAGTGCGCGCAGGCTGTTGCCATGAGCGGCGATGATCAGATTTTCACCGGCCAGCAAATGTGGTGCAATTTCGGTCTGCCAGTAGGGCAGCACCCGGTCCAGTGTGCTCTTCAGGGATTCCGTTCCCGGCAATTGCGCCGCGCTCAGGCCCTTGTAGCGCGGGTCGAAGCGGGGATGGCGCGCATCATCCTCGGCCAGCGGCGGCGGGGGCGTGTCGAAGCTGCGCCGCCAGATTTTCAACTGTTCCTCGCCATGTTTCGCGGCGGTCTCGGCCTTGTTGAGGCCCTGTAACGCGCCGTAATGGCGCTCGTTCAGTTCCCAGGCCTTGATTTCCGGCACCCATACCAGCTCCATTTCCTCCAGTACGATCCATAGGGTGCGGATGGCCCGTTGCAAAACCGATGTATAGGCTCGCTCGAAGCGATAGCCGCCGGCCCGCAGCAATTGCCCGGCCTTGCGCGCTTCGGCCACACCCTGATCAGTCAGGGGCACGTCATGCCAGCCGGTAAATCGGTTTTCCAGATTCCATTGGCTCTGGCCATGGCGGATCATTACGAGTGAGGGCATGCGGTTTACTCTTTCTGAGCCTGTCAACGATGCGGCGGTGTTAGCCTATTTGGTCTTTTTCTTCCAGCAAGTTCGAAGAAGTGTTGAATTTATTTCAGAAAATGCTAGGTTCCCGAATTCCACATATGTTTGTGGATATTATATTATATAACATATAAGAATTGTAAAATAATAAACCCTGCCAGGCGTGTAACTTCGATCAGGTTGGAGAGGAATGTATCGATGCGCAAATTCATCGTGGGGCTTGTCGCGGCCTTGATGGTTTTGTCGCCTGCATCCGTGCGGGCGGCAGACGCCGTTCAGTTGCTCAATGTCTCCTATGATCCGACCCGTGAGTTTTACGAAAAGTATAATGCCCTGTTCGCCAGATACTGGCTGGATAAAACCGGTCAGGAAGTCACGGTGCGTCAGTCGCATGGCGGATCTGGCAAACAGGCGCGTTCGGTCATTGAAGGTTTGCGCGCGGATGTGGTGACGCTTGCACTGGCCTATGACGTGGATGCGATTGCGCAGAAGGGCCGAAAATTATTGCCGCCGGACTGGCAGCAGAAACTGCCCAATAACAGCGCGCCCTTTACCTCCACGATTGTCTTCCTGGTGCGCAAGGACAATCCAAAACAGATCCGGGATTGGGATGATCTGGTGCGTGAAGGCGTCGCGGTGATTACCCCCAATCCAAAAATTTCCGGCGCTGCCCGCTGGAGCTATATGGCGGCCTGGGGATACGCCCTGAACAAATATGGCAGCGCGGAAAAGGCGCAGCAATTTGTGACGAAACTCTATAAAAACGTGCCGGTGCTTGATGCGGGCGCGCGCGCATCCACCACAACATTCGTGCAGCGTGGCATGGGCGATGTGTTGCTGGCGTGGGAGAATGAGGCCTATCTCGCGGAATCCGAATTTGGCCGGGGGAAGTTCGATATTGTGATCCCTTCGCTTAGCATGCTGGCCGAACCAACGGTTGCACTGGTTGAAAAAAATGCCGCAAGGCATGGGACGCAGGATGTGGCGCGCGCCTATCTGGAATATCTGTATTCGAAAGAGGCGCAGGAACTGGCGGCCAGTTTTTACTACCGGCCAGGTGATCCCGAGATTGCGGCAAAAAATGCGGACCGGTTTGCCAAACTGAAACTTTTGCGTATTGATGCGTTGGGCGGATGGGGCGCGGCGCAGGCAAAACATTTTGCCGATGACGGTATTTTTGATCAGATCTATGCGCAATAAGATTTCCACATAATGGGTATAGTGGCAGGCATGAAAAACTTCAGGGAGCCGAGCGTCATACCGGGCTTTGGTATTACGCTCGGCATTACACTCACATATCTCGGGCTGATCGTGCTGATCCCGCTGTCAGGGCTGTTCATCACAACAGCAGGGGTCAGTTTTGCCGAATTCTGGAAAACGGTGACGTCGGCGCGGGTGCTGAGCGCCTATCGCATCAGTTTCGGGGCGTCTTTGGCCGCCGCCTTTATCAATGTATTTTTTGGACTGATCGTCACCTGGGTATTGGTACGGTATAAATTTCCTGGCAAGCGGATCATGGATGCGATGGTGGACCTGCCCTTTGCCCTGCCGACCGCTGTTGCGGGCATTGCGCTGACGGCGCTGTATGCGCCACAGGGCTGGATTGGCCGTTATTTCGAACCGCTTGGCGTCAAGATTGCCTTTACGCCGCTTGGCATCACCATTGCGCTGGTGTTTATCGGCCTGCCTTTTGTGGTGCGCACCGTGCAGCCTGTGCTGGAAGACATGAATCGCGAATATGAAGAAGCGGCTGTCAGTCTGGGCGCGACCCGCTGGCAAACTTTTTACTATGTAATCCTGCCGGAATTGACGCCCGCATTGATGACTGGCTTCGCCATGGCGCTGGCGCGCGCGCTGGGGGAATATGGTTCGGTGATTTTCATTGCCGGCAACATGCCCGGCGTTTCTGAAATCATTCCGCTGATCATCATTACCAAGCTGGAGCAATATGATTATACCGGCGCGACATCCATTGCGGTGGTGATGCTGCTGGCGTCATTCCTGATGCTGTTTGCAATCAACCTGCTTCAGGCCTGGAGCCGGAGAAGACGCGATGAATAACATCTCAACAAAGCGAAAATCGCCAATTGCGGGCCCCCCATGGTTCAGGTTCGTGCTTATCGGCACTTCGGTTGTTTTTATTACCGCGCTGATCGGGCTCCCGGTAGCCGCTGTGTTTGCAGAAGCGTTTCGTAAAGGATTTTCGGCCTATGCCGACAGCCTCCAGGCGGAATATGCGGTTGCTGCAATCCGGTTAACATTGATCGTGGCCGCTGTTGCGGTGCCGCTCAACCTTGTATTCGGCGTCATTGCCAGTTGGGCTATCACCAAATTCGAATTTTATGGCAAGCAATTATTGATTACCCTGATCGATCTGCCATTTTCCGTGTCGCCTGTTATTTCAGGGCTGATCTATGTGCTGCTGTTTGGGGCCAATAGTATTTTCGGCGAATGGCTGCACGATAATGACGTGCAGATTGTCTTTGCCGTGCCGGGTTTGATTATTGCGACAATCTTTGTCACCTTCCCCTTTGTGGCGCGCGAATTGATCCCCCTGATGCAGGAACAGGGAACCGAAGAAGAAGAAGCGGCAATCCTGCTGGGGGCAAGCGGCTGGCAGCTATTTTTCCGTGTGACATTGCCGAATATCAAATGGGGCCTGTTGTACGGGGTGCTGTTATGCAATGCCCGCGCGATGGGTGAATTTGGCGCGGTTTCGGTTGTATCGGGGCATATCAAGGGCGAAACCAATACCATTCCGCTGCATGTGGAAATTCTGTACAATGAATATAATTTTGTGGCGGCCTTTGCGGTGGCTTCCATTCTGACACTCCTTGCGCTGATAACACTGCTGCTGAAAACCCTGCTTGAAAGCAGATTCAGCAGCCCCACCAACCGGCACTAGAACAGGCGCGTACACTTATGGGCATTCAGGTCAACGATATCTCCAAGCGCTTTAACAGTAATTTTGTTGCGCTGAATAATGTCAGCCTCGATATCAAATCGGGGGAGCTGATTGCACTGCTTGGCCCATCGGGTTCAGGCAAGACGACATTGCTTCGCATTATTGCGGGGCTGGATTTTGCGGATTCCGGTTCCGTGATTCTGGATGGGCAGGAACAGCAGACCAGAAATGTAAAAGAACGCAATGTAGGCTTTGTGTTCCAGCATTATGCATTGTTCAAGCATATGACCGTGTTTCAGAATGTGGCGTTTGGCCTTAGTGTGCGTCCAAAAGCAACGCGCCCATCAGAGGCCGAAATCCGCCGCAAGGTGATGGAATTATTGGAGCTGATTCATCTTGAGGCATTCCATGACCGCTATCCAAGTCAGCTATCGGGTGGCCAGCGCCAGCGTGTGGCGTTGGCGCGCGCGCTGGCGGTGGAACCCAAGGTGCTGTTGCTGGACGAACCGTTCGGCGCGTTGGACGCCAAGGTGCGCAAGGAATTGCGCCGCTGGATGCGCCGCCTGCATGACGATATTCACATCACCACGATCTTTGTAACCCATGATCAGGAAGAAGCCATGGAAGTGGCCGACCGCGTGGTGGTGATGAGCAATGGCCACATCGAACAGGTGGGCACCCCTGAACAGGTCTATCACCATCCCATCAATGGTTTTGTGTACGACTTTCTTGGAAATTATAACGAGTTCGATGGCTGGAAAGATGAAAACGGCAAGGTCCATCTGGCGGAAACCGATATTGTGGAAATCCCGGAAGAGGCGGTTTTGCAAACCAGCAATACGCCCGGATGGCTTGGGCGTTATCCTGAAATCAGTCATGTGGTGAACAAGGTTGTGCCGGGCCTCCTGCCGGAAAAAACCGCCCCCGTTCTGGTCAAAAGGAAAAAAACCATCCGCAGGCCGGACAATGCCGTGGCGGTGAAATTATTTACCCGCCCGCACGAAATTTTTGTCAGCAAGGTGCTGGACGGCGAAGAATATGTCTCGGCGCGGGTCACGCATGTCAATCCGGCAAGCGCGCTGGTGAAGCTGGAGATGGAACGCCCCAGCGGCGCCATGGTGCAGGCGGAAATTCCTAAAACTGTGGTGGATGAGCTGAACATCAAAAGAGGCGATATGCTCTATATCCGGCCCAAGGCGACGCGGGTGTTTGAATAGGGCCGCGTAATGTTCTAGCATCCTTCCCAATCGTTCATAATAACAAGGGGAGGCCGGTATGGCGAAGTTCGGGAATTACAAACTGCTTGGGGTTGATCTGGGCGATGATTATGTCGCCACCGTCGAGATGCAGAATGGCGATCTGAATTTTTTTGATCTCGAAATGCTCACGTCGCTGGCCGACTGTTTTCACGATCTGGATAAAGAGCCAAAATGCCGTGTGCTGGTGCTGGCTTCATCCGGGCGCGCCTTTTGCGCAGGCGCCAATTTCGCCAGCGGCACGCGCGCCGAGGGCCTTTCCACCAGTAAGCCCAGCACCAGCGGCAGCCCGCTCTATGATCAAGCGGTGCGCATGTTCTCCAGCAAAAAACCCATTGTCGGCGCGGTTAATGGCGCGGCCATTGGCGGCGGGCTGGGGCTCTGCCTGGTTCCGGATTTTCGCGTGGCCTGTCCCGAGGCGCGTCTCGCCTGCAACTTCACCCAGTTGGGTTTTCATCCGGGCTTTGGTCTGACCTATACGTTGCCCGCGCTGATCGGCCAGCAAAAGGCCTGGAACATGATGTATACCGGCCGGCGCGTGAAAGCCGAAGAGGCGCTGCAAATGGGGCTGGTTGATCGTCTTGTCCCCGCCGGTAAATTGCGCGCCACCGCGCATGAAATGGCGCTGGAAATCGCCTCCGCCGGTCCGCTTGCCGTAATGTCGGTGCGCGAAACCATGCGCATGGGCCTGCCGGAAAAGGTGCGCGCCGCCACCGCGCGCGAATTGCAGGAACAGAATAAACTGCAAGGCACCGAAGACATGAAGGAAGGCATCAAGGCCACAGCCGAGCGCCGCCCTGCAAAGTTCGTGGGGCGGTAGCAATCTTAGAGGGATTTAGACTTTAGCCAATCAAGTTGGCAAACTCCCCCCACCCCTATCCCCTCCCCACGTGGGGGAGGGGAAGAGAATGTTGAAATGCTGAGTATGAACCCTCCCCTCTGGTGGGAGTAACAACTCTAACTGCATATTTTGCCCACCTAAGATCGGTGTCGGCTAGGCGACGCTCTATAAATGGGAGTTCATTTGTTCTAGACTCCCTCGTGTAGGAGCCGCGCAGCCACTTTCTGCTCAACATGTTCATGGAGACGTCAGATGAGTTTGATTGATATCAAGGCGCTCGAAACGAATTTCGAGGATTGGCGAAAAGAACGTGTTCCATCGCTTTCGATCAGCAAGGCATTTGAGCGTTTTGCCATCGAACAGATTCTGAAGGACGCCGATCTTACTGATGAAGAACTGGCCTCTGGAATCTTGGGCGGGGATGACGATGGCGGAGTCGATGGAATGTATTTTTTCGTCAATCGACTTCTTATTCAGGAAGAAACTGACCTTCCCGATCCGGCACTCTCGGTACATCTTTATATCATTCAAGCGAAGTATGAGACTGGCTTTGCCGAAACCCCAGTTCAGAAATTGGAATCATTTGCTCGCGATTTACTGAATTACGCCAGCTCTGTGGACAGCTTGGTTCATTTGAACACTAGCGTTCGCGAAGCAATTTCTATGTTTCGTCAAAAGTATGACAGCATATTAGGGTCTCAGCATTCGTTGCATGTAACGTTTGCATATGCGACGAAAAGCGATCAGGACGCAAATCCCAAGGTCGTGAAGCGTGTCGAAAGTCTGGTTAAATTTGTTCAAGAACAACTGTCGGCGGCAGTGATAGATTTCCAATATTGGAGTTGTCAAAGATTATTGTCTGCGGCTAGGACATCCCCAAAACGGCAACTGTCCGTCGAAGTAACGAAGCAATTTATGACTGATGACAATTGCGCCGTCTGCCTCGTCAATCTGAAAAAATTTGCTTTGTTTCTAACCGATGAGCTTGGTTTAATCAGACGAAGCATGCTTGAGCCAAATGTGCGCGATTATCAGGGCAAGGGAAATTTAGTTAATAAAGATATTCGAAAAACCCTCGGCAGCACCGGTCCAACTGAGTTTTGGTGGCTCAATAACGGAATAACGATATTGGCGACTAGCTGTTCGCTTACAGGGAATAAACTCACCGTAGAGAAGCCGGAGGTTGTGAACGGCCTTCAGACCTCTCAGGAAATATACAGATATTTTGAAGAACACCGTAGCCAGGCAGAAGCACGCAATGTGCTCATTCGTGTGATAGTTGCACCCGATGAACAGGTGCGAAGCAAGATCACGAAGGCAACAAATTTTCAAACAACGGTGGCCCAAGTTTCATTGCATGCCACAGATCAAATCCATTTTGATATAGAAGATAAGTTAAGGCTCTACGATTTATTTTATGATCGTAGAAAGGGCGAGTATCGCGAGTTGCGAAAACCCGTTCAAAAAATCATTAGCATCCGTACGCTTGCGCGCGCTGTGATTGCAATAGTTTTGAGGCGCCCGGACGACGCTAGGGCGAGACCGCAGTCGCTACTAAATAACGATACGACCTATTCCGAGATTTTCAACGACTCTCATAATCGCGATCTCTATGTTGTGTGCATCTTAATTGATCGAAAGGTGGACGCTTATCTCGCGTCGCGTGAAGACATCAAACCGGATGCAAAAACCGATGTAAAATATTACGTGGATATGTGGCTCATATGCGACTTGTTAAATAATGCCACCCCAACAGCGAGAGACATTGCCGCGCTGTTGCCAGTCGTTGGGGAAATTTCAGTCGCGCAGTTGACCGAGAGCAGCGCTAGCGTTTTGGCGATTTATAAGAGACTCGGCGCTACGGATAAGGTAGCTAAAGGGACTGACATGCGGAAGGCGGTAAGCGAAGCATTGACCGCCAAATTTCCTCTGGTTGCGCCGCTAGCAAAGGCAACCGGAAAATCCTGATGAGCACCGGTATTTGAGCTATCAACTTTTTTCCGCCATACTTTAGTCAGATTTTTTTCGAATGGCCGCTGGACGCGTTAGCGGACGGGCCAAACCCATTCGATAAACTACCCCTGATGATGTTCCCGCGCCAGAATTTCGCGCACGGCGGCCACCAGGTTTGCGCGCGGCACCGCTTGCTGGGCGGGCTGGTCTTCGCGCCAGGCGGCATTATCCTTGATGTCCTTGGATAGTTGATCGCCCAGCACCAGATCTTTCAGTGTCACCTCTCCTGCGGCGAATTCATCGCCGCCCGCGATCACCGCCACCGGCGCATTGCGTTTGTCGGCATATTTCACCTGGGCGCGCATGCCGCTGCCGCCGAGATAAAGTTCCGCGCGGATGCCGGCGCGGCGCAGCTCCATCACCATGGCCTGATAATCGGCGGCGCGGGTCTTGTCGAGCATCAGCACCACGACCGGCCCCCTGGGCGCCGGTGCGGGCTTGGCCCCCCGCAGCAGCGCGAGCGCGGCCAGCAGGCGGTCCACGCCGATGGAAACGCCGGTGGCCGGCACCAGAACGCCCCTGAAGCGCTGCACCAGATCATCATAGCGCCCGCCGCCCGCCACTGATCCGAACTGCACCTTGCGGCCGGTTTCGTCATGCACCTCAAAGGTCAGTTCCGCCTCGATCACCGGCCCGGTGTAATAATCCAGCCCGCGCACGACGCTGGGGTCGAACACCACCTGATCGGGCCCAAACCCGCCAGCAGTGAGCAGCGCATCGATTTCCTGAAGCTCCGCCACGCCTTCCAGACCGATCGGGCTTGCGCCGACGAGATCGCGCAGTGCGCCGCAGACCTTGGCGCGGTCCGCGTCGCCCGCGGCCAGAAAGCCGGTAACGCGCGCGATCTGTTCCGGTGCAAGATTTGCGCCTTTGGTGAAATCGCCCGATTCATCCTCGCGCCCCGGGCCGAGCAGCAGCCGCACGCCTTCCATGCCCAGCCGATCCAGCTTGTCGATGGCGCGCAGGATGATCAGTCTTGTGTGCGCATCATCCGCGCCAATGGTTTCCAGTACGCCGGTCAGAATTTTGCGGTTATTGACCCGCACCCGGTAATCGCCGCGTGCGATGCCCAGCGCCTCCAGCGCGTCGGCCAGCACCATGCACAGTTCCGCATCCGCCGCCATGGTGGCCGCGCCCACCGTATCCACGTCAAACTGAAAAAATTCCCGGAAACGCCCTGGCCCCGGTTTTTCATTGCGCCAGACAGGGCCGAACTGATAGCGCCGGAACGGCTTGGGCAGGGCATCGAAATGTTCCGCCGCAAGCCGCGCCAACGGGGCTGTCAGATCATAGCGAAGGGCCAGCCATTGTTCGTCATCATCCTGAAGCGCGAATACGCCTTCATTGGGACGGTCCGCATCGGGCAGAAACTTGCCGAGTGCATCGGCATATTCAAAGGCCGAGGTTTCCAGCGGCTCAAAGCCATAGGATTCGTAGACGCTGCGGATTATTTCCAGGGCCTGGCGGCGCGCCAGCACATCGCCTGCGAATTGATCGCGCAGGCCGCGCGGTTTACGGGCTTTTGGCCGGAATTCAGTGTCTTTGCTCATTTGCGGCTGAGTACTATCCTATTGAGGGGAATCGGGCAAGTTAACGCGCTTGATTTCCATGCGATAAAACCGCTTTATCGCGCCAATATGCATTTTGGGATTAAGAGGAATAGAAAATGTCAGATGAGTTCCTTGCCGTTACCGGTTTTTTCCATGAACCAAGCAAGACTGTCAGCTATGTGGTGTCGGATCACAAGGCCAAGCGGGCGGCGGTGATTGATCCGGTGCTGGATTTTGACGCCGGGGGCTGCCTGACCGACACCGGGCCAGCGGATGCGATTATCGAATATGTGAAACAGGAACACCTGGTGATTGACTGGATACTGGAAACCCATCTGCATGAAGAGCATCTGTCCGCCGCCCGCCATGTGCGTGAGGTTCTGGGGGGACAGATCGCCATTGGGGCAGGGGTCTGTGGCGTGCAGAAGGAACTGGCGCGTATCTTCAATATTACGGACTTTGCCTGTGACGGCAGCCAGTTCGACCGGCTGCTGGAGAATGGCGCATCGTTCAATATAGGAGATATTCCAGCGCGCGCCTACGCCATGCCGGGGCATAGCGGGGCCTGTATGAGCTTTCTGGTCGGCGACGCCGCCTTTGTGGGCGATACGCTGTTGATGCCGGATAATGGCACGGCGCGCGCCGATCTGCCGGGCGGTGATGCGGGCGAATTGTACCGGTCCATCCGCGCACTTTACGGTCTTCCACCGGAAACCCGGATATTTCCAGGGCATGACCCCGAACATAAGGGCCGTTCGCCCGCCTGGGAAACGACGATCGCGCTTCAGATGGAGAAAAACGTGCATATCAAGCATGATGTGCAGGAAGCGGATTTTATCGCCTATCGCACCCGGCGTGACCGGGGCCTGTCAAAGCCCGATCATTATTTTCAGGCCCTGCAATTCAATATGGCCGGGGGCGCAGCGCCCCCGGCGGACAGCAATGGGGTTTCGTATTTTCGCATCCCGTTCAATGCGCTGACCGGCGCGTCAAAGCCCTTTAAGCTGCGCCTGGTGCATTGAATGCAGCGTCTGGTGCGCGACGCGGCTTAACAGGTTTTTCGTTGATTTATATAACAAGTGTTATTATTTACTGCAGGCCGGAATGATATGATCACCAAATAAATTACAATCGTTATTTATTTGATAACAATTGTAATTTATTATAGGCTGATTCTCATCCTTAACGGCGCGCCAGGAACTGTCATGCCGGAGCAATCGTCTATAAGCCCAGGCAGAAGCAACAGGTCGAGCTATAAATCCGATGAGGATCGCCGTCAGCAGATTATCGCCGCCACATGGCGGGTGATCCGCCGGGAAGGCATAAGTGCAGCAAGTCTGCGTACCATCTCCGCCGAGATGAATTCAACGACAGGGCTTCTGACCCGTTATTTCCCCGAAAAACAGGGGTTGCTTCTGGCTGCGCTGGAGCAGGCGGCGGGGTTTCTCAGCCGCGAAATGAAGGTGGCGAGCGCCACGCATACGGGCATGGCGCGGGTCGAGGCGGCGGTGCTGGCGGCCCTGCCGGTAACGCCGGAAAGACTTCAAGTCTGGCAGGTATGGGTGGCTTATTTGGGCGCTTTGCCCGGCGAGCCAGAGCTTGCGCGGGCCCATGCCGTATTTTCAGACCAGCTACGCCAGACATTGGTGAAGAGCCTGCGCGAGGCCCAAATAGCGGGTCAGATCGCGCCACACACATATCCGCCGCAACTGGCGGATATATTGCTGAACCAGATCATCGGCCTGGGGGTGCGCGGGGTTAGCGAACCGGCCCGATATCCCGCGGAAAGGCTGCCGCGGTTGATCGCCCCGTTATTTTCCCGGCTGCTGAAATAGCGCCGGGAGTATAACGCCTGTCCGGCCCATGACCAGATTGCTTTCATGCCAAAATTAGTTTGTCCAGCAAAACATTAACAGGGTATTGCCACGAATTTTAAATTAAAGTAAATTATAAAACCATTTTGAATATGACTATAACGTAGGCGCGTTATTCAACCCGTCTGGTGAGTGTGAATCGTGAATAAGGCCGTGATGCGGGCGGATCGCAGTGAGCTGACTTTACTGAGCTCATTTTAATGAAAAGACCAATAACAACCGAAGGAAGGAAGGGCGACATGATGATGAAGAAGTTTCTGTTTGCATCTGCGTTAGGAACGCTGGTGTCTTCAGCGGCATTGGCAGGGGTTCCGGCAGAGGTGGCGAACCGTCTCGGCAATGACCTGACGCCTATGGGCTCGCAGAAGTCCGGCAACAAGGAGGGCACGATCCCGGAATGGACCGGCGGACTGCAATCGCCGCCTGCCAATGTTACCTACAAGATTGGGGATCGCCATCCTGATCCGTATGCGGATGACAAAATTCTGTTCACCATCACTGGCGCAAACATGGCGCAGTATGAAAAGAACCTGAGTGAGGCGTCGAGGTCCTTGCTTGCGGCCTATCCGGAAACCTACAAAATGAATATCTATCCGGGGCATCGTTCCTGCGCACAGCCGGCGGCGGTGTATGAAGTGCTGAAGAGCAATGCGCTGAACAGCGCGATTGACCCGGATAGTTCGGGCTTTAGCGGGGCAATCCGTTCCACAGTGTTCCCGATCCCCAGCGTTTCGCAGGAAATCATGTGGAACCACAAGCTGAAATTCCGTAACTTCAAGTTCACGCGGCAACTGGTATTTGCGGCGCCAACCCGCACCGGCGATTTCACGACCTATGTGGATCAGAACGAAGGCTATGTGAATTTTTCGGATCCTGCTGTGAAAGATGTCGCGGAGCTTGACAACATCGCGTTCAAATATATCTCGAACACCATCGCACCGGCGCGCAGCGCGGGTAACGTGATTCTGGTGCACGACACCATCAACCTTTCCAAGGGCCTGCGCAAGGCATGGGTCTACAGCCCAGGTACCCGCCGCGTGCGCCGTGCGCCGAATATCGCCTATGATAATCCGGGATCGAACAGCGACGGGTTGCAGACCACGGATGCGTTCGGCGGCTTTAACGGCGCCACCGACCGCTACGACTGGACCTATATCGGCAGGCAGGAAACCTACATGCCCGCCAATAATTACAGGCTATCGCAGAAAGAAGTTCAGTATAAGGATATTCTCCTTCCCGGTGGGCATATGAATCAGGATTTGCCGCGTTACGAATTGCAGCGCGCGCATGTGTTCGAGGCGAATGTCCGCCCTGAAACCCGGCATATCTATCCAAAGCGTAAATTCTGGGTGGAAGAAGATAGCTGGTTTGTGGTGCAGGCAACGCAATATGACGGACGTGGCAAATTGTGGCGTTCGCAGGAACAGTTCGCAATGACCTATTATGAAATTCCGGTGTGTGACCGGGCCGGCGCGGTTTCCCATGATCTTAACGCCAGCCGTTATCTGGTCGACAGCTTCTATAATCAGGAACCGCAGCTTAGCTGGAATGCCGAAGAGCTGACGGAAGACCGGTACACGCCGGACGCCATCCGCCGTCTGGGCGTGCGGTAATCCGCTTTCTCCGGCATACACAAAACAAAAAGGCCGCGCTTGATGCGCGGCCTCAGACTGCTGACAAAGTCAAGAAAAGCCCGGCCCGTCTCCGGGCTTTTTGATTCAATGGGGTATGTTGAAAAAGCCCATATCCCGGCAAACCGAACTTGAGATGGTCGGTCTTGATCACCTCACTCAAACCGGACGCCTTTCGCGCAGCCGATGTTCTGGCTCTCTATCGCCTGCGTTGGCGCATTGAACTCGGCTTCAAGCGCCTGAAAAGTTTGATCGGTTTGAAAGCGCCGCCGGAAAACGATGAACGCTCCGTCAGGGCTTACGTGCTGGCGCATCTCCTGGTGATCCTTTTGCTCGAACCGCACATCAGCGCGTTCGAGGACTCTCCCCGCTGGGCTGCCGTCGCCCGGCCCGGCGCCTGGCGTCTGCTGCGCCAACTCGTCGCAACGCTGCTCCAGGCCATTATCCCCGAGCCAACAATCATCTGCCTGCGGCGATCCATGGCTTTACTTCGACGTCACCTCCATGAACCGCCCCGACGACGGCACTATCAAAATATGATTTACTTATTTTAGCGCCTACGGGAATAAATCCGGGGTGACACTGTGGTTGGGGTGATTCATCCCGAAATCATAGGGCTTTAAAAAATAGTTGATTAATAGAATATTAATATATTGACAATTCTCAAAGTATGAGTAATACTTTCGTATTAGTATTCCGGGCGTCGCGCACGCGCTGGGCGTCACGGGAGTTTGTTTTTTATATGAAGGATCAGAACATGCCGGTCAAAGAAGCAATCAGTGTCGATGTCGCCAAAATTCCGCTCGACGAAATCGATGTCAGCAATCCGTATTTGTTTCAAAATGATACGATCGGGGAATATTTCAAGCGCTTGCGCAAGGAAGATCCGGTGCATTATTGCGCCAATGGCCATAGCGGCTCGTACTGGTCGGTGACAAAGTTCAACGATATCGTACGGGTGGATACGGACCACAATACCTTTTCGTCGGATTCAGCCCGGGGCGGCATCGCGCTTGATGGTCCCGGCGCACGGTCTGATTCCAACAGCCGGAACGGAGCGCCAGATATGGGCCTCACCATGTTCATCGCCATGGACCCGCCCAAACATGACGAACAGCGCAAGGTGGTAAGCCCGATCGTGGCGCCCCATAATCTCGAAACGCTGGAGCCGATCATTCGTGAACGCGCCGCCGCCATTCTCGATTCCCTGCCTATTGGGGAAGAAATCGACTGGGTTGACAAGGTTTCCATCGAACTGACCACCATGACATTGGCCACGCTGTTCGATTTTCCCTGGGACGAACGGCGCAAGCTGACCCGCTGGTCGGATGTCGTAACCTCTTCCCCGGGGAATGGGGTTGATAGCTGGGAACAGTGGCAGCGGGAATTGACGGAATGTGCCATGTATTTCAAAGAGCTGTGGGATCAGCGCGTGGGTGGCGAACAGAAACATGATCTGATTTCCATACTCGCCGGTTCGCCTGCGACCTCCAACATGCCATTTGGCGAGTTTCTCGGCAATCTGCTGCTGCTGATCGTCGGCGGCAATGACACGACGCGCAATTCCATCACCGGCGGCGTACTGGCGCTTAACCAGAACCCGAAGGAATATGCCAAGCTGATGAATGATCCCGGCCTCATTACAAATATGGTGCCGGAAATCATCCGCTGGCAAACTCCGCTTTCGCACATGCGGCGCACCGCCGTGCGCGACGCCGAGGTTGGCGGCAAGAAAATTCGCGAAGGCGACAAGCTCGCCATGTGGTATCTGTCCGGCAATCGCGACAGCGAAGTGATCGAGCGCGCGGACGAATTCCTGATCGACCGCAAAAACCCGCGTCATCACGTATCCTTTGGTTTTGGCATTCACCGCTGCGTCGGCAACCGGCTGGCGGAATTACAGTTGCGCATCATCTGGGAAGAGATCGTGACACGCTTCAGCAAGGTCGAAGTTGTGGGCGAACCGGTAAGAAGCCTGTCGAACCTTATTCACGGTTTCACCAGGATGCCGGTAATACTGCATGCCCTTTAGAGCGAGATGATTTTAGATGGAATCGATCTGACCCACCCCGGCCCTTCCCCTTTCAGGGGGAGGGAGGCGGCCCGGCTTGCGTTCCCTCCCCTCCAGGCTACGCCGAAGCGAAGCTTCAGCTTCGCCCAGGCGAGTGCAAAGGGGAGGGGCAGGGAGGGGATCAGTGAGTTAACCTAAAATCATAACGCTCTGGCAGGCTGCTGGCGGCGTTTATGCCATCGCCTGTTCAGGGCATGTCATTGAATTCCCCCTGAAACAGGGTGAAGCACAGTTCGCGCGCCAGTTCGCGCGCGTTCATCTTTCCGGGCTTCACCCATTCCAGGGTCCAGTTCATGGCGCCGAACAGAAACATGCGTAACAGAGATAGATTGGCGTCCGCCCGCAACGCGCCCGCTTTTTGCGCGGCAATCAGAAGCTCGCGCCAATATTCGCCATATTCATCGCGCAGCGCCGCCTGGCGTTGTTGAATTTCAACCGGCGTCTGCCCGAAATTCCGGATATTGGCGGAAGAATAGTCGCCATATTCATGCAGCATGGCCAAATGCGCTTCCACAGCCGCCAACAGCCGGGCTTGATGCCCCTGTGATGCCGGGGCCGCCTCCACCGCCTTGCGCACCGCATCGAAAACCAGCTTCAGGCCAATGGCCAGCACTTCCTCAAACAATTGATCCTTGGATTCAAAATAATAATATATACTGGCGGCGCGCATATTGGCCGCAAAGGCGATGTCATTGACTTTGGTGCCGGCATAGCCGCGCTGCCGGAATTCCTGCGCGGCCGTATCCAGGATGCGTTGCCGTGTGCGATCTGATTTCAACATTTCCAATAATGTCCACACATGGTGCTTGCAATCAACCCCTAAATCTAATTAGTATTAGAAAATTTCGGTGCGACCAGACTGGACGCACATAATTGGAGAATCCCCATGGTTTACAAGGACATTATTTACGAAGTGCGCAACGGCGCCGCCTGGATCCTGATTAACCGGCCGGACGTGTATAACGCCTTTCGCGGCCAGACCGTGGAGGAACTGATACATGCTTTCAACAAGGCCGGATATGACAAGGATATCGGCGTCATCGTGCTGGGCGGTGTGGGGACCAAAGCGTTCTGCACCGGCGGCGATCAGTCCGTGCATGACGGCAATTATGACGGGCGCGGCATGATCGGCATGCCGGTTGAGGAACTGCACGCCGCCATCCGCGATGTGCCAAAACCGGTGATCGCCCGCGTGCAGGGCTATTCCATCGGCGGCGGCAATGTGCTGGGCGTAATCTGCGACATGACCATCTGTTCGGAAAGCGCCATTTTTGGCCAGGTCGGCCCGAAAATGGGTTCGGTCGATCCAGGCTATGGCACCGCCTATCTGGCGCGCGTGGTGGGCGAGAAAAAAGCCCGCGAAATCTGGTATATGTGCCGGCGTTACAGCGGCCAGGAAGCCGTCGCCATGGGTCTGGCCAATATCTGTGTGCCGGACGCGCAACTGGACGAAGAAGTCCAGAAATGGTGCGACGAAATCATGGAGAAAAGCCCGACCGCGCTGACCATCGCCAAACGCTCGTTCAATGCGGACAGCGAAAATATTCGCGGCATCGGCAATCAGGGCTTTGTGGCGCTGAAAATGTATTACGATTCCGATGAATCCCGCGAAGGCGTCAGCGCCCTCAACGCCAAGCGCAAGCCAGACTTCCGCAAGTTTGCGAAATAAGAACAGCAAAAAACTGAAATAGAAGGACGCACACATGGATTTTTCATTCTCACCGGAACAGCGGGCCTTTCAGGAAACCGTGCGCCGGTTTGGCGTGGAGAAACTCGCGCCCTTCTATCAGCAGCGTGAAACAGACGGGATCATTGCCAAGTCGCTGCGCAGGGAAATGGGCGCGCTTGGCATGATCGGCGTTGAGCTGCCGGAACAGTTTGGCGGCATGGGGCTGGATTGCGTCACCGCCGGCATCGCCATTGAAGAAGTCGCGAAGGCGGATTTCAACGTCTCTTACGTACAGCTTCTGGCCTCTCTGCTGGGCGCGATCATGAAACAGCACCCCGATGAAGAAGTGGGGCGCCGCATCATCAGCGATATGTGTTCGGGCGACATCATGGTGGCGCTGGGCCTGACCGAACCGCGCGGCGGCTCCGATGCGGCACATCTGATCCTGAAGGCCACAAAGGACGGCAATGGCTATATTCTGAATGGCGAAAAAACCTCCATCTCACTTGCCGATCAATGCGACATGGTCGTGTTATTCGCGCGCACCAGCGGCACGGACGCCAAGGGGGTATCGGCATTCCTTGTGCCGCTCAATCTGCCCGGTGTCACCACCACACGTTTCAACGATCTGGGTTCAGGCGCGGTCGGACGCGGTTCGATCTTTTTTGACGATGTAAAAATCGGCCCCGAAACGCTTATCGGCAAGGAAGGCGAAGGCTTCAAGCTGGTCATGAACGGCTTTGATTACAGCCGCGCGCTGATCGGCCTGCAATGCCTGGGCGCGGCGCAGGCCTCGTTGGAAGAAACCTGGAAATATGTCACCGAACGCCAGGCGTTTGGCAATCCCATCGCCAAATATCAGGGCGTGACCGAACCGCTGGCCGAGGCTGAAACCCTGCTGACCGCTGCAAAACTGCTGTGCTATAAAACCCTGTGGCTGCGCGATCAGGGCGAACAGCACACCGCCGAGGCCGCCATGTGCAAATGGTGGGCGCCCAAAACCGCGTTTGATGTGATTCATAACTGCATCATCATCAATGGGCATTTCGCCTATAGCAAAGACATGCCGCATCAGCAGCGCTTGCGCGATGTGCTGGGCCTGCAAATTGGCGATGGCACGCCGCAAATTCAGAAAATGATTATCGCGCGCGAAAAAATCGGCCGCGTCGCCGTCCCCTACTGAGCGGATAAAGGAACAACGCCATGAGTGATGAAGTGGTGCGCATCTGGACCGAAGGCCAGGTCGGGATCATGGAGCTGAACCACCCCGCGGTGTTCAACTGTCTTGCGCTGGCGGTGATGGAAGCGCTGAATGCGGGCATGCGCGGTTTTGAAGATGGCGAACAGGTGCGCGTGGTGCTGATCCGCTCCACCGGCAAACATTTCTGCACCGGCGCCGATCTGGACGAAGTAAAAGGCAAGCGCAGCGATCTTGACGCGCTGAAACATTTCATCAGCTATGGTCATGGCGTGCTGCGCTCCATGGAAAATTCCTCGCTGCCTGTTGTGGTTGCCGTGCAGGGCCTTGCGCTGGCTGGTGGACTGGAACTGATGATGGCCGCCGACGTGGCCTTTGCAGGTGAAACAGCAAGGCTTGGCTGCCAGCATGCGCAGTTTGGGCTGATCCCCGGCTGGGGCGGCACCCAGCGCTTGCCCCGCCTGGTGGGTGAACGCCGCGCCCTTGATCTGATGTTCAGTGCGCGCTGGATCAGCGCCCAGGAAGCGCAAGCCTGGGGCCTGGTGAATTATGTCGTACCCGATACGGAACTGCACGCCAAAGCCATGGAATATTGCCAGACGCTGGCCACACGCAACGCCAACGGCATTGCAATGATGAAAAAACTCACCGTACACGGACTATCCGGCAATCTGGATCATGGTCTTGCGCTGGAAGCCGCCGAAGCGCCCGCCGCCCTGATGAGCGATAATGTCACCGAGGGTCTGAACGCGTTTCAGGAAAAACGTCAGCCGAACTTCAAATAAGACAAGAACAGGGAGAACAAATATGGATCTGGAACTGGCGGGGAAATCGGTCATCGTAACCGGCGGCGCGTCGAATATCGGCCGCGCCATAACCCTGGGCTTTGCGCGCGAAGGCGCCAAAATCACCATCGCCGAACTGGACACCGCTCAGGGCGAAAAGGTGGCGCAGGAAGCCCTGAAACTGGGCGCCAGCGATGTGCAGGTGATCAAGACCGATGTCACCGACATGGCCCAGGTCAAGGCCATGGTGGACGCGGCGGCCGGCAAATTCGGCGGCATTGACGCGCTGGTGAACAATGTCGGCTGGGACGATCTGAAATTCTTTATGCAGACGACCCCGGATTTCTGGCAGAAAATCATCCAGATCAACTTTGTCGGCATGCTTAACTGCACCTTTAATGTGCTGGAGCACATGATCAAGGCGGGGAATGGCGGCTCCATTGTCTCGATCAGCTCCGACGCCAGCCGCCAGGGCGAGCCGCGCGAGGCCGTCTATGGCGCCATGAAAGCAGGCGTTAACAGTTTTATGAAAACAATCGCCAAGGAAAATGGCCGTCATGGCATCCGCTGCAATGCGGTCTGCCCCGGCGTGACTATCCCCGAGGAAGCCGATGAGGTCGGCACGAACAGCATGTGGACAAACCCCAACGCCATGTTCACCGAGGAACAGTTCGCCGCCATCGCCAAGACCCTGCCGCTGCGCAAGCTGGGCCGGCCAAAGGATCTGGCGAACGCCGTAGTGTTTTTATCGTCAAAAGCAGCTGGCCATATAACCGGACAGGTGCTGAGCGTCAGCGGCGGCTATAGCATGATTGGCTAAGCTTATTAATTTTTCTGTATGAGGAGATGAAACAATGCAGCGCGCAGAACAGATTGCCCTTTCGGAACGGATGCTCAACTTTAAGGATACTGGCGTAACGTCCATGGCGGATACGCCATTCACCAATCCGGTGAGCATCTATACGGATCGCGATTATTTTGAACGGGAACGGGAACTGTTCTTCAAAAAATTGCCGCTGTTTATGGGCCTGTCTTCGCGCATACCCAACCCCGGCGATTATTTCACCAATGATTTCACCGGCCAGCCGATCCTGATCATGCGCGGCGAGAATGGCGAACTGAACGCCTTCCTGAATGTCTGCCGGCATCGCGGCGCGCGCCTGATGGAAGAACCTTGCGGCAAGGGCAAACGGCGTTTTTCCTGCCCCTATCATGGCTGGACCTACGACGCCGCCGGCAGGCTGGTAAACCTTCTGCAGGAAGATAAATTTGGAACCGTCGATAAACAGAAACTGGGTTTAACCCCCTTGCCCGTAGCGGAAAAATACGGCCTGATTTATGTGCGCCCCACTCCCGGTGCTCCCGTGGATATTGACAAGATGCTGGGCGGGCTTGGGCCGGAAATCGGCGCCTACGGCTTTGAGAAATATGTCAATTACCGCACCGTCACCATGACCTACGACTTCAACTGGAAGATTGTTCAGGACACTTTCCTTGAGATTTATCATCTGCCGGTGCTGCACCGGACCACGGTCAATCCGTTGATTGACTCCTCGGTCTATGTCTTCGACCCCTATGATCTCAATCTTCGCTTTGCCATCACGCGAAAGAATTTCGAGAATTGGCGCAGCCAGCCCCATGAGGAGCGCGATGTGCTCTCACAATTGGCCATCGTCTATATGCTGTTCCCCAATATCACCTTCATCTGGCAGGGCGACCATGCCGAGGCCTGGTGCGCCTATCCCGACAAGGATAATATTGACAGGACGGTGATCGAATTCACTCTGTTCGCGCCGGAACCCCCCGCCAATGACAGTGTACGCCGCCATTGGGACAAGAATTTTGATATTGCCATCGCCACCGTGGAGAAGGAAGATTTCCCCATGAGCGAAAAGCTGAACGCCGGATTTTTCACCGGCGCGCAAAAAGAGGTTATCTATGGCCGCAACGAACCCGCGCTGCAATATTATCACGAAACCCTGCGCCGGGCGATGAAGGGCTTGAACTACTAGACGCGATTACGACAGCACAACAGCACAGGCAAAACAATGCACGGACCAACTTCGCACTCTTATTTTTCGCAGCGCCTGCGGCTGCATTATGTGGACTGGGGCAATGAAGACGCGCCACCCATGCTGCTGATTCATGGCGGGCGCGATCATTGCCGCAACTGGGACTGGGTGGCCGAGGAATTTCGCAAGGATTATCACATTATCGCGCCGGATTTGCGCGGCCATGGCGACAGCCAGTGGATGATCGGCGGCGCCTACAGCATCAATGATTATGTCTATGACATTGCGCAACTGCTGCATCAGACTAAAATGACGCCGCTGACCATTATTGGTCATTCGCTGGGCGGAAATCTGGCGCTGCGCTATACCGGACTATATCCTGACAATGTGAAAAAGGTTGTGGCCATCGAAGGCATGGGGCCGCCGCCGTCCTTCACGGAGCAAATGGCGGAACAAACCAATTTACAGCGTGTCAGAACCTGGATCGGCGAACTGCGCGACGCCTCCGGCCGGATGCCGCGCCGCTATGCCTCGGTCGAAGAAGCCTATGAGCGCATGCAAAAGGAAAATCCGCATCTCAGCCCCGAAAGGGCCTATCATTTGACCGTGCATGGCGTGAACCAGAACGAGGACGGCAGCTATAGCTGGAAGTTCGATAATTATGTGCGCGTGTTCGCCCCGCGTCCGCCCGAGACCGAGGAATTGCAGGAAATATGGTCCGCCATCACCTGTCCCACCTTGCTGTTTCGCGGCACCGAAAGCTGGGCCACAGATCCGCTGAAAGACGGGCGCGCCGCGTTTTTCAAAAATGTGCGCGTGGAAAATATCGAAGGGGCGGGCCACTGGGTGCACCATGACAGGCTGGAGGAATTCCTGCGGCTGACCAGAGAATTTCTGAAGGACTGAGCCTCTGTGAAAATCGCAGTCATTCCCGTCACCCCGTTTCAGCAGAATTGCACCCTATTGGTTTGTGAACAGACGATGCATGCAGCTCTGGTTGACCCCGGCGGGGATATTGAAAAAATTCTGGATGTGGTTGCCCAGACAGGCGTCACGCTGGAAAAGATTTTTCTAACCCATGGCCATATGGACCATGCGGGCGCAACGGCGGAACTGGCGGAACGTTTCAACCTGCCCGTTGAAGGGCCGCATATTGGCGACAAATTCTGGATTGACGGCATTCCCGAACAATCCAGACGCTTTGGCCTCGCGCCCGCAAAATCCTTCACCCCGGATCGCTGGCTTAACGATGGCGATCAGGTGCGGTTTGGCGCGATCACGCTGGATGTCTATCACTGCCCCGGCCACACGCCCGGCCATGTGATTTTTTTCGATCCCGCGTCAAAAATCGCCCAGGTCGGCGATGTGCTGTTTCAGGGATCGATCGGCCGTTCCGATTTACCGGGCGGCGATCACGACACGCTGATCCGCTCCATCAAACAGAAGCTCTGGCCGCTCGGCTCCGATGTGGTGTTCGTACCCGGTCACGGCCCGCTATCCACCTTTGGTGATGAACGCCGCAGCAATCCGTTCGTGCGGGACTAACCGGCGGCAATGCGCTTGCGATAGCGCGCCAGATCTTCGGGATCAATCGCGGCGCGCACATAGGCCGCGCCATCCTCGCCATGGCGCAATTCAACCACTTCCGCATGCTGGTGCAACCACGCCAGATTGGCTCCGTCACCAGCTTTCACGCGCAAATCCACAATCTCCCGTCCCGCCGATAACCGCGCGGCAATTGCCGTCAGCAGCGCCTCGCATCCCTCACCGGTTACCGCTGACAGCGGCAACACATTCTGTGTGCGAAGCGCTGTGTTGCGCACTTCATCCTGGCGCGCGGGGTCCAGCAGATCAATCTTGTTCAGCACCTCGATCATTGTCTCGCGGCGTGCTTCCGGCAGGCCCAGATCTTCGAGCACCTGCAACACGTCCCGCTTTTGCGCCAGTGATTCGGGGTGCGAAACATCGCGTACATGCACGATCAAATCCGCCTCCAGCACCTCTTCCAGTGTCGCGCGAAATGACGCAATCAGATGCGTTGGCAGATCGGAAATAAATCCCACCGTATCGGAAAAGATCGCACGCCGCCCATCCGGCAAGGCGATGCCGCGCATGGTCGGGTCAAGCGTCGCAAACAGCAGATCATCCGCATATACTTGCGCGCGGGTCAGCCGGTTGAACAATGTCGACTTCCCCGCATTGGTGTAGCCAACGAACGCAACCACCGGAAACGGCGTTTTCGCACGCCCCTTGCGATGCGCCTCGCGGGTGCGCTTCACCTGGTCCAACTCGCGCGTCAGTTTTGCAATACGTTCCGAAATCAGGCGCCGGTCGGTTTCGATCTGGGTTTCACCGGGCCCGCCCAGAAACCCCATGCCGCCGCGCTGGCGCTCCAGATGCGTCCAGGAGCGCACCAGACGGCTGCGCTGATAGTTCAGATGCGCCAGTTCAACCTGCAAGCGCCCTTCACGGGTTTGGGCGCGGGCGCCGAAAATTTCCAGTATCAACCCGGTGCGGTCAATCACCTTTACATTCCAGGCGCGCTCCAGATTGCGCTGCTGCACCGGCGTCAGCGATCCATCAACAATCACCACATCGGGCGCCATATCCGCAATCATCCCCGCCAGTTCCGCAACCTTGCCAGAACCAAACAGATGCGAAGGTTGGGCTTTCGCAATAGGGACAGCGATCCTGAATGAAACAGTAAGCTGAATCGCAGCGGCAAGGCGCGCGGCTTCTTCCAGGCGCGCCTGTGGCGTACGCCCGTTCAGAATATTTTCTGCCGATGAAACCGATGTTTTCAGATAGGGATGCAATACCAGCGCGTGGCCCGATCCGGGCTCTACCCCAACCGGTTTCGCGTCGCTTGGCTTATCGATCTGCAAGCAATTCTCTACCACGCAGACTATTCCGCATCGTGTCCGCCGTCAAACAGCGCAACCGGCACGGATGGCATGATGGTGGAAATGGCATGCTTGTACACCAGTTGCGATTGCGAATCGCGGCGCAACAGAACGCAGAAATTGTCGAACCAGGTTACAATGCCCTGCAACTTCACACCGTTCACCAGAAATATTGTTAAAGGCGTCTTGCTTTTGCGGACGGCGTTCAGAAACACATCCTGCAAATTCTGGGACTTTTCAGATGACATTTGCGATGTCCCCATTATTGATTCACTACCGGCAGCGGAAAACGCCTAACACAAACAAACCAAGGCGCCCATCACCACTATCCAGCCTGTATTATACTTATATTATGTTGCAGGTGCGAAAAAAGAAGGGGCAATCAGTAAATTTTTTCCAGTTTCGCAATATAGGCCTGCCTGAGGGCCATAGACTGCGCCCCAGGCGCGCCATTTCCAATAATTTGCGCGTCAATTTGGGTGACCGGCATGACAAAATTGGTGGCGCTCGTCAAAAACGCCTCCCGTGCCGCCATGGCTTCGGGAAGGCCAAATTCCTGTTCCACGACCTTCAGGCCCATTTCCCCGGCAAGCGCCAATACCGCCCGGCGCGTTACCCCCGGCAAAATATCATGCCCCAGCGGATGGGTCATCAGGCTTCCGTCCGCACGGATTATCCAGAATGTCGAAGCTGCGCATTCGGTAACAATGCCCCTGTCATTCACGAACAGCGCTTCGGCGGCGCCCGCCTCAGCCGCCCGTTGTTTGGCCAGCATGTTGGGCAGCAACGCCACGCTTTTAATGTCGCGTCGCGTCCATCTTGTTTCGGGCACAGTGATTACCCGCACCCCGGTTTGCGCCTGTGCGTGACGTGCCGCCATATTCACTGGTCGCGCAATCAACACGAGTGTGGGGGGAACAGCGGCGCCCGGGAACATATGGTTACGCGGTGATGCGCCCCGGGTGATCTGCAGATAAATCATGCCACCGGCTGTGATTCGATTGCGGCGCAGGATTTCCGGTAAAATGGCGGACACTATCCGGGAAGAGATCGGCCATTCAATCCGCAACCCCTGCAGGGATTGCGCAAGCCGCTGCATATGCCAGTCACCATTGACTATTCGCCCGGCATATACCGGAAAAACTTCATACACGCCGTCTGCAAACTGAAAGCCACGATCTTCCACATTCACAAACGCATTGCGCAGAGGTACATACCGTCCATTGACATAGGCGATACGGCTCATCCGGACACATCCTTATTTATGTCAGCCACGCCAGAAGGCCGGACTTAACAGGGTGAGAATTGTTAATACTCCCATTCTGCCCACAATCATCCCGATCATCGCCAGCGCCCGGGTGGTTTCTGAAAGCGAAGCATAGGGTGTCACCGCGCTGGAAAAAAACGGTCCTGCCGCGGGGCCGGAATTGCTGATTGCTGCGGCGGTAATCGCAAAGGATTGTTCAAAGTTGGGGCCGGTTAACCCAATGAGAAGTGTTCCTGCGGCCAACATAAAAGTAAGCCCGATAAATACTGCCCATACAGCGGCAATCTGCGCATCCTTCACACCAACTTTGCCATAGCGCAGCCGCAGCACCTCGTTCGGACTGATCAACCGTGCAAGTTCCAGCCACCCCTGCTTCATCACCAGACCAACGCGCATTCCCTTGAACCCGCCACTGGTGGAACCCGTCGCCCCCCCAACCAGAACGGCAATGATCAGAATTAATCCAACGGCCAGAGGCGCGCCCGCAATGTTGCCTGTCCAATAGCCCGTGGTCGTCAAAAAAGAAACGCCATTGAACAACGCCCAATGCACGATGCTCACGCCCTCTTTATAATCATTGCCGATCAGCGCCAGGAATAAAATCACTACGGTAACAAGAATAGCCGCGCCAAGATAACGCGCCTCTGGATCCAGACGATAGCCACGCCAGCGCCCATTCGCTGCGGCCCAGTGCAGCGCCATGTTCATCGCCCCAAATATCATGAATATGGCCGCTACGGCCTCTATCATCGGGGATTTAAATGCCCCGATTGATGCATCGCGCGTGCTGAAGCCGCCGGTGGAAACCGTACTCAGCGCATGGCAGAACGCATCAAAAATCGGCATCCCCGCACCCCACAGGCCCAGAAAACACATCATGGTCAAAGCGGCATAAATGCTCAGCAATGCGCGCGATGCCTGCCGCAAACGGCCGAACAGGGTATGCCCGTCCCCATGCGGCATCGTCGCATATTGCAAATGCAGGTCGCCAATGCCAAGCGCCGCAAAAACACCGCTTGCCGCGATGACGGTGTATAGCCCACCCAGCCATTGCAGGACCGCACGCCAAAGCAATATCGCCGCCGGTTGCCGGTCCAGATGCGTTAACACCGTCGCGCCACTGGTGGTAAATCCGGAAACCGCTTCGAACAGCGCCTTGCCCGGGCTGAAAACCGCACCCGAATAATATATCGGCACCGCCGCGAAAATCGGCAGAACAGTCCAGGCCAGCACGACCAGTAACAGGCTGCCGCGCTTGTTCAGTTCGGCTTCCTTGCCACGCAAACTGATAACCAGTGCACCCGCAAAAAAACCGCATATCGCCGCAGAATTAAAGAAAACCTTTGCATGCTCTATATCATTGGCGATCAGCGCGCCCAGTGCCGGAATGAACATGGCCAGGCTCAGCCCGCCCAGCAGCCAGCCAAAAACGCATAGCACCGCATCTGCTTTCACAGAATATCTCCTGCAAATGACCGGGGCTTAAACACATCTGGCATAAAATACGGCTTCAGCTTTTTAAAAATATTCAAGGCTGACCCTGAACATTTGTTCAACCTTCTTCACCATATCGGCAAGCGCCAGAATCACCACCCGGTCTCCCGTGCGAATAACTGTATTGCCACGCGGAACAATCACCTGATCACCACGCACGATCGCGCCGATCATAATGCCCCGTGGGATTTCTGCTTCGTTTAATGGCTTGCCAATCACCGTCGCTGTTTCCAGCGCCTCCGCCTCCAGCACTTCAGCCGCCCCATTAAACAGGCTGTAAAGGCCGCGTATCCGCCCGCGCCTTACATGCTGTAAAATTTTCGATACGGTCATCGCGCGCGGGTCAATGAATACATCAATCCCAAGCGAACGCATCAACGGTCCGTAACCAGGGTTATTAATCAGCGCTATTGCCCGCTGACAGCCCCCCTGCTTGGCCAGAACTGACGAAAGAATATTTACTTCGTCATCATCGGTAACGGCAACGATCGTTTCCGTGTCAGCGACATTCGCCTCCCGCAATATCTCAAGATCCAGCCCGTCTCCATGCAACACAACCGAATTAGGCAGCTGGTCCGCCGCCATCTCGGCACGTTCCTTGTTGTGTTCAATAATCTTTACACGTACTGTTGAATGCTTCTGTTCCAGCTGTTTCGCCACGAACATGCCAATATTGCCTGCACCAAGAATGATCACCCGGCGCGCGGGTTTTTCCTCGTGACCAAAAATATCCAGCGCACGGCGAACATTTTCCTGCGCCGTAATAAAAAATGCCTGGTCACCTGCGCGCAATTGATCATCACCGCGCGGCACAAACAGTTTCCCACTGCGCACAACGCCCGCAATGATAATATTCAGATCCGGGAACAGCTCTGTCAGTTGCCGCAATGGCGTATTCACCACCGGACAGTTTTCCTCCAGCGCCGTACCAATCAGCATCACGCGATCATCGGCAAACGGCGCCGCCTCAAATGCCCCCGGCATGGCAAGACGGCGCAGCACCGCGCGGCCGACCTCTACTTCCGGCGAGATAATCACATCAATCGGCAGGTGATCGCGGCTGAATAAATTCAGCCACTGCGGCTGCAAATAATTTTGCGTGCGGATACGCGCGACTTTCATCGGCAAATTAAAAAGCGAATGGGCCACCTGACAGGCAACCATGTTAACTTCATCATTCTGCGTAACTGCGATAATCATGTCTGCGTCTGACGCGCCCGCGCGCTCCAGCACATCGGGATGCGAGGCGTGGCCAACCATGCCCTGTACATCAAGCGTATCGCCAACTTTGCGGATAAGGTCAGCGCTATTATCAATGACGGTCACATCATTATGCTCGGCCGCCAATTGCTTGGCGATATTGAAACCAACCTGCCCCGCGCCGCACACAATGACTTTCACTGCAGAAAAACCCTCCCGGTGCAAAATAAATCAGGCCGCCCCATCAACTTGCCATGCTCCAGACATTCATTTGATAGATGCGCTTCCTTTTCATTAATCAACACTTTCCATCTGCGCCTGCGCGCCGCCATTGGGATACGCCCCCAGGGATTTCAGTTTCCGGTGCAGTGCAGACCGCTCCATCCCGATAAATGCAGCCGTGCGGGAAATATTGCCGCCAAAGCGCTCAATCTGGGCAATCAGATAATCACGTTCGAACATTTCGCGCGCTTCACGCAGCGGCAAAGACATGGCAACCTCACTGGAACCGCCACCGCCTGCGCGCAGCAGCAGCGGTGTCGTCGCTCCAAGCTCGGCCGGCAGCATGTCCGCTGTAATGGCCCGCTCCGGATCATCGGGTGCAAAAATCAGTAGCCGCTCAACGACATTGCGTAACTGACGCACATTTCCCGGCCAGTCATAAGTCTGCATGGTTGCGATGGCGTCCTCCGAAAGTTTCCGCGCCGGGGTACGCAGGCTAACCGACAGACGCTGCATCAAATGCGTAATCAGAACCGGAATATCTTCACGCCGCTCCGCAAGCGAGGGAACCCGCACCGGCACAACATTCAACCGGTGAAACAGATCCTCGCGGAAAGTGCCGTGCAGAATTTTCTCGCGCAGATCCGTGCCCGATGACGACACAACACGCACATCAACCTGCACCTGATTGCGGCCGCCTATACGCTCAAATTTCTGGTCGACCAGAATACGCAAAATCTTGCCCTGGGTTTCCATCGGCATGTCGCCAATTTCGTCAAGATACAGCGTGCCCCCGTGCGCACGTTCAAACAGGCCTATCACCGGCAAGCCGCCACCCGCTGCTTCCGTGCCGAACAGTTCCATCTCCATACGTTCGGGCGCCATATTCGCCGCGTTTACAATAACAAACGGGCCAGCTGCGCGCGCTGACTGCTGGTGCAGCAACCGTGCGACGACTTCCTTGCCGGATCCCGCAGGACCGGAAATCAGCACGCGGCTTCCGGTTGCGGCAACCTTTGCAATGACCTGACGCAATTGATTGGCCGCAGCGGATTCTCCGGAGAAATTGGTTTCACCACCGGACATGAGGCGTAATTCGCGGTTTTCCCGCTTCAGCCGGGTCGCCTCAATCGCGCGATTGATGGTCACCAGAAGATGGTCCGTCTGAAATGGCTTCTCGATAAAATCATAGGCGCCATTCTTGATGGCTGACACGGCGATCTCAACATTGCCGTGGCCGCTAATGACGATTACCGGCAGATCAGGATCGTCGCGGCGCAAGCGCTCCATCAGTTGCAAGCCATCAAGCTTCGAACCTTCAAGCCAGATATCCAGCAGCACCAGCGATGGCCGACGGCCGGCTATCGCCGCAAGCGCCGTATCCGAACATGCAGCAGTGCGCGGCTGAAACCCCTCATCTTCCAGAATACCAGAGATCAGTTCGCAAATATCGGCCTCATCATCAACGACAAGAATGTCACGGGACATTACGCACCTGTTTGGAAAAGCGATTCGGCGTCTGTGTTATTTTCGTCACTCATAACAGATTCGCGGCTATTCGCCACATGCGAAGGATCATCGCGAATCTGCCGCGGAAAAATGATCTGCACAATAGCGCCGGTATCGCCAAACCCCGGCTGTGGTGCAAACGGACTTTCGGCCAGATCCTGTATGCTGATGCGCGCACCGTGATCCTCGGCAATCTTGCGCACAATGGCAAGCCCCAGACCGGTGCCCTTTTCGCGTGTCGTGACATAAGGTTCGGTCAGCCGGCGGCGAAGCTCGCGCGGCAAACCGCAGCCATTATCCAGAACTGAAAGCAAAATCCGCTCCTCCCTGTCGACAGTGATACGCACATCAATACGCCCTTCGACGCCATCCATCTGTTTTCTTGTTTCTATGGCCTCGGTTGCATTCTTGATAATATTAACCAGGGCCTGGCTGATTTGCGCACGATCACAATATATGCGCAACGGCTGCTCTGGATGTGTAAAGCCAATGCTGATCAAAGGCGCCGCCAATTGCTGCTGAAACACCGCCTGTCGCGCAATCTCATTCAGATTTTCCTGGCGCAGGACGGGCGCCGGCATGCGGGCAAAGGAAGAGAATTCATCAATCATGCGGCCAATTTCGCGCACCTGCCGGATGATT
>Ga0209893_1000029_pt1 | contig 37431 bp, 36 predicted proteins | sample GWRWT3_25Nov14_FD_187190 | JGI IMG/M metagenome (GOLD analysis project Ga0209893, IMG submission 187190) | Sand microcosm microbial communities from a hyporheic zone in Columbia River, Washington, USA - GW-RW T3_25-Nov-14 (SPAdes) (version 2) | ecosystem: Engineered > Artificial ecosystem > Sand... | reverse complement strand
CGAAGGCGCCGCCGCGCTCGCCCGCGCCCTGCCGAACCTGCCGCATCTGATCGAACGCGCCGAACGCGCCGCCGCCCGGTTTTACGCGCAAGAGCACGGCAAAGAGGATGTCCCCGCCAATACCGGATTCGCGCAAGCCGGATGGTGGGTCGCCGGGGTAGCACTTTTAGCGCTGGTGTTAAGCTGGGTTTAGGCAGATCAGTCTTCGTTGCGAAGCTGGGCTTCGAGTAAACCCGCTAAATAGGCTTCCATCTGCGATAGCTCAAGATGACCAAGAGCCCAGGCTTTGTCCGCTTCTCGTAGCGCAGCATAATACGGTTGGCGCATAATACGGTTGGCGGTTGGCGCGTATCCGCTCAGGCACAATCGTACGCCCAGGCAAAAGAACGCCAGATCGCGCACAAAGCAGATAGTAACATACGGCTCTGGCCGTTCTGCCATTTCCTTCTATGAAGGGGTGTATCCAATTCAGACGCCATAGACCATACCCAGCAAGCTGTGCAGGTGTGAAATTATGCCAATTTTCATGTATGAACGAAATGAACCTGTCCATAAGCTCAGGCACATCATTGAAATGTGGGGGTATGTGATTTCCTACGTATATAGGCTCTTCGCGGAATCTTCCGCCAAACTGGGATATGCCAACAACTGCAGCATGGTTCAGCGCCCAGAGCATGTACTTGTCAATTGATGTTGGCCCCTGCTGAATGCCTATCTCGATGCAGTTTGTAAGTAGATCGTACTGCCGCGACAAATTCCTTTACAGCAAGGCCTCATAAAGATCGGGGTTTTGTTGTTCTGTAACCAGCATACCAAATATCCTGTTGTTCGCTGGCTTCGCTCTCTCTGGTGAATATAACTAGGAGAGAAGCAATCTCATGCTTTTTGATGCGGCGCGAGCCGACTCCTTTGTAATTTTCGAGCCTTCTGGCGCATTGCCATAAACAAAGCTGGCGCGCTGTTCGACAAGCATTTCATCCGTAACTTCTTTCTTGCGGGCCTCTTCGAGAAGCCGTTCGAGTTCTGGCCGTGCAGGAGGAGGATTCATGACATTTTTTCGAGCGACCATTTTGCTTCTCCCGGGGTGGCAAGTGTTGAATATGGATGCCAACAGTCAACGAACAGCAATTTTTTAAGCAAAAAAAACAGCTTACGAACTCTAATCCACTGACTTTATGACATATGATTTAATGGCACAGTCCAGAACTGCATCTTAGTCAACGAATGTGTTCACTTAATCATATCTAACTTCTTCACAGATGGCTTGTAAACCCAATATGGTGGTGCGATACAGCTTTTTCACCAATCCTTACAAAAGAAGGCTTCACAGAGACAATATCGGCAAGCCCTTCCAATTTACATTTTTGTATAGTAGATTAAATTAATTCCCACCCCATTCATTCGGGCGAGACACATGTTATCGGGCAAGCGCATTCTACTTATCATCGGCGGCGGTATTGCGGCCTATAAAAGCCTGGATCTGATCCGCAGGTTGCGGGCGCAGGGTGCCGGTGTGCGCTGTATTCTGACGGCGGGCGGGGCGCAGTTTGTCACGCCCCTTTCGGTGGCCAGCCTGTCGGGCGATAAGGTCTATACCGAATTGTTCGATCTGATGAACGAAGCGGAGATGGGGCATATTCAGCTATCGCGCGACGCGGATTTACTGGTGGTGGCACCCGCGACCGCTGATCTGATGGCGCGGATGGCGCATGGCCTGGCCGATGATCTGGCCACCACGGCGCTGCTGGCCACTGACAAGCCGGTGCTGATTGCGCCCGCCATGAATGTGCGCATGTGGGGCCATCCTGCTACCCGGCGCAATCTGGCCACCCTGCGCGGGGACGGCGTTACAGTCATTGGCCCCAATGAGGGGGAGATGGCCTGTGGTGAATATGGACCGGGGCGCATGGCGGAACCGGACGAGATTGTGAGTGCTGTTACGGCAATGCTTGCGCCCACCGCCCGGCCGCTGAGCGGATTGCGCGCGCTGGTTACTTCCGGGCCAACGCATGAACCGATTGACCCGGTGCGCTATATTGCCAACCGTTCATCTGGCAAGCAGGGCCATGCCATTGCGGCGGCGCTTAGCGCGCTTGGCGCGGAAACCGTGCTGGTTTCCGGCCCGGTGCAGGAAGCGCCGCCATCTGGCGTTAGTGTGCGCAAGGTGGAAACCGCCTGTGACATGCTGGCCGCCTGCAAGGATGCAGGGCGTTTTGATATTGCCGTCTGCGCCGCCGCTGTCGCCGACTGGCGTGCCGAAACGCCAGCCAGCGGCAAGATCAAAAAGCGCAATGACGGTAGTACGCCCATGCTGGCGCTGGCCGAAAACCCGGATATTCTGAAAACCCTCAGTGCCGCAAATGGGATGCGCCCGCGCCTTGTGGTTGGCTTTGCGGCGGAAACCAGCGATGTGGTCAAATATGCCAAAGAAAAACGCGCGCGCAAGGGTTGCGACTGGATTGTCGCCAATGACGTATCGCCGGAGACCGGCATCATGGGCGGCGATTTCAATACCGTGCATTTGCTGACCGCAGATGGCGTTGAAGACTGGCAGCCCATGAGCAAGATCGAAGTGGCGCGCTGCCTGGCCCGGCGCATCGCCGAACATTTCGTGAAAAGCTGATGCTGACCGTTTCATTCCGCCGGTTGCCGCATAATCCGGATTTACCGCTGCCGGCCTATGCCACGCCGGGCGCGGCGGGGCTTGATCTGTGCGCGGCGGTGCCCGCCGATGATCCGTTAATTCTGCCGCCGGGTGAAAGGGCGCTGATCCCCACCGGCCTGGCCATGGCGCTGCCGCCGGGATATGAGGCGCAGGTGCGGCCGCGTTCCGGTCTGGCGCTAAAACACGGGATCACGGTGCTGAATTCACCCGGCACCATCGATTGCGATTTTCGCGGCGAGATCGGAATTATTCTGCTGAATACCGGCAAGGCGCCGTTCACCATCACGCGCGGCGAACGTATCGCGCAGATGGTGATAGCAAGCGTCGCGCAGGCGCAATTCATCGAAGTTGCAGACTTGCCCGAAACCGGGCGGGGTGGGGGTGGTTTTGGTTCTACGGGTTCATAAAAGGTTATTGGATCAATGCTTCGGCTGACAAAAAAAATGCGTTATGCGCTGGAGGCCGTTGTGGATATTGCCTATAATGCCAGGCCGACGCCGGTGCAGTCGCGCGAAATTACCCAGCGTCAGGGTATTCCGCAACGTTATCTGGAACAGGTTATGCAGCAACTGGTGCATGCCAATATTCTGAAAGGCGTACGCGGCCCGCGCGGGGGCTATACGCTGGCGCGCGAACGGCGTCGCATCAGCGTTGGCGAAATCATCCGGGTGATCGGCGACACAGATGACAATGATGCCGAAAAGACCGGAACTGTCTCTGCGCTGGGTCAAACGGTCATCAATCCATTGTGGGATGAGATGCAGGCCGAAATGATGCGCCGTTTTGACAGTATCACTGTAGAGGATCTGTGCAAGAGCGCGGACAAGGCACAGGTCGCGCCCGAACAGCGCAAACAGGCAGACTTCAACATTTAATTTTTGAACCGGAGACAAACAGCATGAGCGAAAAAAAACCCGGTCGCGGCCGCGTCTATAACAGCATCACCGAAACCATCGGTGATACGCCCCTGGTGCGGCTGCAGCGCCTGCCGAAAGAGGCGGGCGTTGATGCCGATATTCTGCTGAAGCTGGAGTTTTTCAATCCAATGGCCAGCGTCAAAGACCGCATTGGCGTTGCCATGATCGAAGATATGGAAGCCAGGGGCAAGCTTGCTCCGGACACGGTGATCATTGAGCCGACATCGGGCAATACCGGCATTGCGCTGGCCTTTGTCTGCGCCGCCAAGGGCTATAAATTAATTCTGGTGATGCCGGACAGCATGTCGATTGAGCGCCGCAAAATGTTTGCGCTGCTGGGGGCGCAACTGGACCTGACGCCCGCCGCAAAAGGCATGCGCGGCGCCATCGCCCGGGCAGAGGAATTACTGGCGCAGCATCCTGGATCGGTAATGCCGCAGCAGTTTGAAAATCCCGCCAACCCGGCAATCCATCGCCGCACCACTGCGGAAGAAATCTGGAATGACACCGGCGGCATGGTTGATGTGATCATATCGGGTGTTGGCACCGGCGGCACCTTTACCGGTGTGGGTTCAGTATTGAAGGCGCGCAAGCCCGGCCTGAAAATGATCGCCGTGGAACCTGAAGACAGCCCGGTATTATCGGGCGGCCAACCCGGCCCGCATAAAATTCAGGGCATCGGCGCTGGTTTTGTTCCCGACAATCTCGATCGATCGCTGGTCGATGAAGTGATCACCATCGGCAATGAAAATTCGTTTGAAATGGCCCGCAGGCTGGCCCGCATGGAAGGCATTCCCGGCGGCATTTCATCGGGTGCTGCCGTAGCGGCGGCGCTGGAAATAGGCGCGCGGCCCGAGATGAAAGGCAAGACCATTGTGGTGATCATTCCATCCTTTGCGGAACGTTATTTATCGACCGCATTGTTCGAGGGGCTGTGAGCGAACCATGATCAGTCACATGATTATCGAATCGGCTTGGGGTCCCCCACCCCAACCCCTCCCCACAAGGGGGAGGGGCTTTGCCACCGGGTTCTGCGCTTCTTCTCCCTCCCCCTTGTGGGGAGAGCCGGGGTGGGGGGCGCCAGACATATTACCTCGATGAAACAGCCACTAACGAGCGAACAGATCGAACGTTACGCCCGCCACATCATGCTGCCGGAGGTGGGCGGCGCGGGGCAGGCGCGGCTGCTTGCCTCCAAAGTGCTGGTGGTGGGTGCGGGCGGGCTGGGCTCGCCGCTGGCGCTGTATCTGGCGGCGGCGGGGGTAGGCACACTCGGCATCGTGGATGACGATGTGGTGTCGCTCTCCAACCTGCAACGCCAGATCGCCCACAAAACCCGTGACATTGGCAGACCCAAAACGGACAGCGCCGCTGAAAGCATCGCCGATATCAATCCCGATGTAAAAGTGGTGCGCCATGCGGTGCGCCTTGATATCGTAAATGTCCGTGAGCTGATTAAGGACTATGATCTGGTGGCCGACGGTTGCGATAATTTCGCCACCAAATTTTTGCTCAATGACGCCTGTTTTTTGATGCAAAAGCCATTGGTCGCCGCCGCCCTTGGGCGTTTTGAAGGCCAGCTATCCACTTACAGGGCCTATGAGGGGGGAAAGCCCTGCTACCGCTGTATTTTTCCCGAACCCCCGCCAGCCGACAGCATGCCCAATTGCGCCGAGGTGGGCACGCTTGGCCTTGTCGCTGGCGTCATGGGAACGTTACAGGGCATCGAAGTGGTCAAGGAACTTCTCGGCATCGGCGAAAGCATGACCGGGCAGTTGCTGATCTATGACGCGCTCGACACCACTTTCCGCAAAATCAGGGTGCGGCCCGATCCGCAATGCCGCCTGTGCGGGCCGCAACCAGCGATCACCACGCTGGTCGCAGCGGAATATGAACCGGCTTAAAGCATGCTGGGGATCACCCGGTCGGGCGGCGCGTGGCCATCGACGAAGGTTTTAATGTTGATGATGACCTTTTCGCCCATATCGACGCGGCCTTCCATGGTGGCGGAGCCCATATGCGGTAGCAGCAGTACATTTTTCAGCCCCAGCAATTTCGGGTTCACGGCGGGTTCATGTTCGAACACGTCAAGCCCCGCGCCCGCAATCTTGCCGCCGATCAGCATGCGGGTCAGCGCATTTTCATCGATGATTTCGCCGCGCGCCGTGTTGACGATATAGGCATGTGGTTGCAGCAATTGCAGACGCCGCGCCGACAGCAGGTGGAATGTCGCCGGCGTATGCGGGCAATTCACCGAAATAATATCCATGCGCGCCAGCATCTGATCGAGGCTTTCCCAATAGGTCGCCTCCAGGCTTTCTTCTATCGCCGCATTGACCCTGTGGCGGTTGTGGTAATGAATTTGCAGGCCAAAGGCGCGGGCGCGTTTCGCCACCGCCTGGCCGATACGGCCCATGCCGATAATACCCAGCCGCTTGCCATAAATGCGCCGCCCCAGCAGCCCGGTGGGCGCCCAGCCGCCCCATTCCCCACCGCGCAGCAGATCAAGCCCTTCAGTGATGCGGCGCGGCACAGACAGGATCAACGCCATGGTCATATCGGCGGTGTCCTCGGTCAGCACACCCGGTGTATTGGTGACGATGATGCCGCGCGAACGCGCCGATTCAACGTCTATGTGATCGACGCCGGTGCCGAAATTGGCGATCAGTTTCAGCTTTTCTCCCGCCTGGGCCAGAAGCCGGCTATCCAGCCGGTCGGTCAGGGTCGGGACCAGCACATCTGCGGTCTTTAATGCCTCGGCCAGTTCTGCCGACGTCATGGGTTTATCATCGAGATTCAACCGTGCGTCGAACAGTTCGCGCATGCGCGTTTCGATCGCATCGGGCAGTTTGCGTGTCACAATGACGAGGGGTTTTGTAGTCATTTGCCTGATACCTGCAGTTAACCGCCTAGCGCGGTCATGATCATATCCTGTCTGTCTAGCAGAACTCGGCCCATGAGACAAACTACCGCATTGACCACCCGGCCTCTTGCGGGCAATAAGCAGCTTATGCGATTTGCTTATTTGCAACCAGAACGGTTTTTGATGATCAGGCCGGTCCTTATTTTATTGGCATTACTGTTTTCTTCCCCTGTGTTGGCGGAACCGGCGGCGGCCCCAAAGTCTGCTGCGGAACAGTCTGGCGTCGGCGTATCCGGTTTTCCGATACCGCGTTTTGTCAGCATTACCGCCGCGCGCGTCAATCTGCGGGTGGGACCGGGAAGGCAGTATCCCATTTCATGGATTTTGCAGCGCCGCCACCTTCCGGTAGAAATTGTGGAGGAATTTGAGCATTGGCGCAAAATCCGCGAACGCTCCGGCGAAGTGGGCTGGGTACACAAAACCATGCTGAGCGGCAAGCGCATGGGAATGGTGATTACCAGCGGCGCAACCGGGGAACTGACGCCCGCCTATGCAAAAGCCGAAGCGGGCAAACCGGTTCTGATGGCGGAAGCGGGCGCCATCGGTGAGATCAGCCAATGTCATGGCGACTGGTGCGCCATTCGATTCGAGGACAGCGAAGGCTGGATGCACCGCGATACGCTGTGGGGCGTCTATCCCGGCGAGGAGTTTGAAGAGTAGTAACCCGCCCGCCCCCTATGTAATACACAGCGCCTTGATGCAGACGCGCTACTTATGCGGCGCTTGGCGCTGCGGCGCGGACATCTTCGCCGACATGATCCACGAATTTTTCGAAATTCTTGACGAACATGGCAACCAGTTTTTGGGCCTGTGCATCATAGGCGGCCTTGTCCGGCCAAGTGCCGCGCGGGTCAAGGATGGATGTATCCACACCCGGCACAGAGACCGGCACCTGAAAACCAAAATTCGGGTCCAGCCGCATGCCTGATTTGGCCAGCGATCCGTCCAGCGCGGCAGCGAGCAGCGCGCGGGTTTCCTTGATTGGCATGCGCTTGCCGGTTCCGTATGCGCCGCCAGTCCAGCCGGTATTCACCAGCCAGCAATCCACCTGTTGCGCAGCGATTTTGTCGCGCAGCAGATTGCCATATTCACTGGGGTGGCGCGGCATGAACGGGCCGCCAAAGCAGGTGGAGAATGTGGCCGAAGGTTCAGTCACGCCCTTTTCCGTGCCGGCAACGCGCGCCGTGTAACCAGACAGGAAATGGTACATCGCCTGGCTTGGGGTCAGTTTTGCGATTGGGGGCAGGATGCCGAACGCATCGGCGGTCAGCATGATGATGTTCCTGGGGCTGCCCTTGGCGAAGCCTGTACGGCTGGCATTGGGAATATAGGTGGTCGGATAGGCGCCGCGTGAATTTTCCGCATAGCTGTCATCGTCCAGATCAAGCTTGCGCGTAACCGGATCAATGACGACATTTTCCAGCACCGTTGCGAACATGCGCGTGGTCGCATAGATTTCCGGCTCGGCCTCTGGCGACAGGCGAATCATCTTGGCATAGCAGCCGCCTTCGAAATTGAATACGCCATCATCGGCCCAGCCATGTTCATCATCGCCGATCAGGGTGCGGCTGGCGTCGGCGGAAAGCGTCGTCTTGCCCGTGCCGGACAGGCCGAAGAAAATGGCTGAGTCGCCATTGGGCCCGACATTCGCAGAACAATGCATCGGCATGATGCCACGTTCCGGCAGCAGATAATTGAGAATGGTGAAAACCGCCTTCTTGATTTCACCGGCATAGCTGGTGCCTGCAATCAGCACCGTGCGTTCAGCGAAATTAACGGCGATCATGGTTTCACAGCGCCCGCCATGTTTGGCAGGATTGGCCTCAAAGTCGGGTAAATGCAGGATGGTGAATTCCGGCACAAAAGCCGCCAGTTCGTGCAACTCAGGCTCCACCAGCAAATGCCGGATGAACAGCGAATGCCAGGCGTGCTGGGTGATGATGCGCACATTCAACCGCGATTTGGGATCTGCGCCGCCATACAGGTCCTGCACCCATAATTCCTTGTCTTCGGTATAGGCCAGCATATCCTTGTGCAGGGCAGCAAAATGTTCCGGCGTCATCGCCTTGTTATTTTCCCACCACACATGCTTTTCCGTGCTGGCGTCGCGCACGGTAAATTTGTCCTGCGCCGAACGGCCGGTATGCGTGCCGGTGCGCACCACAAGGGGGCCGCCCTCGGCGACCATGCCTTCATCACGCTCCACAGCCATTTGATACAGCGTGGCGGGGCACTCATTCCAGTGCACCAGGCGGGCCTTGCTGATACCCTGTTTCTCGATACCGGATTTGCTGACAAAGCGTCCTGAATGTTTCACTCTTCTCTCCCTGACACCGCAGTCGTTTTAAGCGCTACGGCTGATCGTATACTGGTTAAGTTATCAAAGAATGGCTCCGGATTTAACCGGCCAGCCAGAAATAATAATTATGCAATGGCCACAATCTGCTTCATTCTCCAGTTAAAAAGGCACCGCGCAAAATAATAGCCTGACAAGTCTGTAGCAAGAAAGATTACCTGTACGGGACACATGTATGCCCAAAAAAATTGGAATTTGCAGTAATCATAATCACATTCATTCAGGATATTTTAATAGTCCGCTAATCTTTACCATAAACTCATACAAATTAAGGGGTTTTCGTCCGCGCCAGATGGCTGAGACGCACCAGTTCCTGGCGTACCTGCTCCGGCGTGCAGGCCATAGCCGCAAATGGCAGGCGCACCAATGTGCCAGCCAGCGCCAGATCGCAGCCCTCCGGGTCACACCCCGTCATCCGCCAGGGTCCGGGGGCCTGTCCCAATAGATTCTCTGCATAGAGGGCGACGCTGTCATGATGATCCTTGTTCATATGGGCAAGAATGCCAGCCTCGGCCTCTGCAATATGTGCCCATTGCCCCCGCGAAAGCAGTAAGTCCGCCCCTTCTATCCAGCTAATTTGGCCAAATCCCGCCACTAAATGCGCGCGATCCGGTTGCAGGCGATAAAAACTGAAATCAGCAAAGTCGGCATAGGCGGCGGCGGACGGATGTCTGGCTAGAAAGCGGGTCTGGCAGATCGCCATGCTCTCAGCCGGTACCGGCTGGATGGCGCCAACAAGACTGATCCGGGCGCCCGTCAATGGATTTTCCAGGGCGCCGGTCGCGTCATACAGCAAGGATGCACGGGGATCCTGCAGCAGGTTCCCCGTATGCACCGCCAGCCTTGACAGCAGAAGAAGCGGGGCGCCATCCGGACATGTGGCGCCGAGAATCAGGCTGCCATACGGCGCCCCATTCCCGGCCAGAAGTGTGCTGAGGACAGCCGTGCGCGCACCACGAACAAGTGCGCGGGCCTGTGCAGAAAGATCGGATGTATTGGAGGTGGTTTGAGACTGCATGGATTATATATATGAGCCATGCACATAAAATCAGCTATATTTTGCCATAATTCCGGCTTAGTTGCGGCCAACCTTTACCCAGGTTTCAACAAATGGGGCACAAACTGACATGCCTATGATCGCACTAGTAGATGATGACCAGAATATTCTGACATCTGTAACCATTGCGCTGGAGGCCGAGGGATTTCACGTGCGCACCTATACGGATGGCGCAACGGCCCTGGCTGCGCTGGACGCCAATCCGCCCGACATGGCCGTGCTGGATATCAAAATGCCCCGTATGGACGGCATGGAACTGTTGCGCCGCCTGCGCGTAAAAGGCACTTTTCCAGTTATCTTCCTGACATCCAAAGACGATGAAATGGATGAAGTTCTGGGCCTTAAAATGGGCGCCGACGATTATATCCGCAAACCATTTTCACAGCGGCTGCTGATCGAACGCATCCGCGCCGTATTGCGTCGCGCCGATAGCAATACAGAGCGTGGCGAAGCCGGCGCAGAAGACGCCAAACCCATGGTGCGGGGAAAGCTGGTGCTTGATCCGCAGCGCCATGCCTGCACCTGGGACGGTGAGGATGTCACGCTGACGGTAACAGAATTTCTGCTGTTGCAGGCGCTGGCCCAACGCCCTGGCCACGTCAAAAGCCGCGATCAGCTGATGGATGTGGCCTATGATGACCAAGTCTATGTGGATGACCGCACCATTGACAGTCACATCAAAAGGCTCCGCAAAAAATTCAAGGTTGTGGATGATTCCTTCTCGGCCATCGAAACCCTGTATGGGGTAGGATATCGCTATAATGAAGCCGGAACCCGCAGCTGAAAATTCCCCTTTATATTAAAGACCTGTTTGTGCGTCTGAAGCTGCCGTGGCGGCGTCCGCCCGCGCCAGGTGTGCGGGCGCGCAGGCGCCGACCGTTTTCACCGCTGACCCGGCAAATTCTGATCGTCAATGTCGTGGGGCTGGGATTGTTTGCGGGCGGGGCGCTCTATCTCAACCAGTTTCGCAGCGGGTTGATTGAAACCCGTATTGCCTCACTGACCACGCAGGCTGAAATTATCGCCAGCGCCATCGCGTTTACTTCTGCGCGGGGTCTTGATGTCACCCAGATCAACCCTGCCATTGCAGCACAAATTCTTAACCGCCTGGTTTTGCCGACACAGACCCGCGCCCGGCTGTTTCGGGCGGATGGCCTGTTAATCGTGGATAGCCGTCAGAAAATATTGCCCGAACCGGTACGCAGTTTTGCGCTTGAAGAACCTCGCCTCAGCCAACAGATCGCGGAGCGTATCGAGCAGTTTTATTCCAGCCTGAGCAGCAAATTATCTGCATGGCGCCGGCCGCTCTATCGCGAAATAGAAGAAAAGCGTGGCGCCGAATTTGTCGAGGTAACGCTGGCCTTGCGGGGCTACCCTGCGAACACGGTGCGTGAAAACAGCATGGGCGAACCGATTCTGAGCGTCGCTGTGCCGGTGCAGCGATTCAAGATGGTGCTGGGCGGCCTGATGCTGACCACCGAGGCAGGTGACATTAATGAAATTGTAAGTGCGGAGCGGCGATCCATTCTGGAAGTGTTTCTGGTCGCGCTATTGATCGGTGTGATTATGTCTGTGGTGATGGCGGGTACGATTGTGCGCCCGATCCGGCGGCTTGCCGACGCCGCCGAAAATGTGCGCAACCGCAAGGGGGGACGCTCCACCATCCCGGATTTCAGCAGGCGTAATGATGAAATTGGCGATCTGTCCGCGGTGCTAGCCGACATGACCGCCGCGCTTTATGACCGCATCGACGCCAACGAACATTTTGCCGCCGACGTCGCGCATGAAATCAAAAACCCGCTAAGTTCCATCAGCAGCGCGGTGGAAAGCATGCCGCGCGCCAGGGATCAGGAAACCCGCGATAAATTACTGGGTATCTTGCAGGATGATGTGCGCCGGATGGACCGCCTGATCAGCGACATTTCGCAAGCCTCGCGGCTGGATGCGCAGCTATCGCGCGCGCCAGTAGAGCCGGTGGAACTGGCCAGCCTGCTAGGCGCCCTGATCGAGATCTTTACAGAAACCCGTGACGACATGCCGAAAATTCGTCTTGATATATCACCCCATGAAAAGTTTATCGTGATGGGGGGTGAAGGACGCATTGGCCAGGTGATGCGCAACCTGCTTGAAAATGCCGCATCGTTCAGCCCGCCGGGAGGCATGATTACGGTAAGCCTGAAGCGGTCCGGGCGCGACGTGCAGGTTATCATCGAAGATGAAGGGCCAGGCATTCCAGAAGAAAATCTCGAAACCATATTTGAACGCTTTTATACAGAGCGCCCGCACGGCGAAGCGTTTGGACGCCATTCAGGGCTTGGGCTTAGCATTTCGAGACAAATCACCCAGGCCTATGGCGGCAGTCTGACAGCCGAAAATCGAAAGAACGCGGATGGAAAAGTTCTTGGGGCGCGTTTTATCGTCAAGTTTCGCGCACTATAATTTGAATCAGCGGTTTATCGTCGCGCCTTGCAGCAGCACAACGGCGTCGGTGCGGCCCAGAACTTCATTGGTCACAGTCTGCAACTGGTTTTTGATGGCAATCACATTCACGGGCGCGCGCGCTTCCTGAAAGGCCGCCGCCCATCTGCCCAGCGCATCAGCATAACCAGCGATCAAGAGTGTGCGTTTTTCGTTTATTGTCCCCATGGCCTCATCCGTGGCGACATCCAGCACCATATCCACCCTCAGGCTGCCCGTTAAACGATTTTTCCTGAGCATCGGAATATTAAGCGATGGCATCGGAAAATAGTCCGGCGCCACAGGCAGTTCCGTACCCTCTCCCGCCTCGTCGGATGCAGCCTCCGCATGTGTCGTGGATGGCAGGGTTGCCGTCAGCAGGCAAGCCGCCATACATGCGGCAGACCATTGCCTTAAGCGGAGATTTTTGTTCATAACGGGGTCCCGGTACGAATAATGCGCAGAGTTCACTATGCCAGTGGCGGCTGTTACGGCGTTGCGCAGATATAATCCGAAAGGAATAAACGAATGGTTATCCCCGGTGTGGGATGATTTTGGATGAAATCGTTTCCCCCCGCTGCCATCACGCACCGTAAAGTGGGCGTGGCGACCTGCAGCAGGGGATGAATAATCGGCCGGAAACTTTTTCTAAACCCCCAGCGCGATCTGCGCGCCTTTGATGGCGCCGGTATAAATGCCCTGTGCGGCCGTGATGGCTTCGGCTTCCGGCGCACCCTTGGCGTTGAAATTGCCCCACCAGTCCACCCGGCACGTCTTGTCGCCGGTTGGGGTTACGGTTAGGGTCGCAACATAAGCGCTGAACGGCAGCGGATGATCATCGTTCTGGATGCTGTATGTCAGTGTACGGCTTTTTGCGTCGTGATTCTCACAGCGCTCCACCACCCGCGCACCGTTGGCCAGGGTCAGTTCGCGCAGACAGCCAATGCCAGAGCCGGTGATCTTTTTCGCTTTGATCATTGGCCCTTCAACGCCTGCGAAATCACCCAGTTTTGCAAACACCTGATCAGCGCTTGCCCTAACATCCACGCTTACTTTTGCTGTTGTCATGGTGTTCCCCTTTATTTTTGAGTTAGCCCTGTGCAGTAACCAGAAATTGCGGCAGCACCATCATATAAGTACCGTCGGCAATGGATTGTTTGACCTCGGCCAGCATGGCGTCGGCGCGTTTGGGGTCGATCTTGCCGCCGATCCTGGCATAATTCACCATATTATGCAGCACCAGTTGCATATGCCCCTTTGTGTCGGCATTGGCCAGGATTTTCACCGATACATTGGCGAAACCAGCTTTTTTCATGCCGCTATACAGCATGCGACCGGCATGGGGCGTGTGATAGGCCAGCTTTGCGGCTTCGAACAGTTCGCCCAGCTTCTCGTGGCCAAGCGGTTCGACCACCAGCATACCCCAGTCACTGTCGATGATATGCGCGATGCCACCGGGTTTCACCACCCGGCGGAACTCGGCCAAAGTGGCGTTAATGTCGGGCACATATTCCATGACATTCTTGCAAACCAGCCGGTCCACCGACGCATTTCCCAGGGGGATTTTGTCGTCCATCACATGATGCACCGTGCTGGTGGCCCCAAAGCCGGCCTCAGCCAGCGCCTTGCGCGCTAATCCGACAAATTCCGCATTCAGATCAACCCCATGCACATGCCCGGTTGGTCCAGCCCGCCTGGCCAGTTCCAGCGCAAGGCCACCTGGGCCGCAGCCATAATCCACCACGGCCTGACCGGGTTTCAGGTCGGCGGGGGCCAGCAAGGGTTCCATTTCCGGCCGCCATTTGAACATTTCCGTATAGGCGTTTAGCCGTTCCGGCTCCACCTCGACCCAATGGTCGCGATAATAGGTTTTCTCATCCATGCTGGCGTCCTTTTCCCTTACGGTGTATGTTTTGCGTCAGCTTACTTGCACTGCTGATGAGCGCAATCGGAAATTACTCCGGCCTGGAATAAAAGGTAGGTATTGCTGACATAATTTGCTATACTAAAGGGCTGAATTACAGCATTCCAACCGCCCAGCATTTATCGGCAAGGTTAAGAAAGTCACATAATCGGACTATCGATTGCCTGGGTGTGCGGGTTAGGCTAGTTTCCCCGGCCCTGCTTACTGGTTAATGTGGCGGCGGGTAATGAATTTAATGGGTGCCGAATGAACAAGAATGACCCAAATGCGCGGATCGGCCTGCCGGAACGCCAAGGTCTGTATGATCCCCGTAATGAGCATGATGCCTGTGGCATCGGCTTTGTGGCGAATATTAAAAACAATAAAAGCCACAAAATCATCAGCCAGGGGCTGGAAATTCTGCGCAATCTGACGCATCGCGGCGCTGTGGGCGCGGACCCGCTGGCCGGCGATGGCGCAGGCATTCTGATCCAGATGCCGGACCGCTTTATGCGTGAAGAGGCAGCGGCGCTTGGAATTACCCTTCCAGCCGAGGGTGAATATGCTGTTGGCTTCATGTTTTTGTCACCCAGCCCGTCGGAGCTTGCCGCCAGCAAGGCGCTGATCGAAAAATGCATTCTGGCCGATGGGCAACTGGTTCTGGGCTGGCGCGAAGTGCCGGTGAACAATGCGGGGCTTGGTGTATCTGTCAAGCCGACCGAGCCGAAAAGCCTTCAGGTGTTTATCGGACGTGGCCCCAACTGCGCCGATCAGGATGCGTTTGAGCGCAAGCTGATGGTGATCCGCAAGCAGTGCCGGATCGTTGCCGATGATCTGGGCGGCAATCTGGCGCGTTATTTCTATGTTCCGTCCTTTTCCAGCCGCACTGTTCTGTATAAGGGCATGTTGCTGGCCGAACAGGTGGGCGAATATTACCTGGATTTGCAGGATGAACGCATGGTGTCGGGCATGGCGCTGGTGCATCAGCGGTTCTCGACCAACACATTCCCGACCTGGTCATTATCGCAGCCGTTCCGCATGGTTTGCCACAATGGCGAAATCAATACGCTGCGTGGCAATATCAACTGGATGGCGGCGCGCCGTCACACCATGCGCTCCAAACTGCTGGGAGATGATCTCGACAAGCTGTGGCCGCTGATCCCGGAAAACCAGTCGGATAGCGCCTGTTTCGATAATGCGCTGGAACTGCTGGTGGCGGGCGGCTATTCGCTGGCGCATGCCATGATGATGCTGATCCCGGAGGCCTGGGCCGGCAATCCGCTGATGGATGAAAAGCGCCGTGCCTTTTATGAATATCACGCCGCCCTGATGGAGCCCTGGGACGGCCCCGCCGCCATGGCCTTTACCGATGGCCGTCAGATCGGCGCGACGCTGGACCGTAACGGATTGCGGCCCGCGCGCTATTTCGTCACCAAAGATGATATGGTGGTGATGGCGTCGGAAATGGGCGTGCTGCCGGTTCCCGAAGAAGACATTATTGAAAAATGGCGGCTGCAACCGGGCAAGATGTTGTTGATTGATCTGGAACAGGGCCGGATAATTTCCGATGCGGAAATAAAGGAAACGCTGGCAAGCGCGCATCCCTACCAGGATTGGCTGGATCAGACCCAGTGCCGTCTGGAAGATCTGCCGGCCGAATATGCGGCGATGCGGCCCAACCGCGACACGCTGCTGAACCGTCAGCAGGTGTTTGGCTATACCCAGGAAGATCTGAAATTCCTGATGGCGCCAATGGCGGAAACCGGCGAAGAAGCGATCGGTTCGATGGGAACCGACACGCCGATCTCGCCCCTGTCGTCACAGCCCAAGCTGCTCTATACCTATTTCAAGCAATTGTTCGCCCAGGTCACCAACCCGCCGATTGATCCGATCCGCGAGGAACTGGTGATGTCGCTGGTGTCGATGATCGGGCCACTGCCCAATCTGCTGGACCTGGATTCCGGCGGCACGCACCGGCGGCTGGAAGTGCGCAATCCCATCCTGACCAATGAAGACCTGGAAAAAATCCGGCATATTGGCGATGTGGAAGAAAATGATTTCCGCTCGGTCACGCTGGACACGACATTCCCTGCCAGCGCGGGTTCCGAAGGCATGGCGCCTGCGCTGGACAGGCTGTGCGCCAATGCCGAAGCGGCGGTGGTGAATGGCGAAAACATTATCATCCTGTCGGACCGCAAGGTTGATCAGGATAATATTCCGATCCCGGCCCTGCTGGCCTGCGCGGCGGTGCATCATCATCTGATCCGCGCGGGGCTTCGCACCTCGGTCGGCATTGTGGTGGAATCGGGCGAGCCGCGCGAAGTGCATCATTTCTGTACGCTTGCGGGCTATGGCGCGCAGGCGATCAATCCCTATCTGGCGCTACAGACGGTTTCTGAAATATGTGGCGTCGGCTTTGATGGCGACGCCGAAAAGAAAGCCCATGAATATTATATCAAGGCGATCGGCAAGGGCATTCTCAAGGTCATGTCGAAGATGGGCATCTCGGCCTATCAGTCCTATTGCGGCGCGCAGATTTTTGATGCGGTTGGGCTAAGCACTGCATTTGTGGAGAAATATTTCACCCGTACGCACACGGCCATCGAAGGTGTTGGCATCAATGTCATCGCCAAGGAAACTGTGGCGCGGCATACCCTGGCCTATAGCGATGCGCCGCTATATCGCGATGCGCTGGATGTGGGTGGCGATTATGCGTTCCGGATCAGGGGCGAACATCATGCCTGGACCCCTGCGACGGTCAGCAATTTGCAGCATGCGGTGCGGGCCGGTTCGCAGCCCAGCTATGAGGCGTTCGCCAAGCAGATCAATGAGCAGAATGAACAGCTTTTGACGCCGCGCGGCATGTTTGAAATTCAACTGGCGGCGCAGCCTGTGCCGATTGAAGAAGTTGAACCGGCCTCCGCGCTGGTGAAACGCTTTTCGACCGGCGCGATGTCCTATGGTTCGATCAGCCGCGAGGCGCATACCAATCTGGCCATTGCCATGAACCGTATTGGCGGGCGTTCCAATACCGGCGAGGGCGGCGAAGAGCCGGACCGTTATGTGCCGCTGCCCAATGGCGACAGCATGCGCTCGGCCATCAAACAGGTTGCCTCTGGGCGGTTTGGCGTCACCACCGAATATCTGGTCAATTCGGATATGATGCAGATCAAGATGGCGCAGGGCGCAAAGCCCGGCGAAGGCGGGCAATTGCCCGGCCACAAGGTTGACAAGATCATCGGCAAGGTGCGCCATTCCACACCGGGCGTTGGCCTGATTTCGCCGCCGCCGCACCATGATATTTATTCGATCGAAGATCTGGCGCAGCTTATTTACGATCTGAAAAACGTCAACCCTGATGCATTGGTCAGCGTCAAGCTGGTGTCGGAAATCGGCGTCGGTACGATTGCGGCGGGCGTATCCAAGGCGCGCGCCGATCATGTGACGATTTCCGGTTTTGAAGGCGGCACGGGGGCCAGCCCGCTGACCTCGCTGAAACATGCAGGCAGCCCGTGGGAAATTGGTCTGGCCGAAACCCATCAGACCCTGGTGCTGAACCGTTTGCGTGGACGCATTGCCGTGCAGGTCGATGGCGGCATCCGCACCGGGCGTGACGTGGTGATCGGCGCCCTGCTGGGGGCCGATGAATTTGGTTTTGCGACCGCGCCGCTGATCGCCAGTGGCTGCATCATGATGCGCAAATGCCATCTCAACACCTGTCCGGTGGGCGTTGCGACACAGGATCCGGAATTGCGCAAGCGTTTTACCGGCCAGCCGGAGCATGTGATCAATTATTTCTTCTTCGTTGCCGAAGAAGTCCGTACCCTGATGGCCAGTCTGGGCTTTCGCACGTTCAATGAAATGGTCGGGCGCAGCGATTTATTGCGCAAAGACAAGGCCATTACGCATTGGAAGGCGCAGGGGCTGGATTTTTCCCGCCTGTTCCACCGCCCGCCTGCGGTAACGGGTGTGGCCATCCATCATTGCGAAACGCAAAATCACAATCTTGAAAATGTGATGGACCGTAAACTGATCGAGATGTGCAAGCCTGCGCTGGAAGAAGGCAAGCCGGTTTCGATCGAAATGACCATAAACAATACGGATCGCACCACGGGCGCGATGCTGTCCGGCGCGCTTGCCAAACGCTATGGTCATGACGGATTACCCGACGATACGATCAGGATTAAACTGAAAGGCACATCGGGGCAAAGCTTTGGCGCGTTTGTGGCGAAGGGGATAACCCTGTCGCTGGAAGGTCAGGCCAATGACTATGTGGGCAAGGGCCTGTCGGGTGGGCGCCTCATCATTTATCCTGCGCGTGAAAGCGCGATTGTGCCGGAACGCAGCATCATTGTCGGCAATACGGTTCTGTATGGCGCGATCAGCGGTGAATGTTATTTCCGTGGCGTTGCAGGCGAACGTTTTGCCGTGCGCAATTCCGGCGCCTATGCCGTGGTCGAAGGCGCGGGCGATCATTGCTGTGAATATATGACCGGCGGCGTGGTGCTTGTCATTGGCGAAACCGGGCGTAACTTTGCGGCCGGCATGAGCGGCGGCATTGCCTATGTGCTGGACGAGGACGGGCTGTTCAATCAGCGTTGCAACACGCAATTGGTGGAACTGACCGGCATTGATACGGATACGGATGAAGTGGCGGATAAAGCCGCGATTCTGGCCGATCCGTTGCGCCATGACGCCGCGCGCATCAAGACGATGTTGCAGGCCCATGCGGATGAGACCAACAGCAATGTCGCGCAGAAAATTCTGGCCAACTGGGCGGAATATCGCGGCAAGTTCGTGAAGGTTGTGCCGTATGATTATCGCCGCGCCCTGACCGATTTGCAGAAAGAGGCATCGGCCACGCAGCCCGGTCTGCGGCTTGTTGGCTAAACGATTATTGAAGTGATGGAATATTCGCATGGGTAAAGTAACCGGCTTTATGGAATTCGACCGGCAGGAGCGCCCGTACAAGGCGGTCGAGGAACGGCTGAAGGATTTCAGGGAATTCGTCATTCCGCTTGATGAACCTGAACTGGTGCGCCAGGGCGCGCGCTGCATGGATTGCGGCATTCCCTATTGCCACAATGGCTGTCCGGTGAACAATATTATTCCCGACTGGAATGATCTGGTCTACCGGAGCCGCTGGCGCGAGGCGCTGGACGTGCTGCATTCCACCAATAATTTTCCGGAATTCACGGGCCGTATTTGCCCCGCGCCGTGCGAGGCGTCCTGCACCCTGAACATTGATGATGCGCCGGTTGCCATTAAAAGCATTGAATGCGCCATCATCGACAAGGGCTGGGAAGAAGGCTGGATCGTACCGGAAATTCCCGAGCGCCGCACCCGCAAGCATGTGGCCGTGGTGGGTTCCGGCCCCGCCGGCATGGCCTGCGCGCAGCAACTGGCCCGCGCGGGACATGATGTGACACTGTTCGAAAAAAACGCCCGCATCGGGGGGTTGCTGCGTTATGGCATTCCCGACTTTAAAATGGAAAAACATCTGATCGACCGCCGCATTTCACAGATGCAGGCCGAAGGGGTGACCTTTCGCCACAATACCGAAGTGGGCGTCGATGTGCCCGCACGCCAATTGCTGAAGGATTTTGACGCCGTTGTGCTGACCGGCGGGTCTGAGTTTGCGCGTAATCTGGAAGTGCCGGGACGTGAGCTGGATGGTGTGCATTATGCCATGCATTTCCTGCCGCAGCAAAACCGCCGGGTCGGGCGCGAAGCCGTGTGGCCGCTGCCGGAAATCAACGCCAAGGGCAAGCATGTGATCGTGATCGGCGGCGGTGACACCGGGTCCGACTGTATCGGCACGTCGCTGCGCCAGGGGGCCAGGTCGGTTACGCAACTGGAAATCATGCCGAAGCCGCCGGAAAAAGAAAACAAGCTGGTTACCTGGCCAAACTGGCCCAACAAGATGCGCACATCAAGCAGCCAGGCCGAGGGCTGTGCGCGAGATTGGGGTGTATCGACAAAAAATATCGTTGGCGAAGGCGGCAAGGCCGTGCGGATTGATTGCATCCGCCTGGATGAAAAACTGAAAGAAATTCCGGGTACGGAGTTTTCTCTGCCCGCCGATCTGATATTGCTGGCTATGGGCTTCATGCACCCTGTGCATGAGGGCATGCTGAAAGAGCTTGGCGTGGCCCTGGACCCGCGTGGCAATGTGCAGGCCAACATGATCAATTACAAAACATCCGTCGACAAATTATTCGCCGCAGGCGACATGCGGCGCGGCCAGTCGCTGGTCGTATGGGCCATCCGCGAAGGCCGCCAGGCCGCGCGCGCCGTCGATGAATATCTGATGGGTGAAAGCCTGCTGCCACGATAGAGTTTGATCGGGCTGCCGGAAGGCTGGTCCAGCAGGATGCTGGAGCGTTTCATTATTTGACGGAAGAGTGTCCGACATCCAGACTGTCATTCCGGACTTGTCCCGGGATCCAGGGACCACCCGGGAAAGCCCGAGTTTGTAACCCTGGACCCCGGGACAAGCCCGGGGTGACAAAACTGGATTGTGATTCAATCAAAACAGAAAAAGCTTTAGGCCGCGCTTTTAAGATACCGGGTGATCAGCATTTCCGCGATCTGCACCGCGTTGAGCGCTGCGCCCTTGCGCAGATTGTCGGAAACTACCCACATGCTGAGGCCGTGCTCCACCGTGTTGTCCTCGCGGATGCGTGAAATATAGGTGGCGAATTCGCCCACGCATTCGACGGGGGTGATGTAGCCGCCATCCTCGCGTTTGTCGATCACCATGCAGCCGGGCGCCTCGCGCAGAATATCGCGCGCTTCGTCCGCGCTGATCGGGCGTTCGAACTCGATATTCACGGCCTCGCTATGGCCAACGAACACCGGCACACGCACACAGGTCGCTGTCAGTTTGATGGATGGATCGAGCATTTTTTTGGTCTCGGCCATCATCTTCCATTCTTCTTTTGTGTAGCCGTCCTCCATGAAGCTGTCGATATGCGGAATAAGGTTGAAGGCAATCTGCTTGGTGAATTTGGTTTTTTCAATTGGATCAGACACAAACACCGCGCGGGTCTGGTGGAACAATTCATCCGCACCCTGATTGCCGGCGCCCGACACCGACTGATAGGTCGCCACGACGACACGTTTGATCTTCGCCACGTCATGCAGCGGCTTTAGCGCCACCACCAATTGCGCGGTCGAACAGTTCGGATTGGCGATAATGCCGCGTTTGGTGTAACCGGCCAGCGCCGCCGGGTTTACTTCCGGCACGATCAGCGGCACATCGGCATGCATACGGAAGTGGCTGGAATTATCGATCACCACCGCGCCCGCCGCCACGACCTTCGGGGCCCACTCCGCAGACACGGATGAACCCGCCGAGAACAGCGCAATGTGGGTGCCCTTGAAATCGAAATTTTCCAGCGCCTGGGTTTTCAGCGTGTGATTGCCGTAAGAAACCTCCTTGCCGATGCTGCGCCGTGACGCCAGCGCCACAACTTCATCGGCCGGAAATTCACGCTCCGCCAGAATATTCAGCATTTCGCGCCCGACCATGCCGGTGGCGCCTACAACTGCTACTTTATAACCCATGGTTCCTGCTCCCGTTTGACCGGGCGCATATGAACCCCCGGCGGTTAAAAATCAAGTGGTGAGTTTGTCCAGCTCGCGCACGATCGCGTCGCCCATCACGCCTGTCGATACTTTTGCCATGCCGGGCTGCATGATATCCGCCGTGCGCAGGCCGCCTGCCAGCACATTTTCCACGGCCTTATCAATCAGATCGGCGTCGCCTGGCAGATCAAACGAATAGCGCAGCGCCATGCCAAAGCTCAGGATCGTGGCAATGGGATTGGCCAGCCCCTTGCCGGCAATATCCGGGGCCGAGCCATGCACCGGCTCGTACAGCGCCTTGCTGCGGCCGCTGGCGTCTTTCGCGCCGAGCGAGGCGGACGGCAGCATGCCCAGCGATCCGGTCAGCATCGCCGCCACATCGGACAGCAGATCGCCGAACAGATTATCGGTGACGATCACATCAAACTGTTTGGGTTCGCGCACCAATTGCATGGCGCAATTATCGGCCAGAATATGCTGTAGCTGCACATCGCCATATTCCGCCTTGTGCAGTTTGGTCACTTCCTCGCGCCATAGCAGGCCGGACTCCATGACATTGGCCTTTTCTGACGAATGCACCAGATTGCGCCGCTTGCGCGCCAGATCAAATGCGACGCGCGCCACGCGGTGAATTTCCGATGTCGTGTAGACCTGCGTATTGACGCCGCGCCGCTGGCCATCGGGCAGGGTTTCGATGCCGCGCGGTTCGCCAAAATAAACGCCGCCGGTCAGTTCGCGCACGATCAGAATGTCCAGACCTGTCACCAGTTCCGGTTTCAGCGACGATGCCCCCGCCAGTGCGGGAAAGCAGATAGCGGGGCGCAGATTGGCGAACAGATCCAGTTCCTTGCGAAGCGTCAGCAGGCCGCCTTCGGGGCGCATGTCGAACCCCAGATTGTCCCATTTTGGACCGCCGACAGAACCAAACAGCACCGCATCGGCCTGCATGGCCTTTTCCAGCGCCTTGTCGGTCAGTGGCGTTTTATGCGCATCAATCGACGCGCCGCCCACAATGTCTTCGTCAATATCAAAACTGATGGCGCGGCGCTTGCCAAACCAGTCGATTATACGGCGAACTTCGCGCATGACCTCGGGGCCGATGCCATCGCCGGGCAGGATTAATAATGATCTGTTGCTGGACATGTTTCGTCGTGTCTTTCTAAAGCCAGGGCTGCTGTGCGGCGCGTTTCTGTTCGAACTGATCGATCATGGCCCCCTGTTTCAGGGTCAGGCCGATATCGTCCAGCCCCTCGATCAGGCATTGCTTTCTGTACGGATCAATTTCGAATTTTACAACCCCGCCATCGGGCCCGCGAATTTCCTGTGCCGCCAGATCAATGCTGACCATGGCATTGGCGCCACGCTCGGCGTCCGCCATCAATTTGTCCACATCGGCCTTCGGCAGGATGATGGGCAGAATGCCATTCTTGAAACAGTTATTGTAAAAAATATCCGCATAGCTGGTGGCGATGATGCAGCGGATGCCAAAATCCAGCAGCGCCCAGGGCGCATGTTCGCGGCTGGACCCGCAACCGAAATTTTCACCGGTCACCAGAATTTGCGCATTGCGCCAGGCAGGTTTGTTAAGCACGAAATCCGGCTTTTCCTTGCCATCTGGCGTGTAGCGCATTTCATCAAACAGGTTCTTGCCCAGCCCCGAACGCTTGATGGTCTTCAGGAACTGCTTGGGAATGATCATGTCGGTATCGACATTGATCTGCGGTAATGGCGCCGCCACGCCGGTCAGTTTGTCAAATTTCTGCATTGCTGTTTATCCTTGTCCCCGCGCGCCTGCAAGCAACCCAGCCACGCTCAAATCCTCATCAATCCCCGGCCAGTGAATACCATAGCCACCGGCGCATATCTCCCAAACCGCCCGATCTGCCTCCGTCGCCGATAGCAGGAGCGGAAACCATTCCAGTGGCGCACTGACACGACGCCCATCACGCAATTGCACCTCCAGGCGATCACAAGTGACCATGACATCATCAATGCGCGCATCATGATTTATTGCCGAAATGCTCATGCCACACCTCCAGTAACATAGTTTGCTCTTCGCGGAGCTTACTCGCGAGCCGTGTAATTTCCTGAGCAGAAAAACCAATATTGCGCGCAATGGAAACCGGGTCGAGCCAGAACTTTACCGTTTTATGATCTTTATCTATATGGATATGCGGTGGTTCAGATCCTTCATTGCTGAAATAATAAAAGCGATATCCCCGCCAATGAAAAATTGTTGGTAAGAATCAATCTACTCCAAATTCCTGACATCCGTCAGATGTCCCGTAACCGCTGCGGCGACCGCCATCGCGGGGCTGACCAGATGCGTTCTGCCGCCGCGGCCCTGACGGCCTTCGAAATTGCGGTTGGAGGTGGAAGCGCAGCGTTCGCCCGGCTCCAGTCTGTCGGCATTCATCGCCAGACACATGGAACAGCCCGGCTCGCGCCACTCAAATCCCGCCTCGATGAAAATTTTATCCAGGCCTTCATGTTCGGCCTGTTCTTTCACCAGGCCCGAACCGGGCACAACCATGGCGCCCACATGCTTTGCGACTTTGCGGCCCTTTGCCACTTTGGCGGCGGCGCGCAAATCCTCGATACGGCCATTTGTGCAGGAACCGATAAATACCCGGTCTATTTTAACATCCGTCAGCTTCGTCCCCGCCGTCAGGCCCATATATTCCAGCGCACGCAACATCGACGCGCGGCGTGCGGCGTCAGGCTCGGCCGCCGGATCAGGAACCTTTCCGGTGATCGGCAGCACGTCTTCCGGGCTGGTGCCCCATGTGACCTGCGGCGCGATATCAGCCGCGTTCAGTTTGACTTCACGGTCAAACTTCGCGTCCGCATCGCTGACCAGGGTGCGCCAGTATTTGACCGCCAGTTCCCACTGCCCGCCCTTGGGCGCGCGGGGCTTGCCCATCACATAGGCGAAGGTGGTTTCATCTGGCGCAATCAGACCGGCGCGCGCGCCCGCCTCAATGGTCATGTTGCACACTGTCATGCGGCCTTCCATGCTCAGTGCACGGATGGCCTCGCCGGCAAATTCGATGACATGGCCGGTGCCGCCTGCGGTGCCGATTTTTCCGATAATCGCCAGCACAATATCCTTTGCGGTGCAGCCTGCCGGTAATTTTCCGTCCACAGTGACGCGCATGTTTTTTGCAGGCGCCTGGATCAGGGTTTGCGTCGCCAGCACATGCTCCACTTCCGATGTGCCGATGCCGAACGCCAGCGCGCCAAACGCGCCATGGGTGGCGGTGTGGCTGTCACCGCACACAATGGTCATGCCGGGTTGCGTCAGGCCCTGTTCCGGTCCGACGATATGCACGATGCCCTGGCGGATGTCGGACATGGGCAGATATTCCACGCCAAACGCCGCGCAGTTTTCTTCCAGCGTTTCGACCTGAATACGCGATTCTTCGTCCTCGATACCTTTGGCGCGATCCGTGGTCGGCACATTATGATCGGCAACCGCAAGCGTCGCCTCCGGTCGGCGCACCTTGCGCCCCGTCATCCGCAAGCCTTCAAAGGCCTGCGGGCTGGTCACTTCATGCACCAGATGCCGGTCAATATAGATCAGGCAGGTACCGTCCGCCTGCTGACTAACCAGATGGGCCTGCCAGATTTTATCGTACAGCGTGCTTGGGCCAGCCATCGCACTTTCCTCCAGCGTGAACTAACTGCGAACTACTTTCTTTTCCAGAATGCGCGCGGATTTGCCCGTGCGGCCACGCAGATAATACAGCTTTGCGCGGCGCACCTGGCCACGGCGCAGCACGACAACCTGATCGACCAGCGGGCTGTACAGCGAGAACACCCGCTCCACGCCTTCGCCATAGGAAATCTTGCGCACGGTGAAATTCGCGTTCAGCGTCATGCCGCCGGAACGCGCGATGCACACGCCTTCAAATGGCTGTAAGCGCTCGCGCGTACCTTCCACCACCCGCACCATGACCTTGAGCGTATCGCCCGGGCCAAAATCGGGAATTGTTTTGCCCTCGGTGCGTTTGGCAATCTGCTCGGCTTCCAGTTCCTGCAATAAATTCATCACTCACTCTCCTTCGTTCCCGCGCTGTAACGCCGCCATAAATCCGGGCGGCGCGTTCGCGTAATTTCTTCTGACCTGGCCTGACGCCACGCCTTAATCTCTGCGTGATTACCGGATAAAAGCACCGGCGGTATCGCCACACCTTCCCATTCACTGGGCTTTGTATAATGGGGATATTCCAGCAATCCCCTTTCGAAACTTTCTTCTGCGAATGTATCGGGGTTTCCCGCCACACCCGGTAACAACCGCACCACCGCATCCAGTAGCGCAATGGCCGCCGGTTCGCCGCCAGACAGGACGAAATCGCCCAGACTGACTTCTTCAATACCGCGCGACTGCAACAGCCGCTCATCGACGCCCTCAAAGCGCCCGCAGATCAGCACCACACCGGGCCCCATTCGCAGGGCCTGCACCCGCTTCTGGGTCAATGGCGCGCCGCGCGGGCTCAGATAGATCAATGGCCGCCGCACGCTATCGCGCGTCCGAACATCATCAATCGCCGCCGCCAGCACATCGGGCCGCAGCACCATGCCCGCGCCGCCGCCCGCCGGACTGTCATCCACGGAGCGGTGTTTATCGCGCGCATAGCCGCGAAAGTCCACCACTTCCAGCCGCCAAATAGCCGATTCTAGCGCTTTTCCTGCCAGACTATGCCCCAGCGGCCCCGGAAACATGTCCGGGAACAGGCTCAGCACCGTGGCGGTCCAGGCTTTTGTGGCCCCGGCATCTTCAGGCACCTCTATTTCTCCTCTGCCTCCTCACTCACTTCGCGCGGCAAAAGCACAGTAATATAGCCTTCTGTCACATTCACCTGCGTCACGACTTCGCGTTCAAACGGCAACAGCAGGGTTTGCGGTTTCATACCCGAAGCCGCTGCCGGGGCCACTTCAACCAGATCGCCAGCGCCAAAATTATGCACCGCGATCACCTTGCCTTCTTCCTGCGGCCCATCGGCCCAGCGCACCGCCAGACCGATCAGATCGGCCAGATAATATTCATCCGCCTCGGCCGGCAGCACGGGCAGCGCTGAACGGGGTACATAGAGCCGCACCCCTTTTAGCGCCTCTGCGGCATCCCGGTCCGCAATGCCGGACAGCGATGCGGCGACCCCTTCTTTCACGCTGCGGGTCACTTTTACCGTAAAGCGCCGCTGGCCATCTTCTGTCTCGACCGGGCCGAACGCGCCCACATCTTTGGGCCGTTCAGTAAAACATTTGATGCGCACTTCGCCACGCACCCCATGGGCACCCATAATGGCGCCCACACAGACCCGGCTTTGCGGCGGCGCCAATGCTTCCTACGCTTCGGCGGGCGCGGCTTCTTCGGCCGGCGCAGCGGCAGCCGCTGCGGCCTTGCTTGCGGCTTCGGCTTTCTGTGCGATGCGCTCCAGCGCCTTGGCTTTTGGCTTGCCCTGTTCAGGATTGTTGCCACGAGCCGGTTTCGCCATCAGCCCGGCGTCACCCAGCATGCGCGCCACACGATCGGTCGGCAATGCGCCAACGCTCATCCAGTGCTTGATGCGCTCGCTTTCCAGCTTCATGCGCTCGGCATGATCCTTGGGCAGCAGCGGATTGAAAAAGCCCAGCTTTTCGATAAAGCGGCCATCGCGCGGCGCCTGAACATCAGCCACTACGATACGGTAAAACGGGCGTTTCTTGGTGCCGAAACGGGCAAGGCGAATTTTCAGAGCCATTGTGATTCCTTCATTATTTTAAGTGCGTTAGCGTTTGAAGCCTGGAAATCCAGGCGGTAATTGCGGCATGCCGCCATCTTTTAGTCCGCCTAATCCCGGCGGTAGTTGCGGCATCCCGCCGCCCATTCCGGTCAGGCCGCCCAGCAGACCTTTCATGCCTTTTTTGCCGACCTGTTTCATCATGTCGGCCATCTGGCGATGGGTTTTCAGCAGTTTGTTGACTTCGGGAACCGACGTGCCGGAACCCTGGGCAATGCGGCGCTTGCGTGAGCCGTTGAGGATTTTCGGCTTGCGGCGTTCTTCGCGGGTCATGGAATGCACAATGGCTTCCTGACGCTTGATCAGTCTGTCGTCGAGGCCGGCGGCGGCGATCTGGCTTTTCATCTTGCCGACACCGGGCAGCATGCCCAGCAGCCCCTGCATGCCGCCCATCTTGCGCATTTGCGCCAATTGTTCGGCCAGATCATCGAGATCAAACTCGCCCTTCTGCATTTTTTTGGCGAGCTTTTCGGCTTTTTCGACTTCGAAACTTTCAGCAGCCTTTTCCACCAGGCTGACCACGTCGCCCTGGCCCAGAATGCGGCCAGCAATGCGTTCGGGATGAAAATCTTCCAGCGCATCCAGCTTCTCGCCAACACCGATAGCCTTGATCGGACAGCCGGTAACCGCACGCATTGACAGCGCCGCACCGCCGCGTCCATCGCCATCGACGCGGGTCAGTATAATCCCGGTCAGTGGCGTGCGCGCATTGAAACTGCTGGCGACATTCACCGCGTCCTGTCCGGTCAGGCTATCGGCGACCAGCAGGGTTTCGTGCGGGTTAACCGCAGTTCGCACGGCAGCCACTTCCGCCATCAACGCTTCATCCACATGGGTGCGTCCGGCGGTGTCCAGCAACACCACGTCGAAACCGCCCAGACGGCCCGCTTCCATGGCGCGTCTGGCGATATCGACCGGCATCTGTCCAGCGATTACCGGCAGGCTAGCAACCTTCGCCTGTTCGCCCAGCACTTTTAACTGCTGCTGCGCGGCGGGGCGCGCCACGTCCAGCGAGGCCATCAATACTTTTTTGCGATCGCGGGTTTGCAGGCGCAGCGCCAGTTTCGCCGTCGTGGTGGTCTTACCCGAACCCTGCAAGCCAACCATCAGGATCGGCACCGGCGAGGGGGCGTTCAGATCGATGCCCTGCGAGGAAGAACCCAGCATTTCCACCAGATTGTCATGCACAATCTTGATGACCATCTGACCAGGCGTGATCGATTTGACGACTTCCTGCCCGATGGCGCGTTCACGCACTTTGGCGATGAAATCGCGCGCCACCGGCAGCGCCACGTCGGCTTCCAGCAGCGCCCGGCGCACTTCGCGCATGGCCGTATCCACGTCAGATTCGCTCAATGACGCCTGCTTGCGCAAGCTGTCAAAGATGCCGGTCAACCGGTCAGAAAGCGTTTCAAACATAAAGCATGGCCCATGTTACAAAGCAGAAAAACACCAGTGGGCGAAACCTCGCTGACTGGTGGGACGGCTTTTCGACCCTCAATGTGGTGGATCGGGTGGGAAACTAGGCGCGCTTTGGGGTAGAGTCAAGCAATTGTAGGGGTTCAGATCCCATCTTACGCGAGGAAACCGCCCATGACTTATCCAGGACTGGCCGCCCTGTCAGGCCCCGCCGCTGCCTTGCTGATCGCCAACAGGCAAACAGTTTCCGTCGCCGAATCCTCCTGCGGCGGGCTGATTTCGGCGGCGCTGGTGGCGGTGCCTGGCGCATCGGCCTTTTATATCGGTGGGGGCATTATCTACACCGCACAGGGCGGCAAGGCGCTGTTGCCGGAACGCCCGAAAGGCATGAAATCCGCCACTCAGGAATTTGCCCTGTTCGAGGCGCGAAGCATCCGCGAAAAGATGGGAACCGTTTGGGGCATTGGTGAAACCGGGGCCAGCGGCCCCAGCGGCAATCCCTATGGCAACCCGCCGGGGCATGCCGTTGTTGCGGTCAGCGGGCCAGTTGAACGGGCGATTATCCTCGCAACGGGCTGCGCGGATCGCGAAGCCAATATGTGGGCATTTGCCAGGGCCGCCCTGGACCTGCTTGCGGAGTTGGCGGCGCAAAGCGCCAAATAAAACCATGCTTGATTTTGCATAGATTGAAGCTTAACGCTGATTAACTAATTATTAACTCCAGTAGTTAACACATTAAACTCCTTGATTAACATTTGCTCTCTGAAATAAAAGGGGGCTTCAAGAGTATGGTCCATATGACTATTGCCCGCCGCCCTATCTGCCCGAATACCGGATTCCTAAAAGCGACGGTATGGTGTGTGGCGCTGACGGGCCTGATGCTTCTGGGGGCTTGCGGCGGTCTTTCCCAACCGAATTTTGATAAACAGGACCGTGGCGCCGGGCTGGACCGGGGGGATTATCGTGACGCCTTAAAGCCGCGCGCGCCGGAAAATGACGGATCATCCGCGCCGCCGCCGATCCCACAGGCCGAATCTCTTGTGCCGATGCCAAATCTTGCGCTGCCGGCCAACGCCAGGCTGGTGACTATTTCCGTCAATGAAGATGTGCCGATACGCGAAGTCCTGATCGAACTGGCGCAACAGACCAATGTCGGGCTGGAACTTGATCCGCGCATTTCCGGCAGCCTGATTTTTTCCGTGCGCCAGCGCCCCTTTGAGGAAGTGATTGAGCGAATCGCGGACATGGCCGATCTGCGTTACAATCTGGACGGTAATGTTCTGCGCATTGAGCGCGATCTGCCTTATCTGCAAAATTACCGCGTCGATTATCTGAATGTCATTCGCGATACCAAAAGTTCTGTTTCCACCACGGTTGATGTCGTGGGCGGTGAAGCGGTGGGCGGCGAAGGCAGCGGCGGGCAGGGCAACAGTTCCGCAAGTGAAGTCAGTAGCGAGTCAAAGAACAATTTCTGGGAAGAACTGGAAACCAATGTCAGTATGCTGATGAACCGTAGCGCGGAGCGCAAAAGTTTGCTGACGGCAGACCCCGCAGCCACGCCTTCGGGTGACGCCAATTTCATTTCCGGGGCGCCGAACCCCTTGCCGCTTACCCCTGCTGCGCTACCGGCTTCCCCCGATTCTGCACAGCAGACAAACAATGTTCCCAGCCTGGGGTCGGCGCTTGCGAATGCCGCCATTGCGCAAACTGAAACAGTGGCGGCGGCAACTGAGACTACGGCGGAGGCAACGGCTGCTCCCAACCAGCGCCCCTATAGTATTAATCGGGTTGCGGGCCTGATCAATGTGTATGGCACCCAGCGCCAGCATAAAATGATCGAAGGCTATTTACGCAAACTGCGCCGCGTCATTGCAGGCCAGGTGCTGATCGAGGCAAAAGTTTTGGAAGTGAAGCTGTCGGATAGTTATGAAGGCGGCATCAATTGGGCGGGCGTATTGGGTGCGGCAACAGGTGCGGCGCGTTTTGGAAATACGGTCGCAGTGCCGCAATCGGGACCGTTTGACGGGTTGAATGCGGCAACATCCGGGGTCGTAACCCTGGCGCTGGATCGCAATGACATCGATGCGGTGGCCAGCCTGGCGCAGCAGTTCGGCACCGTGCGCACCCTGTCCAGTCCGCGCCTGACCGTGCAGCACAATCAAAGTGCGGTGCTCAAGGTTGTGGAAAACCGGGTATTTTTCGAACTGGATTTCGAACGCACAACGAATGAGACGACCAATACGGATCGGGTTACCGTAGACAGTAATATCCGCACGGTTCCCGAAGGCGTTATCATCACCGTTCAGCCGTCAATTCATGCCGAGATGGATGAGATTGGCATGACCCTGCGTCCAACCATCACGCGCATCACCGGCACGATCAATGATCCCGGCGTTTCCATTGCATCGAATAATACGGTGCAATCGCCTGTGCCCATCATTGCTGTACAGGAAATAGACAGCGTGGTGACGGTGCGTTCGGGGCGCGTACTTGTAATGGGCGGCCTGATGCAGGATAGCGGAACCTCAACGGATACTGGCATGCCTGGCGCATCCAGCCTGCCGGTCATTGGCAATCTGTTCAAGGCCCGCAGTGATGCAAACCGGCAGACCGAACTGGTTATTTTCCTGCGCGCGACCATCATAGAAGACAGTGGCGCCAGCCCTGCCGATATTGATCTGTACAAGACGTTCGGCCGTGACCGCCGTCCACTACCCTTCTAGTGTAATGCACACGGATCAATTCAGGAGCGGCGCGACTTTATTGCGATATATACTTATTACGGCGCTGCGCGACCGTTTGTTTCTGGCCTTGCCGGTTATGCTGGCGGTTGGCGCGGCGCTGGTGATTTTTCTGAGTGGCAGTGCGATCATCGAACAGCGCGAAATGGCGGCGGCGCTGTTTGGCGCGGGCAGCCGTGTACTGATTATCTCGGGGCTGGTGTTATTTGTTTCGTTTCACATCCGCCAGGCCATGGCGGGGGGCGAGATTGCGCTGATTTTATCGCGGCCCATTTCGCGCGGGGCCTTTGTGCTGGTTTATAGCGCCAGTCTTGTCATTGTTGGTTTCATTTGTGTGTCGGTGGCCATCGCGCTTGCATGGCTGTGCGCCAGGCCGCCGCTGGATGGCCTGCTGGTGTGGGGATTAAGTCTGGCGCTGGAAAGCATGCTGATGATCCTGACTGCGGTTTTCTTTGGCCTGATCCTCAACAATGCGGTTGCGTGTGCGCTGGCCTGTATGGGCTTTTATGTGCTGGCGCGGATGAGCGGATTTCTGGGCGCTCTTGCGGACAAGGCCGGAGAGGCCGGGGGGCTTGACCTTTTACTGGGCTATGGCTTCAGGCTAATCTCCCTGATCATACCCAGGCTGGACTTTTTTACCCGCAGTGAATGGTTGGTGTACGGATGGAATAGCGGCGGACCCGGTATCGCCTGGGCAGTGCTGCAAAGCCTTGCGTTCACGCCACTGATCCTGGCCGGCGCCATGATTGATTTCAGCCGCAAGCGGTTATGAGATGGGCGGGCAGGGGAAACTCGGACATGTGCCGCGCTTTTATATCATGGCGTTGCTTGTAGCGCTGGCGGGGCAATCGCTGTTCTGGTCGCAGGCGCAGGATTTGCGCATTCCCTGGCGTGGCGTCAGCCTTGCGCCGACGCCAGCCGCCGCCCGGATAACCGGGCTTGGCGATACGCAATTCTATTATCGCGCGGCTGGTCTGGGACTGCAAAATATGGGGGACTGGGCGGGGGAGCTTACGCCGCTGGCGGCATATGATTATGGCCGGCTGGCGGGCTGGTTCACCCTGTTGTCGCAGATGGATCCCAAAAGCCAGTATGTCCCCTCTTTTGCCGCCTATTATTTTGGGCAAAGCCGCAATCCGGATCAGGTGCGCCAGATTATCGGCTATCTGCAACAGCTTGCTGTGGAAAATCCGCAACAGCATTGGCGCTGGCTGGCCTATGGGGCGTATCTTGCGCGCTATAGGGTCAAGGATCCTGTTCTGGGGCTTGCACTGGCAAAACAACTGGCGGCCCTGCCGGTAGAGGATATGCCGATCTGGACACGCCAGCTACCGGCATTTGTGCTGGCCGATGCGGGCGAGCGCGAAGCAGCGCGCGATATACTGGAAGCTATATTGGCGACAACCCCGGAACTGCACCCGGCGGAGCGGTTTTTTATTCGCAACTATATTGTCAAAAGATTGGGTTTTTATGATAAAGCCAGATAAATTATTAAATATCCGGCGAATCAGTATAGTTTAAATATTTATTAAGGCTTTTAATGCTGTGATAACCGTCACGGGCATGTCAGAATTTGCATCCGCCGCGAAAAAAAAGGCTAGTTGTTTTTGCCTATATTTCGTAACTATAGGCTGTCTGGATAATATCCTGAGGTTAAGTGATAGATAAAATTTCAGTTTTCGAACGAAATGGAACCATAACCATGAAAAAACAAGCCATTAGCAGAATTTTGATGAGGGACGCTGTACCGCCGGAAATGTCCGCGCAAAAGGGTTTCACGCTGGTGGAGCTTTCGATTGTGTTGGTCATCATTGGCCTGATCATTGGCGGCATTCTGAAAGGCCAGGAACTGATCGGCAATGCCCAGATCAAGAATGTGGCGTCACAGGCGCAGTCTTATCAGGCGGCAACCGCTGCCTTCAGGGATAAGTATAATGCTCTGCCAGGCGATTTGGTTACCGCCGATCTGCTTATACCCGGTTGCACCGTTGGGGGCGTTTGCGCTCCGCCTACGGCGGCGACACTGGGCGATGGTATTATTGGGCTCACCACTGCCGTTGCCGCCACCACCGTAAATACCGGTGTGGAAAACATTGCATTCTGGCAGCAGTTAACCGCCGCCCGCTTCATTGGTGATGTGGAGTTGAACACGGCCGCCACGACATATGGCACACTCTTTCCAAGCGCTGCAACTGGCGGCGGGTTTCAGGCGCTTCATAACTCGGCCACAGGACGCCCTATCCTCCGGTTGGCGGGTACAGTTGGGGCTGTCGTAACTACAAATGGGGCGCTCAGGCCGGATCAGGCGTTGCAAATAGACAGCATATTGGATGATGGGAAACCCAATAATGGATCTGTGGTTACGAATGCCACCCTTTCGGCTGTCACCTGCTTTACGGCGGCGACGAATATCTATGCGGCAGCCGGTACCAACCGGACCTGCAACTTGATCATTGATCTCAATTAGCCGCAGCAATTGGGTTTGGGTTTAAGGCGAATGGGAAGGCCGGGGATTTCCCGGCCTTTTGTCCTCGGGGATGCTAAAATGCACCTGCCTGACGGGTGGTGGAAAAAACAGCGTGCGCGCGGCTTTACACTGATAGAGCTGGCGATTGTTCTTGCCATACTGGGGCTGCTGCTGGGCGGCGGCAGCATGTTGCTGCAACCCCTTCTGGACAATAACAAGCGCAACGAAACCAAAGTAAGGCTTAAAATCATTGAAGATGCGCTGACGATTTTTGCCGCCACCTATTATTTGCCATGCCCGTCCGACCCAACATTGGGGCCTGGATCCGCTTCAAATGGCGTGGCGACAACACCCGGCGGTGGTTTTTGCACCTCAATTTTTACCTCAGGCGGCGTACCCTGGCGCACGCTTGGACTTTCCGAATCAGATGTGGTGGATGGCTGGGGCAGGCGCATCAGCTATGCGGTGACCAACACCCTAACGGTAGACGTCCCGCCCCCGCCAGGACCGGCAAGCCCGCCGCTGAACTGCGCCAGCAAGGGGTTTAGTGGAATTTCAAAAGGCAAACTGGAAAATCGCGGGGCCAATAATGCCCCCATCCTGCCAGCGGGCGGCGCGGCGGGCGCTGCAAAAGCCGCCTATATCCTGGTCAGCCATGGTGAGAACAGTGCGGGGGCATATCTGCCCAGCGGGGCGTTAACGCCTGTTACCGGCGCTTCCACCACTGAATTGGCGAACATAAAAACCCCCGGCGGGAATGGCGCTGCGAATACCGTCTACTATTATGAAAAGCTGGCCGTCGGCGACAGCATTGTGGGGTTTGATGACATTGTACGGGCGCGAACGAGCAGCCAGATAGCCATAGCACTGGGATGCAGCAAACCATGATGCGGTGGAAACATCTGGTCAGATCGGAAAGCGGCATCATCCCCATGTTGCTGGCGCTGATCCTGGCGGCTGGCGCATTTATTGGTCTCGGCACACTCATGTTGAAAGGCAGCGGCGCCTCGCTGAAAAAAACCAAATCAAATAGCGAGCAATTGGTTGGGCTTGAAAAAACCATTCGCGCCCATGTTTTTCTTACTCGCCACCTGCCTTGTCCTGCCGATGGGGATGGGGATGGCGCATCACGGGCAGGGTGCGCGGGCAATAATAATGATGGGGTTGTCCCATGGGTGACGCTGGGCATTACAAGAGATGACGCCACAGATCCTTTCGGCCGCCTGATCAGTTACCATGTCGATCCGGATCTTGAACCGGTTAATTCCAATGCTGCAAAAATCTGCCAGGGGAATGACGCGCGCGCGGGAACACTCCGGCTTAATCCATCGGCTGACACCAGCCTGTTCGCGCTGATCAGTCATGGATCCAACGGTTTTGGCGGCTGGCTGCCAATCGGCCGCCAGACCGCAAATCCCGCCAGTGCGCTGGAACGCGAAAATTGCTCCGGCAGCGCAGTAAATCCGGCCAATGTTACCTGCGCAAATCCCAGCGCCAAGGATATCACCCAGGGGCCCCATCAGACAGACCCCGCCGCCGCCAATTATTTTGACGATACTGTATTGGCCGCCAGGTCATCGGACTATAATGATAACTGTCCGATAGCCGCAGTTGGCGGAGGCGGTGGTGGAGGCCGTGGCGGTGGCGGTAATGATCGAAATAATGATGGCATTCCCGATCATTGCCAGGACGGCAATGGCAATGACACGAATGCGCCGGGCTGCAACTAACATTATCCGTAAGGGCTGGTCCAATGGACGATAAACAGGCGCAATTCGGAACGCCATCAGGTAAAACCGGTCTGGTGCTGGATGATCGCCCGGCGGCAAAGCGTGGCGCACAAACGCCCGCCGATGGTGGAAATGCGGGCGCGCCCAAAACATCCGCGCCCGCCGCCGCCCCTGAGATCGCCAAACCCAGGGCCCGCATGGGCGACCGGCTGCTGGAGCTTGGCGCGATTACCCGCGATCAACTGGACGTGGCGTTGCGCGAAAAGTCCCGCTCGCCTGAAAAAATGGTCGGCAGCATTCTGGTGGAATTCGGTTTTATTACCGATGACATGCTGGCCCGGCTGCTGGCGGAATCAACAGGGTTTGAATCCTTTAACATCCGCGATGCGCTGATTGATCCGGAAGCCGTTAAACTGGTGCCGCGCAATGTCGCCATGCAACACCGGATGCTGGCGATTTCCATCACGGATGAAAAGGCCGTTGTGGCGATGGCCGATCCGTTTGATGTGCTGGCGATGGATCAGTTGCGGCGCTATTTGCCGCGCGGGCTTCAGATCGAACCGCGCGTCTGCATGGAGGATGATCTTGTCAACGCCATAGACCGTAATTTTGGCTATGAAATGTCCGTGTCCGGCATTCTGCGCGAACTGGAAACCGGAGAATTTGATGTTAACGCCGTAACGGAACGTGACGGCTATTCACATCCGCTGGTGCGGCTGGTGGATGCATTGATGCTGGACGCGGTCAAACTGGGCGCATCGGACATTCATTTTGAACCCGAGGAACTGTTCGTGCGGTTGCGTTACCGGCTGGACGGACGATTGCAGCAGGTGCGGACCTTCCACAAGGAACACTGGTCGGCCATGTCACACCGGCTGAAAATTATCTGCGGCATGAACATCGCAGACCGGCTGCATCCGCAGGATGGCCGGTTGAGCATGCGCTTTGGCAATCGTGAAATAGATTTTCGCGTCTCGGTCCTGCCGACAACGGGAGGCGAAAATATTGTGCTGCGCGTACTGGACAAGGCGAAAGCGGTGCTGAGCCTTGACGATCTCGGCTTTTCCGGCGGCAGCCGCCATGAGATTGAGCGCATTCTGAAGCGCCCAGAAGGTATCATCATCGTTACCGGCCCGACCGGCAGCGGCAAGTCAACGACGATTTACGCCATGCTTTCGGCCATCAGCAGTCCCAGGGTAAATATCATGACCCTTGAGGACCCCGTGGAATATGAACTGCCGCTGATCCGGCAAACGCAAATTCGCGAAAACCAGGGGCTTACATTTGGCGAAGGCATCCGCAATATTTTGCGGCAGGATCCGGATATTATCTTCATCGGCGAAGTGCGTGATAATGAGACCGCGCAAATGGCGCTGCGCGCCGCCATGACCGGGCATCAGGTGTTCACCACCCTGCATACCAA
>Ga0209893_1000028_pt1 | contig 38624 bp, 48 predicted proteins | sample GWRWT3_25Nov14_FD_187190 | JGI IMG/M metagenome (GOLD analysis project Ga0209893, IMG submission 187190) | Sand microcosm microbial communities from a hyporheic zone in Columbia River, Washington, USA - GW-RW T3_25-Nov-14 (SPAdes) (version 2) | ecosystem: Engineered > Artificial ecosystem > Sand... | reverse complement strand
AGACTAGGCAGCAGCGAGGGCCAAACCCTCATGGTTGTCGTTCGCACTTAAGGAACTAGCCCGGTAACGGTGGTACTATGCCGGGCGAAAGTAATGTCTTTACACGACCGTCGAGCCTATTTCGTCCCCATGCCAGACCAGCAAGGCATAACCCTTTGGCTGGAAACTGTTTTCCTCTTTAGTTGTAAGCCAAAAGAGGAGGTGATGGTGGAGACGCCGGGTACCGCCCCCGGGTCCGATACGCTTATTGCACATCCGTTTATCGCCATAGCTGGTTGCCCAGCCCCCCTAATATGGCGATATCCGGTTAAATTTCAATGTTTTTCGTCTGAATCACTGCTTTTCCAGAACCACTACGGGGATCTCCCGACTGGTCCTGTTCTGATAGTCCTGGTAGGGTGGATATACTGTCAGCATATGGGCCCAAATTTTCGCGCGCTCTTCGCCGGTCGCAATGCGCGCCCGGGCGGTAAAATGTTCCGTGCCAGCCTGAACCTGAACGACCGGATTGGCCAGCAAATTCAGATACCAGGCCGCATGGGTTTCCGAGCCGCCCTTGGAGCCGATCACGATATGGTTTGCCCCCACTTTACCATAAATCAGGGGCATGGTGCGCTTCTGGCCTGATTTGCGCCCTATTGTGGTGAGCAACAGGGTTGGCGTGAGGCCAAGACCTTCACCGGCGATGCTGGCGTCCCAGAGATGCCCTTCCTTGCCGCCGCTTTCACGATATATCCGTAAATGCTCTTTAATCCAGCCCGGCACGTTGCCTGAATCCAGATCGCTGACAACTTTATTAAGATCAAATTTTTCGGCCATGGCGCGCTTCCTTTTCATTATTGTGGACAAAGCCTATGCTTTTGCTGCGCGGGCTTCAATTGCCAATATTTTGCGCTACAATGCACCGTGAGTCGCGCCATGAAAACCCGAAAGCCAGCAAGATGCAGCCCTACCTTGATTTGATGCGCCAGGTGCGCGATCACGGCGTGGAAAAAGGCGACCGCACCGGCACAGGTACGCGCAGCATTTTTGGCCATCAGATGCGTTTTGATCTGGGCGCCGGGTTTCCGCTGCTGACCACCAAGCGGGTGCACCTGAAGAGCATCATCCATGAATTGCTGTGGTTTCTGAGCGGCGACACCAATGTCGCCTACTTACGCGAAAATGGCGTGACGATCTGGGATGAATGGGCGAACGCAAAGGGCGATCTCGGGCCGGTCTATGGCTATCAATGGCGGTCCTGGCCCACCCCCGACGGCGGGCATGTGGACCAGATCGCCAGACTGATCCATGATATCAAAACCAATCCCAATTCCAGGCGTTTGATGGTCAGCGCCTGGAACGTGGCGGATGTGGACCGGATGGCGCTGCCGCCGTGTCATTGCCTGTTCCAGTTTTATGTGGCCGAAGGACGGCTGTCCTGCCAGCTTTATCAGCGCAGCGCGGATATTTTTCTAGGCGTCCCGTTCAACATCGCGTCCTATGCCTTGCTGACGCTGATGGTGGCGCAGATATGCGATTTGCAGCCTGGCGATTTTGTGCACACATTTGGCGATGCGCATCTGTACCTGAACCATATGGAACAGGCGGAACTGCAACTGACCCGCACGCCACGCGCGCTGCCGGTGATGAAATTGAACCCGGCGGTGAAAGATATTTTCAGCTTCCGCTATGAGGATTTCGAACTGGTCGGCTATGACCCCTATCCGCTGATTGCAGCAAAAGTGGCGGTGTAAATGCGCATCTCGCTGATCGCAGCCGTGGCGGAAAATGGCGTGATCGGGCGCGAGGGGGGGCTGCCCTGGCGCATTCCCGAAGACCTGAAATTCTTCAAGGCCACAACGCTGGGCAAACCCGTCATCATGGGGCGCAAGACCTATGTCTCCATTGGCAAGCCACTACCCGGACGCCTGAACATTGTACTGACCCGCGACCGGACATGGCATGCGCAAGGGGTAAGCACCACGCATGATCTGGATCGCGCCCTGCGCATCGCACAGGATAGCGGCGCGGATGAGGCCATGATTATCGGCGGCGCGGATATATATGAAATGGCGCTGCCTATGGCCGACCGGATTTACCTTACCCGCATTGAGCGCGAATTTGAAGGCGATGCATTATTTCCGTCGCTTGATCCGCAGGACTGGAAGGAAGTCGCCCGCGCCGCAAAAACCGCGGGAGACGTGCCGTTCGATTATTGCTTCGTGACGCTGGAGCGGCGGGTTAACTAAAGCTTCGCCACCTTGCGCAGCACCGCGTTGATCCGTGTCTGCCAGCCCGGACCGGTGGCGCGGAAAAAGGCCAGCACATCGGGGTCAAGGCGCAGGCTGATGGACTCTTTTGCGGCGTCCGATTTGGGCCGGCCGGGGCGGACAAGCTTGCCACCTTCCCTTATTTCGGCGCGCTCGAACCAATCCCGATCCAGATGCGGGGCTTCATCCGGATCAATCCATTTGCTCCTGGTAATAGGCTTCTTCGTCGGCATGTCCGTACCTCATTGAAATAATCCGCCGTCCGCGATCACGCGCTGTCCATATCAGCATCACGAAACGGCCCGATAACCACCCGGCGGTAATGAAACGGTGTTCGCCATAATCACGCCTCTCATCGGGCAAGGTCATGGTGCGGCCCGCAAACACCTTGCCCGCGTCGGCAAAATCCAGCCCGCGCGCCACCAGTGTCGCCTGACGTTTGGTTTCGTCCCAGGATAGTTTCATTTAATGTATATACAATAATTATGAAAGTCAATGAATGATGACATAAAATCGCATTGGATGTCCCGCTGCTCTCTGTTAGCCTTGCGCAAAATAACCGGGAGGAGCGCGGCATGAACGCACTGGCACTGACCACCGATACGCTGAACGAACTGGGCGCGCGCATGTCCGGCTGGCTGGTTAAAAACCCGGCCAGCGGCGAATATAAACTCGACCGCGAAGTGTTCACCGACGAGGTGCTGTTCGAGCTGGAAATGCGGCACATATTCGAAGGCAACTGGGTGTTCGTCGCGCATGAAAGCCAGCTTTCCAAACCGCATGATTTTCTGACCACCAGCATTGGCCGCCAGCCGGTAGTGCTGACGAAACAGGCCAATGGCGAGATCGGCGGCTTTATCAATGTCTGTTCGCATCGCGGCGCGCGGGTGTGCCGGGAAAAGCGCGGCAACCAGAAAATTTTTACCTGCGGCTTTCACGGCTGGAGCTATGACAGCGCAGGCGCGCTGGTGAATGTGACCGGGGAAAAAGAGGGCGCCTATCCCGCCAGTTTCGATCGCAGGAATTTCGGCCTGAAGCCCGTTGCCCGGCTGGAGAACTATCGCGGCTTCATCTTCGCCAGCCTGAACCCGGATGTTGCGCCGCTGACCGAATATCTGGCGGGCGCACGCGCCTTTATTGATCTGTATGCAGATCAATCGCCCGACGGCAGGTTTGAACTGCTGCGCGGGGCCACACGCTATACCTACAAAGGCAACTGGAAATTGCAGGTCGAAAATGGCCTGGATGGCTATCATGTGGATTCAGTGCATGCCAATTATGTGATGACCGCCATGCGCAGGACGGCGGGCATATCCAAAAATGACACCAGGGTGGTTGATCTGTCATCCATTGCGAAGGGCGGGTTTTTTGCCTTTGACCACGGCCATGCCTTGTTATGGCTGGATTATAACAATTATCAGAGCCGCCCGAATTTTGAGCATCGCGAAAAGTTTCTGAAAGAGTTTGGCCCGCAACGCACCCAGTGGATGTGTGAACGCATCCGCAATCTGTTGCTGTTTCCAAATGTGTTTCTGATGGATCAGACCAGCACGCAAATCCGCATCATCCGCCCCATTTCGGTGAATGAAACCGAAGTAACAACCTATTGCATTGCGCCTGTGGGCGAAAGCGATGCATCGCGCGCCCTGCGCATTCGTCAGTATGAAGATTTCTTTAACGCCAGCGGCATGGCGACACCGGACGACCTGACCGAGTTTAATAATTGCCAGATCGGTTTTAGCGCGCGCGCATCACGCTGGAACGATATGTCGCGCGGCGCCACCCGCTGGACGGAAGGCGTGAATGAACAGGGTCAGATTCTGGGCTTTGACGCCCTTATGACCAGCACCGGCAAAGCAGACGAAGGGCTGTATATCAGCATTCACGAAGACTGGCTGGCCCGTATGCAAAAGGCGCTGGCGGCGGAGCTGGCGGCGGCGCAGTAACCGTTTGATTTTTTGCAAAATGGCTGTCCATGACATCACCGCCTTTCAAACTTGCGCAGATCGATCATGTCGTGCTGCGTGTGCGCGACCTGGACCGCGCACTTGCGTTTTACTGCGGCGTACTGGGCTGCACCGAGGAGCGCCGGGTAGTGCAATTTGGTCTGGTGCAATTACGCGCGGGCGCATCGCTGATTGATCTGATTGATGTCTCCCAACAGCCAGAGAAGCGCGATGGCCGCAATATGGATCATTTCGCATTGACCATCACACCTTTCAGGGAGGCCGCCATTCGCGCGCATCTGGCTGGCCACGGCGTTGAGACGGGAAAAACCGAGCAGCGTTATGGGGCAATGGGCGTTGGCCCGTCCATTTACATCCATGACCCCGACGGCAATCAGGTGGAACTGAAAGGCCCGCCGTTACCCGGCTAGCAGATTGCGGATAAGTACGCGCAATTTTCCCGGCGCCACGGGTTTTTGCAACAGATGCATAAAGCGGGTTCCCAGCGCCGCCCGCACTTGTGCAAGCGTATCGCCTGTCACGAAAATGACCGGTAAATTTTCACCGAGCATGGGTGCAATGCGATCAATGGCGGCGATGCCGGTCTCGCCATCGCGCAGACGGTAATCCGTGATCACAATATCCGGTGTAAAATTATTCCGGGTCAGGCTTTGCGCCGCCTCAATCCCGCTGCGGACGCAAAGCACCTGCATGCCCCAGGCACCAAGCAGCTTTTGCATGGCGTTTAGTGCGGGCGCATCGTCTTCGATCAGCAATATCCGGCAATCTTTCATTTTCCAGCCCGGACTGTCGCCTGCCTTGTCATGTCGGGTTTCTTCCGCTACCAAACAATTGCCCTGCGGCGCTTCAATGGAAAAGACCGATCCCCTGCCCAGCCATGATCGAACCTTGACAGTATGGCGCAGCAGCCGCGCATAGGCGCGCACAATCGACAGGCCCAGGCCCAGCCCCTGGCTGCTATCCCTGTCGGGTGAACCGATCTGGTAAAATTCATCAAAAATATTGTCTAATTCATTTTCGCGCATGCCCGCGCCGGTGTCCCATACTTCTATTCTCAACGCCTCGCCAGCCCTGCGGCATCCAAGCAGAATTTTTCCCTGCCCGGAATACCGCACCGCATTGGCCAGCAGATTGCGCAAAATAGCGTCAAGCAGAATCCGGTCCGTGCGCACCACCGCGCTGCTGGGCACAATAATGAATTCGAGATTTTTTTCCCTGGCGAGGCGCAAAAAATCCCCGCGCAGATCATTGAAGATATCCGCAATTCTTATGTCCCGCAGATCCGGCACAATGACGCCCGAATCAATCTTGCTGATATCCAGCAACGAACCCAGCAGGCGGTCCATGACCTCCAATGCGCGTTCACTGTCGTGCAAAATATTCATCGCCATGTCATCGCTCAGCAGATATTCCTGCAACGCCGCATTCAACAGCCTGAGCGCCTGCAGCGGCTGCCGCAGGTCATGGCTGGCGGCCGCAAGAAAACGCGATTTGGCCTTGTTTTCCCGCTCTGCCTGCGCACGGGCGACAAGGGCGTCTGCAAGTTCCTGGGCGGGCGTTAACTCCGGCGCCATGATTTAGCCCAGGCTGTTCAGAAATTCACCCATCGCATGATTAAATGCGGCAGGCTGATGAATATTGGCCGCATGTCCGGCATCGGCTATCAACGCCTTGCGGCCATGCGGAATTTTACCGGTCATATAATCTGCTGCGGCCAGATAACCGCGATCTTTTTCGCCGACTAGCACCAGCGCCGGGACCGTGATATGCGGCAGCGAATCAATAATTCGCGCGTCACTCTGCGCCAGCATGCCGCGCGCGCCATGCTCAAGCCCCAGCGCCGTGCGGTGTTTGCCGAGTTGCATTTCCTCACTATGCCCAACCGCAGCAAGGCCCTTTCTGGCAAATGCACGCGCCTGTTTTTCGGTCATTAGGTTCCATTCCGCGCGCGTCGCATCGCTTTTATATCCTGGCCCGGTATTGAACAGCATCAGGGCGCACACCCGTTGCGGGAATTGCAGATGAAACGCCAGCGACATAAAACCGCCCAGCGAATGCCCGCCGATTACGGCCTTGTCGACTCCGCAGGCGTCCAGAATGGCGGCCATATCCTGTACTGTTGCGTCCATGGTATAAAGCGATGGATCATCCGGGCTGTCGCTTTCGCCATGGCCCAGCATATCCCAGCTAATGATGCGATAGCGCGATTTAAACGCGGCGATCTGCCCGGCCCACATGGTGCTGGTTGCGCTGAAACCATGGCTTAGCAATATTGGCGGCCCCTGGCCATCAACGCTGTAAAAAATCTTCGCGCCGCCCCGTTTGATATAAGGCATGGATATGTTGCTCCTCTGTCCTGCCGCACTTTCAGGTTGATCGCCTGTAGGCTATTCAATAGAATTACCTTGTCTAGTCTATATTAACGGGTTAAGTCCCATTGGGATATTAGTGATTTCCTGGTATCGTCATGTGATTCCGGCAATCCGGGATCATTCCGATATCAGGCTGTAAGGGGAAACAAAGTGCAATCAGTTTCGCGCAATCCGACATTCGCTGGCCGGTCTTCGCTTCGTACAAAGCTTGCGGTGGCCGTCATCGGCCTCGCCCTGACGTTTCCCGCTTTTGCGAATGCGGCCCCCTGCGTGGCGGCCGATGAACTGCCCCCCCTGCAGGTGCGCCTGTTACAGACCGAACTGATGGTGGCGGCGCTTACCTGTAATCAGCGTACGGATTATAATGCATTCATTACCCGTTTTCAGCCGCAGCTTTCTTCACAGGGAAAATCGCTGCAATCATTCTTCAAGCAGAAATATGGTTCTGGCTCGGCGAAGGCGTTGAATGGATTTGTAACACGCATCGCCAATGAATCCTCGCGTCGCGGCATGGTGCAGCGCGGGCAGTTCTGCCGTAATGCCGCCAACATTCATGCCGACAGCAAAAAAATTGCGCCAACCGGCTTGCCCGCTTTTGCGCAGACACAGCAGTTCACCAGCCTGCATGGCATTACACCATGCCCCGTCAAGGTTGCCGCAAAATAATTTCGATCAGGGAATCACAAACGCCTGGCCCAGCCAGCGCCAGCGACCGCCGCGCTCTGGCAGGGTGCAATTAATACGGCCAAGCCCACGCGGAAACGGCGTCGGCATGCGCACCTCGATGCGGTTATCCCCCAATCGCTGTACTGACACGGGCGCATCTTGCGTACTGGCGTAGCATTGCAGCCGGTCAAGCCCGGTGACCATGCGTCGCACGGTAAAGCCGAATGCAGGCGGATTATTGTCCGGCCTCAATAATGGATCTTCGGGTGTAATATTCAGCACAGGCATGGGCAACGTATTCGCGGCCAGTTTGAAACGTTCTTTACTGCCATAACGCAAGTTCAGCGCAAAGCGCGGCAGCGCAAAGCGATCCGCCCCGCTATGCACCACACCGGAATGCTGGCCAAACGCCGCCTTGAACCCGAGCGCTGCGATCTGGTTACGGTCCCGCAGGCTATATTCCCCATAGGGATAGGCGAACAGGGATGGCTGCATCCCCAGTTCCGTTTTGAACCGCGCACTGGCCCTTGCTATATCCGCACTGTTCGCCGCCTCTTTTGCCTGCGGCATATGCAGATGCGCCGCGCCGTGATGCCCGATTGTGACCCCACCGCCCGCGAGCATTTCCCTGATCTGATCCCAGCTTAAATTATTGCCGGATTTTTCATCAATCGAATCTGTCGTGACAAAAAGCGTAAATGGCAGGCCTGCAGCCCGCAGCCGGGGCCAGGCTTGCGTGTAGGCGGAGGCAAACCCGTCATCAATGCTGATGGCCACGGCGTGTTCAGGCAGGGTCTGTCCCGCCGCCAGGGCGTCAATAATGGCGTCCAGCGGCATCACCTGATAGCGCCCGGATACAAGCTCGGCGATATGCGCCTCCAGCTGGGCGATACTGACACTGGTTGTGGGATATTTCGTCTCGCCAAAGCGGTGATAGAGGAAAATGCTGGCCTGGCCGTGATCCTGCGCCACAGCGGCACCGGACAGCAGGGCAAGACAGACCCCGGCCAGAACGCGCCATAAATTCCCTTTCAACTTTTCCCATGCAATCATTGGAATCAGCTTTCACTCTCTGTATGTTGGCCCCAAAGCTAATTCCTAACAGTAACGCAATGATGAAAGCGAGGCGGTAATATGGCCAACATATTGAATGATCAGGGGCTGGATCTTCTGTTCCGTACGGCGCGCACCCATAATGGCTGGATCGCAGGCGGGGAGGTCAGCGATGCGCAACTGCGCGCTATTTATGACATATTGAAATTTGGGCCGACCAGCGCCAATTGCTCTCCCGCGCGGATCCTGTTTTTCCGCACCCCGGCGAGCAAGGAACGCCTGCGCCCATTCCTGAGTGAGGGCAATCTGGCCAAGACCATGGCCGCGCCTGTATGCGCCCTGATTGCCTATGATATTGAATTTTATGAACATTTACCAATGCTGTTTCCGCATGACCTGACCGCCAAGACCTGGTTCAACTGGAGCGAAGCGCATGCCGAAACCACCGCGTTCCGCAATAGCACCCTGCAGGGGGCCTATCTGATGATGGCGGCGCGGGCGGTCGGGCTGGATATCGGGGCCATGTCCGGCTTTGACAATGCAGCACTCGACAAGGAGTTTTTCCCGGACGGCAAGGTCAAATCAAATTTCCTGTGCAATATTGGCAGGGGGGATGAAAGCCTGCTTTTCCCGCGCCATCCCAAATTCAGCTTTGACGAGGTGTGCAAGATTCTCTGATGCGCATCCTGGCGCTGGATACCTGTCTTGCCGCTTGCTCGGTTGCGATCTGGCAGGACGGCGTGGTGCTGGCGCGGGACTGGCAACCGATGCAGCGTGGCCATGCGGAGGCGCTGCTGCCTATGCTGGAAAATGTACGGGCGCAAGCCGGGCTGCACTATGCCGCCTTTGACCGGCTGGCGGTAAGCATCGGTCCCGGCAGCTTTGCCGGGGTGCGCGTGGGGCTTGCCGCCGCGCGGGGCATTTGCGTTGCGCGCAGCCTGCCGCTGGTGGGGGTGAATACGCTGGAACTGATGGCTGCTGCGATTGAAGGGGACGCGCCAATTGGTGTGGCGATAGATGCGCGCAATGATCAGATCTATTTCCAGGCTTTTGCAATGGGGGCGGCCTTGTGTCAGCCTGCACTGCTAACGCTTGGGCAAGCCGCAACCTTGACCCGTGAATTGGGCGGCGCGTTGCAGCTTGTTGGCAATGGCGCAGCACAGCTTGCCATGCATTGTGACGGTACGGCGCTCCATACCAGTCATCCCGATTTACTGCCCGACGCCGTGCTGTTGGCGGGACTCGCGGCCAGCCGCGAGGCCTGTCCCGCAGACCAGGTCGCGCCGCTCTATCTGCGCGCGCCCGATGCAAAACTGCCAGCAGCGCCCATATGATCTGGGGCGGCGCTGATATTGTCCGGGCTGGCGCGGCGGCGCTGGAAATACTGCAAAGCCTGCACGGGGCCTGCTTTGCTATAGGCTGGGATGCGCTCGCCATTGCCCGGCTTCTGGCCATGCCTGGGGCCACCGGAACCCTTGCAGTGGTGCGCCCAAAGGCGGAACAGGACGCAACCCCCACCGGTTTTCTGCTGGGCCGCGAGGCAGGCGGCGAGGCCGAAATTATCTCAACCGGCGTCTTGCCCGGTTTTCGCGGACGCGGCATTGGCGGCGCACTGGTTTCAGAGTTTATCACCCGTATGCAACAGCGCGGTATCGAGGCGGTATTTCTGGAAGTCGCGGTGGATAATGACGCCGCATTGTCGCTGTATAAACGTCTGGGGTTTGTATCCGTTGGCCTGCGCAAGGCCTATTACGAACCGGCCCCGGATAGTAGCAAGGCAGGCCCCACCGATGCAATTGTGATGCGCCGCAATTTATAGCTGATGCCGCAACCGCATTAATCCGTTATAATGGTGCCGTTGACGGGTAGTTTTTTACGCTAGTGAGGCGGTCATGGTTGCACCCATTGAAGATCTTTGCGAACAGCGCGGCATGCGCATGACGGACCAGCGCCGGATCATTGCGCGTGTCCTGTCCGTTTCCGATGATCATCCCGATGTGGAGGAAGTGTACCGGCGCGCCGCCGCCAAGGATTCCAATATCAGCATCGCCACCGTCTATCGCACCGTGCGTCTGTTCGAGGAAGCGGGCATTCTGGAACGCCACGAATTCGGCGATGGCCGCGCGCGCTATGAACAGGTGCCCGAAACCCATCACGACCATCTGATCAACATTCAAACCCGCGAGGTGATCGAATTCACCGACAAACAGATCGAGGAATTGCAACGCACCATTGCCGAACGGCTCGGCTACCAGCTGGTCGGACACCGGCTGGAACTGTACTGTGTGCCGATTGATCCGGGTAACGCCAAGGCGTGAACAATCCGGCTCAAACCGCTGTCGCCTCATAGGGGACGCCAAGGCGAATCGACATCGCGCTCGCAGATACGTGGAAGCGCTCTGCCAATTTCTGAATGTCCGTGATCCCGGAATCTATAAGCGGGTTAATTAAATGAAACGGCATCAGAATATCCGCAGCCTGACGGTTCGCCTGCGCTTCAATGTTATTGCTTAACCTTGAGCGGTACAGCGCGTCATCCACAATCCCGTCACCTATAAGATCGCGATGCAGTATAAAATGAGCCATTTCATGGGCAATCGTGAACCGGCGGCGGTTCTCATGGTGCGACGCATTAACATAAATATTATAATGCTCAGGGTTATCTGGGGCTTTCCTGATCATCCCGGATAAGTCGTCAGTCCAACCTTTGGCCCGAAATATGGAAAGACCTAGGTCGCGCGCAATTGCGATCAGATCAACGGGTGGCTCGACCTGGTGTTTTAATATGATTGCCAGCTGTTCATTAAGCGTTGCCATCACTACCTCTCTCCAGTCCGACCTCAGTAACGTTACTAGTGTCAACTTTACCAGCCTCGGGTGGCTTTGACACGCTGCTGGCCTCTCCCAGGACTTCTAAATTTGCCGGCATCTTATTTATATATATAGCCGCAACTTCTCTCGCCACGCGATCTGCTACAGTTTCTGCTACAGTTTCTGCGACTTCACGGGCGGTCTTATCTGCCCGAATTTCAATATACCCAAAGCCTACCAATGCCAAAACAGCTAACAAAACGCCTAAAACAGTCAACAACAAAGAGATAGCATCCAACCGGCCCAATTCCATGGCCATATGAAGTGCATCTCTATATTTTTCATAAACTGTTACCGTGCCGTCATAGTCGGCCAACGGCACTATACACCAAAAAATGCCAATATTTAGAATGCCAACTATCCCTATAAGGGTTATAACCGCTTTATTCCACACAGTGTTTGCCTACAGCTTTCCATACTACAAGAATCGTACCCGTTAATGGATAGCAGACACAACTTATAATGCATGAGGTAGTGGTGAAGGGCTCTACCGCTTTTGCAGGCGCCAGCGTTCGACGATGTTGTCGATGAACGCCATATCGGCGTCTTCTGCGCGCCAGGCCTGTGAAAATGCCGCCGTGTCGGAAGCGGGGCGTCTTTCGGACGCCAGATCGTCAAAGCGCATGCGCATCGGGATGGTTACGCCGTCGCCAACAATGATGGCTTCCTGTTGCGCCAGCGATGGCAGCGCCGACAGCAGGCCGCCCGCACTTTCCGGCAATGCGTTGGCGACAAATTCCTGATCGCGGATATTGCTCATGCGAAGCGCAATCATGGTGTTGCACTGGGACAGCGCGCTGGTCGACAGTTCCGCCGGGCGCTGGCTGACCAGGCACAGGCCCACGCCATATTTGCGGCCCTCTTTGGCGATGCGCGAAATGGCTTTTTTGCTGGGACCGAAATGCGTTTCCTCGTCGCGCGGGACATAGCGGTGCGCCTCTTCGCATACCAGCAGAACCGGCGCCTGACGCGCGCGGTCGTGGCTGGCCCAGACGCAAAAATCAAATATCATGCGCGCCAGCACCGACACCACCACATCCACAACTTCCGATGGTATGCCGGAAATATCGACGATACTAACCGGCTTGCCGTTCACCGGAATGCGCAGAATGCGTGATAAAATCCGCCCCATGCTGTCATCGACCAGCAGGCGCGAAAACATGAAAGAGAATCGGCGATCAATCCGCAGGCTTTCGATTTTGGACTTCAGGCGCAAAAAGGAAACAATTTCTTCCGTGCGTTCCAGTTTTCCCATCGCATCATCGAAAACCTTGATGAGGTCGCCCAGCCGGTAAGGAACAGGCGTGTCCACAGTGATGTGGTCACTGCGTTCGCCCTCGCGCAGAAACATTTTTTTGGCTTCGATGACGCCGGCCTTCAGAATTTCGATTTCAGAATGGGCGCGCTCCTGGTTTTTACCAATCACCACTTCGACCAGTTCTTCAAAATTCAGCAGCCAGTAGGGCAGTTGCAGATTGCTGAGGTGAATGGCCTCGGCCTTATCGCCAAACGCCGCTGCATATTCATTATGCGGATCAATCAGCACAATATGGCCATTGGGGTTCTGATCCAGTATGGCGTGCAGCACCAGCGATACGACACAGCTTTTGCCGGAACCCGTGGTGCCCAGCACTGCAAAATGTTTGGCCAGCAATTCATCGGTTACGGCAAAGGCCGGGATCGATCGGTCCTGATGAATGCTGCCAAGCCGCGCAATGGCGACATCCGGCGGCGCATAGACCATGGCCAGATCGCGGGCGTCCGCCGTCATCACCTGTGTGTCAAAATGCGGATAATAGGTCACGCCGCGACGAAAGCCGCCGTGACTGCCATTTTCGCCGGTCAGAATTTCTCCGAGCAACTGAATTTCGATCATGCGCGCCTCGGCGCCCGTGCCGATCAGCGTGTAACCGCCGCCGCTCATGCTCTGCACCATGCCATAAACGGTGGATAAATCGCCGGGCATGGCAACCAGCCCGCCGATGGAAATATTCGCCTGACGGCTGGCGCCGGGCGCATTCAGAATCGCAGTGACATTCGCGCCCCGGATGGCGGTGATGGCGCCGATTGGCACCCGGACCGCGCAGGTTTCCGCCGCCTGACCCGCCATTGCGGGCGGCGAGGATGGCGTATGTGTCTGGGGTTCTGGCACCTGGTTCATGATGTCTGCGCTTCCTTTTATGACCCGCTGCAAATTCTGACGGGTCAACAAAGGTAGTTTCGCATCCCGCGATTACCAGAGGGTAAATTCCTGCATTTGATTCAGCAGGGTTAAGAAAGTTTAAGCTTTGTTCAATATACGCAATTACTTCTTGCGGCTGGCCTTTTCTGCAATACCGGAAACATTTTCGCGGCTGGCCAGCACAGCGCAGACATCGCCCAGTGACATCCCTGACGCCTGCAACAGCACCAGCAGATGATACAGCACGTCCGCAGCTTCGGCGGCGATTTCGGTTGTATCCCCTCCCACGGCGGCAAGGGCCAGTTCAACGGCTTCTTCGGCCAGCTTTTTTGCGGGCAGATGCGGCGCCGCCGCCAGTAATTTTGACGTGTAGGAACTATCCGCCCCGGTTTCGGCGCGATCCCGGATCACATTTGAGAGGCGCACAAGAATTTCCAGCGCTTTGGTGTCACTTGAGTTTTTCCCGGCAGTTTTTTTCCCAGCAGTTTTTTTCATAGCCGCACCGCAATTCCGGCATCCGCCATATGGCGTTTGGCCTGTTGAATGGAAAATTCGCCAAAGTGAAAAATTGACGCCGCCAGCACCGCGCTGGCATGGCCCTCGATCACCCCCTGGGTCAGGTGATCAAGCGTACCCACACCACCGCTGGCGATCACCGGTACCGTGACAGAATCGCTGATCGCGCGGGTAAGCGCCAGATCAAAGCCCGCGCGCGATCCATCGCGGTCCATCGAGGTCAGCAGAATTTCGCCCGCACCCAACGCCACCACTTCGCGCGCATAGTCAACCGCATCAATTCCCGTGGCGGTACGCCCGCCATGGGTCCAGATTTCCCACTTGCCGGGCCCCGCCTGCTTGGCGTCAATCGCCACGACGATGCACTGGCTGCCGAATTTTTCCGCCGCTTCTTTCACCAGTTCGCGGCGCGATACCGCCGCCGTGTTGATGGCAACCTTGTCGGCGCCCGCCAGCAGCAGATTGCGCACATCTTCAACCTTGCGCACACCACCCCCCACCGTCAGCGGCATGAAACATTGTGACGCCGTCTGCGCCACAATGTCATAGAGTGTGTCGCGCGCCTCATGCGAGGCGGTGATGTCCAGAAAGCATAATTCGTCCGCGCCTTCGGCGTCATAGCGGCGCGCCTGTTCCACCGGGTCGCCCGCATCCACCAGATTGACGAAGGAAATGCCCTTGACGACGCGGCCCTTGTCCACATCCAGACAGGGAATGATGCGCACCTTCAGCATGCCAGCACCTTTAGCGCCGCGGCCGGATCCAGCCGCCCATCATACAGCGCGCGCCCCGAAATAACCCCTTCAATGCCGGGGCAGCGTGTGGCTTTCAACGCTTCGAGATCAGCCAGCGATGACACCCCGCCGCTGGCGATGACGGGAATGTTCACGGCCTCGGCCAGCGCCACAGTGGCCGCAATATTCGGTCCCCCCATCGCGCCGTCTCGATCAATATCGGTATAAATCAGCGCGGCCGCCCCGGCATCTTCGAAACGCACAGCCAGTTCCTGCACCGAAATCGTGGTGGCTTCCGCCCAGCCCGCAACCGCAACCATGCCATCGCGCGCATCAATGCCCAGCGCAACCCGCCCCGGAAATGCGCGGCAGGCCGCCCGCACCAGTTCGGGATCGCGCACCGCCACAGTGCCCAGAATGACGCGGCGCACGCCCCGCGCCAGCCAGTCTTCAATGGTCGCCATATCGCGGATGCCGCCGCCAAGCTGCACCGGAATTTTCACCGCCGCCAAAATCGCCGATACGCTATCGCCGTTCACCGGCTTTCCGGCAAAGGCGCCATTCAGGTCCACCAGATGCAGCCAGGAAAAACCCTGGCTTTCAAAGATACGGGCCTGCGCTGCGGGATCATCATTGAAAGTTGTGGCGGCATTCATGTCGCCGCGCAACAGGCGCACACATACGCCGTCTTTCAAATCTATGGCGGGAAACAAAATCATTTCGAAGCACTGCTCTCATCAAGATTTTTACTATAGTAATACCCGCTGATATAGCGGCCATTGATCCGCGCATAGCGCGCCTTGACGCCCCATCGCTCAAAACCATGGGCTTCGAACAATCTGATCGCAACGGTGCGGTCTGAACGCACATCCAGATCAAGCGTCGTGAAGCCACGCGCACGCGCCACATCTTCCAGCCCCTGCAACAGCCCGCGCGCCAGACCATGCCCGCGCGCCCAGGGCGCGATAATGAATGTCGTTAATTGCGCGCCAAACGCGCCGGATTCGTTGTTCAAGGAAGGGCGCAATAATTGCGACGTGCCGACAACCCGGCCATCCAGCCTGGCAATGAACAGGCTGCGTTCCGGCACCAGCATGACGCCATTCCAGTAATTTTCCAGAACCCGCACAGGCGGCGGTTTAACCCATAAAAAGCCATCGCCATCGGTAATCGCATGAAAGGTCAGCTCGCACAGTTCCGCCAGATCGTTGCCGGTAAAGCTTTCGATTTCTTCGATGCGGGTTGCCTTCAGATCGCTGGCGCCGTCTGACTTTTGTGTTTCCGGCATATTAATTTGCTCCGTTCACAGACTTTTCTATCAGGGTTTCCAGCGCAGAAAATTCGCCAGCAGCCGCAATCCGGGCGCCTGGCTTTTTTCCGGGTGAAATTGCACCCCCAGAATATTGTCGCGGCCAATGGCGGCTACGACCTGCCCGCCATATTCGGTTACCGCCAGAACATCGCCCGGATGGCTGGCGATAAACTGATAGGAGTGCAGGAAATAACAATCGCGCGCATCCATTCCCGACAGCACCGGATGCGACCGGCCTGCCCCCTGCAGCGCCAGCGTGTTCCAGCCCATATGCGGGATTTTCAGTTGGTCGCCTGAGTTGGTCCCCCGAACCGTCGGGGAACCTTCAGGCATATCCGGATTGCCGGGCGTCATGGCGCGCACTTCACCTTCAATCCAGCCAAGCCCTTGATGTACGCCATGTTCCAGCCCGCGATCCGCCATTAGCTGCATGCCGACACAGATACCCAGAAATGGACGGCGTTTTTCACGCACGGCGTCACGCAGCGCATCATGCATGCCCGCCACCGCGCGCAAGCCGCGCGCGCAATCGCCAAACGCGCCGACCCCCGGCAGTACGACATAATCTGCGCCCTGCACCTGTACAGGATCATCGCTGACGATAACCTGCCCGCGCCAGCCGCTGTCCGCACCCGCGCGTTCAAACGCCTTCGCCACCGAGCGCAGATTGCCCGAGCCATAATTGATAATAACCAGTTTCACCTGCGCGGGTCCGGCGCCATGAAGCCCCAGCCGGGTGTGGCGCTGCGCCGTTCAAATCCGGGCGTGAACACAGACGGCTGTACGGGAGATTGCACTTGGGGCATGGCTGATCTGCCTGCAAAATAGCGCGCCTCTGCCAGCGGCAGATTTTTTTCCGCCACGCTCGCCACATGACGATAGCCGGATCGCTGCAGATACCAGCGGCGCAACCCATTGGCCTCGAACGCCACGATCAGCCCGAAACCAAAACCAATGATTGCGGCGGGGGCCTCGTTCGCACCAAACATCTGACCCAGAAAGCCAACTACTGCGGACAGCCCGACATAGACCGCCGCCGCCAGCCACATGCGATGATACAACATCCATGGCAACGGCAAGATCATCGCGGGCCAGCTAAAACCTTCCTTCAGGAAAATCACGCTGTTCGGATCATCAAGCCTGACGGGTCCACTGGCCGGTTCGAATATTGAATAGATTTTCATATTGGTACCTGAATCTCCAGGTTACAGGCTGCCGCTTAATGTGCCTTTGGTGGAAGGGGCGGTTGTGTCACTGCGCGGGTCAATTTCCACCGCCTGACGCAACGCCCGCGCCAACCCCTTATAACAGGACTCCACGATATGGTGGTTGTTCTCGCCATAGCGGTTTTCCACATGCAGGGTTACGCCAGCAGCAAAGGCAAAGGCCTGAAACCATTCCTTGAACAGTTCGGTATCCATTTCCCCCAGCTTGGGCCTTGAAAACGCCACTTTCCACACCAGATAGGGCCGGTTGGACAGATCCAGCGCCACCTGCGTGCAGGTTTCATCCATGGGAATGACAGCCTGGCCATAACGCCGGATGCCGATACGCGCGCCCAGCGCCTGGGCCACCGCCTCGCCAATGGCAATACCGGTATCTTCCGTGGTGTGGTGATAATCAATATGCAGATCGCCCTTCGCCTGCACATCCAGATCAATCAGCGAATGGCGGGACAATTGTTCCAGCATGTGATCCAGAAAGCCGATCCCGGTCGCCACGGTGTAGCGCCCCGTCCCGTCCAGATTGACGGTCACGGATATCTGGGTTTCCTTGGTCTTGCGGGCGACAGTAGCGGTGCGCATGGTCCCCTCCTGAGGGCGTGATGGATGCGGCGTCCTTTTAGCAGGAGTTGGAAGCTATTGTACAATGCCGCTTGCATGTTTATGTCAATTCAGCATTAACGAACTGGTTTGTTTCCCATATGACCCACCCAACACAAGCCGATCCCACCGGCTGGCACGGCACCACTATTCTGTCGGTACGCAAGAACGGCATTGTCGCCATAGCCGGTGACGGCCAGGTAACGCTTGGCAATATTGTTATAAAAGCTAATGCCCGCAAGGTGCGCCCGCTGGGCGCAGGCGATGTGATTGCCGGTTTTGCAGGCGCCACCGCCGACGCCATGACCCTGTTTGAACGCCTGGAAGGCAAATTGGAGCAGTTTCCCGGCCAATTAACCCGCGCCGCCGTGGAAATGGCCAAGGACTGGCGCACCGACCGCTATTTGCGCCGCCTGGAGGCCATGATGATTGTCGCCGATAAGGATGTCAGCCTGGTTCTGACCGGCACGGGAGACGTTCTGGAGCCGGAACGAGGTCTTGTCGGCATTGGGTCCGGCGGGGCCTATGCACAGTCGGCGGCGCTGGCGCTGATTGATATGGATCTGTCAGCCGAGGAGATTGTGCGCCGCTCCATGGCCATTGCCGCGCAAATATGTATATACACCAATACCAGCGTAACGCTTGAAACCTTACCCAAACAGGCCGTGAAATGAGTATGGACGCCGTCAGCATTGAACCCGGAACCGCCTTTACGCCGCGCGAAATTGTCTCGGAGCTCGACCGCTATATTGTCGGCCAGCATGACGCCAAGCGCGCCGTGGCCATTGCATTGCGCAACCGCTGGCGGCGCCAGCAACTGCCCGAAGCGCTGCGCGAGGAAGTGCTGCCGAAAAATATTCTGATGATCGGGCCTACCGGTGTCGGCAAGACCGAAATTTCGCGGCGCCTGGCCAAACTGGCGCAGGCCCCGTTCATCAAGATCGAGGCCACCAAATTCACCGAGGTCGGCTATGTTGGCCGCGATGTGGAACAGATTATCCGCGATCTGGTGGAAATCGCCATTGGCATGGTGCGCGCCCGCAAGCGCAAGGAAGTCGAGGCGCGCGCCCATCTGGCCGCCGAAGAACGGGTGCTGGACGGGCTGGTGGGAGAAAACGCCAGCACCGCCACCCGCGAAAGTTTCCGCAAGCGCCTGCATGCGGGCGATCTGGACGATAAGGAAATCGCCATCCAGGTGAGCAGCAGCGGCGGGGGTTTTCCCAGTTTTGAAATTCCCGGCATGCCGGGCGCCAATATCGGCATGATCAATATTGGCGATATGCTGGGCAAGGCCATGGGCGGCGGCCAGACCACGCAAAAGCGCATGCTGGTGAAAGACAGCTACGCCGTGCTGATCGCCGAGGAAAGCGATAAATTACTGGACCAGGATCAGTTAACCCGCGACGCCATCAGCGCCGTGGAAAATAACGGCATTGTGTTCCTGGATGAGATCGACAAAATCTGCGCCCGGTCCGAGCGTCAGGGCGCGGATGTCTCTCGCGAAGGGGTGCAGCGCGACCTGCTGCCGCTGATTGAAGGCACCAGCGTCAGCACCAAACATGGCCCGGTGCGCACCGAACATATTCTGTTCATTGCCTCGGGCGCATTTCACATCGCCAAGCCGTCTGATCTGCTACCGGAATTGCAGGGCCGCCTGCCCATCCGGGTGGAACTGAAACCGCTTAGCCGCGAAGATATCCGCCGCATCCTGACCGAGCCGGAAGCCAGCCTGATCAAACAATATATCGCGCTGCTTAAAACCGAACAGGTCAGCTTGAGTTTCAGCGAAGACGCCATCGCCGCCATCGCCGACATTGCCGTCGAGATCAACAGCAATGTCGAAAATATCGGCGCGCGCCGCCTGCATACCGTGATGGAGCGCATCCTGGACGAGATCAGTTTTTCCGCCACCGACCGCGCAGGCGAAAGCCTGGCAATCGACGCAGTCTATGTCGAAAAACACATTGGCGATCTGGCCAGGAACCGCGACCTGTCGAAGTTTATTTTGTAGGGGGGTAATCCGGTGAAGCTACGCACAGTCTTTTTTGGATTGGTTTTCTATAGTTATTGCTGGAGTGCGTGGGCTTTTAACTTTTCACAATATAAGCACGCAGACCTCGATGAAATCCTGAAACAGCCTCGCCCGCAAACCGGCGTTACACTTGTTGCACCTCAAAAACTGATGCTTGACGTAAGTTTGATTTCCTATGCAGACGATTGTGACACAGGAGCGCTAAAGACAATGATGGTCATGCAGGGGATACCAAAAGAAACTGTCGATACCTTGCCCATATCCAAATGCATCAAAGTCAAAACCGCACAGGGGAATAGTTCAACATTGTATATTCAGGACCAGGTCGCTGAATATTTACCCAAAGAAATTCCACTTGGCGGCGTCCTCCGCGTTTTCGTTGATTATATATTTATCGGCAGTGAGGGCCCTGGAATATTATTGAATGAATTTCAGGCGCCAAAAAAACCATAACGCTTAACCCGATCCCCGCGCAAACATACATGGCGCGATCTATTTGAAAACCATATCGGCGATATGGCGCGCAAACGGGATCTGTCGAAGTTTATTCTGTAGGGGAGGGATGGGCTGGCGCAAGCTATCAAAATTCGTTACATTGGACAGAAAAGCTCCCATGGAGACGTTAGAAGCGTATGTCGGCTAATGACCTGGATGTTATTAAACAAATTGTTGATTTAATCGGTCATCTGGCCTGGCCGATCACCGTGATGATAGTAATTTTTTCTTTCAAGGATCAAATCGCCAGGTTCCTGAATGTGCTTACGGAAAGGGCGAAGGACCCTCAGTCTGATATTAGCGTTGGTAGAGATGGCGTTACCATCACCAGGCAAAAGGCGGATGCGGATGGCCGAGAACGCGAAATCATTCTCTTAACGGAGGCCTTAGAGCGTAATGAAAATGGGTTTGAGGGAAGACTGACTGGCTGGGTGAAAGGGCAAGACAAAGACTTGAGTGTGGCGCTCTTCTTAAACCAGGAGAAATATGCAGAATTACGAAAGAAAGCAGTAACCGACCTTGGGCTATCTTGATATCTTTGGCGTGAAAGGAGCGGCAGCATGTCTAAACGAATCAGCCTGTTGACGAATGTGTCAGACGCTATCTTGGGTGCGACTTTACGGGCCTTCCGGCTCGATGGCGCAACGGCGGTGACACCCAATCTGGCGGAAGATGGCACATGGACAGTACAAGCGGTGTTTGATGACAAGGAAGAAAATCAGACTCCGGGAAAACAGACTACCGCAGGCGCAGCTTAACCCCGCTCGCGCCGCAAATACACATAGAGCGCGCCGCTGCCGCCATGTTTGGGCTGGGCTGGGGTGAACGCAACCACATAGGGCGCAAGGCCGGGCCCGGCCAGCCATTCAGGCACCAGATCGAACAGCACGCCCTTGCGTTCGGCGATGACATATCGTCCGCCTGCGGCGCCATCCTCGATCTGCTGATTTTTCAATGACCGCCCCTTGCCGGTAATCACCAGCACACAGCGTTTGCCGTAAGCATGATTGCGGCGGATGAAATCCAATAATTCGCGTTGCGCGGTGTCCTGACGATGGCCGTGCAGGTCCAGCCGCGCCTCGATTTCGAGTTTGCCCCGGGCCAGACGTTCGGCGTTTTTTCCATCCATGCCGCTAAGCGCCGCGCGATCTTTGGCGCGAATGGCGGGCGCGGGGCGATCTTCGATCGGCGGATGCGTGCGCGGGCGAATTTGTATATTTGGCCTGCGTGTTACATTCAATATATCTGGCAAAATGTCCCGCGCGCCTGGTGTTTTTTTCAATGGCCGGGCATCGGCCATCGTGCTCGCGAACAGTGCGCTTTCCTCTTCATTGGCCGGGCGTGGCTTGCGCGGCCTAGGCATTGCCTTCAACCTTTACGGATGCGCCTTCCACCACAATCACATGCAGGCGCTTTGGCCCATGCGCGCCCATATACATGGTTTGCGCGATATCGGCGGTGCGCGACGGGCCGGTGATCAGATTGACCGTGCGCGGGATTTGCCCGTTCGAGATACGCCGCAACATGTCCCAACCATCTTCCAGCGCCCCCACAATGTCCGCCGCGCGCAGTACCACAATATGGGTGGGCGGCAGAAAATTCAGCCCGCTGGGACTATTGATCCCGGAGGTCAGCATCAGCGTGCCGGTTTCGGCAATGCCACACAGCGCCACCGAAACCCCGGCCCCATCACTTTCCATAACCGCGCCCGCCGCTGGATTAAAATGCGCAATGGCATTCCAGGGCATGGCCGCCAGAAACGCGTCGCCGCAAAGCCGGATAGGCCCCGCAAGACCATGCCCCGCAAGATAGGCGCCAATGGCTTGTGGTACATGTTCGGCCAATTCTATATTGTCCACTGTCGCCTGGTTTTTTAACGCCGCTATTATAAATTGCGCACAGGCGGCGGCGCCCGTGAGCTGGCCCCGCGCCGGTATCAGATTTTTCTTCCGATCATTCAAATGCGCAGCGGCGGTATGTTCCTGCCTCACAACACCACGCGCGGCATGGGATGCGCGAATGTGATTAAGAATGGCAATGCGTTGCTGGCTCATGCTTTTGGTTTCCCGCGCCGCGCCCATTGCGCCATAAAACTTTCACCCTGCGGTGCGGGAAAATCCCGCGTCGCCGTCCAGCCGCCCGCCAGCGGCAACCAGTGAAAACGCCCGCGTCCGCGCGCCAGTAATTTCAGCACGGCCAAACCCATGCCACCAAGACGGTGATACAGTTCCGGCCGCTGCGCAACCCAGGACCAGAGCGCCAGCCATAGTCTTTCGCGCACCGGCGTGATGCGCTGTTCATGCGCCGCATTGCGCAGATCGCGCATCAGTTTGGGCAGGGGAATGCGCATCGGACACACGGCCTCGCACTTGCCGCAAAAACTGGAAGCGAAGGGCAGTGCCTGCGCTTTGTGCAAACTGGTCAGATTGGGCGTCAGCACCGAACCCATCGGCCCCATATAGGTTGCCCCATAAGCATGCCCGCCCGCCGCCATATAGACCGGGCAATTATTCATGCAGGCCCCACAGCGGATGCAGCGCAGAATGTCGCGCTGATTGCCGCCCAGAATATCACTGCGTCCATTATCCAGCAGCACGACATGAAACTGTTCCGGCCCATCGGCATCGGTCCTGCGTTTTGGCCCCGTCGAAAATGTGGTGTATACGGACATTTCCTGACCCGTGGCGGAACGCGCCAGTACCCGCAACAGAGTGGCGGCGTCTTCCAGGGTCGGGACAATCTTTTCAATGCTGGCGATGACAATATGCATGCGCGGAAAAATCTGTGTCATGTCGCCATTGCCTTCATTGGTGACGATGACGGTGCTGCCGGTTTCAGCGATCAGAAAATTGGCCCCGGTAATGCCCACATCGGCTTGCAGATATTGCTGGCGCAATATCGCGCGCGCCTCGCCCACCAGCGCCTCGCCTTCGGTCTGCCTTTCAGCAAAACCCAGCGCTGGATGATGGACGTGAAACAGATCCGACACCTGATCTTTGGTTTTGTGCAACGCCGGACCGATAATATGGCTGGGCGGTTCATCCGCCAACTGAATAATATATTCGCCCAGATCGGTTTCCACCGGACGAATGCCGTTCGTTTCAAGAAACGGGTTCAGATCAATTTCCTCAGCCACCATGCTTTTGCCCTTGGTCACCATTTTGGCGTTGACCGAACGGCACAGTTTCAGAATGATGTCGCGCGCTTGCTGCGCATCTTCGCACCAGTGCACCATGCCGCCGCTGGCGAAAACCTGCGCCTCAAAGCGTTCCAGATACACATCCAGATGATCCAGCACATGGTCCTTGATGCTTGCTGCCTGATCGCATAGCGCGTCAAATTCCGGCAGGCCCTCGATCGCCTTGCGGCGCTTGACGCCAAAGCCCGCCTCGGCCGCGCCCAGCGCGCGCTGCAAATCCGCATCCAGCAAGGCTTCGGCGGCGTTATCGTTAAAGGCGGCGGGGCGGCGCTGCATTTATTTCTCGGGCTCCGCAATGGCGGGCGTTTGAACATCCCCCGCCAATATTTCCGCGACATGCCTGAAGTGTAAATTCATGCCACGGCGCGCCGCGCGTCCCGCCAGATGCATCAGACACCCCAGATCGCCGCCGGCCACAATAGTGGCGCCGGTGGCGGAAAATCTATCCAGTTTCTTGTCTGCGATGGCCGTGGAAACACCGGTATATTTCACACAGAACGTACCGCCAAATCCACAACAGGTTTCGCCGTCGTCATTTTCTATGACCGGTGTTTGCAGCAGTTTACGCGGCTGCGCCTGAATGCCCAATTCGCGCAATCCTGAGCAGGCGTCGTGATAAGTAATTTTCTCACCGATCCCAGAGGCAGGTTTGTAATGCATCACATCGTGCAGAAACTGTGTCAGTTCAAAGGTCTTGTCTGCAAGCGCGCGCGCCTGCGCCAGCAATGCAGCGTCACTGGCCAGCAATTGCGGATAGTGGCGTTTGATCATCGCGGCGCATGAACCACTGGGAACCACCACATAATCATAATCGCTCAGTAGACGGAGGGTTTGCACGGCCAATGCCGCCGCGCTTTTTTTATCCCCAGAATTATAAGCCGGCTGTCCACAACAGGTCTGGGCGGCGGGCGCATCCACCGTGCAGCCCGCAGCTTCCAGCAATGCGACCGCCGCAAAGGCGGCCTGCGGGCGAAACAAATCCACCAGACAGGTGACGAACAGGGCGATGTTTGGATTAATGGGCGGCATATTTTAGTTTTTCTCCCCAACGGCCTGTTCCGCGACATCACGCGGCAGCAATATAAACATACGCCCGTCGCTATTCATGCGCCCGGCAATTTCCGCCGCCTGTTCGCCGAAGCCCCAGAACACATCGCCGCGCACCGGGCCGCGAATGGCGCCGCCGGTGTCCTGGGCCACCATCAGGCGCTGTAAGGCTTCGCCATCGGGTGTCACGCTGTCCAGCCAGACCGGAACCCCCAGGGCGTGAAAGTCGGGATCGACCGCAAGGCTGCGCCCGGGCGTCAGCGGTACGCCCTGCGCGCCGGGGGGCCCAAGTGCGGGATCGCCGCCTGCGAGTTCACGGAAAAACACATAAGACGGATTGGCATTCAGCACGGCGTCACGTTCGCCGGGATTGGCGTCAAGCCAGGCGCGGATCGACTGCATGGAAATATCTTCGCGCCGGATCGCGCCGGACTGCACCAGATTTTTGCCGATCGCCACATAGGGATGCCCGTTCTGCCCGGCATAGCCCAGCCGGATCACCCGGCCATCGTCCAGCCGCACCCGGCCCGAACCCTGAATATGCAGAAAGAACGCATCGACCGGATCATCCACATAGAGCAGTTCAAGCCTTTCCGACGCCAGCGCGCCCGCCACAATTTCGGCGCGTGCCTGCAAAGGCCGTAATTTGCCATCCTTCACGCGCCCGGCAATACGCTGCCCGCGCCACTGCGGATTAAAATCACCCAGATTGACGGCTACCAGATTTTCGGGCGCGCGCAGCAACGCCACCTGATAGGCCCCCTGTTTGCGCAGGCTGCCGCGCAATTCGGGTTCATAATAGCCGGTAAATTTGCCCTGATCGCGGCGGCCATTGCGCACGGCCATGGGCACGAATGCCTGCTCAACAAAATTGCGCAGTGGCGCGCCGGAGATGTTTTCGGGCAACGCCCCAGCCCGATGGCACATCTGCGCCCAATCCGCCGCCTTGCCAAAACGACCCTTTGGCCCCACAGGCTTATCCGGCTTTTGCGCCAGAAAAACCCGGCAGGAGCGGTTTAGCGCGCCTGCAAACCCTTGCAGCGGATCATCTGACCATCCCGGCAACGCAGCATAGCTGACCGGGGTGAGGGTTAAATGATCGGGTTGCGGCGCGATCAGTCCGGCAAAAAACTGGCGCAGATCCGGCCCCGCCAACACCCCCACCAGCATGCCGGCCAGCAGTGCCCCTGACAGCGCAAACGCCAGGCTAATCTTTCGGGGCGGTGCTGGGGGCATCAGTTACGGTGTCAGCCGATGTCGCGATCAGCGTCCAATTCGGATCTTTCGAAGTCGTATCACGAGCAAATGTCCAGAGTTCCGAAACCTGTTGTGGCAAAGTGGGGTGGCCCTGCACAAGATCGCCCGCCGCATTATTCACACAGGAAATCAGATCGGCGGTAAATTTCACCGTCACTTCGGCCATTTTGCCACGCAGGCTTGCCTGCGTAATATGTGCATCCCTGATGGCGACAAGGCGGGTTTCCATGGTCTGACCCGCGGCCTGACGCGCCGTGATGGCCGCGTCAAAATTAGCGAAGACATCCTCACCCACCATGCCACGCAGCAGATCCCGGTCGCCCTGGGCAAAACCGATAATGATCATTTCATAGGCCTGACGCGCCCCGTCCGCAAAATCATCGGCGTCAAATTGCGGGTCAACCAGGGCGATTTCCGTCAGGGACTGCCGTAAACGGATTTCGGCCTGGGAAAGCGGCGCCGTACCGTTGGGTCCGCCACGGCGCGGCAGAGCGACGACGGCGCCTTCCTTTTGACCAGAAAGCGATCCGGTGTGGCCCGCACGCAAATCTTCCGGTGGCTTTTCATGGCCGGTGCGCGTACCCAATACATTGCGCAGCCGCAACAGGATGAACACGGCGATCATGCCCAAAAATATCAGATCGAAAAATTGAAAGCCCTGACCCATTATCCAACTCGCTATATGGCCCCGGATAGCCCCGAATGACCGCTGAACTACCATCCTAACCCATCTGTAACGGGTTCGCCACAGACACTTGGCGCGGCAGCCTATCCATGTTAGCCAGATATAGGAATTTACAGTAATGAAAGCCAAACAATATGACCGACACTGATCCCAAAGGGACGAATCCTGAGCTATCCGCAGATGCGGAACCCCGCCTCCTGATTGCGGCCCAATATGTAAAAGACCAGTCTTTTGAAAATCCGGGCGCACCGGGCAGTCTGGCAAGGGGCGCAAAAACGCCCGGCATCAGTGTCGGCATTGATGTGCAGGTCCGGCGCGGCGCAGAGCCCAATTATGAGGTGGAACTGAAGATTTCCGTCCATGCCAAACAGGAGGAAACCACCATTTTCCTGGCCGAACTTCTGTATGGCGGCGTGTTCCAGCTATTCAATATACCGGCGGAAACCCTGCAACCTGTGCTGTTGATCGAATGCCCGCGGCTGCTGTTCCCGTTTGCCCGGCGCATCATTGCCGACATGACCCGTGACGGGGGCTATGCGCCGCTGATGCTGGATAATATCGACTTTTCCCAGCTTTACCGCCAGCGCATGGCACAATTACAGGCCGAAGCCGAGACAACAAAACAGCAATAATCAGCCTTTCCAGAGCGGCGCGGCGCCCAGTGTCGCGACAAAGGCCTCATGGGCGGCGCGTTCGGCCTCTGTCAGCCGCGGGTCCAGCGGGCTGGGCCGGGCGGGTCTTGTCTGCGGCGCCAGCCCCGCAAGGGTTTGACCCTGCGTCCCCTGACCCAGGCCTGCGGGACCATCCAGCGCCAGGCCGCTTTGCGCGCCCCCGATCAGTTCCAGATAGACTGCGGCCAGCAATTCTGAATCCTTCAGCGCGCCATGCTGTTCACGCCCCGATATATCAATGCCAAAACGGCGGCACAGCCCATCCAGACTGTTTTGTCCGCCGGGAAATTTACGCCGCGCAATCAGCAGCGTATCGATCGCCCGGCCCGGCGGCAGTTTACCAAAACCGATCCGGTCAAATTCACTGTTCAAAAAGCCCAGGTCAAAGGCCGCATTATGAATCACCAGCTGCGCATCAGCGATAAAATCGCTGAACGCCACCGCGATATCACCAAATAGCGGCTTATCGCTGAGAAATTCCACGCTGATGCCATGCACATTGAAGGCCTCGGCGGCGATATCGCGTTTGGGATTGAGATAGGTATGGAACGTCATGCCCGTCGGCACATGGTTGAACAACTCAATGCAGCCGATTTCGATAATCCGGTCGCTGCGCGGATCCAGGCCGGTGGTTTCCGTATCCAGTACGATTTCGCGCAATGTTTATCCTTTTTCACTATCCTGTCTGCGCAATTGACTGCTTTCACTGGCATCACCCCTGCGCGATGCCCAGGCTTTCGCTGGAACTTTTTTAAGCAGGGGGATCAAATCCTTCACTTGCGCCATCGCAGGCTCAATTCCCTGACTTGAATCGATGATATAATCAGCCTGTCGACGTTTTTCAGCGTCCGGCACCTGCTTTGCCAGAATTGACTGAAATTTTTCTTCGCTCATGCCAGGGCGCATCAATACCCGTTCGCGCTGCAATTCATAGGGCGCACTTACCAGCACCACACAATCCACCCGTTTCTGACCGCCGGTTTCATATAATAGCGGCACATCAATCACAATTATGTCTGCATTTTCCGCCGCGGCCTGTTCGAGAAATTTTTGCTGTTCCAGCCCAACCAGCGGATGCACAATCGCTTCCAGTTTTTTCAGCGCAGCAGGATCATTCAGCACCAGTTTAGCCAGCGCATCGCGGTCCACGCCATTGGCATTGGTCACGCCGGGAAAAGCGGCTTCTATCGGAGCCACCGCTGAACCCCCCGGCGCATAAATAGCGTGCACGGCGGCATCCGCGTCATAGACGGGAACACCTAAACTGCGAAACATTTTCGCCGTTTCCGATTTTCCCATGCCAATGGAGCCGGTCAGTCCGACAATCACCATAGTTTAGTTTCCTTTTGCATTTTCAATATCCGCCAGCAAAAGATTGCGCAATGCGTCATCCACTTCAGGCATAATTCCAAACCATGCTGCAAAACCCGGACGCGCCTGATGTAATAGCATGCCAAGTCCGTCAATGGTGGGATTTCCACGCGCCGCCGCTGCTATCAGCAAGGGCGTAAGAAGCGGCGTATATACAAGATCCGTCACATAGGCAGAGGACGGCAAGGCCTGAAGTGAAATTTCCAGCGGCGGCTGGCCCGCCATACCAAGACTGGAACAATTAACCAGCAGGCCGCAATCCGAAAGCGCACCGGATAATCTGGTCCAGTCCCCTGTCATAATGGGGCCGCCAAGATCACTGGCCAATTGATCGGCCCGGGCGCGGGTGCGATTGAACAGATGAATTTCTTTTACCCCTGCGTCGCATAGCGCGGCAATCACCGCGCGCGCAGCACCGCCTGCACCAATAATGACCACGGGACCGGCATGGGGTTTCCAGTCTGGTGCGCCCAGGCGCAGATTTTCCATAAACCCGAAACCATCTGTGTTTGAGCCATAAAAACATCCATCCTTGATGACAATGGTATTTACGGCTTTCAGTCTTTGCGCATTGGAATCCAGTTCATCACAGCAGGTCATAGCGGATTGTTTGTGCGGAATGGTGACATTAGCGCCCACATATTCCTGCGCCGCCAGCGCGCGAAATTCAGCAGCAAAATTCTCAGGCGCAATCGGAATGCGTTCATAACTTCCAGGGATGGCGTATTTACGCAACCAGTAACCATGCAGGATGGGTGAGCGCGAATGGTTAACTGGCCATCCAATAATTCCGGCGCGCAGAGGGATAACAGCCATTATGTTTTTCCCTTACCCGTCTCACGACCAGACAATAAATTCAGGATAGCCGCAGCAGTTTCTTCGATCGAGCGGCGGGTGACATCAATTACCGGCCAATTATTTTGCGCATAAAGCCGCCTTGCATACCGGATCTCTTCAATCACCAAATCCATATCCGTGTATGTCGTTTCATCATTTTCATTCAGAGACAATAGCCGGTTGCGCCGTACCTGAACAAGCCGGTCCGGGTTTGTTGTCAAACCAACGATCAGCGGTTTGGTAAGCGTGGGTAATATTTCAGGCAGGGCCATATTTGGCACAACCGGGATATTGGCGGCTTTGAGACCCCGGTTTGCAAGATAGATACAGGTCGGTGTTTTGGAGGTGCGGCTGACCCCCAATAAAATAATATCGGCTGAATGAAGATCATGAAGTGACTGACCATCATCATGCGCCATCGTATATTGGAGCGCTTCTATACGTTGAAAATATTCAGGTGTAAGGGTGTGCTGGCTGCCTGGCCGGTGAGAAATTTTCGAACCCAGATAGCCACCTATGATCTGAATGACAGGATCAAGCACGGATAGACAGGGCAATTGCAGATCGGCGCATCGCTGTTCCAGCATGTCGCGCAAATCATAATTTACCAGCGTATAGATTACGATTCCTGGCATATCTTCTATCTGACTGAGAACGCGATCAAGATGACGGGTGGTGCGCACCAGGGCATAAGTGTGTTCAATTGCTATTGCGTCATCGAACTGGGCCGTAGCGGCCTTAGTCACTGAGTTTAATGTTTCACCGGTGGCGTCAGAAACGAGGTGCAAATGGAAATAGGTCGCCAATTTTGGCGATAAAGGCAAATTCCGGGGATTATCTGCCATCAGATAAATATTCTCTGTGAATCAAGTGGATAAGTTGGTGTGTAGCATGACATGGAAAAAACATCCCGATTGGTTCGTTGTTTATTGGATGAATTCCATGGCATGTATAATAGAATGCCCAGTGTGTGAATAATGCGCATAACCGCTTTAATCCAGCCTTGCCCTGTCTGTTTGAAGACCATATATGCCGACAAACAGGGTATAAGATTTTATCCCCGATTTTCAGGGGAACTACTATTACTACAACCTTTTTATAAAAATATATAAGAAGAGAAAAGCTGTGGAAAATCCTGAATATCAAATCAGAATTAAGGAAAATCTCTGCAAATGAGCCAAAAATTATTACTCAGGGCATTAAAGGGAGAAATTCTGGAACGCCCGCCAGTATGGTTGATGCGCCAGGCAGGCCGGTACTTACCGGAATATAGGGCGGTTCGGGCGCGTGGGGGCAGTTTTCTGGATTTGTGTTATTCCCCGGAACTGGCGACGGAGGTGACGCTGCAACCGATCCGGCGGTATGGTTTTGATGCTTCCATATTATTTTCGGATATATTGGTGATACCGGATGCTTTGGGTCAGGGGGTGAGGTTTGAAGAAAAACTTGGCCCCTTGCTTTCGCCCTGCATTCAAAAGCGATCTGATCTGGATGTTTTGAAAATAGAAGGTGCGGTAAAACGTCTGGAGCCAGTTTATGAGACCGTTCGGCTTTTACGTCAGAAACTGCCGGAAGATGTCTGTCTGATTGGCTTTGCAGGGGCGCCGTGGACGGTTGCGACTTATATGGTTGCAGGGGCGGGGAGCAAGGATCAGGCTGCGGCACGTATCTGGGCTTATCGGGATCCGGAAGGATTTACTGCGTTAATAGATATTCTTGTATATGTCACAGCTGAATATCTGATTGGTCAGGTAAAAGCTGGTGCAGAAGTGCTGCAGATTTTTGATACCTGGGCGGGGTCTTTGCCGGAACCTGAATTTCGGCGTTGGTGCATCAAACCGGTAAGAGAAATTATCCGCAGGGTGAAAGCGATATTTCCGGATGTACCCGTGATTGGTTTTCCGAAAGGCGCAGGTTCACTGTATGAGGATTATGCAGTTGAAACAGGAATATCCGGTATAAGCATGGATACGGTGTTATCCCTTCAATATGCGCGGGATAAATTGCAGCCGAATATTACGGTTCAGGGCAATCTTGATCCGCTGCTATTGGTTACTGGTGGTAAATCCATGCTGTTGGAAGCAGAACGGATTTTGACGATGATGGGTAACAGGCGGTTTATCTTTAATCTGGGACATGGAATTGTACCCGAAACCCCGCCAGAAAATGTGACAGAATTGGTGCAATTTATAAAACAATGGCGGATATGAAGAATCAGAAGATCGCCATTATACTTTTCAATCTGGGTGGACCTGATCAGCTTGCGGCAGTGCGGCCTTTTCTGATCAATCTGTTTTCTGATCCAAATATTATTGCTGCACCTGGACCAATACGCTGGCTGCTTGCCCGTTTGATCGCCTGGCGGCGGACATCAATAGCACAGGAAATCTATGCCAAAATCGGCGGTGGTTCGCCTATTGTGTCGCAAACCAGGAAACAGGCCATAGCCCTTGAGAATGCGTTACGTGCCCAAGGATATACAAAGCTGCGCTGTTTTACGGTGATGCGTTACTGGAACCCCAGAGCAAAAGATATTATTGAACAGGTGAAGGAATTTGCACCTGATCATGTGGTTTTACTTCCACTTTACCCGCAATATTCTACAACAACGACCAAATCATCCTTGCAGGAATGGCATTCTGTCGCACGATCCTGTAATTTCAACGTCGATAATCATGAAATATGCTGTTATCCAGACCAGCCGGATTTCATTACGGCGCATGCTGCATTGATCCAGGCCCAGGCCCCGCAATATTTTGGACCTGCAGCAGATAAAAAAGCCCGGCTATTATTTTCCGCTCATGGCCTGCCCCAGAAAATTGTGGATGCTGGCGATCCCTATCCCCAACATGTACAACGTACGGCGTTGGCGATTGCTGCAAAACTGGGCCTGTCACCGGAAGATTGGGAAATTTGTTATCAGAGCCGGGTTGGACCGCTGAAATGGCTTGGACCTTCCACCGACGAACGGCTGCGCGACGCAGGCAGGGCAAAAGCTTCCATTGTTCTGGTTCCCATAGCTTTTGTTTCGGAACATTCCGAAACACTGGTTGAACTGGACATGGAATATAGACATCTGGCTGAAGAAGCCGGTGTACCGGATTATATTCGGATCGCAGCGTTGGGGGCACAACCGGATTTTATCCAAAGTCTATCAAAACTTGTACAAAACGCATTATTGCAGCGGCGATTATGCGGTAGCCCCATGTCTAACTGTTTGGCGGATAGATAAAAATGGCTGAATTTCTGAGCGAATATTATCTCTGGATCAAAAGTCTGCATCTGATTGCAGTGATTGCCTGGATGGCGGGTATGATGTATTTGCCGCGATTATATGTCTATCATACCGACGCTCCTGTGGGATCGGTGCAGTCGGAAAAGTTCAAATTAATGGAAGGCCGACTGTTACGCGGTATCATCAATCCAGCCATGATTCTGGTGTTTGTGCTGGGTGGAATGCTGTTATTAACGCCAGGTCTGATTGATTGGCAATCCTGGTGGATATGGTTGAAACTGGCGCTGGTGCTGGCGCTGGGTGGAATTCATGGGCTGTTCAGCCGCTGGCGGCGTGAATTTGCGGCCGATATCCGTACACGACCGGGTCTGTATTACCGGATCGCCAATGAAATTCCATTTGTGCTGATGATTGCCATTGTTATTCTGGTAATTGTGCGACCGTTTGGAAAACTTTAAGCGGTTTATGTTCATATATTGCGTTAGACGGTGAAACGCGCTACAGACTTGCCGTAGCAGAATTGCGCCTGCCCCGTTTTTCCGCCGTTCCTGTCTGGATATGGCGACATCCCCCACAATTTTTCTTTTGTCCCTTGCGGCATCCTTATCAAATTTTTCAAGTGGAAGAACTCCCATGGACCTTATGGACGTTAAAGAAGTTAAACTCGCGGATTTGAAATCCAAATCACCCACTGAATTACTTGCCTATGCGGAAGAACTTGAAGTGGAAAATGCCAGCACCCTGCGCAAGCAGGACATGCTGTTTGCGATCCTGAAGCAGCTGGCGGAGCGGGAAATCGAAATTACCGGCGTGGGCGTACTGGAAGTATTGCAGGACGGGTTTGGATTTTTGCGCTCACCCGAGGCAAACTATCTGCCAGGCCCGGATGATATCTATGTCAGCCCCAACCAGTTGCGGCGGTTTTCGCTGCGCACCGGCGACACAGTTGAAGGGCGTATTCGCAGTCCCAAGGATGGTGAGCGGTATTTTGCCCTGCTGAAAGTCAACACCATCAATTTCGAAGATCCCGAACGCACCCGTCAGAAAGTGCATTTCGATAATCTGACGCCGCTCTATCCCGACGAACGCCTGATCATGGAAATGGGCGCAGGAACAAAGGATATGACGACACGGGTTATTGACCTGGCAGCACCCCTAGGCAAGGGTCAGCGCGCGCTGATTACCGCGCCGCCACGCACCGGCAAGACCATGATCCTGCAAAATATCGCACATGCGATCGCCGCCAATCATCCCGAATGTTATCTGATTGTGCTGCTGATTGACGAGCGCCCGGAGGAAGTGACGGACATGCAACGCTCGGTCAAGGGCGAAGTGGTCAGTTCTACCTTTGACGAACCCGCTACCCGCCACGTCGCGGTGACGGAAATGGTGCTGGAAAAAGCCAAGCGCCTGGTGGAGCATGGGCGTGACGTGGTGATCCTTCTGGATTCAATCACCCGCCTGGGCCGTGCCTATAATGCCGTGGTGCCCTCATCCGGCAAGGTGTTGACCGGCGGTGTGGACGCCAATGCGCTGCAACGCCCGAAGCGGTTTTTTGGCGCGGCGCGCAATATCGAGGAAGGCGGTTCGCTGACCATTATTGCAACGGCCCTGATTGATACCGGATCACGCATGGATGAAGTGATTTTCGAAGAATTCAAGGGCACCGGCAACAGCGAAATCATTCTGGACCGCAAAGTTTCCGATAAACGCATTTTCCCGGCCATCGACATTACCCGTTCGGGCACCCGCAAGGAAGAATTGCTGGCCTCGCAGGCGGATCTGGCGAAGATGTTCGTGCTGCGCCGGATTCTCAGCCCCATGGGAACAGTGGACGCGATGGAGTTCCTGCTCGATAAATTGCGCGGCACCAAAAGCAATGCGGAGTTTTTCGCCTCGATGAATACCTAACTTCCGGCGTTACTGAAAGGTCTTATTCGCCTTGGCCCTGCCCAGTACATTCGCACGCCTGTCCACCGCATATTTTTTGTGGAACCGGCTCAGATGCATAAAACGGTCAAGCAGTTCGTAACACATATTCACTTTTGCGTCCCTGGGATCCCAAAAGGCGTTTGGCTGTCCGCACATACGAAAGCGCACGAGAATCGGGCGGGGTAGATGGTAATCCCTGTTCAGCGCCTCGATCAGCGGCACGAGAATCGATGCGTTTTCGAGCCATAATTTATACTGCTGGTGTGCAGGTGACTGCACGTCCTCGAATTTAAGCTGGATGGCGAAATCCGGCGGCATGTTCCCCGCACGGCTTAATGGCGTGCGGGCGTTGTTCTTGAGCGTGGTTTTTATGAATTCAAGCCCCCGTTCCGCCTTGGCGAAATCCTGTTCACATAATTCCGCGCGCTCTGATGGCAGTTCATTTGCGATCCGGAAATCTTCCAGATGTCTGGGATCGCGGCCATAGGTCAGACATACCATGTCATAATAGCGTTGAATCTCCAGTGCATGCGCATCGGCATAGGGGATATCCATTTTGTCCTGCTCGGCGATGGTCCATTCAATCCGCCAGGCGTCGATGATGGCCTGCATGCGTTTGATGCCGCTATTGCTCAGGGGGCCTGTTTCGGTCGGCCAGTCACTGATGCCCTTCAGAATTTTTTCTGGCGGCACAACAGGAAAACCGGTCTGACTGCTTAAAAATATGACAGCGGTCAGATAATCAGCCTGATCTTCCTCGCGCGCCAGCACAGGAATGCCCGCTTCGTCGATCAGCACATGGATCAATTCATGCAGCAGGGTGAATTCGACATTGGCAATGACGAAGGGGGCAACATCCTCGCTTAGAAGCTCGGACTGCATGACAGATTGCGCATGGACAGCGCCAGCGCCAGACAGGGCGCAGGCTATTATCAGGGAACGGATCAATCTGAAACTGTTGCGCGTCAATGTATCAGGCCAGATGGGTTTTGAAAAAACTGACCGTGCGTGACATGGCTGATTTCGCCGCCGCTTCATCATAATGCTCGCCCCCCATGCGCGCAAAGGCGTGATCCTGGTCCGGGTAATCATACAGGGTACAGAGCTTATTACCATCAAGGCCCTTATGCATGGCGGCCTGGGCAGGTGGTGGAACGAAACCATCTTTACCCGCAATATGCAGCATCAGAGGTTTTTTGATGTTTTGTGCCTCATCCAGAAAATCGGGGATGCTGACGCCGTAAAACCCGACGGCGGCATCCGCATTGGTGCGTGTGGCGGAAAGATAGGCCAGCAATCCGCCCAGGCAAAAACCCACCGTTCCAGCCTTGCCCGTACAACCCCTGAGCGTGCGCATGGTGGCGAGCGTGGCGCCTACATCCTCTATGCCGGTGTCGCGGTTGAATTTGCCGAACAGCGAAAACGCCTTGTCCCATTCGGCCTTGGATTTGTCGGTGATGTTAATGCCCGGTTCAATGCGCCAGAACAGATCGGGGCATAGCGCCACAAAGCCTTCTGCGGCAAAAGCGTCCGTAATGTCGCGCATCACCTGATTGACGCCGAAAATTTCCTGCATCACCACAATGCCGGGGCCGGAACCGGATTTCGGCATGGCGAGATAGCCCATCATGGAGCCGTCCTTACAAGGAATGCTTATTTCTGTTCCGCTCATTTTTTCCTCCTTGGGTTTAACGCAGCATGGTTTCCAGGGCTTCGCGTGACGGGGCAAACCAGTAAGAACCGGTCACGGACCGGGTAAAATTTAACAAACGGTCATGTATTCCATCCGTTGCAACACCATACATGCTTTTTAATATCGCGTCGAACCGGTGCTGATCGCAGGCGAAGGCCAGGAAATACAGCCCATGTTGCTGTACGCCGCCATACGGAAACGAGCGCCGGTAAATTTTCAGCTCGACCCCGTTTTCAGAGACCTCCGCCCGGGCAATATGGGCGTCTTTGGGCTTGTGGCCGGGTGCCATTTCAACACTGTCTGGCTTGCTGCGGCCAATGACGTTCTCCTGTTCCGGTACGGCCAGTTTATGGAAGGCTTGCAGATCATGCACATATTGCATCGACAGCATATATGCGCCGCCCGCGCCCTCCTGCCCTGCGGGGATCAGCGCCGACTCAATGGCTTCTTCCTGCCGGGGATTGGCGGTGCCATCAATGAAGCCGGTCATGTCGCGGTTTTCGTGATAGTTGAAACCGGGAACCTCCAGCATCAGTTCGGCATGGGGCTGTAACGCGGCATGAATGGCGCGCGCAAGATCAAAATTGGCGTCGGCCCGCGCCCCGTGAATCCAGATCAGCAGATCGCGCTGTGTTGCGGGCGCCGTCAGGCCAGATGCGCCGGTGATGGGAGTAAAATCCCTAAGCGTGCCGCCGTTAAACCCGCGCAGCAGCCTGTTGCCAAATGCAAACACTATATGCGCATCGGATGTTGCAAGCGCCGCGCTGCGGGCCGCCTGGATCGCGGTTTTTAATTGTGGCGATGCGGTACAGCGATATTCAAGCGCCAGATAAAACTGGCTGCCTTCTGCAAAAATGCCGGTTTGAGATGTCGCGGTCATGGGTCATTTCCATTTTCATCATGATCAGGCTGACGCTTTCCTCGGATCAATGGCGTCGGCCAGCATGCCGGGGTCGGTCAGGGGCATCGAACAGCTTGGCCCCCTGCATATATAGGCGGTGGCGCGGTTATCGCGCTGGGTCTTGTTGCGGGCTGGATGATTTTTTGGAAGTTCCGTACCCGGCGCAATTACCATCACGGTGCGGTCCGGCACGGCCTGGGAATACACCGCCTGCAACAGTTTTTGCGTATGCTTGTCGGCGCGGTCGCCCAGAATGACGATCTGTATGCCGCGTTCCAGAAATTCAAAACTGTTCAGCAGGCTGCCCAGCGCCAGATAGTTTTTACGGGTCTCGCCGCCAAAGGCTTCGATGACGGCGGCGGAGCGGTTGCGATAGAGCATATCGCCGGTCAGATAGCCCAGCCGCGCCAGCACATTGGCCATAACGCCATTGCCGCTGGGGGTGGCGTTGTCGGCGGCCTGCCGTGTACGGACGATTAAATCCCTGGCGTCTTTCGGAGTATAGAAATAGCCGCCATTTTCGCTGTCCCAGAACCGCTCATTCACCTGATTGGTCCAGCGTTTGGCCCAATCGAGATAGTCAGAAAATCCGGTCAGTTCATAGAGCGCCAATGCCGCGCGGCTCATTTGTGCATAATCATCAAGAATTTCTGCGTCCGATGTTTTTCCCGCGCACCAGGAGTGGCTGATGCGGCCATCCGCGCTGACCATGTTCTCTGTGATGAATTCAAACGCGCGCGCAGCCATCTCAAACCAGCTCGGCCGGTCAAACACGGCGGCGGCGTTGGCGAGTGCGGCAATCATCATGCCGTTCCAGTCAGCCAGCACCTTGTCATCGCGGGCCGGTGGAATGCGGTTTTCACGCACCCGCAATAATTTATCGCGCAGCAGGGCAAGGCGGCGTTCGTCCGCATCGGAGGCCAGCCCGAAATCTTTCAGGCGGTTGAGGATATTGTTTTCTTCCCAGTTCCCCACAGGTGTGACATCGTAATGCTGTTTGAAAAACTTGGCGTCCAGGCCAAGCAGCCTGTCGACCTCACTTTCGTCCCAGACATAAAATTTGCCTTCGACGCCCTCGCTGTCTGCATCCAGCGAAGCGGCGAAAGCGCCTTCGGGCAGTACCATTTCACGCTGAACCCAGGCCACGGTTTCAAACAGCCGCCAGGCATAGAGCGTTGAGTGCGTGCCCGGCCAGACCATGGTAAGCAGGTCAATGAATTGCGCATTATCGTACAGCATTTTTTCGAAATGCGGGACCAGCCATTTTTCATCGGTGGAATAGCGTGAGATGCCGCCGCCCAGATGATCGAAGATGCCGCCCTGGCAGATATTCTCCAGCGTGGCGTTTAACAGCTTCAACTGACCTTCGTCATGGCTGCGTAAATAGCCGCGCCACAGCATTTCAAAAAGCGAGGACTGGGGAAATTTGGGCGCGCCTTTCAGACCGCCATGGGACGGATCGATCTGGCGCGCCAGCCCTCGTACCGCCTGATCCAGAATATCAAAACTCAACATACCTTC
>Ga0209893_1000027_pt1 | contig 40456 bp, 32 predicted proteins | sample GWRWT3_25Nov14_FD_187190 | JGI IMG/M metagenome (GOLD analysis project Ga0209893, IMG submission 187190) | Sand microcosm microbial communities from a hyporheic zone in Columbia River, Washington, USA - GW-RW T3_25-Nov-14 (SPAdes) (version 2) | ecosystem: Engineered > Artificial ecosystem > Sand... | reverse complement strand
AGCACAGAATATTGGCGGTAACCCGCGCCAGCCTGCAGGTACAGATCGGCGTCGCCAGCGATCAGGGCAAGCGCGCGCGCAATGATGATTTTGTGGCTGCACTTTCACCCCCGCAGGGCGGCTGGGTGCGGCCCGTTTTCATCGCTGCTGTGGCCGATGGCGTGGGCGGCGCCAAAGGTGGGCGCGAAGCGGCGGAGTTGGCGGTGCGCAGTTTTTTTGACGGCTTTCACGCCCAGCCTGAATCGCTTAGCGTTGAACAGGCGGCGGCCCGCACCCTGACCGCGATCAACCGCTGGACCCTGGCGCAGGGCAGGGCCGACCCCAATCTTGCCGGCATGGCGACAACCTTCAGTGGACTGATATTATTAGGGCGCGAGGCGCATACCGCCCATGTGGGAGACAGCCGGATTTACCGGTTAAGCGCTCAGCAACTGCATTGCCTGACCCGCGATCACACCCATCCGCATCCCGATCAGAGCCATGTGCTGCTGCGGGCCATTGGCCTGGAGGAACATGTGCATGTAGATCATGAGATGGTGCGTCTGGAAGCGTTTGACCGGTTTTTATTATGCAGCGACGGCGTGCATGGCGTTCTGCCGGATAAACAGATAAAGGAGCATCTGTCGCAACGCACCGCAGCAGAGGAGGCCGCCAGCCGCATTGTTGAAGCGGCGCTGAATGCAGGCAGTCAGGATAATGTCAGCGCGCTGGTGATAGATATTCTTAGCCTGCCGGATCAGGATAATGTCAGTTTAGAGGCGGCGCTGGAATTTCTGCCGGTGTCCGATCTGCCAAAGACCGGTGATGTTATTGACGGGTTTCTGCTGGGCGCGCAGCTTTCCGATGGCCGTTATAGCCGGTTATTTCACGCGACGGACGAGCGTGATAATCGTCCGCTGGTGATCAAATTTCCGCATCCGCGCATTACCAGTGACGCCACCTACCGCACGGCTTTTGCGCGCGAGGCCTGGGTGGCGGCGCAGGTGCACAGCCCATTTGTGGGGCAGATTGTTGAGACGCCGCCGGAACGGCGTTCGCGTCTGTATTCGGTCATGCCGTTTTATGAGGGCGAGACGCTGGAACAAAGATTGCTGCGTAAACCGATGCTCAATCTTGCGGAAGGCGTATGGGTGGGCGTCAGTCTGGCCAAGGGGGTGGCGGCGCTGCACCGGGCGGGAATTATTCACCGCGATATCAAACCGGAAAATGTGATCCTGCTCAAAAACAATGAGCTGAAACTGCTGGATCTTGGCGTGGCGCGCGTGCCCAATATGCCGGATCTTTCGCCCGACGCGATTCCAGGCACCGCCAGCTATATGGCGCCGGAAATGTTCGCGGGCGGAACCGGCAGCGAACAATCCGATTTATATGCGCTGGGCGTTACGTTGTACCGGATGTTTTCCGGCGGGGCCTATCCCTATGGGGAGATTGAACCGTTTTCACGCCCGCGCTTTCGCAAGCCGGCGCCGTTATCGTCGCTGCGCCCGGACCTTCCTGCCTGGCTGGAATTCGCCATCATGCGGGCGATCCGGATCAATCCCGATGAACGTCACGAGGACGTGCTGGAATTCGTGTTCGAATTGGAAAATGGGCTGGCGCGGGGCGCGGTCACGTCAACGGCGCGCCTATCGCTCTATGAGCGCAATCCGCTGCGCTTCTGGCAGGTGACAAGCTGGATATTGCTGATAATGCTGATCGCGTCGCTGACGATACGGTAGTGCGCGCCCGCGCCTTCCCCTGTCATTATCCGGCAATGCCGGAGCAATGACAGGGTGTGGGGTGCAGAATTAATCCGCCCTGCTTGCCCGATGAACAGACCCGTTGTGTCATTCTGAGCGAAGCGAAGAATCCCCATCCATTTCGGGGGATCCTTCACTTCGTTCAGGATGACAGGTCAGGGCACAGGGCCGTTGGTATTACATGATTTTTTGCAGGCCTTTGGTTTTTTCCAGCATGCGCGCGACAATCGGGCCCATTTCCTTCGGGTCCAGGCGGTGATCGAATTTTTCACGCGCGGCGCGTTCCCAGCCATTATAGGTGCCAAAGCCGCCATTCATGGTTTCAAACACCCGCCCCGTCACGTCCCTGGATTCCGTGCTGCCCAGCCATACCACCATCGGGGATACGTTGGCGGGGGATTGAGTGTCAAACTGTCCAGGCTTCAGGTCGCGCGCGGGCATCAGATTTTCCGTCATGCGGGTAAAGGCGCCCGGCGAAATCGCGTTGCAGGTAACGTTCAACCGCGACAATTCGCGTGAACCGACAATGGTCATGGCTGCAATGCCGGCCTTGGCGGCGGCATAGTTCAACTGTCCTGGATTGCCGAACAGGCCGGAAATCGATGTGGTGTTGATGATGCGCCCGTCATTGGTTCCGCCATTCTTGGCGTTCTGGCGCCAGTAATTGGCCGCATGATGCATCGGGCAGAAGGTGCCGGTCAGATGCACTTTGATCACCGCATCCCATTCTGCCATGGTCATGTTGACCATCATTTTATCGCGCAGAATACCGGCATTATTGACCACAACATCCAGCCCGCCAAAGGTGTCAATGGCCTGCTGGATCATGCGTCCCGCGCCATTGAAATCGGAAATATCATCGCCATTGGCGACGGCCGTGCCGCCCGCTGCGGTGATTTCGTTGGCAACTTCCTGCGCGGCGCTAAGGGTTGAACCTTCGCCCGCCACGCTGCCGCCCAGATCATTGACGACGACTTTCGCGCCTTCTTTTGCGAACAAAAGGCAATGTTCGCGCCCCAATCCGCGTCCGCCACCGGTTACCACGACGATGCGTCCTTCACATAATCCCGCCATTTTCTTCTCCCTGCTGTGTCTGTTTGATTTTTGAAGCGCACAAATTACGCCGGAATACCCCTGCGTCAAGTCGATTGACGCCATCATAATCGTTTAGTGAATGGTTCGGGTAGTGTAAAACGGAGTTGAATTAACCGGCCAATCAAGAAAATGACAGGGAATCCACCATGAATTTCGACCTCTCCCCCGAACAGCAAGCCATCCGCGAGAGCATCTTAAAGCTGTGCGCCAAATATGACGACGCCTATTGGCTGGAGCGGGACCGTTCCGGCGAATTTCCGGAAGATTTTGCGGCGGAAATGGCGGCTGGCGGCTGGCTGGGCATCGCCATGCCAACCGAATATGGCGGGTCCGGCCTGGGCGTAACCGAGGCCGCGATCATGATGCAGGCGGTTGCGGAATCCGGTGCGGGGCAAAGCGGGGCGTCCGCCATTCATATGAACATTTTTGGGCCAAATCCCATTGTGGTGTTCGGTACGGATGAACAAAAACGCCGCTTTCTGCCGCCGCTAATTGCGGGCAAGGACCGCAGCTGTTTTGGCGTGACGGAACCCAATTCCGGTTTGAACACCTCGGCGCTGCAAACCCGCGCCGAATGGAACGGCAATCAATATATTGTCAATGGCCGCAAGATCTGGACCTCCACCGCGCAGACCGCCAACAAAATTCTGATGATCGTGCGCACCGGCGACCCGAAGCCGGGACAGAAAGCCGCCGATGGCCTAAGTCTGTTTTATACGGATTTCGACCGCGATTATATCGAGGTGACGGAGATTGAAAAAATGGGCCGCAAATGCGTCGATTCCAATTCTGTGTTTATCGACAATCTGCCGGTGCCGCCGGAAAATCTGCTGGGCGAAGAAGGCAAGGGCTTCAAATATCTGCTGCATGGTCTGAACCCGGAACGGGTGCTGATAGCCGCCGAAGCCGTGGGGCTGGGCCGCGTGGCGCTGAAACGCGCGGTGCAATACGCCAAGGAGCGCGTGGTGTTTGACCGTCCCATAGGCCAGAACCAGGGCATTCAGCATCCGCTGGCCAAATGCTGGATGGATCTTGAAGCCGCCAACCTGATGATGTTCAAGGCCGCTGCACTTTATGATGCCGGGCTGCCCTGTGGCGCAGAAGCCAACACGGCAAAATATCTGGCGTCCGAAGCAGGCTACCGCGCCTGCGAACAGGCCGTGCTGACGCTGGGCGGAATGGGTTATGCAAAAGAGTTTCAGGTCGAGCGCTATTTCCGTGAAATCATGATTTCGCGCATCGCTCCCGTCAGCCGCGAAATGATTTTGAATTTCGTCAGCGAACAGGTGCTTGAATTGCCGAAGTCGTACTAGCTGATGAATGCGCTTGCGATTCAGAAAAAAATCAGCAACGGTTGAACGCATAATAATAATAATTGATCGGTTGCACAAATAAACCGGCTAAGTGGGGAGCGTGAATGGATAGCGTAACTGGTTTGCCTGCGCAGCAGGCGCGGGCTTCCTTTAGCACTGGCTACCGGCAATATGTTCTTGGCGTTCTGGTTGTTGTTTATGTTTTCAATCTGATCGACAGACAGATTTTGTCGATGCTGCTGGAGCCGATCAAGCGGGATCTCCAGCTTAGCGATACCCAGTTGGGGCTGCTTTCTGGAATTGCCTTTGCTGTTTTTTATACTACTTTTGGCATCCCGATTGCGCGCTATGCCGACAAGCATTCGCGCGTCAGGGTAATTTCCTGGTCGCTTGCCGCCTGGAGCCTGATGACCGCCATCTGCGGACTGGCGCAGAATTTCTGGCAGTTGATGCTGGGGCGCATTGGCGTCGCGATCGGCGAAGCGGGCGCCAGCCCGCCATCCCATTCACTTATTTCAGATTATTTCGCGCCGGCAAACCGGGCGACCGCGCTGGGCATTTATTCGCTGGGCGCGCCAATTGGCGTGATGATCGGATTTCTGGCTGGCGGCTGGCTGGTGCATTTCTTTGATTGGCGCACAGCCTTCATTGTGGTGGGCCTGCCGGGTGTACTGATGGCGGTCATTGTTAGCAGGACGGTGAAAGAGCCGCCTCGCGGATTATCCGAGGGGGTTCAGTCCGTGCAGGAGCAGGTCCCGCTCAAGGAAGCCTTCATGTATTTCTGGTCGCGTCCGTCTTTCCGCCATCTGACACTGGCCGCAGGCCTGCACGCCTTCGCCAGCTATGGGCTGCTAACCTGGCTGCCGGCCTTTCTTGTGCGCAGCCACCAGATGGGCGCGGCGGAAATTGGCACCTATCTGGCGATGGTTTCAGGGATCGTCGGTGGCATTGGCACTTTTGCCGGCGGTTATATATGCGACCGTTTCGGTCAGAATGACCGGCGCATATATGTATGGATTCCGGCGCTCAGCCTGATCATCTTCATACCCCTGGCTATATTATCGCTGCTGTCGGACACCAAGGAAGGTGCGTTATATTTTTATCTGATCCCCGCGCTGCTCAGCCCGATCTATCTGGGGCCGACATTTTCGGTGGTGCAGGGCATGTCGCAGCTGCGCATGCGTGCGATTGCGGCGGCGGGGCTGCTGTTTGTACTTAATCTGATCGGCATGGGACTGGGCCCGATGCTGGTTGGTGTGTTAAGCGATTTTCTGAAGCCGCAATTAGGCGCCGAAGCGCTTCGCTATGCCCTGATTGTGGCGGTGGCAATCAATCTGTGGTCGGCTTTGCATTACTACCTCGCAGCGAAAACCCTGCGCCAGGACTATGATTCCAATCCGGATCTTCAAAATGCCGGAATAAGCGCAAATGACCATTGAGCCCCCGGTGCGGGTGACCTATCCCCCCCGTTACCGGCAATATGTTCTGGGAATTTTGCTGGTCGTTTATGTTTTCAATTTCATTGACCGGCAAATCCTTTCGATCCTGCTGGAGCCGATCCGACAGGATCTTAAACTTTCCGATACGCAGCTTGGGTTTTTGTCCGGCGTCGCCTTTGCGATTTTTTATGCGACGCTGGGCATTCCCATTGCGCGGCTGGCGGACCGCAGTTCGCGGGTGAATGTGATTTCCTGGTCGCTTGCCGCCTGGAGCGTGATGACGGCGTTCTGTGGCCTGGCGATGAATTTCTGGCAATTGATGCTGGGCCGCATTGGCGTGGCGGTTGGCGAGGCGGGCGCCAGCCCGGCGTCGCATTCGTTGATTTCGGATTATTTTGTTCCTGAAACACGGGCCAGCGCCATGGGTATTTACGCCATGGGTGTTCCCATCGGCACGCTGATCGGGTTGCTGGCCGGGGGCTGGCTGGTGCATTTTTTCGACTGGCGCACCGCGTTCATTGTGGTCGGGCTGCCCGGCGTTCTGATGGCCATCATTGTGCGCATGACGGTGAAAGAACCGCCGCGCGGCAATAGCGAAGCAATCATGAAGGAACAGGATCCCGTGCCGCTGAAAGAGGCGATCGCTTTTTTGTGGGCGCGGCCTTCGTTCCGGCATGTGGTGCTTGCGGTGGCGTTTCACGCCTTTGTCAGTTATGGCTATAATGGCTGGCTGCCCGCGTTTTTTGCCCGATCCTATGGGATGGGCAGCGCCGAAATCGGAAGCTGGCTGGCGCCGCTGATTGGTATTTTTGCAGGGCTCGGCACATTTTCCGGGGGGTATATTGCGGATTATTTCGCCAGGCGCGACCGGCGCTGGTATGTGTGGGTTCCGGGCGTTACGCTTGCCATCAGCGTGCCGTTTTTCCTGCTGGCCTTTATGGCCAATGATAAATTCACGACCCTGGCTTTGCTGATCGTGCCGCTTTTTTTCAACTATATCTATCTGGGGCCGACCTTCGCCATGATCCAGGGGCTGGCTACCGTGCGCATGCGCGCCATTGCCTCAGCCATCCTGCTGTTTGTCATCAGCCTGATTGGCCTTGGTCTGGGGCCGTTTGGGGTGGGTGTGCTGAGCGATTATCTGAAGCCGGAATATGGCGAGGAATCGCTGCGCGTTGCGCTGATGTTTGTGTTTTTGTTCAATATATGGTCGGGCATTCATTATTACATCGCGGGTCTGACGCTGCGCGAAGATCTGGATTCCAATCCGGATCTGATCGCGGACTAATAATTGAGGCTCTGATTGCCGGGCCTGTAGCGGGACCAGAATTCTTCCGGAATTGAATCAAATGTCATAACGCCGTTCCTGGCGCGATTAGGATGCACACAGATCAATTTTTCAAAACCGTGCGGTATCAGCGGTAGGGGCGGCGTTTCGCCATCCAGTTTTAATTCGTAAAGGCCCCAGCGCCCGGTGCGGTTTGAATGCACCAGCAATGATTCACCATGGGGATCGGGAAAGGGAGAATGCGTGACGGCAATATCATCATTCGCCAGCGGGGTCCACGCACCTGAGCCGGGGCAAACCCATCCAACCTGATGGCGTTCATTACTGATTGCGGCAAATCCATAAATGCGTTTGCCGTCAGGCGACCAGCTAGGGCGGTAAACGGTGACCGGCACATTAAGCTTGCGCGGTTTGGTGCTGCCATCGGCGGGAACCAGCCAGAGTCCGGTGCTGCCGCCGCGTATGGAAACAAAGCAGATGGTTTTGCCATCAGGGCTGAGGCTTGGGCGTAGATCCTGCACCGGGCCATCGGTAATCTGGCGTATATCACTGCCATCTGGCTTCATGGAAAAAATATGCAGGATCAGGTCGCGCCGCATCGGTCCGCCTGGATTTTCATCAAAGACAGTTTCCACCGTTTCCGGTATCTGTTTTGCGCCACAGTCGGATACGTAAACAACACGCTGGCCGTTCAGACAATAGGACGGATGGCGCGCACCACTATTTATGGGCGTTAGTGGCGTGCAATCATTGCCGTCCAGGTCTGCGCGCCAGATGCGCGGAGGGCCGGAAGGTCCGCCCCAAAACAGGGCATGTTCACCGTCGGGATGAATGGTGGACTGAAAATAAGCCCCATCGCCAGGCGAAATACACACTGGATCATTGTTGGGAAGCCATGAATAGACGTCGAATCGGAGCAATTTTTCGCCCTCTTTTTTATACCAAAGTGTAGTTTAGTCCCCGTCGTCCATTATCCATATTAGATAAGGAAAGAGCAACCCTCTGCGAGAAAATTATAAAAATTACGATTTCTGAGGCCGCAAATGAAAAACGGCGCCCTCTATCAGGACGCCGTTCAAAAGTTGGGTAGCGTTTAGGGAGAGAATTATTCAGCTGCGTTAAGCGAAACAAACAATCCGCCTGCTTTGTTGATTTCGCGCAAGTGCCGAATGCCCTCATCGGCAATTTCATCACCAATCATCTTGTCGCCTTCAACATGCAGTTCTTCCATATCAACAAAGGCGGCATATTTCGGCGCTGTGCGACCGGTGATCAAACCTGCTTTAAGCAGCGTCTTGATAAAGGTGCGGAATACGCTGGTACTCTTGGAAAGGCTTTTGCGCTTCTTCGAATTTTCCAGCGCCGCATTGACCTGATCATTGACCCAGCGCCAGTCGAGACCGAATTGCGCGTAGATGTCCTGCTTCAGTTCCGGGCTGTTCAGGTTGGACAGCAGACGCTGGAACACTTCCCAGGCCCAGTCTTCGATTTTGATGCGTTCTTCTTCCGGCAGATGCGGCACGGTCTTGTCCGCCCAGATCTTGCCGAATTTATGATGGAAGGCTTCGTCCGTCATGGTGAACTGGATCATGGTGCGCAGCACGGGGTCGTTGGTGTTGCGGAAAATGCTGGCGAAGGTGCCCATGGCCATGCCTTCCAGAACCATCTGCATGCCGACCAGTTTTTTCCAGACGATAGGCGTTGCGACCAGTTCGGTCAGCAGTCCACGCAGAATGCCGCCGCAGGGGCGGATATGGCCAAAACGCGATATCAGATAATTGGTGAACGCCGTCGCATGGCGGGCTTCTTCACGCGCCTGATTGGATGCATATTCCTGTGCGCCGGGATCCAGCAGAATGTGGCACAGACTGGCCGAAAGGTTCATCGCCGCCTGTTCGCCATGCAAAATGCCGGACAGCATGTGGTGATTGATCATATTGCCGAACCGCACGCGATCAGCGGGCGCCACCTTGTCCACGACGCCGCACTTGAATTCGATAATCGTGTCTTCCGGCATCACCAATTCTTTGTTGATGTCGAAAGGCACGCTGAAATCCACATATTTCGGGTCCATCGGATCCCAGAAATGGTCATGGGTTGCGGCGATGATCTTATCAAAGGCGCTGGAACGCCTGCCGTAACGCTCGGGCGTCAGCATTGCGGGAAAATCATCCGGGGCGCACGCCTCATAAGCCGGGTCATAACTCAGGTTCAACTCTTTGCTCATGGCGCACCTCCTGTGGATTTTTGAACTTTGCAAGTGCCACAATAACCCATATGGGCCAAATAGCAAGCGGTTTGAAGCGGCCGTATTAAGATTTTTACCAAATGTTAGAAAATCCATGCCTCTAACCCGGCATGGATGCTCTCAGGATTAAACGGCAGCTTTTCTGCCGCTGGCGATGATGTTTTTGTTGCTCAGCGCCTCAATCTCGTCCTCGTTATAGCCATATTCGCGCAGCACCTCGACGGTGTGTTGTCCAAATGCGGGCGTATCACCACGCGGTTGCGCGTCTTCACCGTCGTGAAAGCGCACAGGCGTTGCGACAGATTTATAGGTCTCGCCACTGCTGCGGGTCACTTCGACAAAGGCGCCTGCAGCATGGGCCTGCGGGTCCACCACCACCTGGGCAGCGGTTTGCACCGGGGCCCAGACCAGATCGGCGTCATCGAAAATTTTGCCCCATTGCTCCAAGGTTTTTTTTGCGAACACCGCGTCAAGAATACCGACAAGTTCAACCGCATTCTTGCGCCGCCCCAGCGGGGTGGAGAAACGCTCATCTTCCGCCAGATGCTCCAGGCCCAGCACATTGGCCAGCTCCGGCCAGTCCCGTTTCGTCTGGCGCGGCAGATAGGCAAACCAGTGGCCATCCCCGGCCTGAAAGAAATTGGTCAGTGGGCTGATGGTACGCTCGCGTGGCGGGGTGGGGGCCAGCTTGCCAAAGCGCAATTGCATCGCATAGTCCGAACTCATCATATAGATGCCGGTGCGCAGCAGGGATGTTTCCACCAGCCGCCCCCTGCCGGTTTTCTCGCGTTCATACAGCGCGCCCATGATGCCGCCAAGCGTCGTCAGCCCGGTCACATGATCGCCCGCCGCAGTGCGCAGTGGAAATGGATTGGCGCCTTCCGGTGTCATGGTGCGGCAGGTGCCCGCGCGCGCCCAGAATGCCGCCATGTCAAAGCCCGGACGGTCGCGTTCTTCGCCCACCATGCCATAACCAGACACGCTGGAATAAATAAGCCGCGGGTTTTCTTTTTTCAGCGCCTCATAATCCAGCCCCGCGCGTTCCAGCGCGCCGGGCCGCGTATTGGTGATGAACACGTCGGCGTCGCGCACCAGACGCTTCAGCACGTCAACGCCTTCGGGGGTGGATGTGTCAATGCAGATCGCCCGCTTGCCGCGATTGTCCAGATCGAACAGCGGATTGCCGAACGATGCCGCATCCTTCACTGGCGTTGGAAATACCCGCCACGGATCGCCTCTTGGGGATTCGATCTTGATGACGTCGGCCCCCCAGTCGCGCATGATGCCGCCCGCGGACGGCGCGGCGACATAGGTCGCCATTTCGATTACTTTCACACCCTTGAGCATTGTGTGTCCCTCTTTTTATGGGTCCGATTAAACCGGGCAGTCGGGGTCAAATACGGGCTGGCGTTTTTCGCGGTGTGAGGCGACGCCTTCGCGCGCGTCAGGTCCGGCGAAGCCCAGCATTTCGTATGCTGTGGACGCATCGAACGACGGCCCCGCCATGCGCAGCCAGTTGTTCAGCGCAATCTTGGTAAAGCGGATCGCGCCCTGCGCGCCCTTGGCCAGGTTGGTGGCAACGCGCAGCGCCTCGCCCTGCAACTCGTCTTCGCCCACGCATTTTGACACCAGGCCGATGCGTTCGGCTTCTTCGCCGTCCAGCGATTCACAGGTCAGCAGATAATATTTCGACTTGGCCATGCCGCACAGCAAGGGCCAGATAATGGCCGCATGATCGCCGCCCGCAACGCCAAGGCGGGTGTGACCATCGACGATCTTGGCCTTTTTTGTGGTGATGGAAATATCGGAGAGCAGCGCCGCAACCAGCCCGGCGCCAACAGCGGGCCCCGTAATGGCGGAAACAATCGGCTTGTTGCAATTGATGATGTTGTAGACCAGATCGCGGGCTTCTTTCCACACGGTCAGCAGGGCCTTGTGATCATCGAGCATGTCCTCGATCATCTCAAAATCACCGCCTGCGGAAAACGCCTTGCCCTCGCCGGTCAGGATCACCGCATTGATGCGCGGGTCGCTGTCAATTTCCGGCCAGATATAGGTGATTTCCCGGTGACCGATCTTGTCCAGCGCATTCAGGCGCTCCGGCCGTGAAATGGTGATGCGCAGCACACGCTCGGCGGGCCAATCAAATTTCAGGCGCTGATATTTTTTTTCATCTAGTGGCATCTTGGCCTCCCTCTGTCTGGTTAAAGTTTATTCAGGAACTGCATGACGGCGTCTGTGAAGGCGTCGTTCTTGTCGCCTGCAACCATGTGGCCGGCGCCGCCGACATCGACAAATTCCGCATGTGGCACCAGGGCCAGAAACTCCTGGGCGGCCTCAATGGTCACCAGATCGCTGGATTTGCCACGCACCAGAAGTGTCGGGCAGGTCAGGGCGCGCGCCGCCGCCTCCATCCTAACCTGCCGGTTTGGGTCGCGCGCCCGCTTCGGGCCGGAAAAGAATTTTGGATCCCAGTGCCAGTAATAACGGCCATTGTCGCGCAGCCGCAGGTTTTTGGCCAAACCGCTGGTGTCTTTTGGCTTTGGCCGGTGCGGCAGATATTTGGCAATGGATTCTGCGGCTTCGTCCAGACTACTGAAGCCATGTTCCATGTTGGCGCTCATGAAATCCTGAATATGCTTGACGCCTTCTTCTGCGATGCGCGGTGTAATATCGACCAGAACGATGGCGGAAAAAATCGGCCCCTCATGTTCGCCTTCGGCGATCAGCGAGGAATTACCCCCCAGCGAGGCGCCAACCGCTACCGGGCGTTTGGCGAATGTGCGCGATATGATGCGCAGATCCTCGGCATAGGCGTCAACGGTGTAATTGGCATCCGGACACCAGCCGCTATCGCCATGACCGCGCAGGTCCAGGCACACGGCATGCCAGCCGCGTTCGGCAAGCAGTTTGGCCGTGCCACCCCAGGCGTGGCGGGTCTGGCCGCCGCCATGTGCGAATATGACCGGCTGATTACCGGGGGTTCCATAGGAATCAGCGACCAGTTTCAGGCCGCCAAGCCCCTTATATTCAATAAGGTCCGGTTTCATGATGTTCTCCGATAGGCGTTATGATTTAACGAATGGGCACAGTTTAGCGCATATGGCGCAGATTATGATAGGCCCGTGCAAGGGCGCAAAACCCTTCAATATCGATTTCTTCCGCCCGGGCGGTTGGGGGAAGCCCTGAAATCTCCAGTAACTGGCCTGTATCCACACCAAGGGTTGTCAGGCTGCGGCGCAGCATCTTGCGACGTTGGCCGAAGGCGGCGACCGCCACGGTTTGTAGCGCCTCCAGATTCGCTTCGGCGCGCGGGAAGGCCAATGGGGTAATTTGCACAACCGTCGATGTCACCTTGGGTGCGGGCGTAAAGGCACGGGGATCAATGTCGAAGAGCATTTCCGCATCGCACCGCCACTGGGTCAGCACCGCCAGCCGTCCATAGGCCTTGCCGCCAACGGGTGCGGTAATGCGTTGGGCCACTTCCTTCTGAAACATCAGCGTCAGGCTTTCCCAAAGCGGCGGCCAGTGATCCGGGGTCAGCCATTTGATCAGCAGGGGGGTCGCCACATTATAAGGCAGATTGGCGACCAGCTTGATGGGCTGTTGCGCGATGTCGCCCAGTTCGAAATCCAGCGCATCACCTTCGAAAACTTTCAGACGCCCGGGATAGGCCGCGGCAATTTCTTCCAGGGCGGCAAGACAGCGCGCATCTTTCTCCAGCGCGACAACATGTTGCGCCCCATGCTGTAATAGCGCGCGGGTCAGGCCGCCCGGGCCGGGGCCGACTTCTACCACTGTACACTTATCCAGCGCGCCCGCCGAACGGGCGATGCGCCCGGTCAGGTTCAGGTCCAGCAGAAAATTCTGTCCAAGGGATTTGCGGGCGCGCAATCCATACTGCGCGATCACATCACGTAATGGCGGCAGCAGATCAGCGGTCATAGCGGCAGCGGGCAATGCTGCGCGCCATGTGTAATGCGGCAATCAGGCTGGCGGGATTGGCCATGCCTTTGCCCGCAATGTCCAGCGCCACGCCGTGATCGGGTGAGGTGCGCACAATATTCAGTCCCAGTGTCACATTCACCCCGCGCGCAAAATCAATGGTCTTTAGCGGGATCAGCGCCTGATCGTGATACATGCAGATGACGCAATCAAAACGCCGTCGCGCCTCGGCATGGAAAAGTGTATCGGCGGGAAACGGGCCTTGCGCATTAATCCCCAGCCCATGTAAATCTGCAACCGCAGGGGCGATGATCTCGATTTCCTCGCGGCCCAGCGCGCCTTGTTCTCCGCCATGGGGGTTAAGCGCCGCAACAGCCAGCCTCGGGGCTTTGATGCCAAAATCCTGTGCCAATGCCTGCGCTACCGCTTGTGCGACCGAAATGATCCGTATGCGGCTTAATTCTGCGGAAACCTGCGCCAGCGGCAGATGCACCGTGACCAGCGCCACGCGCAGGCCGGGGTCATTTGCGGAAGCTGGGCAGGTCAGCAGCATTACCGGGGGCCTGGTTGCCCCGGTTAGTTCTGCCAGAAATTCGGTATGTCCAGGATGGCTGAAGCCTGCGCCATAGAGCACGGCTTTTTCGATCGGATTGGTGACCAGGGCGCTGATGGCGCCCGATTGCGCCAGTTCCGCACCAATGCGAATGGCGCCAAGCACGGCATCTGCATTGCGCGGATCGGGTTTGCCCGGCACAGCAGGGGCGGCAAGACGCACCGGCAGCACGGGCAAGGCCTTATTGTAATGACCTGCGCATTCTGCTGGCGTCGAAATTTCAGCGACAGGAATGTTCGGATCAAGCGCTGCCAGCCATTGCGGGTCACCGATCACAAAAAATGGCGGCAGTTTCTGCTTTTTGCGCATGGCCCATGCTTTTAGCGCGATCTCGCCGCCGATCCCGGCGGGATCGCCCATCGTCAGCGCGACGATATTTGCAGCTTTAAGGGACGGCGGGGCGATCAGCGGAACTCCACCACCGCATCACGGCGCAGATCGCGCAGATAGCGGCGCGCCCGCAGCGCCAGCGCTTCCTGGTTAAGGCGCGCTTCAACGACATCTCGCGGCGGCAGTTTCGATTTATATTCCTCGCGGCCACATACCATCACCCGGTGCACCCCCTGTGGCGAAAGCAGCGGCTGGCTGAGAACACCAATATCAATTTTCCCGGTCGTTTCGCGAAACAGATGCGGCACGTCGGCCAGCATCATTTTACCGCCATCACCAAGTACGCTTTTGCCCAATGTGGCTATAGTCTGCTGAAAGTTTTTGCAATCAACGCCTGATTGCAGGGTGCTGTTGGACCTGGCGATTGCCGCCGCCGCCATGGGGTGGCTGGCTGTTGGATTGGGAATGGTTATGCGTTTGTCCGGTTGCGCCTCGTCTATATATGGAAACATAACCTGACGCACATCGACCTCGACACCGGACAGGCCACCGCCCGCCGCTGAGCGTTTATCGCGTAAAAGCAGAATATAATATCCACCACCCGCACGTATCGGGGGAGAAACTTCGCCTGGTGTGGTGCTGGCCAGAACCTTGTCCAGTTCCGTGGCCAACTGTCCTTCCGCCACCCAGCCCAGATCGCCGCCGGTGGCGGCTGTGGCGGCCTGGCTGAATTGACGGGCCACCGCGTTAAATGCGGCGCCTTGCTGTAATTGCTCAACCAGACGCATGGCGCTGCGGCGCACTTCTTCATCATCGTCAGGCGATTCAACACCCAGAAATATTTCGGCCACAAGAAACTCCGGGCGTCCGGCATTGGCTTCCATGCGCGCCAGAACTGCATCGACCTGCTCATCGCCGGGCGAGATACGGGACAGGAATTTCTTTCGCACCAGATCGGACCAGGCGATTTCCGCCCGGATTTGGGTAAGCAGGGAATCAATGCTGACACCGCTCCGTTCCAGGGTTTCGCGCAACTGATCGGTGGTCATGCGGTTCTGTTCGGCGATGCCGCTAAGGGTTTCGTCTACTTCCTTTGGGTCGGCCACGATTTCGAGCCGTTTGGCCTCCTGCATCTGCAATTTTTCGTCGATCAGGGTGCGCAGCACCTGCTCGCGCAGGCGCTTGCCCGCTTCGCCTGTCCCGTCAACGCCGGTGGATGAAACAATCAGCGCGACCCGCTGTTCCAGATCATAGGCAGACACCACCTCGTCATTCACGACGGCCGCAATGCCCAAAGCTTCCTGCGTAAGTGCGGAATTCACCGGCCATGCCGCCAGCAAACCGATGCTGATCGCAATAGCCAGCCGAATGCCCCGGCCCCACATATGATCGCTTTTGATAGGTGTCACCATGATATTGTGTCGTCACTCCATATATTCAGTGATGGTTTAGCTAAAATCAGATGATTGCGCCACCTTGAAAGTCGAATCCGGTCTAGCTCAGATTTAGCAGGCTGATTTTGAAATTGATTGAGCTGGACGGCTGAATATCGCGGTCTCTTGTGTAACGCCGGTCATAAATCACACCAAACAGCAGGCATTCATCCTGATAATAGATGCCCGCATTCGTGCCAATCGTCGCGTTATGGTCCAATTCCCGGCGGGTAAACGCCGACATCCGCCAATTTTCATTAAATTGTGCGTGCATGGAAACGGCAATCTCTTCCCGGCTTTCTAACGCCGTCGTGCTCAGCTCCCGGGCTAGCCGGACATATCCTACCCCCAGCCTCAGACGGCTGGGCCCGGCATTCAGATCGACTTCGCTGCGCCGGTAGCCCAGATCCTGCCGGTCAAGCCTGAAACGATGCAACAGCTCAAGCCAGGGTGAAGGGCTGAGGGCAATGCTGCCGACATAATCTGATCGCTCATCATCAAGTCCGGTATCGGTTGCGAAAGTGGTGTCGTCCTTTACCCGCCATACCTGGCCCAGCATGACATTGGCATAGCCGCCATTGTCATGATAGGCGCCCCACTTCATGCCAACATTGGCGCGCGGCCCGCCTTCCCAGCGATCATGCCCGGGAAACCGGGTTGGGCTAAAAAGATTTGTGCTGTCGAACTCAAAACTGCCGCTGTCTTCATTGGGAATATCATCGGGATTACCGCCATAGGGGCTTATGATCATTTGCGCGATGGGTTCCACAACCTGACTGAAATATTGCGCGCGACTGGCAAACGGTAATCGCCACTCAACACCAGCTTGGGGCAATATCCGGCCCGTAAGGTCGTTCTTGTCTTTGCGCACCGCAATATCATTAATGTAATAGGCATCACCGCGCAGATCGGTGAAAATCGAATATACTTCGCCCAGCCCGGACACGTAATTGCGCTGCCAGCCGCCAGTCATTGAAACCCGATGTGAATCCTGCCCGTCACGGCGGCGCAGGACCAGTGCGTTTGCGTCAAAGGAGAACCGTCCGCCGGCAGAGTCCGGATCAGTTTTACCGCTATATTGCAGCAGTGGCAGGATCATCGGCGTTAGCCCTGGATCATCATCCTGGTTGAGGCCCTGAAAAAGCAGAAAATCCACGCTGCCGAAATCCCGCCCGGATTTGTGTTCCGTGAACAGGCGGCTGGTCAATGTATCTATGCTGGTCAGGTTATAGCGCGATAAATATGTGTCATCGGTGGTGCGTTCAATATCAAAGCCCCAAATATCATTCGGGCTGACGGCATAACGCCCGCGGCTGAAAACATGGCCACGGGATTCTGTGTTGCCGGTTTTGATATTATTGTTGTCGCGTTCATCCACACGGGTAAAACTGCCATCAAGTTCAAAGCGCCCACGTTGTGTGCGTTCTTCATATAGCGCCTTCATCACGGTGCCTTCACGGCTTGTATAAAGCGGTGACACCGTCAGGTTGCGCGATGGCGAAAGGTTCCAGTAATAGGGGACTTCGATCTTGCGCCCCAGTTCTGACGAATTGCCCAGACTGGGCGTCAGAAAACCTGACTCCCGTTTAACGGATGGATCGGCATGCGAAAAATATGGCGTGTACAAGATTGGCACGCCGAAAGCATCCAGAAACGCATGATTATAGGTGATGCGTTTGGCCTGTTTGTCGTGGCGAACCGTTTTGGCGCGGATTTGCCAGGCCGGGATTGTTTTGCCTTTCTCGGGGCACAGCTTGCACGGGCTGTATACTGCGCGATTCATTTCAGTAAGGTTTTCACTGCGACGTGTCGCGCTTGCCGCGGCCAGCGCCGAATTATCGGCCATTCGCATGCCGATGCCGCGTACAATACCCTGGGCCAGATCATCGCTTAACTGCGCGCTATCCGCAAACAGGGTGCTGCCATCCGGATCGGTTAACACCACGTCGCCGGTTGCGGTTACAACGCCTGTCGTCTGGTTATAGGTGACACGGTTGGCAAACAGCAGGCGCTTGCCATAGGCCGCTTCTACATGCCCCTGGGCGATGATCGTGTCGCGGGCCTGATCATAAGACAGGTCATCAGCCTGAAACAGGATGGCTTCCTGATTTTGTACCGGTTGCGCCGCAATTGCAGGAACAGCTTGTACCCACCACGCCGCCGCCAGCCCCACAACAAGCACTGCGCGGGCCATCACCAAACCAGTGCGAAGCCGTGGACTGAAATACACCCTAGCCATCCTCAAGATGCAGCAACAAACTGACGCCGAGCAAGATACTGACCCCCGCAGGTGTCCAGGCTGACAGAAGCACCGGCAGACTGCCGCTGCGTCCCAAAGCCAATGCGAGGTCCGTCAGAAAATACAGGACGAAGCCAGTAACTAACGTGCCAAGCACCGTCATGGCAATGCCTGTACGTGTCGAGGCGCGCAATGCGAACGTTGCCGCAATCAGGATCATGGCGCATAACAGTAGCGGCATGGCCATCAAGGAGTGCCAATGCAGGCGGTGCCGCACAGCAGAAAATCCGGCCTCTTCCAGCACGTCGATAAACCCTGGCAAATCCCAGAATGACAGGGTTTCAGGCGATGCAAAGCTGTCCTGGATGCGTTCAGGCGTCAGGCTGGTCGCCAGCCGGTCAGACGCCAGAAACTGCGGTGTCTGGTTTGGGCCGGTGCGGGTTGCCTGTGATATTTCCCAATATCCTTCATGCAGTTTGGCCTGCGCCGCATCAATACGGCCGGCGAATTTATCACTTCCTTCGTAGAGAAAAATGATCACATCCTCCAGATCCATGCCCTGGTTGGACGCCCGCAGCGCATGGATGACCGACTGGCCACGCGGATCTGCCTGACGCAGCCACAAGCCGGATGGCGAGACGGCCAGCAGGCTGACCCCGCCGCGCAGATATTTTGCCTCCAATTGCTCATAGTGCGCCGTGAAAGAGGCCGAGACCGGATTATAGGCGCCGACTGTAAAAATGCCGGTAAGCAGGGCAAGCGCAATACCGGGAACCAGAAACTGCCACACAGACACGCCCGATGCGCGAATGACAACCAGCTCATGGTTGCGCCCCAGGCGGATAAAGCTCCACAGCGTCCCAAATAGAACTGCGAATGGTAACGCGCGTTCAACAAGGGCGGGCAGTTGCAGTGCCCCCATAATAATCAGTGTGCTGAAATTGACGTCCGCAATGCCGGCGCTACGGCGCATCAGCTCCACCATGCCGCCCAGAAAAATCAACGCCGCAAATAAAGCAATGACGGCCCCTATCCCGCCCAGAAGCTGCAGGCCAAAATAACGTGACAATGTCCAGGAAAGCTGCATGCCATCAACCCGTTTGCCGGCGTGCGCCGATGGTCAGTCTGGCTCGAAGCCCGCCAAGCCAGTATTGCCCTTCATCCGTAAGCAGAAACAGGCAAATAGCCAGAACGAATAATGGCCATAGATATAGCCCCGGTGTAATCAGCGGATTTTTTTCCACAAGGTTTTCCAGTCCAAGCCCTGCCAGACGGATCGCAATCGCAACGCCAAGCGCCATAGCGGGCCGCCAGAACTGCGCCCTGCGGCTGAACTGGCCCGATATCAGGACCACAATGGCAATCAGGGCAAAGCTCAGAACGTAAAGCGGTGATGATAGCCGGCGATGTCCTTCCGCCCGGAATTCGTCGAGATGGGTCTGGTCGCCGGGCGTGGCGTCAGGAAAAAACAGTTCGTTGAGATATCGTTCCTCAGGTTCCTTCCAGCGCTGCCCCTGACCGGGCATGAATTCCGACAGGTCGTATACATACCGGTCAAAATACAGCAGGGAAAGGCCGCCGCTATTCTCACTGGTTTGAATGGTGCGGCGCTGTACATTGCCATTCAGCATGATCAGGCGCGGCCCCGTATCCGATTTTACCAGCGCGCCGCGTTCTGCCATATAGGTGATGGGATTATTCAGTTCACGATTGTCATGCACCAGAATGCCACGCATATCGCCATTGGCCTCGCGTTCACGGATGTATACCGTAAGCCCCCGGATAGGGTTGGAAAACGCACCTTCTTTCAGTAACGTCGCCGCCAGATCGGCGCGTATTTCCATTACCTGGTCTTTCAACCTTGTATTGGCCGCAGGCATCAGCCACAGATTGATCATATAGACCGCAGCCACCACGAGGCCTGCCAGCATTAGCAGGGGCCGCACTATGCCCCATATGCTTAGTCCGGTTGCAGACAGGACCACCAGTTCATGATCGCCGGCCAGGCGGTTCAAGGCATACAGCACCGCGCAAAAAAACGCGACCGGCAGTGTCAGCGACAGAACCGAGGGAACAACCAGGCCGGTAAAGACGATATAGGTAAGCGCCGATTGTCCCTTTGTAATAATGACATCCAGCAGGCGCAGCGACTGGGTCAGCCAGATGACGCCCGTCAAGCTGAACGTGAAGAAGCCCAAAGGTCCTGCAATCTGATAAATGATATAGCGGCTTAACGCAGGCATGCTGCTCCAGGTGAATCGCGTGGCGGTTCTGGCGGACAGAATCGCTGATCGGGGCCGCTTACGCAAGCCCGGCGCGCTTTTTTGCAGGGTAATTCCGGGATTGGATATATTTCCTGTGAACGGATATGCTATTCGGACGCAATGGGATTTCATCTGAATGGGCCGGAATACCGGCCATAGGGGTTGATCGGGCATGAATATCAGTTTTTCCAATATCGCTCTGCCGCGCGCCGGGGCGCTGGTTGTCACCGCCATGGAAGGGGGGATTTTAAGTAAAACCGCACAGGATGTAGACAAGAAATGCGGCGGCGCCATTGGCCGCGCCATCAAGGCCGGACGCTTTGAAGGCAAATCCGAACAGGCTCTTGAAATATTATCGCCCACCGGGCCTGGCGTCAGCCGGGTTCTGGTTGTGGGGCTGGGCAAGCCAGCCGAGATCAAGGCGCTTTCGGCGGAAAAAATCGGCGCGCTGATCGTTGACCGGCTATCCATGAGCGGAGAAAAACTGGTTAGCGTCGCAATTGACGAAATTCCTAAAAGTGCGATAAAGGCGGAACTGATCGCAGCGCATGTGGCGGCGGGCGCGCGTTCGCGGTCTTACCGGTTCGATAAATACCGCACCAGGCTGAAAGAAACAGACAAACCCAGCCTGACGAAGATCGCCGTGATGTGCCCTAAACAGGCTGCGGCAAAGGCGGCCTTTGCGCCACTGGATCATGTTTTGAATGGCGTGTTCGCTGCGCGCGATCTGGTCAACGAACCCGCCAACACCCTCTACCCGGCGGAATTTGCCAAACGCGCCAGGGCGCTTAGCAAGCTTGGTCTGAAGGTTGAGGTGCTAAACGAAGCGCAAATGGCGAAGCTCGGCATGGGATCGCTGCTGGCGGTGGGACAGGGCAGTTCAAAAGAAAGCCAGCTTGTCGTTCTGCACTGGAAGGGCGCGCCCAAATCCAAAAAACCTCCGGTCGCGATTGTCGGCAAGGGTGTGTGCTTTGACAGCGGCGGCATTTCGCTGAAGCCCGGCGCGGGCATGGGGGACATGAAAGGCGATATGGGCGGCGCCGCAGCGGTGTTCGGCGCCATGGCCGCACTGGCGGGCCGCCGCGCCAGGGCCAATGTGATCGGCGTTCTGGCCTGCGTCGAAAACATGCCGGGGCCGGATGCGCAACGTCCCGGCGACATCATCACTTCCATGTCGGGGCAGACCATCGAAGTGCTGAACACCGATGCGGAAGGCCGGCTGGTGCTGGCCGACGCCATGACTTATGTGCAGCGCAAATATAAACCGCGTGTGGTGATTGATCTGGCGACACTGACCGGCGCGATCACCATTGCGCTGGGCGACGCCTATGCCGGCCTGTTCAGCAATCAGGATGCGCTTAGCGCGCAGATAGATGCGGCGGGCAAGAATGTGGGCGAACCCGTGTGGCGCATGCCGATGGGCAGCCAGTATGACGCCAAGATAAAATCGAAATTCGCCGACATGCAGAATATTTCAAATGCGGCGGGCGCGGGATCCATCACGGCGGCGCAGTTTCTGTTGCGCTTTATCGAGAATGACACGCCCTGGGCGCATCTGGACATTGCCGGCGTTGCCTGGACCAGTGACGCCAAGCCAAGCTGGGGCAGCGGTTTTGGCGTGCGCCTGCTGGACCGTCTGATCGCGGATAATTACGAGGAGTGATTTTCCGGTTGTGACCCCCACCGTGACCCCCACCGTGACCGAAGTCTGGTTCTATCATTTGCAGCGCCGCCCGCTGGAAGCGGTGCTGCCGGTGCTGCTGGAGCGCTGCATCGAACGCGGCTGGCGCAGCCTTGTCCTTGCCGGATCGAAAGAACGCGCGGATGCGCTGGATGCGCATCTGTGGACCTATCGCGACGATAGTTTTCTGCCGCATGGGAGTTTCACGGATGCCCAGGCGGCGTATCATCCGATCCTGCTGACGGCGGCGTTTGACGCCCCCGTCGCCGCGCCAAATAACGCGAATATTCTGTTTCTGGTGGATGGGGCGGGCACGAATAGGCAGGCGGAATTTGACCGCACCGTCGATCTGTTCGATGGCAATGACGCAGCAGCAACAGAAGCCGCGCGGGAACGCTACCGCCGGGCGCGTGACGCCGGATACGATGTCACCTACTGGCAGCAGAACGCACAAGGGGCGTGGGAGAAACGTTCATAGGGCAATCACAGAAAAACGGGAGGCGGGAAATGGCGCGCAAAGTCTGGATCGAGGTGGCGTTAAATGGGTCATGGGGCCGCGATATGCAACCCAATGTGCCGGTGACGGTCGAGGAGATCATCGCCGATGGCGTGGCCTGTGTGGAGGCGGGGGCGGCGATCCTGCATCTGCATGCCATGGACCCTTTGAGCGGCCAACAGAATGACGATCCCGATATCTATGCCGCCATTATGAAAGGCATCCGCGCCGTAACCGATGCGATCGTCTATCCGACCATGCCGATCCAGCTTTATCCCGGCTGGACCGACCGCTATCAGAGCGCGGATGAACTGGGGCGGCGCGGCCTGCTGGAATGGGCGGTGGTCGATCCGGGATCGCTCAATATCAACGCCTATGATTTCAGAACCAAACAGTTGCAGGGCAAGGGCGTGGTCTACGCCAATACAGATGCGGAAATCCGCCGGGGCATGCAACTGGCGGCGCAATATAAATTTCATCCGGAATATGCCTGTTTCGAGCCGGGCTTTGTACGGCTGGGCGCGGCCATGCACCGCGCGCACCCGGATGCGCCGCAGCCCATATACAGTTTCCGCTTCGCCGAGAACATGACCATGGGCCTGCCGCCCGAGGAATGGGCGCTGGATGCGTATCTGCGCCTGCTGGAGATGGAGGCGGCGTGCGCACCGGGCTGGAAGACGCGCCGATGGGTTCGCGAGTGACGAATGTTGATTTAGTGAAGGAATGTGTGCAGGCGATCCGCGCGGCTGGGGCCGAGCCTGCGACCGGGAATGAGGTGCGGGCGGAGATGAGCGGGCGGAGATGAGGGGGCGGGGGTGAGGTTTCCCTTTTAGTAATGTGGAATAATAGGGAATTGTATCAGTCAGCAAAATTCCACTTGCTATATATCCCACCTTATATTACATTCACCTCATAAATTTTGAGGATGTTATGGCCGCTTCGCAGGCGCACACCGTCAGGCCGGATTCGAAAGGCCGCATTACCCTTGGGGCTTACGCCAGGGGAGTCAGCAGCTATCGCATTCACCAGGAAAAGGATGGCCGTCTTATTCTGGAGCCCTATAAGGAAATTCCTGCGCGCGAGGCTTGGCTGTTTGAAAATGACGCCGCCCTGACGAAGGTGCGCAAGGGCCTGAAGGACGCAGCGGCGGGGAAAGTGTCAAAGCGTGGTGATTTCAGCAAATTCGCAGATGCTGAAACTGATTAGTGCCGTTTGAACTGTTCTTCACGGCACAGGCTAATTCCGATCTGGATGAACTGGAACGAAACCGGGCCTTTGCCAAACGTCTGAAGGCAGTGCAAAAAACACTTGGCTATCTACAGACCAATCCGCGGCACCCCAGCCTCAACACGCATAAATACACGTCACTCTCTGGCCCCAAAGGTGAAGATATTTTTGAAGCATATGCGGAAAACAGAACACCGGGTGCGTACCGGATTTTCTGGTATTACGGACCGGCAAAGAAAGCCATCACCATCATCGCAATCACGCCGCATCCATAGCTTGCGAAGGGCGTTATCGTCAGGCGCGCGATATCGCTTTGGCAAAAAAACTGGCCCTGGAATTGGAAACGGAGTGAATGGAATGGCTGAAAAACTGACAGCGTATGATCCTGCCGCCGCGCAGGACAGTGACGAAGAAATCGCCTTTTTCATGGCGGACGCGCTGGAAACCGGCGACGCCGCCTACATTGCAAAGGCGCTGGGCATTGTCGCCCGCGCCAAGGGCATGGCGCAAATCGCCGCGCAAACCGGCCTTTCGCGTGAGCAGCTATACCGCTCCTTCAGCGAGAACGGCAACCCGACCCTGAAAACCACACTGGCGGTGATGAAGGCGCTGGGCATCGAACTGACGGCGAAGGCTTCTGAAACGCACGTTTTGGGTGTAGTAATGGAATCTAAGGGTAACGTCCCCTTTATCTCCCTTTAGGGTAGGGTTCCCTTAGACTGAAAGGGTAGCTTCTCCTTTACCAGCGTCCCCTTTACTCGGCACGGACTTCGGTGATTATAGAGAGAGACGGGAAGGAAGGAGTGAGGGGGATGGACCCAATAGCGGATGCCTGACGAAAAAAATCAAACGCCGGACTTGTGGGAAGAAGTCCGAGCATGGGCTTATGCACATTATGGGTCGGGTGGACTAGCTGCGATAGTCGTTGCCGGGCTTATATTTTACATCTGGACGCATTGGGGGGACGTAAAAAAATGGCCCGGCGCTGCCTGGCTTATTGAGTACTTTACACGCCAACCAGTCCCTAAAGCTGAACCGGCACGCTTTTCTGTTATGGTGGCGCGCCTTGCTGATGACGAGCAGGGTGAATACGCAACTCTAATCGCCGCATTGTTGGCCGAGTTTCAAGGCATTCAAATTCTAAGCCTTGATCGCACCATTGAAATGAAGGATGCGGGTGAGAACAAAACAGCCGGGCATATGGCTGCGCGTACATATTTGGAAGAAAGTGGTGCCTCAATTTTGATTTGGGGGCGGGTGCTACGCTTTGGTGGCGAAACGCGACCGCAACTAAACATCACCACAGCACTTGGACATACGAGTAGCCCGCAACAATATCCCTTGGAAACAGAAACAGAATTTCGCCTACCCGCGCTATTATGGCGGGATTTGGTCAATGTACTTCTCTTTTTGATTTTCTCATTCGATGAGGGGATAAATAAAGATCGAGGCCATTACGTCGCCGACCGGTTGCCGCTTCATATTGCGCGGGTGCACCAGCTGGTAATTGCCAGTGCAGACCGACCGGAATGGGATTCAGATACTCGCGGCTCAATTTTGGTGATCCTTGCCAGCGCGCTTAGGATTATGGGAAATCAAACTGGATCTAATCAACCTCTTGAGGAAGCTATTGAGGCCTATCGTGCGGCGATCATAGAAAGGCCGCGCGATAGAATACCACTCAAATGGGCCATGCTTCATATTAATCTGGGCGTTACCTTTCAAGAGCTTGGTACGCGAAACAGCGGCACTGAATATCTTAAACAGTCCGTTGAGGCCTATCATATGGCCCTCATGGAAATTACGCGCGTTCGAATACCCTTCGTTTGGGCGACTACCCAAAATAATCTTGGCAATGCCCTTATTGCGCTGGGGGAGCGAGAGAACGGCACTGAGCGCTTTAAGCAAGCGGTCAATGCCTTTTCCGAGGCACTAAAGGAATGGACGCAAGAGAAAGTGCCGCTGGATTGGGCTGGCACACATAGTAATCTTGGCAATGCCCTTCTTGAGATTGGTAGGCGTGAGGGCCGTTTGGACTTCATTGAGAGGGCGGTTGTCGCCTATCACAATACACTCATGGAATGGACGCGGGAACTCGTACCGCTGGATTGGGCCTTGACCATGAATAATCTAGGTAACGCCATGTTATCGATTGGGCAGCGGGAGAGTGGTACAGCGCACCTTGAGAAGGCAGTGGCAGCCTATAATAATGCACTTTTAGAAAGGACCCATGCTCGAAACCCACTCGATTGGGCCTTGACGATGAATAATCTAGGTAACGCCTTTAAGGCGATTGGGGAGCGGGAGAGTGGCACTGAGAGACTGGAGCAAGCAGTTACGGCTTATGGAGAGGCGTTGAATGTGTTGACGCGTGAACGGATGCCGCTCCAATGGGCTGTTATACAAAATAATTTAGGAACTGCACTTCAAAGTATTGGGGAGCGGGAGAGCGGCGTTGAGGGCACGGAACGTCTCAAGCGGGCGGCTGAAGCTTATGGCCTGGCGCTTGAGGTTTTTCGCGCAGAGGAAGCTGCACATTTCGTGGAATTGGCTGCAAAAAACCTGGAGCGGGTCATGGCCTTAATCAAGTAAGGCATTAGCACTAAATGGGACGTTATCCTTTTTATCAGATTCTCCGGGTCACCGTCAGAATGGCGATGAATAGAAGTTTGATCACCTTACGCCCCCACCAGCGCGTCGTCATAGGTCTGTTGCGCGGACAGCCAGCGTTCCTCGGCGGCGCTGATCAGGCGGGTCAGCTCGGCTTTTTGCCTGATCAGTTTTTGTGCGCGTTCGGGGGCCTCCGTGTAAAGGGTGGGGCGGCCGAGCGCTTCTTCGATGCGGCTGTTCAGAATGTTCAGATCGGCCAGTTTCTTTTCCGCATCCGCCACGGCCTGTTTCAGGGCCGCAACACCACCGCGTTTTTGCGCGCCTGCGCGGCGCTGTTCCGGTTTCGCCGGATTTTCCTTATCCCTGGCAACGGCGAGTTTGGGCGCGGTTGCGCGCCCGCCCTGCAGCAGCGACTGGCTATATTCCTCCAGGCTGCCTTCATAGGCGGCGACCGTTCCATCCTTTACCAGCCATAGCCGTTCGGCGCAGGCGTCAATCAGATGCCGGTCATGGCTGATCAGAATGACCGCGCCTTCATATTCATTCAGCGCCTGCGCCAGCGCCTCGCGGCTGTCCACATCCAGATGGTTGGTCGGTTCGTCCAGAATCATCAGATGCGGTTTGGGCAGGGTAATCAGTGCAAACAGCAACCGGGTTTTCTCGCCCCCCGAAAGATCATCCACTTTGGTTGTGGATTTCAGAAAGCCAAAGCCGAACCCGCCCAGTTTGTTGCGTATCTGCGCCTCGGTGCTGTTTTCCGGCATGGCGTCGCGGAAATGGTCGAACGGCGTGGCCTGGCCGTCCAGCTCGTCGATCTGATGCTGCGCCAGATAGCCGATGCGCAGTTTTTTGGACATGCGCATGCGCCCATGCTCCAGCTGCAGCTTGCCGGTCAGCAGTTTTGCGAAGGTGGATTTGCCATTGCCGTTGGCGCCCAGCAGCGCAATGCGGTCTTCCATGTCAAAGCGCAGGTTCAGTTTGCGCAGCACCGGCTTGCCGGGGGCATAGCCCACCTCGCCATTTTCAATGCTGATCAGCGGCGGCGCCAGATGTTCGGGATTAGGAAAGTTGAAGGGCAGCACATGGCTTTCGCTGACCGCCGCAATCGGCTGCATGCGCGCCAGCGCCTTCAGGCGGCTTTGCGCCTGGCGCGCCTTGGATGCGGTATAACGGAAACGGTCCACAAAGGCTTGCAGATGTTTGCGTTGATGGTCCTGCTTGGACTTCATCGACATCTGCTGTTCAAGTTTGAGACGCCGCACATCTTCAAACTGGTCATAGCCGCCGGTATAGATGTTCAGGCGGCCCTCATCGAGATGCACAATATATTGCACGGCGGTATTCAGCAGATCGCGGTCATGGCTGACCAGAATGACGGTGCGCGGATAGCTGCGCAAATAGGATTCCAGCCAGATGGCGCCTTCCAGATCAAGATAGTTGGTCGGCTCGTCCAGCAGCAGCAGATCGGGTTCGGAAAACAATACCGCGCCCAGCGCCACGCGCATGCGCCAGCCGCCGGAATAGGCGCTGCAGGGCAGGGCCTGTTGCGCGGCGTCAAAGCCCAGCCCCTTCAGAATGGCCCCCGCCCGCGCGGGCGCGGTATGGGCGGAAATATCGGCAAGGCGTGTATGGATATCGGCAATGCGGTTGGGATCGGTGGCGGTTTCGGCTTCCGCCAGCAGGGCTGCGCGTTCGGTGTCCGCCGCCAGCACCGTATCCAGCAGGCTGGTTTCGCCGGTTGGCGCTTCCTGCGCCACCATGCCAATGCGCGCGCCGGGATTGATGTTCAGGCTGCCCGCGTCGGGGCTGATTTCCCCGGTGATGAGGCGCAGCAAGGTGGATTTGCCGGTGCCGTTGCGGCCAATAAGGCCCACCCGCCAGCCATCCGGGATGGCAAGCGTCGCGCCCTTGAACAGGGGCCGCCCGGCAATGCTGTAGTTCAGGTCATTGATATGCAACATGAGGCGCGGCTTGTAGCACAGGCGGCCGGATCGCTAAAGGGGGAATGGCGTACGATTGAAAATATCAATTTCCGGTAATTATTCTGTAACGGGATTAACGAACCCGGGCGGCAGGGCGTAAGGGAGATGCATGGGGGTTACAAACACTTCAACGGGGTGCGGTTTTTGGGGCCTTATGATCAGGAGTGATGGCGGGTGGTGCGGCGAGCGCTGCCCAGCCTCGGCGATCGGCATCAACACTGTAAGAAGGCGTAATGCTTGCGTTTAAAGCCAGGGCATCAATATACTCTTTAATGTCTTTGGAACGCAGCTTCGCCAAAAAAATCCCCACTCCGCGCGAGATGATGCGTGAGAAGCGACCGTATCTGTTTTCGGACAGTGAGGTTGATCAATCTCATAGCCTGCCCCGAGCCAATTTCGAGTATCATCTAGAAACTCTTACAGCTCGAAAACAAGAATATGAATTCGAGGATTTTTGCCGAAAACTGGCTGAAAAGGAACTCTGCCCAAACCTGACTATCCAAACTGGACCGACTGGCGGCGGCGACAGCAAGGCCGACGCCGAGACTTATCCCGTGGCTCCGGCAATTTCTGAACGCTGGTGGATTGGTAGCCCTTCTGCGGGCAATGAGCGCTGGGCATTCGCGTTCAGCGCAAAGAAGGACTGGAAGCCAAAGCTTAAATCCGACGTCAATAAGCTTGTTGAGACAGGCCGAGGATACTCAGTCATCTATTTTGTCACCAACCAATTCGCGTCAGACAAAGACAAGGCAAAATTGCAGGATGAATTGGGCAAATTGCATTCATGCCAGATTGTGATCCTTGACCGAGCGTGGATCACGGAAAAGGTATATGCTAACGGCCATCTATCTATGGCCATTGATGCTCTGGCAATCGAAGGCGCTCAGGCTGAAACCGTCCGGAAATTTGGTCCCAAGGACGCCGCCCGTTCGACCGAACTTGCCGAACTCGACAAGCAAATTGCAGATACGGACCGCTATCGGAATGCCCGTTTTCAGCTAGCCTCGGACTGCCTGCATTCTGCCGTTCTGGCGCGTGGTCTTGAGCGCCCACGGGCCGAAGTCGTGGCCCGGTTCGAACAAGCGGTGCGGATTGCAGATGAGATTGGTTGGACACAACAGGCCATGCGAATTAGATATACCTTCGCATGGACAGCATTTTGGTGGCTTGAGGATTTGCCCAAGTTCCTAACGCTATATGACGAAGTTGAATCCCGCTTAGCCGATGCAACGCTGACCTCCGAAGTTCAGCATCTCTATACACTGTGGTCTCTTACGGCTGCCTCTGTCCGCAATGGCAGGCTGAAAGCGGGCAACGCCAAAATTGACCAACGGCAACAAACCCTAACTGAAATTCTTGAACCTCTAGCAAAGGATTCAGCGAGACCTAACAACGCACTAGAAGCTCAAACATATCTCGCGATGATGCGGATGCATGACGTAGTGCATAACCGATCAGCAGAGGAATTGGCGGTTTGTTGGAAGGAGTTTGAGCGGATTCTGGATGAGTCGAAGCTGTTAGGAACATATCCGGTCGAGCTGTTGGAAAGCGTGCTCACGGAAATGGGTTCGGCCATTGATAGTCCCGAGTTTGATGCCCTCTATGCAAAGCTTGTCGCAGTTATTAGGCAGAGGCGCAGCGACGGTTCCGCAGGCGAGGCGTATGCCAGCCGGGCGTTTCAAAAGCTTGAACTCGACAATCCATATGAAGCAATCCGCTGGTATGGAAGAGCTGAAGATCTGCTTATGAAGCGGGAGTATCAGGACGAATTGATTCAAGCTTTGTTGGGAAGCAGCGCGGCCTACGGAATGGTTGGCCTTCGATGGGCTGCCAGAAATCGGGCGCTCGCCGCGCTAGTTTATACTATGCAGGACTTCCGGGAGACTGGCAGAGTCGAATTGATTGCGTGGATGGCCATCAAACAATCGATTTGGGCCGAACTTCGCCTGGGGCGGGTTCCTCAGGCGCTCGCCGCGATGTCCCTAGCGAAGCAATTTATTCCTGCGTTGCAACTGGAAGGCGAGCTTGCTCAGCGGGTTGACGAAGAGCAGATGACCTATGAAGCCGCCTTTGGCTTGCTTTTGCTGCGCTTGAATGTCGATCAGCTTGAAGCCATCTCGAAACTCCACGACAGTTTTGAGAAATATGATCTTGTTGTTCCCGGTATGGCGACGCTGTTCTCGTTGGGGCAGCATCAGGCCCTACGTGACGAGGGCTACTGCCTTGAATCCCAAACTGACCAAGACATTTCGAACTTCCTTGAAAACTGGTTGAATGTGCCAGGGGCCGAACATATGCCGCAGACCATATTGCTGCTTGATCGACCAACGGTTGAATTCAACTCCAATATTCTGGGGTGCCAAATTTGGCTGGAAGTGGACACCGATCCGGTAGCGGTCGGAATTGCCGAGTCAGTATTGGGTGGGCTTGAGGGCTTCATGGCAACCAGCGATGAAAGCGACATCCTGCCTCATCGGGAGTCTCTGCGAATTGTGCTGCGTGCTGGTGCGAGTGATGATGAAATTCCACGGCATCGCATTGTGGAGATGACTGGCGCGTCATTTTTCGAGATCACCTATTCGCCCAATTTTCGCCTGGACAGTGCCGAGAAGATGCAAACGTATCGCGATTGGCTTCAAAGGATTGTTGTCGAGATCGTTTGTCACTTTGCGATGATCAGAGATGTTGAGGTCTGGATGGAGAAGGTCGCGGGAGGAGAGCGCGGTTTTGTGCGCGCGCTCGCCTTTAGTGACATGCTGACTATCAACGATAATGTGTTTGGAGCGAATCCCCCAATCCGCATTTCGGATCACTTCGTTACGGATGCCCGCGAGTTCAAACCGCTGCGTTCCGTGCCGCTTGCCGCAAGTCCGCCGCACACTGAAAATGCCGAAGCCGTCAAATTTGGTAAAGGTAAGCCTCCACGCTTTGCCGAGCCCAGCGAGTTGAAGCACACCGACCGGCGCGTTATATCGCCGATTCTACTAGACCTTTGGAACAAGGCAGGCTGGCACGGCACTGCCTTCATGCAATATCCCAACATGCCCGGACCAATTCTCGCCCTTCATTTTCGAGACGCCGATGCCGCACGGCGAATTTTTGAAGATTGGATAGAGAGATGGGGTCGAGAAGGGAGCGATAATAATGTCAGAATATCCATCATAACTGGCGTGACCAAGGCTAACCCTTTTGCATATTCAATGCAGGTTGGCCCCGTTTATGGCGCGAGTCTTGAGAAGGGCGGTCGGATCTTTACCACGATGTCTCGCATATTGCGCCTTGACGCCAGCACGCCTGATAATCTCAACAGATTTCTGGAATCGTACCAGAAAGCGGGTTCGTTCGGGCTGGTTGCAGCAGTCACGGGCTCAGGTCGAACTATTCCAGAGCCGATTATTGAACTACTTTTGCCACGGCGAAAGTTGGAGGTTCGACCAGCGTGGATGATCGATGAAAACGATCCCGATCTGTCGGTGCTGCAGAACGATGATGACCCGTTCATTCCAGACGGGATGGCCGATCCGCCTGTTTGGCGAGCGATGGAGAAGCTAAAAGAATTTCGCTGCCGGTGACTGTGGTATCCAGCTATCGGAGCCAATTTCCCCGGTGATGAGGCGCAGCAATGTAGATTTTCCGGTGCCGTTGCGGCCAATAAGGCCCACCCGCCAGCCATCCGGGATGGCAAGCGTCGCGCCCTTGAACAGGGGACGGCCAGCAATGCTGTAGTTCAGGTCATTGATATGCAACATGAGGCGGGGCTTGTAGCACAGGCCGTGCGCGGGAAAAAGGGGGAAAGGGGCGTGAAACAAATTAGCAGGGCGCGGAAAAAATGCTATGTGAGACAGGCTGGCATAGCGCATTGATACGCTGCTTGAGCGCGGATATTAACTATATATCCCCCTGAAACTGAATCATTAAGGGCCTGGAGAGATGATCGATTTTTCGCTTCCTGAAGATATTGTTGTGTTGCGCGATCGCGTTGAGCGTTTTATTCGCGACGAGATTATTCCCCTGGAGCATGATCCGCGTCAGGGGCCGCATGGCCCCACGGAAGAATTCCGCAAGGAACTGGTGGCGCGCGCCCGCGCGGCCGGTGTGCTGTCGCCACACGCGCCAAAGGAATGGGGCGGGCTCGGCCTCGACCATCTTGGCATGGCCGTGATTTTCGAGGCCGCCGGTTATTCCCCGCTGGGTCCGCTTGCGCTCAATATTCAGGCGCCGGACGAGGGCAATACCAACCTGCTGCACAAGGTTGCGACACCGGCGCAAAAGGAAAGATGGCTGAAGCCCTTGTCGCTTGGCGAAATCCGCACGGCGTTCCTGATGACCGAACCGGATGGTGGCGCCGGTTCCGATCCGTCCCTGCTGGCGACCACGGCCCGGCGCAATGGCGACCAGTTTATTATTGATGGAACCAAATGGCTGATCACGGGTTTTCCCGGCGCCTCGCTCAACATTATTATGGCGCGAACCCAGGATGAGACGGGCGCCGATCTGGGCGCGACCATGTTCCTGGCGCCGATGGAGGCAAAGGGCATACGCATGGTCCGCGTGCTCGACACCATGGACAGCAATTCGCCCGGAGGCCATTCCGTGGTTGCGATCGAGGGGCTGAAGGTTGGGGTGGAAGATGTTCTGGGCGAAGTGGGGCAGGGGTTCCGCAACGCACAGGTCCGCCTTGGCCCGGCACGGCTGACGCATTGCATGCGTTGGCTTGGCCAGGCGAGGCGCTGCCATGACATTGCCGTCAACTATGCAAACAAGCGTCAGGCGTTCGGGCGTCTGATCGGACAGCATCAGGGGATTGGATTCCAGCTCGCCGATAACGCCACCGAACTGCATCTGTGCCGGCTCGCCATCTGGCATTGCGCATGGCTGCTGGATCAGGGCGATCAGGCGCGCATGGACACCAGCCGCTGCAAGGTTTTTTGTTCAGAGGCGCTTGGCCGTGTGGTGGATCGTTCGGTGCAGGTATTGGGCGGATTGGGCATAACATCCGATACGGTGGTTGAACGGACATACCGGGACATTCGCGCGTTCCGCATATATGACGGCCCATCAGAAGTGCACCGCTTCAGCATGGTGCGCGATATTCTTAGCGCCGCCAGGGGATAAGCGGTGATGATCACGCAGTGAACAATACAGGGTCACATATTTCCGCGCTGCATATCCTCAAGAAAACCTATGGCTATGACAGTTTTCGTGGTCAGCAGGCGGAGATCATTGATCATGTGGTTGCAGGCAGGCACGCCTTTGTGCTGATGCCGACGGGCAGCGGCAAGTCGCTATGTTATCAGATCCCGGCATTGTGCCGGGAGGGTGTGGGCATTGTCATTTCGCCGCTGATTGCGCTGATGCAGGATCAGGTGGCGGCGTTACAGCAGCTTGGCATCCGGGCGGCGGCGATCAATTCCAGCATGACGGCCGGGCATATTTCGCAAACCATCGCCGCCATTCGCAAGGGCGCGGTGGATATGGTGTATGTGGCGCCCGAACGGCTGCTGACGGATGATTTTCTGAATGTATTGTCGCAATCGCCCATCGCGCTGTTTGCGATAGACGAGGCGCATTGCGTTTCGCAATGGGGGCATGATTTCAGGCCGCATTATGTACAGCTTTCACTGCTGGCCGAACGCTTTCCAAATGTGCCGCGCGTGGCGCTGACCGCCACCGCCGATGCGCCGACCCGCAAGGATATTATCGACCGGCTGCATTTGAAGGATGGCAGAACGTTTCTGGGCGGGTTCGACCGGCCGAATATTCATTACAGCATTGCAATCAAGGATAATCCAAAGCAGCAGCTCTTGCGGTTTATCCGGGAAAATCATCCGGGCGATAGCGGCATCGTCTATTGCCTGTCGCGCAAGGTTGTGGAGGAAACAGCGGAATGGCTGTGTACGGAAGGCTTTCTCGCGCTGTCCTATCACGCGGGCATGACGGGTGAGGCGCGCGCCCGCAACCAGCAGAAGTTTTTGCGCGAAGACGCCATCATCATGGTGGCGACGATTGCGTTCGGCATGGGCATCGACAAGCCGGATGTGCGCTTTGTCGCGCACATGACCATTCCCAAAAATATTGAGGCCTATTATCAGGAAACCGGCCGCGCTGGACGTGACGGCCTGCCTGCAAACGCAATGATGTTTTACGGCATGAATGACGCGGCCATGCAACGCAGCTTTATTGACACCGGCGGCGCGCCGGAAATTCAGAAACGCATCGAGCACCAAAAACTCAGCGCGCTGCTGGGACTGTGCGAGGCGGCGCGATGCAGGCGGCAGGTCATGCTGGATTATTTCGGTGATGCGTCCGCGCCCTGCAATTATTGCGATACGTGCCAGAACCCGCCGGAACGTTTCGATGGCACGATTGCCGCGCAAAAAGCAATTTCCTGTGTGTGGCGCACCGGCCAGCGTTTTGGGGTGAATTATCTGATCGATATCCTGTTGGGCAAAAACAGTGCGCGTGTGGAAAGTTTTTCCCACGATAAAATCAGCACCTTTGGCATTGGCGGTGAACACAGCAAAAATGACTGGCAAAGCATCTTCCGGCAACTTGTCGCGCAGAATCTGTTATCGGTTGAAATCTCCGAACATGGCGGCCTCAGGATCACGCCGCGGGGGCAGGCGTTTCTCGAAAACCGGGAAGAATTGTGGCTGCGCAAACCAGCCGCACCTGCACGCAAACCAGCCCGTCAGGCCGCATCCGAACCTGTCACTGCCGTGCCTGTCAAGGACCAGTCGCTACTAGACACGCTAAAAGCAAAGCGCACGGAGCTTGCGCGCGCCCAAAATGTGCCGCCCTATGTGATTTTCCACGACAAGACCCTGGTTGAAATGGCCAGTCATAAACCCCGCTCGCCCGAGACGCTGCGGCTGATCAGCGGTGTGGGAGAAATGAAACTGCAACGCTATGGCCTGCAATTTCTTGAGGTCATTTTGGGGCATGAGGTCCAAAATGACCTCTAACTGGTGCCGGCTGCAGGAATCGAACCCGCGACCCCCTGATTACAAATCAATAATAAGAAGTTCTCTCTGGTTCGCCGGGGTGTCCGGCAAGCCATCGAAATCTCAAAAAGTGTCTAATATGCTTGCATAATCCGTATTGTAGCGTAGCATTGGCGATTGATCGCAGCTTACATTCGTGGTTGAGTTTACCGTTCTAAAACCGTTTTAATACGAGTCGCTGATGTCATACGTTTCTCTTTCCGATCGGGCTATAGCTGCCGTGCCGTTCGCAGTTACCTCTGGATGTTTTCGCAACTGATGAACGTTTCCGTCGTCTCCATCGTGCGTCCTCGTCGTCGTGATCTTGACCTGTGTCACTTGGCCACTGCAGGATGCGCGGGGCCAACCCCACGCTCCCAGGCTTCACTGCCGGAGTTCTGGTCCAACGCCGTAAGGTCCCGGACAGCCTCGAACTGGCTCAAGAAGACCTTGCCCGTGAAGTGCTTGAAGAAGTCGGATCGCCTCAGCGCGTCCATGACAGGCCCCTTCACTTCAGAAAGATGGAATTCCACCCCGGCGATGCTGAGGCGGTGCGCGATCGCTTCCAGCGATTCCAGAGCGCTCGCATCAATCAGATTCACTGCAGAGCACATCAGGACGACCTGCTTGATTTCTGGACGTGCCGCGACCTGATCATAGATCGTGTCCTCGAGGAAACGGGCATTCGCGAAGTAAAGGCTCTCGTCGATCCGGATCGTGAGCAGTTCCGGGTGGGTGATGACCTTGTGCCGCTCGACATTGCGAAAATGCTCGGTTCCCGGCACCTGGCCGACGATGGCTATGTGCGGGCGGCTGGTACGCCAGAGGAACATGAGAAGGGAAAGCGCGACGCCGGCCACGATCCCGGCTTCGACTCCGACGAGCAGCACGAGCACGATGGTCGTGGCCATGGCCGCAAAATCCGCCTTGGAGTAGACGAAAGTGCGCTTGATTGCGGCGAGATCGACAAGCGAGAGGACCGCGACGATGATGGTGGCGGCCAGAACCGCCTGCGGCAGGAATCCGAACAGCGGCGTCAGAAACAGCGTCGCCGCAAGAATGCCGACGGCTGTATAGGCGCCGGCGAGCGGGGTTTCGGCGCCGGCGTCGAAGTTCACGACCGAGCGCGCGAATCCACCCGTCACGGGATAGCCCGCCGAGATCGCCGCGGCGATGTTCGCCGCGCCGAGCCCAGCAAGCTCCTGGTTGGCGCCGATGCGTTGCCGGCGCTTTGCCGCCAGCGTATGGGCCACGGAAATAGACTCAACGAAGCCGACAAGGCTGATCAGCACGGCGCCCGGAATGAGTTCCGCCCAGAGCTGCAGGTCGAAGGAGGGCAGGGCGAAGGGCGGCAACCCGGCCGGGATCGCTCCGACGATCTTCACGCCCTTGTCGCTGAGACCGAGTGTGACCACTGCAAGGATCGAGACGGCGATCGCAGCCACAGGCCCCGCCTTGGCGATAAGATCCGCCGGCCTGGGCTTGAGGCCGACTCGAACGAGCAATGGCTTCAAGCTCTTTCGCACCCAAAACAAGAAGATGACGGACGCTGCGCCGACGGCCAAAGTGTAGGGATTTGTCTGGCTGATGCTCTCCATCGACTCTTGGATCATCCGCGGAAGCGTATCGCCTTCGGCCTTGATGCCGAGGATGTGCTTCATCTGGCTCGCCGCGATCAGGATGCCCGAGGCCGAGATGAATGCGGAGATGACGGGATGACTGAGGAAGTTGGCGAGGAAACCAAGCCGCAGGACGGCCATCGCGACCAGGACCAGCCCCGACAGGAAGGCCAGCGTGATCGCCGCCGTCAGATACTCCGGCGTCCCCTGGGCAGCGACCTGACCAGCGGCCGCTGCCGTCATCAGCGACACGACGGCGACCGGACCGACCGCCAGCGTGCGGCTCGTCCCAAAGATTGCGTAGACGACGAGCGGAAGGATCGACGCGTAAAGGCCGATATAAGGTGGCAGGCCCGCCAACATTGCATAGGCGAGGCTTTGCGGCACCAGCATGATGGTCACGATGACCGCGGCCACGAAATCGCTGACCGCATCGGCCTTCGTATAGGACGGCGCCCACTCCAGGATGGGCAAGATTTTCTTGAGCTGGAACACCGTCCTAACTCCCTTCCCTGAGCAACCGCGATCCTGCTATGCCGCCATGTGCGGCTCGGCGAGCCATTCCTTGCCCCTCAGCATGGCCTTCCAATAGATGGGCGGCAGCATCCGCTCCTTGAGGAGCCAGGCGAGGCGGCTGGGCTTGGCGCCATCGATGAACCAGGCGGGGAAACTCGGCAGCAGCTTCCCGCCGTACCCGAACTCGGCGAGCACGACCTTGCCGCGCTCGACAGTGAGCGGGCAGGACCCGTAGCCATCATAGATTGCATCGGGTGCAGTGATTGCACCCAGGTCTTTGAGAAGATTATGCGCGACGACGGGGGCCTGCTTGCGGACGGCGGCCGCAGTCTTCGCGTTCGGCGTGTTGCTGACATCGCCGAGGGCATAGATATCCGGCAGGTTTTTGTGGCGCAGTGTGCCCGGATCGACGTCGACCCAGCCGGCCGCGTCGGCGAGCGGCGAGACGCGCACGAAATCCGGCGCGACCTGTGGCGGCACCACGTGGATCATGTCGAACGTGGTCTCGACCAGTGAGGCACTTCCATCCGTGTCCACGCGCCTGAACCAGGCCCGGCGCGCCGGGCCGTCGATCCTGGTCAGCGTGTGCTGGAAGTTGAGCCGCGCGCCGTAACGTTCGACATACTCCATGAGCGCCGGCACAAACTCCTTGACCCCGAACAGCACCGCACCCGCGGTGAAGAAGTCCACCTCGATATCCGCCAGCCGCCTTGTCCGGTACCAGTGGTCGGCCGACAGATACATTGCCTTCTGCGGCGCGCCCGCGCACTTGATCGGCATGGGCGGCTGGGTGAAGACGGCATGCCCCTTGTGGAGATTCTGGACCAGCTCCCAGGTGTAAGGCGCCAGATCGAAGCGGTAGTTCGAAGTCACGCCGTTGCGCCCGAGCGTTTCCGTGAGCCCCTCGATGCCGGCCCAGTTGAGCTTGAGGCCGGCGGCCACGACGAGCGCGCGATACTTCACCACCCGGCAGCCGTCGAGGATGACGGCTTTCTTGTCCGGCTCGAAGGCCGCGACGCCGGCCTTGATCCAGCGCACACCGGAAGGGATCAGCGAGGCCATCGTCTTGGCCGTAACCTCGGAATCGAAGATGCCGGCCCCCACGAAGGTCCAACCAGGCTGATAGTAGTGAACGTCCGCGGGATCGATGATGGCGATGTCAAGATCGGGATCGCGCGCCTTCAGGCTCGATGCTACCGCGACGCCGGCGGCGCCGCCGCCGATGATGACGACCTCATGCGTCGCGTCGGCGATGTCGGCAGGCGTCCTGCCGCCGTTGGCGATCCGCCGGGCCACGCCGGACATATCGTAGCCGGCCGCCTTGGTCGCCGCGAGGATGTCCGGGACGGGCCGCCCGTGCGCCCCCTCCGAGAGGGACCAGAGCGTCGCCGACCGGGTGCCCGTGCGGCAGTAGGCGAAGACCGGCTTGGGCAGGGTATCGAGAAGGCTTCCGAATTTCGTGGCGTCGTCATCGCTGACCTTGCCGGACACGATCGGCAGGTAGGCGGCCTGCAAGCCGGCCGCCGTCGCCGCCGCTTCGATCTCGGCAAAGAGAGGCTGGTCGGCGCCTTCGCCATCGGGCCGGTTGCAAATGATTGAGCGGAAGCCCGCGGCCGCAATCGCGGAAAGCTCCGTCGGCTGAATCTGCTCGGAAACAGAGATCTCAGCATTAATCGTCTTCGGTTTCATGTGCTCCTCCCTTCATCTCTGCGCCTTGTTATGAGAGGCACGGGCCGGCATCGCAAAGCGCGGCCGACCCCGTGCGCCATCAGACGATTTTTTTCGTGCTGAAGTACCAGTCGGTATACTGGAAACCCTCGTCCTTGCGCTGGCGGGCTTCCTCGACCGTCTTGGGCGGGGGGACGATCACATCCGCACCCGGAACCCAGGCTTCCGGGGTTGCGACCTTGTGCTTCTCGCTGGTCTGCAGCGCCTGCACGAGGCGGAGGAACTCGTCGACCGACCGGCCGTTCGTCATTGGGTAATAGACCATCGCCCGAAGAGCGCCTTCCGGGTCGATGACGAAGGTTGCCCTCACCGCCGAGGTGTCGCTCGCGCCGGGCTGGATCATCCCATAGGCATGGGCCACCTGCATCGACAGGTCTTCGATGATCGGGAACGGGATACCAAACATGGCCTGACACCTTTCGAGAGTTCATTGCACTTGCGACGCGATGACGCGCGCATCCAGATCCTTCGCAGTGGGAAGACGAAACGTAACGGCCACCCTATCGCCTCCCGATCTTGCAGGTGCGAATGCCGAACAGCAGATAGGCAGGGCACATCCGCAAGACGACTGTCCCGATCAGGACCAGTCCAACAACGGCAACGGCGAATTTCCACGCGCCCCACCCGGTGAAGAACCCGGCTAGCGGCGGCATAAACGGGGCGATGAGCAGTGCGGCGCCGAGCGCGGACCGCAACGCGCGATCGGGCAAACCGATATTGACCATGGGCGTCTCCTGCTCTATATTCCGAATACTCATATATTCGAGTATTCGAAAATGTCAATCAAAAACTCCCGGCTGGGGCAGCTGCCCGTCGACGAACTGCTAGCCAAGGCGGAGCAGGCCTCGCGTCTCCTCGACGCCATGGCCAATCCCAAGCGCTTGATGGTGCTTTGCAATCTCCTCGAAGAGGAGAAATCGGTCGGAGATCTCGCCAGGATCGTTGGCCTGAGCCAGGGCGCTTTGTCGCAGCACCTTGCCAAAATGCGTGCGCTCGATCTGGTCGCCACCCGCCGCGACGCCCAAACGATCTATTATCGCCTGGCAAGCGAGGAGGTTCGCGCGGTCCTGGAGACGATCTATCGGCTGTTCTGCGCGCCCGCCAGTCCGCCGCAAGCGATCCCCAGTAAGCCGGGAGCGATGGCCGGGCCTAAGTTAACGCGCGTGATCTAGGGAGAATCGGCGATGGACTTGTTCGATGCGCTCACCCTGGCCCGCGCTCAGTTCGCCTTCACAGTGAGCTTCCACATCATTTTCCCGGCCTTCTCCATCGGGCTCGCGAGCTATCTCGCTGTGCTCAATGGCCTGTGGCTGTGGACCCGCAAAACCGTCTACCTTGAGCTGTTCAACTACTGGAAGAAGATCTTCGCTCTCGCCTTCGGCATGGGCGTCGTCTCCGGCATTGTCATGAGCTACCAGTTCGGCACCAACTGGAGTGTCTTTTCTGACAAGACGGGCCCGATCCTCGGACCCCTTCTGGGCTATGAGGTCCTGTCGGCTTTCTTCCTCGAGGCAGGCTTCCTGGGAGTGATGCTGTTCGGCCTGAAGCGGGTCGGGCCGAAGCTGCATTTCGTCGCGACCCTGATGGTCGCTGTCGGCACCCTGCTGTCGGCATTCTGGATCCTGTCGGCGAACAGCTGGATGCAGACGCCGGCCGGCTTCGCGGTCA
>Ga0209893_1000026_pt1 | contig 40883 bp, 44 predicted proteins | sample GWRWT3_25Nov14_FD_187190 | JGI IMG/M metagenome (GOLD analysis project Ga0209893, IMG submission 187190) | Sand microcosm microbial communities from a hyporheic zone in Columbia River, Washington, USA - GW-RW T3_25-Nov-14 (SPAdes) (version 2) | ecosystem: Engineered > Artificial ecosystem > Sand... | reverse complement strand
GCTGCGCGGGCTGGTGGCCGAGCTGGCCGGGCGTGGAGTGAAAGTGGATTACCGGTCCGTTTGGGCTTTTGTTCATGCCGAAGGGCTGAGCTTCAAAAAAAAGCATCCTGCCATCAGAGCAAGATCGGCCAAAGGTTGCACGGCGGCGGGCGCAGTGGAAGAAATACCAGAATCGGCTTGATCCCCAGCGGCTTGTCTTTATTGACGAGACATGGGACAAGACCAATATGGCTGCCTTGCGCGGGTGGTGTGCAAAAGGACAGCGGCATCGCGCCAAAGCTCCCTATGGTCACTGGCACACGATGACGTTCCTGGCCGCGCTACGCCATGACCGGATCGATGCGCCTTGCGTACTCGATGGCCCAATCAACGGCGAAAGCTTCGCCGTTGATGTCGAGCAGTTCCTCGTGCCAGCACTGAAACCAGGTGACATTGTCATCATGGATAATCTCAGCAGCCATAAAGGGCCCGCCATACGCAAGGCAATCCGCAGCGCTGGAGCAAAGCTGTTCTTCTTGCCGCCATACTCACCCGACCTGAACCCAATTGAGCAGGTCTTTGCCAAACTCAAACACCTAATGCGAAAAGCTGCCGAGCGCACCGTAGAGGCTACCTGGCAACGCATCGGAACCCTCCTCGACGCCTTCCCTTCACACGAAGGTGCCGCATACTTCGCTAACGCTGGATATGAACAAACCTAAAATCATCCCGCTCTAGATGTAACGTCTCAATAGATTGTTCACGAGGAAACAGTGAGGTATGTGAGTTTTGCGACAAACCACCCGCCTCGAAGGTCTCCCCATGAAAGCGCACAAGAATGCCAGAACAACACCGATTTTGCGAGCCTGGCTTATTGAACGGCACAGGGCAGGCGAAACGCCGCGCTCCATAGCCAGCGCTGTAGGCGTTTCGCCGCCGTGCGCGCCCGCGGGGTCCGCCGTGCACCCAGCGATGGGCGACGGCGGATGGGGCGGGCACCGGCGCCAGCGCTGCAAGGGCAGGCAGCAAGCGACCGGTTTCATTGAAGAGTTCCTGCGGGCGATAGCTTTGCATACACTGTTCAAGCAGTATGAGATGTTCGGGCCTACTGGCCATATCTGCTATTGGCACCTGCTGCGAGCGCCATGTTCCGTCGGCCTTCAGGCCATCCACCAGCTTGGGGCCGGTCACATAAATCATCTCGAGATCGTGACGCCGGATGACCCGGTTCAGGTGCGCGTAAATAAAATTCAATCCGGGCACGGTGCCCCAATGACCCAACAGTCGCGGCTTGATATGTTCAAGCGTCAAAGGTTGGCGCAGCAGCGGATTATCGAGAAGATAAATCTGCCCAACAGAGAGATAATTAGCCGCCCGCCAATAGGCGTCGATGGCCGCTAACTCTTCAGGTCTGGGAATATCCGTCAAAATCGCTTCCTTGTGTTGCGCACCGGCGCCGTCAGAATACCTCGATCTTTCCAGCCATGAAATCGTCGATGAGGTTGGGAATGCCGCTCAGAGCATTAACGGAGATTTCCTCGACTTGCCGTCTTAATTGAGCGACCGGAAATTGGTCCCGGGTGGCAAGCTTCACTTGCAAAACTGCCGGGCTCGTCACTGGCGTACCGATGCGGCTAACCATCAGGCATTGTGCGGCGGTAACCTCCGGAACCATGGTCACCAGTGTCTCTGCTATCCGCCGTGCAATGACGTTGTAGATTTTGCCTACATGAGTTACGGGGTTCTTTCCTGCGGCGGCTTCGAGGCTCATCGGCCGGCAAGGCGTGATCAGCCCATTGACTCTGTTGCCGCGGCCCACCTGGCCGTCGTCACCCGCTTCGGCAGAAGTGCCGGTGACCGTGAGATAGATAATGCCTGCTGTTGGGTCATCGGCGGTATTGATGCCTACTTCGCAACTCGGGAAGCCGTGCTCCGCAGCAAGCCCCTGCACAAGCTTCTCGACCGCAGTCTTCTCGGTTAGATAATCATCGATATGAGCAAGATGCCTTCCGATCATCGCGCACGCCACGGTGAGATTGACTGAACCGCCCCGCCGGACGCCCATAACTTTGACGTCTTCGCCCCATGCCGGGTGATCACGATTGCGGTCTCTGCCATTGATGCGTTTTTCTATCGCCAGCACCAAAAGCTCCAGCGGACTCATTGGGGCATAACCAACTCCGATCGACGTGTCATTGGCGAGCGGGGCTTCGCCCAGGCGGCGGCGCGAGAACAGCCCTTGCAAATCCACGGAGCCAGGCTGGATGAACTCCTAGATATGCACGTTACGCTCTGCATCCAGGGCATGCAAGTTTGCCCGCATCCATGCGCGTGAGCCCTCAATGGCAATCTCCTTGATCTGAATGGCGTCGTTGCCAATCTGGGTTACTGCCCGCCCAGCCAGAAAGATATTGATGGGAGCCAGCACAGCGCCGCCGCCGAAGGCGGGCGCGGAACGCCCGCCGCACAGAAGCGCCTTATCGACATTGTAATGCAACACCTCACCAAATCGGCGTCGATATTCGCGGCAAAGATTGCGCGAGAGTGTCTCGGCAAGCGCGTCGCAGATCGTATCCGGATGTCCAAGACCCTTACGCTCAACAATCTCGACGGCGTCGTCGGCGGCCTCAAGCGTGGAGAGCACTAAAGACTCCATCACTGTACCTCTCGCTCCGCGACCGCAACGCCTTCACTAATTCTGTCGCTGGGATGCAGCACCACCTGATCGCCTTCGGAAAGACCTGATATTATCTGCGCGGTCTGGTTGTTTCGTTGACCCAGGGTGACGAGGGCGCTGCGCGCGCGGCCATCGCGGATGGCGAATACCGCCCAATCGTTTCCCTTGCGGAAAAACGCCCCGGCTGGCGCCGTCAGCACATCATCGGCTTGCCAAATTATGACATGCACGATGACGCGGTAATCATGCCCAAGCCGCGACCAGCGCTCTGCCGGATCGGTGAAATCGATCCAGGTGCGCACCCGCTGCTCCTCGATGCCGAGCGCGGAGATTTTGACAAACCCCGCCGGATCAACGCGGCTCACGCGGCCCTGGACCGGCGCGCCGCCCCAACCATCGATCCGCACAGATGAACCAACATTGATCTGAACAGCATCCGTTGAAAGCAGTTCCGCGACGACTTCAAGATCCTGCGGATCGCCGATCTCGATCAGCGGCGCGCCCGCCTGCACGATGGTTTCGCTCTCCTGAATAATTTTCAGAACGCGGCCCGCCACCGGGGAACGGATCTGGATACAGCAGGCGGAATCTGATTGCGCGGGAACGCTGGATGGGTCGATCAACCGTGCTGCAACACTCGCGCGTTCGCTGCGCCGGACGTCGAGTTGCGCCTTGGCGCTGGCCAGCGCCGCTGCATTGGCCTCGGCGTCAAACCTGGCCTTGTCCAGGGTCCGGACGGCAATCGTATCGGTGCGCGCTAACTCTTGCGCCCTGTCAAGCTCCTTACGGGCAAAATCGAGCGAGGCTGCAATTCTGCGCACCTCGGCTTCGGCCAGTTTTTCAGCCGCATCGGCGGCGGCGGCCGCCGCCAGCAGTTGCTCGTGGGTGCTGGCGTCGTGAAACGCCGGGGTCACCGGCTGCATCACCGCCACGACTGTCTCGTCTGCAATGACCGGATCGCCCGCATCCCGCGCCGTCCTCAGCACCTTTCCGGAAACCGGTGCGGAGACGGTATAGATTTCACGTACGCTGGTCTTTGCCTCGTCATCGGCGGTAACTTCCATCGGGCCTTTTGTGACCACCGAAAAATCAATCGGAATGGGCTGCGGCCACGCAAACCAGACAATGCCTGCAATTGCCAGCCCCAAACCCAGAGCCCAGAGTGATCGTTTAATCCAGATGCTGCGCATGGTTCAATCCCGTGTTTTGAGAACGCTTACAAGATCCAGCCGGTTGACGCGCTGGCGCATGACGAGGGCGGAAAGCACGGCTGCGGCAATCACAATCGCGCTGGCCAGCACATAGGTAAGGTTGCTGACGGTCAAAGGCACCCGCATCAGTTCACCCGCTAAATTGGTCCGCATAATCCAGGCCAGGCCATAGCCGATTGCCCATCCCGGCGGCTGCGCGATCAATGTAAGCAAAGCCAGTTCGAGTAGCAGGATGCGCAATACTTCGCCGCGCCCGAAGCCGATGACACGCAGTGTAGCCAATTCCCTTGCGTGCTCGGAAAGCGAGATCCGCGCGCCATTATAGACAACCCCGAAGGCGATAGTTGCGGCAAGCCCGGTATAGATGCTCGCCATTGAGGTGACCAGCAAGGCCAGCGTCTCGCGGAAATTCGCCAGTGAAACCCGTTGCAACGCCATGCCGCTGACCACCGGCATGGCTTTCAGCGCATCAAACAGAGGTTCGCGCCGGTTCTCATCGAAACTGATCTGGACGCTGTCCACCGCTGGCGCCTCACGCATCAGCCGCGACAGGGCGCCAGCGTCCATCATCCCCCTGATGCCGAAATAGTCCTCGACCTTTGCGACAATGGGCAAGGACACGGTTCTGCGCCGCTCCTCCAGCAGGTCAATCTCGACGATATCGCCGACATTCACCCCAAGCACTTTTCCCAGCATGTCCGAGATCGCCAGGCCCGCTTCCGGCAGCGTGACAACCCGCAGATCAACATCAATGATCCGGCTGAGATCAGAATCACGCGGCCTGCCGCTGATCATCATCCGGCGTTCGATATTGCCAAAGCGGATGCGCGCGGCAACCTGACGATAGGGCTCAACGGCAAGAACACCGGGCAGCCGCGCCACCTGATTGACCACATTTTGCGGACGCTTCTCGATGAAGCTCACCGTTGCGTCCTGCCGGTCGGCCATGAAAAACGTCACATCGATCAATTGCTCCATAGTGTCTCTGGTGAACAGCGATACCACGAGTATCGCCGTAGCCAGCGCCATGCCCAGAGCCGTAAAACCCGCCCGGAACGGATGATGTGCAATATTGCGCAGCATCATCATGGTGGGTTGCGAGACAAATCTGCCAAGCGCGAACGTTGCTGGTAAAAAATGGCGGAACACCGGAGGCGCCGGCGGCTGCATCGCAACGGCGGGCGGCAGGGTCACAACATCCCGCAGTACGCGGATGGCGCCAAGGATGGCGGCCGCAAGACTCAATCCGGCGGCCATGACATAGAGATCAGGATTCTGAATAAAAACCAGAAACGGGAAACGGAAAAAATCGCCAAATAGTTTTGTGACCAAAATGCCAAGCCAGGTGCCAGCCACGCCGCCAATGACCACGCCGATCACGACAATGATGATAACGAATTTGATATAGTGCGATGCGATGGCAAGGCTGCCATAACCCACCGCCTTCAAAAGCCCGATCTGCTCCCGCTCCAGCGCCACCAGCCGGCTAAGCGTGAGATTGACCAGAAACGCCGCAACCAGAAGAAAAATCGGCGGCAGGGTGCGGCTCATATTATTGAGCATATCAAGCTCGTGATCCAGAAACTCATGCGAGGCCTGATTCTTGCGGCCATAAGCCGCGCGTCCGCCATAGCGGTCGAGCAGCGCGTCAAGGCGGTCAATCACCTCCGGTTCGGAGGCGTCGCGCGACAACTTGAGGGTGACTGAGGAAAAAGCGTCTTCAAGATCATAGACATTGGCCAGCGCCGTTTCGGACATCCAGATGATTCCAAAGCGGCGGTCATCCGGCACCATCATGTCGCCGGGGCCGATCGCATAAATGAACTCGGGTGAAAGGACAACCCCGGTCACCACGAGCTCGCGTTTGCGGCCGTTCAATATCGCCGAGAAACGCGAGCCTGGCCTGAAGGCGTGCGCATTGGCAAAGTTCTCGTTGACGACGACTTCTTTCAGGCTGCCTGGCTCAGGCAGCCTGCCCAGCCGGACATGCAAACGGTTGAGTGCAGGTTGGCCGCTTTCGGGCAGCGAAACGATTTGCCCGGTTGCGGGCTGGCGAAAGTTCGGGATGTCCAGCAGCGCCAGCTTGACAATGCGCGTGTCCACCGCAGCGACGCCGGGAATTTCTGCAATCCGGGCGGCCAGTGTCTTCGGCGCGCGGCGCACCGTGGCAAAGACGTCCGCAAACTGATGCCGTTCGTAATAGGCGGTGCGCGTCTCGTCGAGTGAGCGGTAGGAACCTACCGCCATCACCAGCGAGGCAACGCCACCGGCAATCACCAGCGCGATGGCAAGCACCTGGGCCCAGAGCCGCCAGAGATCACGAAACAATTTGATATCAAGCGCTCGCACTGGATCACCAGCTAAGTTCGGCGGCGGTGCGGCGCGTTCCATTTTTGCGAATTCTGGAAATGTGACCATCAGCAAAGAACAACACGCGATCGGCAACGTCCTGAATAATGGCGTTATGGGTGATAATTAGCACCGTGGCGCCCAGTTTCGCGTTTATATCCAGCAGAGCTTCGATCACCTGGATGCCAGTTTTGGAATCCAGCGCGCCGGTCGGCTCGTCACACAGCAGCACTTCTGGCCGCTTGGCGATGGCGCGCGCGATGGCGACGCGTTGTTGCTCACCGCCTGAAAGTTGGGCCGGGAAGTGATGCATCCGATCTTCAAGGCCCACATGCGCCAGCGCCTCATCCGGCCGCATAGGATTTTCGGCGATCTCGGTAACCAGCGCGACGTTTTCATAAGCGGTGAGGCTGGGGATCAGATTATAAAACTGAAACACAAAGCCCACATGTTTGCGGCGATAGTCTGTAAGGCCGCGATCACCAAGTGCGATGAGATCGATATCCTTGAAAAAAAGACTGCCGCGCGTTGCATGATCGATCCCGCCCAGAATGTTCAGCAGCGTCGATTTTCCGCTGCCGGACGGCCCCAGCAACACCACCACTTCACCAGCCCAAATCTCCAGGTCCACATCATGCAAGGCGAGCACCTCAACTTCACCCGAGGTGTAGATCTTGGTCAGCGCTTTTGCGGTGAAGATTGTATCGTGCATCAATTTTTACCTGCTTATATATGGAAAAATCTCAAAGTTCAGTATCACCAGCTATCACAAACCATAGGCGGGTATGCGCGTGTCCCATGACTAGCGTTGCCCTAGTGTTGTAGCGATTTCGAGTTTTCCCGCCTCTTCGCGCTTCAGTCCGGCAGCCAGGCGTTCGAGGTCGTCGTGAGTCATGGTTTCCTTGGCCAGCAAAGCTGCGGCCCCTGTGTCGAGGATATCGCGATTGCGTCTCAGAATGGTGACGGCTCGCCCGAACACCTCGTCCAGGAGGCCCCGCACGGCCGTATCAATGGCGGCCGCTGTCTCCTCCCCATAGTGTCGCGGACGCCAATCCGTGCCGCTGGGCATCCCAAGAAGCGGTGACATTTCGGGCTCGTAGGCAACTGGCCCGAGCTTCGGGTCCATGCCGAAGCGGACGACCATGCTGCGCGCGATCTCGGTCGCTTTGGTGATGTCGTCGGCGGCCCCCGTTGAAACATCGGTGAACACAAGGCTTTCCGCCGCGCGACCGCCTAGCAAAACGGTCATCCGATTCATCAACTCGGCGCGATCCATCAAAAAGCGGTCTTCGATGGGCCTCTGTATGGTGTACCCAAGCGCGGCAATCCCGCGTGGGATAATGGACACCTTCTGAACGGGGTCGACTCCCGGCAGCGCCATGGCGATCAGCGCGTGTCCCATTTCATGGTGGGCGACCACTTGCCGTTCATGCGGATTGAGCAGCCGGTTGCGCTTTTCAAGCCCGGCAACGATACGCTCTATCGCCTGGACAAAATCGTCAAGTGTTACACTGTCACCGCTGCGTCGGGTCGCAAGGAGTGCTGCCTCATTCACAAGGTTAGCGAGATCTGCCCCGGTGAATCCAGGTGTGAGCGCCGCGATATCCTCCACCGGCACACCCGAAGCCAGTTTGATTTTCTTCAGGTGCACCTGGAGAATATCCGCTCGCCCCTTCTTGTCTGGGCGGTCGACCAGCACTTGCCGGTCGAAGCGCCCAGCCCGTAGCAGCGCAGTATCGAGTATTTCTGGCCGGTTGGTTGCTGCGAGGAGTACGACGCCCGTCGTCGGGTCAAAGCCGTCAAGTTCGCTCAAGAGTTGGTTGAGCGTCTGCTCCTTCTCATCATGCCCGCCCCCGCCTGGCATATATATGCCGCGCGCGCGTCCCACCGCATCAAGCTCATCGATGAAGATGATTGCTGGCGCATGTTTACGGGCTTGCTCGAAGAGATCACGCACACGCGCCGCACCGACGCCAACGAACATCTCGACGAATTCCGATCCGGATATGGAGAAGAAGGGAACGCCCGCCTCGCCCGCGACGGCCCGCGCCAGCAGCGTCTTGCCGGTGCCAGGCGGGCCCACGAGGAGCACACCCTTGGGGACATGTGCGCCGAGGCGGCCATAGCCCGTGGGATCTTTCAGGAAAGATACAACCTCGCGAAGCTCGTCTTCCGCTTCATCGACACCCGCGACATCGTCAAAGGTGATCTTGATGTCTTTCTCGACAAAGACCTTCGCCTTGCTTTTGCCGATCGACATCAGGCCGCCAGCCCCTTGTCCCATGCCCATGCGCCGAATGACGAACATCCAGAGAATCAGAAAGCCGAGAGTGGGCAAGAGCCAACTCAGAACCTGCGTCAGGAACCCCGGTTCGGGTTGACCCGAGAACGTCAGATTTTTATTCGCCAGCGTTCGAGCGAGGTCAGGCTCCACACGTATCGTGGAGAAATGCCGAGCCTTTCCTTCCACTGACTCAATAAAGGTCCCGGTGATCCGCGTTGGCCCCACGACAAGGTCGGACACCTTTTCCTGGTCGGCCAGTTGCTGGAATTCGCTATAGGGAATTGTCTCGATGTGATCTTGCCGAGCGAAGAAGTCCTGTATCAGCATCACCCCCACGACGGCGGCAATGATGTACCAGAAAGTGATCTGATGCTCGCGCTTTATCTCCATGGCGTCCTCCGTGTGCGCTGTTAGGCGCGTTTGCGTTTCGGACCACCGAGCCGCGGAATGAAGCCCGGGACATCCAGCATGTAGCGCCTATAGGCGTCTCCGAACTCGGCCAGCGCCTTCCGTTCCTCGATCAATGCCAGGCGCACATACATGAAGGTGAGAACCGGGAACATCGCGAGCGTGAGCAGGGTCGGCCATTGCAGCAGGAAGCCAAACATGATGAGCACGAAGCCCACATATTGCGGATGCCGGATCCAGGCATAGATGCCCGTGGCGGCAAGTCTGTGTTGGCGCTGCGCGTCGTACAGCAACTTCCACCCTGCGGAGATCAGCATAAATCCGCCGCCGATAAACACGAAACTGAGAATGTGGAAAGGCCCGAAATGCGGGTTGGTCTTCCAGCCGAACAGCACCTCCAGCAAATGTCCGGCATCATGCGATAACCAGTTTACATCCGGATAGCGCGATTGCAGCCATCCGGAAAACAGATAGATTGTCAGGGGGAATCCGTACATCTCCACAAACAACGCCACCAGAAAGGCGCTGAAGGCGCCAAACGAGCGCCAGTCGGTTGTGGTTTGCGGTTTGAAAAAACTGAACGCAAAACCGATAAAAATCACGGAGTTCAGGATCGCCAGCCCCCACAATCCATAGGCGGGAATATCTTGCGCATGGTCCATGGCTATTTCTCCTCTTGTGAATGGCGATGCCCGCCATGTCCGCCGTGCATAAAAAAATGCATCAGCGGACAGGCCAGGATCAGCAGGAATGGCGCCCAGCCGAGCAAATGCAGCCCATGACCGGTGAAGATCAGGAATCCAAGAATCGGCACCGCAACAAGGGCCGCGATTCCGGCGCGCGAGAACAGCCAGCTTCCGCCTTTATCCTGCGCTGGATCATTTTGCCGGGGCATGGGCATTCTCCTTGCTGCTGTTTTTTTGCGCGTCCGGCAGCCCGGTAGATTGCTGCATGTCACGGCTCAGCGTGTCTAACCGCTCACGCATGGCTTTCATCTCGCCGGCCATTTCCGGCATGCGGCAATCATTTTCGTCTACCGAGCAATATTGCATGTAGATGCGCATCAGCTTCATGCGCTTTTCCATATATTCCAGATCGGCGATCTCCTGGCAGCGCGCTTTCATGACCGGCATGCAGTGCTGCATGGAACGGTGCGCTTCCAGATCCTTCTCCATCTGACGCATGTCCTCCTGCATGCCCTGCATTTTTTTGCTATGTTCGATGGCAGGCGTTTGGCCCACGGCATAGTCCGTAACAGGCATAAACAGCATAAGTCCAAACAGTAAAAGGTAAGGTTTCATGACTGTGTAAGGTTTCAAGTAAGGTTTCATGTCAGCCCCCATGTCTACGGTTTTTGAACGCCCATCGTTCTATTCGTCTACCATGTAATTCTGAACCTATCCAAGACGCCCACCCATTGACCTGGATCAACTGTAGTGGCGTTTTTATGCTCTCATCAATTCTTCCACCGCTTTGGCGAGCAAAGCCGTGACATCAATGGCGTTGCTCGGATGCGTGACGGTATTGCACGTAACAATCTTCAAAGCGCCCGTTGCGTGTAGTTCCTCATAGGCCCGGCCAGCGAACAGCCCATGAATGCCCACAATGATAATGCCGGACGCACCAGCCGCATGAAGCCTGCGAGTGGTCGCAATCAATGTGTGAGCTGTTGAGATAATGTCGTCCACCAGCACCGGTGTCCGGTCCTGCCTGGCACTTATATCCGGCACCGAGATCTCGACCTCGCGGTCGCCATGGCGGCGTTTTTCCAGCACCATATACGGCGCATTGGCGCTGCGCGCCACTTCGGCAACCCACTGCTCGCTCTCGCTGTCGGGCCCGACAATCAGCGGCATCGGCACGTTATCACGAACCCAGGCGGCGATGGCCGGGCCGGCATGTACTGCCGCCGCCGGTATCATATATATTTCTGACAGGTCTTTGCGGCGATGCAGATGCGGGTCCACCGTGACCAGCCAGTCAACATGCTGGCTTAGCGCCCTGGCGAAATAGGCGGACGTGATTCCTTCGCCGGGTTTGAATCTTGTGTCCTGACGCATATAGGCAAGATAGGGGCAGATCAGCCCAACCGAATGCGCCTCCAGATCCTTCGCGGTTTCGGCAAGAAATATCAGCGGCAGATACTTCGCGTCCGGCTGGTCCAGGCTGCATACTAGGATAACATCACGCCCCTGCACATCGCCTGTGATACGCAGATAGGTCTCGCCATCCGGAAAGCGGCGGGTTTCCGGATGGCTATATTTAGCCGCGATTGCGGCAGCCAGGCGTTCGCCAATTACTTCATTTCCAGACAACGCCAGCAGCAGCGGCTTCATGCATCGGCCTCCAGCCTGATCACGCCGGGATGGCTGGCGGCGCGGTCAAGCACGGTGACTTTGAGCTTTGACCTTGCGCGGGCTCTTGTCATGTGGTCACCGGGATCTGTTGCCGCGATCGATGAATGCCTTCAAGGCGGGTGCGTTTAAGCAGCAAGGCATTGACTGCCACCAGCGCCGAGCTGCCGGACATTGCCAGCGCCGCCACCTCCGGGCTGATGATGAGCGGGTAGAACACACCGGCGGCGGCAGGGAATGCGATGGCGTTGTAGGCCACCGCCCAGAACAGGTTCTGGTGCATCTTGCGCAAGGTGGCCCGGGAGAGAAGGATCGCCCCGACGATGTCGTAAGGGTCGCTCTTCATGAGCACCACATCGGCGCTTTCAATCGCAACGTCGGTGCCGGCGCCGATGGCGAAGCCCACATCCGCCTGCGTCAGCGCCGGGGCGTCATTGATGCCGTCACCCACCATGCCGACCTTTTTGCCTTGCGCCTGCAACTCCTTGAGCCTTTCAGCCTTCTGCCCGGGCAACACCTCGGCAAGGACGGTGGTGATCCCCAGCTGGCTGGCGATACGCTCTGCTGTCTCCTGGTTATCACCAGTGATCATGGCCACTTCGACGCCGCTCTCCCGCAGCCGTTTCACCGTGGCCGCTGAGGTTGGCCTCGGGGCATCGGCAATGGCGATCAATCCCACCAGTTCACCGCCAAGGGCCACGTGCACGACGGTCTGACCCTTGCCTTGCAATCGCTTGATCTGGTCTGCGAGAGGTAACAAGTCGATACTCTTTTCCTCCATGAGGCGGCGGTTCCCGAGAAAGACAGTGCTCCCGCTGATGCCGGCCATCGCTCCCTTGCCTTCGAGCACTTCAAACCCGGTTGTTTGTTCGACCACACCCCCCTTGGATCGCCGCAAAATCGCCTGGGCCAGGGGATGGTCCGAACCCTGCTCGACTGCCGCTGCTAGCGCCAGCACCTCGTCCTCGCTCGATTTGGGCACGGCGACAACTTCGACCACCTCGGGTTGCCCTAGTGTGAGCGTACCGGTTTTATCGAACACGATTACATCGAGTTTGGTCGCATCCTCCAGCGCCGAAGCGTTCTTGAACAAAATCCCGTTCATGGCGCCGAGGCCTGTGCCCACCATCACCGCCATTGGCGTAGCGAGCCCGAGTGCGTCGGGGCACGCAATGACGAAGACGGTGATGGTAAGGGTTAGCGCAAAGAGCAGTGGCTCCCCGATCCACCAGAACCACACGGCGAAAGTTGCGATCCCGATTACGAGCGCAATTAGCACCAGCCATTGTGACGCTTTATCGGCCAGTAGCTGCGCCGGCGCCTTTGAGTTTTGCGCCTCCTGAACCAGTTTGACGATCTGCGCCAGCGCCGTGTCGGCGCCAACCTTGGTAGCGCGATACTTGAACGCGCCACTCTTATTGATGGTGGCGCCGATCACCATATCGCCCGGCGCCTTCTTGACCGGCATGGACTCGCCAGTGAGCATGGATTCGTCGACCTGGGATTCGCCCTCGATGACCTCGCCATCCACCGGGATCTTGTTGCCCGGGCGGATGACGACGATATCGCCCGCCAGCACCCCGGCGGTAGGCACTTCGACCTCGCGTCCGTCACGAAGCACCATCGCCATCGGCGGGGCGAGATCCATCAAGGTGCGGATCGCCTCCGAGGCCCCCGCACGGGCGCGCATTTCCAGCCAGTGCCCAAGCAGGATGAACACCAGCAGCACCGCCACAGCCTCGTAGAACTGCACGCCAGGAAACAAGAAGGTGGCGCCGATGCTGAACACATAGCCTGTGCCGACCGAGAGCACGATGAGCACCGCCATATTGAGTACGCCGTTCCGCAGCGCCCGCCAGGCGGCGGTGAAAAACGGCCAGCTCGGATAGATCACGGCGACAGTGGCAAGAAGGAACAGCCACACATCAAGGCGCAGTCCAAAAGGCGGGGCGGGGGGCGTGAACATCCCGCCCATGGGAGAGTAAACGAAGATCGGAATGGTGAAAATCAGCGCAATCCAGAAGCGATTGCGCATGTCGCGCACCATCGCCTGCATATCCATACCCGCCCCATGGCCCATCTCATGCGCCATTGCGTCCGCCTTTCCGGCTGGCGCAGGGCGTCCTTTAACGGGAATCGCTTCCGCCCCGTGCGCCATAGGGGCGGGATGAATTGCGTGGCCGTTGGGTCCATGCGCTCGAATTGCCGCGGCCCCGGCCGCGGTATCACCGGCCGCGCAAACATGCTTCGGCAGCAATTCACCTGCACAGTGATAGCCGCACCTGTACACCTTGGCCCTGATGGTCTCGATATTGGTGACGATTTCATCAAAAGTGACCGTTGCGCTGCCAGCGGCGTAGTTGACCTCGGCCTTCTTCACGCCGGGCAGCCGCGCCAATTGCTTCTGTACGCCAAGCGCGCTCAGCACCGAAAGCATGCCGCCAACTTCGATGGTTACAGTCTTCACTTGTCCATCTTCCCTCCGGGCAGGTTGTTGTTTGGGCTTCAGGGCGCAATCATGCCGTTTTCCACATAGGCTTCCTGATACTGAAAAACGATGTCCGCGTTCACCAGCAATACTGAATCGTCCTTATTATCGAAATGAAGACGGGTGAGCAGGTCCTTGATGAGATTGAGGCGGGCCAGGCGCTTGTCATCGGCGCGCACGATGGTCCAGGGCGTGACCGCATTGTGCGTGCGGGCAAACATATTGTTGCGCGCATGACTATAGTTTTTCCAGTTACTGATGGCCTTGGCGTCAATCGGGCTGCTTTTCCACTGCTTCAGAGGATCCAGACGCCGGTCTTCGAGTCTGCTTTTCTGTTCGCTGCGGGTGAGATCAAGGTAATACTTGAATAGCTTTATTCCCGACCTGACGAGCATGTGTTCGAATTCAAGCACGGTCTGCATGAACGCCTCGTATTCTTCCTCGGTGCAGAATTTCATTACCCGTTCGACCCCGGCGCGATTATACCAACTGCGGTTGAACAGGACGAACTCCTGTTCCGCAGGGAGGTATGGAACAAAGCGCTGAAAATACCAGCTGCCGTGATCGCGATCCGAGGGCTTTCCCAGGGCGATCACACGTGTCTCTCTCGGACTCAGATGTTTGACAATGCGCTTGATGACGCCATCCTTCCCAGCGGCGTCACGCCCCTCTATCAATACAAGTATCTTGTCATTACAACGGATAAAATGTTTTTGCAGCTTCACCAGCTCGATTTGCAGGCCATGCAGTTCCGCTTGATATTCCGGCTTACCGATATTCCCGGGTTCCTGACCCGCCTTACTTTCCATGCTCTTCTTTTTCATGCATCGGCCTCCAGCCTGACCACGCCGGGATGATTGCGGACATAGTCCAGCGCATAGGCGAGTTCGCCTCTGGATTCCGCATGCACCGTAAATAGCGGGGTTCCGGTTTCGACCTGTGTGCCAAGCGGGGTGTAGAATTCAAGCCCCGCCGCCTTGGCATTGGGCGCGCCGGCGAGCTTGGCGATTTTCGCCAGCACACGATTATCAATATTGGCCACCATGCCCGCATGCGCCGCCAGTATGGGATGCGTATGGGGCGCGCGTGGCGGTTCCCGCAGGCCGCCCTGCGCAACGCAGATCGCCTCAAATTTCCGTCTCGCATTGCCATTTTCAAGCGCTTCGCGGGCCTTCAGCCGGGCTTCCCGTGCGGAAAGCTTCTGCACAAGTTCGATCAGGCCCGCCGTCAGATCTATCGCGCGCGCCCGCAAATCCTGCGGCGCTGCCGGATCATTGCGCAATACCGCCAGAACATCATGCGCCTCAAGCGCCGGGCCGATGCCACGGCCAACCGGCTGCGCGCCATCTGTCATCATGATCCGCACATGCAGGTCCATGGCCTCTGCAACACTATGCAGGGCGCTCGCCAAATGATGCCCGTCGGCAGGGGTCCGGAGTTTTGCGGTGGGCCCAACCGGAAGGTCGAGCACCACATGGGTGGCGCCCGCCGCAATTTTCTTGGACAGAACCGAGGCGACAAGCTGCCCTTCGCTGTCAATATCCAGCAGCCGTTCCACACGGATCAGAATATCATCCGCCGGGCTGAGATCGACGGCGCCGCCCCACACCAGACAGCCGCCTTCCGCCTCCACCACACGGCGCATCGCCGCCACATCCAGATCAACCGGGGTCAGCGTCTCCATGGTGTCCGCCGTTCCCGCCGGAGAGGTGATCGCCCGCGAAGAGGTTTTCGGGATGGTCAGCCCGCAGGCTGCCGCAATGGCGACGACGATCGGCGTAGTGCGATTGCCGGGCAGGCCGCCAATGCAATGCTTATCGGCAATCGGCTGATCGCCCCAGTCCAGCCTGCTTCCCGTCATCACCATCGCACGGGTCAGTGCCGCCATCTCACTGCGGTTGAGCGCGCGCCCGGAACATGCTGTAATGAAGGCGGACAGATGCACATCGGCATAGCGCCCCGCCACTATATCCTGAATGATCTGTTGCGCCGATTGCGCATCCAGGCGCTGGCCATAGATTTTACCGCGCATCAGGCCGAGCGATTCAACGATGGGGGGATGCGAGAACGAAATTTCGCTGCCATTTTCAACGCCCAGCCGCCGCCAGGCGCTTTCTGACAGGCTTGCTTCGCCATGCCCCAACAGATCGCTGGTGATTTTGCCCAGGGTGGCGATGATGCTGCGCCCGTTGGCGGTTACCTGAATGCGCGCCTGCGCGGTAAATCCCTCGGACCGGCAGATGTGGCAGTCCTGCCGCATATAGACGACAAGCTCCTGATGTGTGTCGATGCCCAGCCGGCGCAAGCGTAAAGTATGCGGCCGGGTCTCTTCTGGAAGGTTATGCGGATTTATCATGGCCGTGATTAATGCCCCTCCAGCGTGGCGCGTTCCAGATGCCCGGGCACGCGGGTCGTCCATTGAAGCTGTTCCTCGATCGCCAGCGGATTAATGGCGCGCGCAAGCCCCGGATAGGGCAGTAGGCTTTTCAGTTCCGGCCCGAAAATAAATGCGCCATCCGGCAGCAGGCTGTAATGCAGCGGCTCTTTGCCCATTGGGTCGCACGTCATGAACAGGGTTTTTCCCGCCACATCATACAGCGCAAAGGCGAACATGATCATGCGGTAAATTCCCTGCACCTCCGCCAGGCTGGGCTGAGCTAAATGGGCGGCGAAGTTTGAGAAGTAAAGCTGCAAAATATCCTCTTATCCCGCATGATAAATGGATATGGAGCCAGTGAGTGTTGGAATCACCTCGACCTCCACAACATCAGAAAAACCGGCGCGGCGAATCAGGATCGGGAGAATCCCTTCCGCATTTGGCTGCGTGTCGGTTACACCGTCGAGCGTTTGCACAGTCCTCCTAAACAGAAACCGCATCATTGGGGTGCGCTGAAACCCGTAGTCTGCAATACAGACACGGCCCCCCGTCTTCAGGCCCATGCGGATCATCAAGAGGATTTCAATTTTTTTCTCCAATGGAACCTGATGCAGCACCAGAGACGAAGTGATGACGTCAAACGGGCCGTGTCTTTCGAGAAACTCCTTACTTAAGAACCCCTCGTGGAAGCCAATATTCACGCCATGCCGGTTTGCCTTAGCCCGTGCGCGCCGCAACACATCGGGATCGGGATCAATTCCGGTCACCCCGGAATCCGGGAATTGCTTCGCCAGAAGCATTGCCAGCGAGCCAGTGCCGCATCCGACATCAAGAACATGTTCGTCTGGCCGCAAACTGATTGTCCGGACCAGCGCGAATCGCCAGATCGATTCGCGAGTCAATAATGCAATGGCAAGATCATAAAGCGGCGTCAGGAAACGCAGTCCCAGAGCGGGTGTAAAAGCAGCCTCTTTATTCATTTGCACTGTCACATTCCGGTATTGAGGAGATAGCTGCTTCCCGCCCGATTATTCTGTTCAACAACATTTGGATAATTGATCCGCTCATGTGAGGGACAGCTTCGTGTTTATCATGGCCGTGTTTAATGCTCCTCCAGCGTGGTGCGTTCCAGATGCTCGGGCACGCGCGTCGCCCATTGAAGCTGTTCCTCGATCGCCAGCCGCAACGCATCGGCGGCCACCGGTTCGCCGTGGGTGATAAAGGTCATGCGCGGCGGCGTCTCGAAATTTCTCAGCCATGTCAGGATTTCTGTGCGGTCGGCATGCGCCGATAGCATGCGCAGATTTTTCACCTCGGCCAGAATGGGCACATAGCCGCCATGGATTTTGACGCTTTCAGCCCCCGCCACCATCGCCGCGCCGCGCGTTCCGGCGGCCTGATAGCCCGCGAACAGGATCGTGTTGCGCGGATCGGGCGCAAACACCTTGAGATGATGCAAAACCCTGCCGCCGGTCGCCATGCCGCTGGCGGCCAGAATGACCTTGGGCATTCTATCCTGGTCAAGGCTCTTCGACTCTTCCGCATCTTGCACGTACCGGGCTACGCCACACAGTGAACGGCATTGCTCCGCCCTCAACCGGTGTTCTCTGAGGTGATTGCAAAAAACCTCGCTGGCGTCTATGGCCATGGGACTGTCGAGATAGACCGGCAGGTCAGGGATACGGTGCGTATGTTTGAGTTGCTGCAGGTGGTACATTAGCGTCTGGGCGCGCCCGACGGCAAAAGCCGGAATCAACACCACGCCTCCGCGCTGCGCCGTCCGGTTAATTATTTCCGCCAGCGTATCTTGCGGGTCGGCCGGCTCATGCGTCCGGTCACCGTAAGTCGATTCGACGACAAGAAAATCCGCCTGACGCACCGGCGACGGATCGCGCATGATCGGATCGGTTGACCTTCCAAGATCGCCGGAAAACACCAGCCTGGTTTTGCCGATAACAAGCTCGACAATTGCCGCGCCGAGAATATGGCCCGCTGGATAAAACCGAACGTTAATTCCAGGGGTAATCTCGAAGCATTCCTCAAACCTCTTGGTGATGATATTGTCAAGGCAGGCGCGGGCCTCCTTTGCGGTATAGAGCGGTTGCGCCGGCCTGTGTTTTGAGAAACCATGCCGGTTGGCAAACTCGGCGTCACGCTCTTGCAGAAACCCGGAGTCCGGTAGCAAAATCGCGCACAGGTCCCTGGTCCCCGTTGTGCAGAACACCGGCCCCTTGAAGCCATTTTTTACCAGCAGCGGCAGATAGCCCGAATGATCAAGATGCGCATGGGTCAAAACCACCGCGTCAATCTGGGCCGGATTAACGGGAAAGCGGTCCCAGTTGCGCAGCCGCAACTGCTTCAGTCCCTGGAACAGCCCGCAATCGATCAGGATTTTTCGCCCGCCCGCTTCAAGCAGATATTTTGATCCGGTCACCGTTCCGGCGCCGCCAAGAAAAGTGAGATTTGTCATAAGGACAGCTTCACACGTTTGAGCAGCGCCGAATTGGCGATAACGGAAAGCGAACTGAGCGCCATTGCCGCCGCCGCGATGATCGGGTTCAGATAGCCAAGCGCGGCAATTGGAATGCCGAGCGTATTGTAGATGAAAGCCCAGAACAGATTTTGCTTGATCTTGCGCAAGGTCAGACGCGACAACCGGATCGCCAGCACGACTTCGCGCACGTCATTCTTGATCAGGATGATGCCGCCGGTTTCCTTGGCGACGTCTGAGCCCGAACCAATGGCGATGCCAATATCGGCGGTGGCAAGCGCGGGCGCATCATTCACCCCGTCCCCCACCATGGCGACCATCTTGTTTTGCGATTGCAGCTCTTTGATGATTTTCGCCTTATCGCCGGGCAACACCTCTGCGATAATCCGGTCAATGCCAAGCTCGCGGCCAATGGCCTGCGCCGTGCGTGTATTGTCGCCGGTCAGCATGATAACTTCGATGCCTTCCTGGCGCAGCGCGGCCACCGCCTCCTGTGCTTCGGGCTTGATCGTGTCCGCCACGGCGATAACGCCGGTCAGCACGCCATCCGCCGCCAGCAGCATGGCGGTTTTGCCTTCGCGTTCAAGCCGGGTCATACTGTCTTCAGCGCTAGCAATGGAGATGTTTTCCTGCAGCATTAAACGGCGATTGCCCAGCCAAACCGTTTTCCCGTCCACGGTTCCGCGAATGCCGTGTCCCGCAATGCTGTTAAATGCACTGACTGCGGGCACTGTCAGGCCGCGCTGCTTAGCGGCGCGCACAATCGCCTCGCCCAGCGGATGCTCCGATCCAATTTCAACCGCTGCCGCCAGACGCAACACCTCCGCTTCACTGGAGCCGCCAAAGCTTACAATATCAGTAACCTCCGGCTCGCCGCGGGTCAGGGTTCCCGTCTTGTCGAACACAATCACATTCAGATTGCGCGCCCGCTCCAGCACCTCGGCGCCCCGGATCAGGATGCCGGCCTCCGCCCCCTTGCCGACCCCCACCATCAGCGCGGCTGGCGTCGCCACGCCCAGCGCACACGGGCAGGAAATAATCAGCACCGCGATAAAGGAAAGCAGCGCCTGCGGAAAATCCCCGGCCAGCCACCAGCCGAAAAACGCCAGAAAGGCAATCGCCACCACGGCGGGCACGAAATAGCCGGTGACCTGATCGGCCAGGCGCTGCACCTGAGCCGTGCTGGTTTGCGCCTCTTCCACCAGCCGGATGATTTGCGCCAGCGCCGTATCCTTGCCCACCCGCGTTGCCGTAAATCGCAACATGCCGCTGCGGTTGAGCGTGCCGCCGATCAGTTTCGCGCCGGGCGATTTGGACACCGGCATGGATTCGCCGGTCAGCATGGATTCGTCTACGGATGATGCGCCCTCTTGCACATCGCCATCGGTTGGAATGCGCTCTCCCGGGCGCACGATAACCACTTCCCCAACCATGATGGCTTCAGCGGGAATTTCCTCTTCCTTGCCATCACGAATCACATGCGCGACAGCGGGCCGCAAATCCATCAGCTTGCGCACCGCTGCCGATGAGCGCATCTTGATGATCTCTTCCATATATTTGCCGAGCAGCACAAAGGCGATAATGACGGCGGAAACCTCGAAGTAAACTTCCCGCTCATCCACTTTTACGGGGAGAGCATCGGGAAAGAAGATGACCGCCACACTGAAGAAATAGGCAACGCTGGTGCCAAGGGCTATAAGGAAGTCCATGTTGACTGACCGCGCGCGCAACCCCGCCCAGGCACCCTTGTAGAAGCCCCAGCCGCCGATGAACTGCACCGGCGTCACCAGAATGAACAGCCACACCCCCCAGGTGAACCATGGCAATGCCGGGATCGGAACCCAGGTGACGATGGTGGCGCCCGCAGCAAGGGCAATGAACGCGCCTGCCCGCAAAATCGCCAGCGCCAGTACGCCGGTCAGCGCGATGGTGACCCGGGTGCGCATGGATTTAAGTTCGCGCTCGGGATCCTCGAAGGTGTTTTTGCAGCCGGAACTGCAAAAATAATACAGTCGCGCCGCGCGTTCTGATGTCAGGCCCGCCGCCACCGCGCCCGCTTTGCTGACCATCATACCGCAGATCGGGTCTTTGGCCATATTGCCGGGGGCTGCGGCAGCGCCGGTCGCGTGATGCGCGTGCGCATGATCAATCATGGAAGAGATCCTTTCGCCATCTCATAATCAGTTGCGGCTTTTGCGTAATTTAACACCCTGCTGCGACCCCAGCTGTTGAGCCAAGTCAAATACCCAGGCAGTTTTATGGGGTAGCTTGCCATTTCAACAGCGGCCCTATTGCTATATATACCCATATGGGGTATTATTCAAGCATGGACATGAAAACTAAAAAAGCCAGCCTGAACCGCCTCGCCCGGATCGAGGGGCAGGTGCGCGGCGTGCGCAATATGGTCGAGGAAGACCGCTATTGCATCGACATATTGACCCAGATCAATGCTGCGCGCGCGGCTCTTGACAGGGTGGAACAGGAAGTGCTGCGCGAGCATTTACGGACTTGCGTCACGCATGCCTTTCACAACGGATCGCTCCGGGACCGCCAGCAAAAGATCGACGAGTTAATCAAGGTTCTGGATAGTCAACGCCGCTGAGCGGGTGCTCTTGCGGCCATCAAACAGGGAGAAAGCGCCATGACCAGTTTATTTCAGAGAAGCCTCGCCCCCTTAACCGCGCTCGGCTTGCTGCTTGCCGCCCCCGCAAGCGCGCAGGCGCCAGCGCCAGACCCGCATCACCCGGCGGGAGCGCCCGCTGCCGGCGCACCCGCCACGCCAGGCATGACGATGCCAATGATGGGCGGTGGAATGATGCCGATGATGAACCAAATGATGGGAATGATGCCAATGATGGGCATGCAAGCTGGCCCGCAAGGCATGATGGGCTGGGATCACCCCATGATGGGGATGATGATTACGCATTCTGTAGGATTATTTGCTTTTTTAAAAGCTGAACTCGGAATTACAGAGGCGCAAACGCATGCATGGACGGCCTATACCGCGCAACTGACGCCGCTTATCAAGAAACATCAGGACGCCATGCAGATGACGCCCGATGCTGACGCAAAACCGCGCACCTGGATTGAGCGCCTCGCCGATAATGAAGCAAGGCTGAGCGAGCATCTGGAAGCGATGAAAAAAATCCGCCCCGCCGCCACGGCATTGTATGCGGCGCTGACCCCGGAACAGAAGAAAAAAGCCGACGAACTAATGCCGTTAATGCCGGGCGCAGTGGGCATGAAAATGGGTCTGCGGCGGGAAGGCAAGTGAACCACTTACCTTCCTATGGCGGGGTCTTTCTGCCTGATCACACTCCCCTTGCGGTAAAATAATTATACAGGGGACAGAAAATCAGCGTGATGTACCAGGCGCAGACGATGCTTGCGCCAAGGCCCAGCAGAAAGCCTGGCAATGTTAATACCTTGAGCCATGGCAGAAAGAGTGAAAGTACAACATGCTGTTCCGCCGTGCCCGGAAAAAGCACATAGAACAGAATGCAGAGCGCATATGAGATTGCGAGGAATGCGCTCAGGCTGACGCCGAAGCCCTCGTTTCTCAAGGCGTCAACTGTGGGTCACGGTCTCATCGAAAGTAACGGGAAGCATTCTACTGAGATAGTACGGTATGATATTGATATTGCCGTTTATCATCTGTTGTCGAAGAACAGGTATTTGGCGAGCGCGGCGACGCTGAGAACGACTAGCACACCGGCCAGCAGTCCGCCCCATCCCATGCCCCACATCATTGAGCCACCGCCGTTCATTACTTCATTCATCATCATCTCCCGATATATTGAGCTTCTCCAGTCTTTAAGCAGCCGTAGCTGCTTCCCTGTAAAAAAGCGCTGCGGCAAAGCTGCAGGCGCATATTTTTTCCGTAAGGATATTCCCGGAGTAAAACGTCTGTCGCAGGAGAAAATCCTTGTCACTTTCTTATGCGTATTTCTAAAAAGCATACTGCGTCCTTATTTCTTTTTCGCATTATCAGACAAGCCACTTAACGTAACCAGCCATGGAGATTGTTATGCACCACGACCACGGATCAATGCGCGAATGTATTCAGCTTTGCTGGGAATGCCGTAACGAATGCCAAGAGACGCTTTTCAACCACTGCCTGGAAATGGGCGGCAAGCACGTCGAAAAGGAACATGTGAAACTGATGGCCGATTGCATCCAGGCATGCCAGACCGCAGCCGATTTCATGGTTCGCAATTCGCAGTTCCACGCTTCGGAATGCACCGCTTGCGCCGATATATGCGAAGCCTGCGCCGTATCCTGCGAGCGCATTGGCGGCGAGGAAATGATGCGCTGCGCCGAACTTTGCCGCCGCTGTGCCGAAAGCTGCCGCGAAATGGGCAAAATGAAAAAGGCGGCATAAGCTGGAGCCGCATGCGTTCATTGTAGTCGCTTTCGCGACTCATTGGACGCATGCAGTTCTAACAGTTTGAAATCAAACGATATGTGAGAAAATCTCCATGAGAAAATCGCCATTTCCTGTAATGGTTATGCTGGGCCGCGTCGCGCTGGCGGGAGGAATATTTGCCTTTGCAGGAGCGTGGATAACCGAATTAACAGATGCCCCGTTTTTTGGCCTCAGTCAGCAGCATTTGTTCAGTGATGCGACGATGCTTGTGCTGATTGGCATCGCCTTTCTGATCGACGCCTATATTCACGCAATAGAAGAAGAATAATTATAATCATTTTCAACATAAAATTAGGAAGGCCCCGATGAAAAATCTCCTTAGCGCCACATCAATAGTGCTTACCTTGGCCATTTCTCCATTGGCATTCACGTCAGCATCCGCTCATGACGAAGCAACTAAAATGATGCAAGCTCGCCGGACGCGGCGAAGGCTCCTTACGATATTCAATTCCTCGATACGATGGCTGAACACCACCGCGAAGGAATTGAGATGTTCAAAATGGCGGCTGAAAAAGCGCAAAGTAAGGATTTAAGGGCTAAAGCCCAAAAGATGGCCAATGACCAGCAGAAGGAAATTCCTGAGCTAAAAGCGATGCGCGATAATATTCAAGCCGACGCGCCTGAAGCTATCAGTATGGAACTGCCTGGAATGATGCCGATGGACATGGCCAAGCTTGAAACTGCTTCTGCTAAAGACTTTGATCATAAATTCCTCAACATGACGATTAAACACCATCAGAGCGCGGTGGATATGTCAAACCACGCGTTGAAACGCGCTAAAAGCCAACAGGTAATAGACAAGGCGCAGAAGATTATCGATAAGCAGAGCAAGGAAGTTGCCGAAATGAAGCAGATGCACGACGCGATGAAGTAGCGAACCCTATAATACTAGCATAGCCGGTATTGCGCGCAAAGCTGCCGCGAAATGGGCAAAATGAAGAAGGCGGCATAATATGAAACAGTTTCCAAGCTCAGTTTTTATTTCTCCCAACAAGAGAGGATACCCAATGACTAAGTTATTTCGCGCAACCCTTGCTCCCTTAACTGCAGTTGGCTTGCTGCTCGCAAGCCCGGTCATGGCGCAAACGCCAGCGCCAGACCCGCATCACCCGGCGGGTGCGCCCACCACTGCCGCACCCGCGACGCCAGGCATGACGATGCCGATGATGGAGGGTGGAATGACGCCAATGATGGACCAAATGATGGTCGATAAACACATGAAGATGATGGATACGAATGGTGATGGCCTGATCAGCAAGGAAGAACATAAAAAGGGTGCTGAGAAAATGTTTAAGGATGCCGATACCAATGGCGACAACATGGTATCTAAGCAGGAAATGATGGATAAAAAGATGAAGGACATGAAAGACATGGGCATGATGAAAGACGGCATGATGGATAAGAAGTAACATCACAGGGGCGGATCTTGGTCACAGCCCGCGCGCGGTAAAATAATTATAGAGCGGGCAGAAGATCAGCGTGATGTACCAACCGCAAACGATGCTCGCCACAAGTCCCAGCAAAAAACCTGACAATGTCAATACCTTGAGCCAGGGCAGGAACAGTGAAAGAACGACATGCTGTTCCGCGGTGCCCGGAAAAAGCACATAGAACAGGATGCAGAGCGCATATGAGATTGCGAGAAATGCGCTCAGACTTATGCCGAACGCGACGACGGAGATCGAAGCCGGAACGGCGTGTGCAGAGTGCGTTTCAATCTGTATCTGACGGGTTTCAATGTGCGCCATGATGGGCCTCCATAGGTTTTTGGGTTGCGGGCGGGGTTTTGAGATAAGTCTCAGGGGCTGCTTCAAATTTTTCGCGGCAGGTTTGCGAACAGAAATAGTGGACATGCCCTTTGTAAACGCTTGATTTCGCCGTGGCGGTTTCGACCATCATTCCGCATACCGGGTCGGCGGCCTTCACGGGCGGAAGCTGTCCGCTTGCGCCGTGCCCATGCCGGTGCCGGTGCCCGCCATGCCCCATAATATGGGAGCCGCAGCCAAAGCGCATCATCACAAAAATCAGAGCGGCCCATAACGCAAAATATAACAAACTGTTCATTGTGTGATCCTCCTGTAATCCGACGTTGCGTGTTTTTCTGCCGTAAGGACGGCGGGCGCGGCGTCCGCAACGCCAAGATAGCCGCGGGTGCGCGGAACGGCGTTGCGGCTGCGCGCGAACTGAATCTGAAACACCATCATCGGCCCGGTGCGGAAGGACATTTCGCAACTGGCCAGATAAAACTCCCACATGCGGCAGAAGCGTTCGTCATACAGCTCCCTGATGGCGTCGCGGTTCGCCTGAAAACGCTCACCCCAGTGGCGCAAAGTATCGGCGTAATGCGGCCGCAATATTTCAATATCCGTCACCCACAGCCCGCTGCGCTCCAGCGGCGCCAGCACTTCCGACAGGGCCGGGCAATAGCCTCCTGGGAAAATATATTTCCTTATCCAGGCATTGGTGCTCTCGGGCGGCTCCATGCGACCGATGGCGTGCAACAGCCCGACGCCATCGGGCTGCATCAGATCGCGGCATTTTGCAAAAAAATCCTGATAGTGGTTGACCCCGACATGCTCGAACATGCCGACCGACACCAGCCGGTCATATTTGCCGTTTTCATCGCGGTAATCGCGCAGCGCGAACTGCGCGCGGCCCGGTGATGGCGCGGCGGCCGCCCGCTCGCGCGCAACCTTCAGCTGTTCCTCCGACAGGGTAATTCCCGTCACATCCGCGCCTGCGCTCTGCGCCAGATGCAACGCAAGCCCGCCCCACCCGCAGCCGATGTCAAGTACGCGCTGGCCCGGTTTGAGCAGAAGCTTCGATGCGATCAGCTGCTTTTTCTTATGCTGCGCCTCTTCCAGGGTTTCATCACCATCGGCAAAATAAGCGCAGGAATATTGCCGGTCCGCATCCAGAAACAGATCATACAGGTTTGCCGATAAATCATAATGATGCGCGACATTGGCCCGCGACCGGCTTTGCGGATTGAACTGATGCAGCTTGCGCATGGCGCGGCCGATCCTGTTAAAGGCCAGGGTGAGGGGGCGGCCATTCAGCGCATCCTGATCCGACGAGCATATGTGTAACAGCTCGCGCAGCCCGCCTTCCTCAATGATGAGGGTGCCATCCATATAGGCTTCACCCACATGGAAATCCGGACGCAACAATATCCTGTAGAGGGCGGCAGGCGTACTTATTCTGAGGGTTGCGTGTGGTGTTTCAGCAGGCCCAAAATGATGCGCAAATCCCCAGGGATCAATAATGGTAAGCCGCCCGGTGGTGATCAGCCTGCCGAAGAAATTCGTCAGGAGTTTGTGCGCTGCCGCCGCTGCGAAAGACGCAGACCTTCTGGAACTTCTGCGGACATCATCCTGAATGGCGGAACTGGCGTCACTGATAAATGTTGCGTCATGCGTCATCTCCGTTGCCCCTGCATCTGTATGTGGACCATTAAAGCCAACAGGGCAATTAAACCGCGTTCGTAAAATTACCCCATGGGGGTTAAAATATCGCAATAGCCGCAGCAACCCATTTGATGCAAATCAATCGCAGAAAGAATTTTTGATTAAATTTCCATGATCGTGTCGGGGATTTCGTTCGGCTCACCCGGACGGGCTGGAAAACGCTGCTCAAGAACCAGGGTGCAGCTCTCGATTGCCGTAATGAAGCCTTCGGCGATTTTCCCATGGTGAACTTGCTGGATAAACCTATCAATAATCTTCTGAAACGCCGATTGCGGAATGTGCACGGCAATGCCGTTATCCACCAGAATCTCAACATGCCGCTCGGCAAGGGATACGAATAACAGCAGGCCAACATCACTGCTGGTCCGCTCATTGACGAGGCTGGCGAATTGCAGCTTTGCCTGCCGTGCGGCATATTCCCGCTGCAGTGAAGGCGGCGCCAGACGAGGCCGCAAAAACTGAAGATGCAGCAGCAGGCCTGCGGCAATGAATGCGCCCGCCTGAAGAGTAAAGCTCATGCCCACGCTCGTCATTGGCGCTGCGATGGCGATGCCGCCGCCGGTCACTAGCGCCAGCAGGGCCGCCCACAGTAACGGGAATAGCGCCTATTCATCGCTTGCCCGCGCCACGGCCACGGCGAATTCCGCACTGGTGCGGGTTTCTGCTGCGGTGACCGCTGCTTCGATACGGTTGCGTTCTTCAAGGGACAGCTCACGCATATCGCTCACCACCGCCCCGAGGCGCCGCCGCCGCCAAACGATCCGCCTCTCCCGGAAAAGCCGCCCCGTGAACGCGCGCCCCATACGCCATGCCCGCGCCGCCCGGTAAAAATACCGTGCCGGCCAAAACGAAAAACGAAAAACAGAATGATGAAGATCAGCAATGATAGAGGTGAAAGCTCTTGCTTGCCTCCTGGCGCGGCGATCATGGCGCCGGGCGTAGCGCCATTCCAGCCCAGCACTTTCAATATGGCGGCGGTTCCGTTCACGATCCCCTGCTCATAATTGCCCTGCTTGAACGCAGGCAAGATATTTTGATCGATGATGGCGCGGCTGATGGCGTCGGTCAGTTCCCCCTCAAGGCCATAGCCCGCTTCAATGCGCACCGCGCGCTCTTTGGGCGCGACAAGCAGAATGGCGCCGGTATTCTTATCCTTTTCGCCAATGCCCCAGGCGCGGCCCAGGCGGTAGCCGAAATCCTCAATCGGGTAGCCTTGCAGGTCATTTACTGTCACCACGACAAGCTGGCGCTTTGAGGCGCGTTCGAATTCCGCAAGCCAGCCCGTGATGCGCTCACGCACAGGCGCTGAAAGCAGCGCGGCATCGTCAACCACCCGGCCTGTAAGCGGGGGAAATTTGGGTTCCGCGGCAATGGCGGGACAGCCCGCCACAACATGAATGACACAGAGCAGCAGCGCCAGGCTGCAAATAGCCCGTGCGGCTGATACCGGATAACGCATGCAACGCGCCATCAGAACTTGACCTTCGGAGCCTCTTTCGCCTGTTCGGCGATGTCGAAGGTCTGCTTGACCCCGGCATCCGGATAGAGCACGCCTGCGACCCATCGGCCGGGAATGGTGCGCAGCTCGGTGTTATATTTCTGCACGCTAAGAATGTAATCGCGGCGGGCAACGCTAATGCGGTTTTCCGTGCCTTCGAGTTGCGACTGCAACGCTAAAAAATTCTGGTTTGATTTCAGATCAGGATATTTTTCCACCACCAGCAGCAGGCGCGCCAGGGCGCCGCCAAGGGCCGCCTGGTTCTGCTGAAACTGCTTGAACGCCTCGGGATTATTCAGAATATCCGGCGGCAACTGCATCTGCGTCGCTTTGCTGCGCGCCTCCACCACCGCAGTCAGGGTTTCTTTTTCCTGGCGCGCATAGCCCGCTACCGTCTCGACCAGGTTTGGCACCAGATCGGCGCGCCGCTGATACTGGTTCAGCACTTCGCTCCAGGCCGCTTTTGTGTCCTCATCATAGCGCGGCACGGCGTTGATATCGCAAGCCGACAAGCCCACAACGAAGAACAGGGCCAGAAGAATGCGGCTGGCGCGGGGAAATGCTATGCGGTTCATGAAAACTCTCCCGGCTGACAGTAAGCACAGCGCATAATTACATTTTAATCGATGCCGGTCGTTGATCCAAATCAAGCCGCCAATATTCTCCGCCTGCCGCGCGTCAGTGTAACTCATTTTTGATATTATCGGGAAGCGCATGCCACCACGCCCTTGCAACCAGCGCCTTCTTCCATTAGATGTAAAAAAGGCGTTATTTCAAAGCCGTCAGGAGGCTATTATACCGTGCGGTGGTCGTTAGGCATTATTATCGCCTTTAGCGTTTCGCTGATAGTGAGCGCCCTGACGGGGCCGTCTCCGGCTGCGGCGCATATAAACCATGCGAAAACAGATGCGGCTCACGCCCATCCCGCAGCGTCCCATCATCAACCACCGGATCAATCGCAAAATGACGCAAAAAACGGCGGGGGCTGCTGCATGCTGGCCTGTGTGCCGGTTATTGTGCAGGAGCAGCCCCCGCTTCAAATACGGTTGCGCGTGACAGAATGTGTTGCGCCCTTATTGGCGCGCAGTGCGGCCACGAATCGGGGCGAGCCGCCTTTTCATCCACCGCGCCGCGCCTGATCCGCACGCGCCGCTAAACTCTTCCAGTCTTCCCGGCCCAACTGACGCGCCCCCGCGCGCGCAGCGCCATACATAATGCAAAGGATAAACCATGAATCCGATCTTTTTCCCCCTGGCTGCGCTTATTGGCGCCGCCATTTCCGGCCTTCCCGCTCCGGCGTTTGCCTCCGCCGGTCACGATTACCCATTTGGCGAGCCGGGCAAACCCGCGTCCGCCACCCGCACCATCGAAGTCAATTTGGCTGATAATTATTATGAACCGGATGCGATTTCGGTGAAGGCGGGCGAAACCGTTCGCTTTGTGCTGAAGAACAGCGGCGAATTTCTGCACGAATTCAGCATCGACACCCTGGCCGAACATGCGGAGCACCGCAAGGAAATGGTGGAGATGATGGAGATGGGCATGCTCACCCCAACGGGCATTGACCCGGAGAAAATGAAGATGGACCATTCCAAGATGGACATGAGCGGCATGGACCATTCAAAAATGGATATGGGTGATACCAAAAAGAGCAAGGATATGCCGATGCGCCATGATGATCCCAACACCGTCATGCTGGCGCCTGGCGAGACCAGGGGAATGGTGTGGAAATTCACCAAAGCCATGGAAATTGAATTCGCCTGCAACATGCCGGGGCATTATGAGTCCGGCATGTTGGGCCGCATCGATTTTGCCAAATGAGGGGGATGATCATGCGTAAATACTGGTTTGGGCTTGCAACACTCTTTACACTGATTACACTGATCACAGGCTCCGGCGTATTCGCCGCAACCTATGACCTGACCATTGATGAAATGCGCGCGGGCTATAACAGGGGGCAGCGCCTGACCATGGCCATCAATGGGCAAATTCCCGGCCCCACCCTGCGCTTTACCGAGGGCGAGGACGTGACCATCAACGTCACCAACAAAATGGACACAGATACGTCCTTGCACTGGCACGGAATTTTGCTGCCGTTCACGCAAGATGGCGTGCCCGGCATCAGCTTTTCCGGTATCAAACCGGGCGAGACCTTTACTTATAATTTCAAAATCAAGCAGGCGGGCACCTACTGGTATCACAGCCATTCCGGCCTGCAGGAACAGGAAGGCATGTATGGTCCCATCATCATCACGCCCGCAAAGCGCGAGCCGTATAAATATGACCGCGACTATGTGGTGATGCTGTCGGACTGGAGCGATGAAAAAGCGGAAGCCATTCTTGGCCACCTGAAGAAAAACAGTGATTACTATAATTATGCGCAACGCACAGCCGGAACTTTTTTCAAGGATGTCTCGGAAAATGGCCTGGCGGCAACGCTGAAAGACCGTGCCGCGTGGGGGCAGATGCGCATGACCCCCACGGATATTTCCGATGTCAGCGGCTATACCTTCCTGATCAACGGCAAAAGTGCTGAGCAAAACTGGACCGGCCTGTTCAAGCCGGGCGAGCGGGTGCGGCTGCGCCTGATCAACGGCTCCGCCATGAGCTATTTCGATGTGCGCATTCCCGGCCTGAAAATGACCGTGGTGCAGGCCGATGGCAATAATGTGCAGCCGGTACTAGTGGATGAACTGCGCATCGCCGTGGCGGAAACCTATGATGTGATTGTTCAGCCGGAAGAGGAAAAGCCCTTCACGATCTTTGCAGAATCCCTGGACCGCACCGGTTATGCGCGGGCAACGCTGGCCCCCAAAGCGGGCATGAGCGGGGAAATCCCGGCGCTGCGCCCGCGCCCGCAATTGAGCATGGCCGACATGGGCATGGAGATGGGGGGCATGGATATGGCCGGCATGGAGCATGGGGCGGCGGCTGGCGCGGATAAGGCGGGTAGAGAGGAAAAAACATCCATGCCGGGGATGGACCATGGCGCCATGGCTGGAATGGAGGGGATGGATCACAGCGCCATGCCTGGCATGGATATGGCGGCAATGGACATGCCCGGCATGCAAAGCGGGATTGCGCCCAAAGCCGCGAAGCCGGGCGGCAAGGTTCTGGTCTATGGCGATCTGAAAGCCATGCGGCCCTATGCGCAATATCGCGCGCCGGACCGCGAGATTGAAATGAAGCTGACCGGCAATATGCAGCGCTATTTCTGGTCTATTGATGGCGTGAAATTTTCCGATGCCGAACCGGTGCGGCTGAAATATGGCGAACGTGTTCGTTTCACCTTTGTCAATCAGACCATGATGAGCCACCCCATGCACCTGCATGGCATGTGGATGCAACTGGACACCGGCAAGAAGAAGTTCAACCCGCTAAAACATGTGGTTAATGTGCCGCCGGGACAAACCTTAAGCGTGGATGTCCCCGCCGACGCGATGGGCGAATGGGCGTTTCATTGCCATCTGCTCCTTCACATGGCTACAGGCATGATGCGCAAGGTGATCGTTGAAGGCCCGGTGGCCGCCAATGTGGAGACTGGACATGAATAGATATTGCGCGGCAATTTTTCTGATGTTCTGTACCCTGACAAGTCGCGTATCGGCGATGGAAGAGCATGAACCAAACTATATTTTCTTTCAGGCGGAGCAGTTTGAATATCGCAATCAGGAGGGCAGGGACAGTCTGAAATGGGATGCGCAGGGCTGGTATGGTGGCGACTATAATAAATTGTGGCTGAAAACCGAGGGCGAAAAGCCCGCCGGAGATAAAGTGGAAAAAGCCGAAATTCAGGCGCTGCTTTCGCATATGGTGACGGATTTTTTCGATGTGCAGGCGGGGCTGCGTTATGACCCGGAGCCAAACCCGCGGCGCTCTTATGCTGTGCTAGGCCTGCAGGGGCTGGCGCCCTATTATTTTGAGACGGATGCTGCGCTGTTTCTCAGCAATAAAGGCGATCTGTCGGCGCGATTCACCGCCGAATATGAGCTGCTGCTGACGCAAAAGCTGATTTTGCAGCCCGCGATGGAAATAAACCTGGCGGCGCAAGATGTTAAGGCGTTGGGCATAGGCGCCGGCGTCACCGATATCGAACTGGGCCTGCGCCTGCGATACGAAATACGGCGCGAATTCGCCCCCTATGTGGGCGTCAACTGGGAGCGCAAACTCGGCCAGACCGCCGACCTCGCGCGCCGTGATGGCGAAGACACCGAAATCCCTTCACTCGTCGCGGGGATCCGGCTCTGGTTTTAGTGCGCAATCCGCGTATTTGAAAATGGCAACACCTTTATCCGATCAGAGTGAAGCAATTGCTTCACTCTGATCGGATGCCGCTTCATGTATTATCCGTATTGGTGACGCGTGGCCACAAGCTAAAAGCCAGAACCCAAAGTCCAATCAGGTTGAAAAATGGAATCAGCGCCACAACTGACCAGAATGGCGACAGGCCGATGCGGCCAAGGATCCTGCCAACCGGATAAAGTATCAAGGCGGCCATGATCACGAACATCAGCCAGTGACCGAAGCCATACCCCGCCATCATATTATGCATCATCATGTTCTCCCATAAAGCCACGCCAATATGGCGGCAATCTATAGAGGCCTTGCGGCGCCTGGCGATTGCGCTCCGCCACCACTAAAGATCATCCAGACCAGATAGAGCGACATAATGCCGCCGCCAAAACAAAACACGGATATGTAAGCGTAAGCAAAGAAAATATAGGTGACGATCAGCACCGAAAAAACCAGCAAGCCAAAAATCCGGATATTTGAATGTGAAGACAGCAGCAGAGGTCCGATTACGAAGCTCACATAGAGCATATAAGTAGCCGGGCGCCCGATGATAAAATCAAACAATTCCTTGCTCCCATAACTGATGGCGCGCCCCAGGAATTTTGTCACCAGCCAGTTTTCGTGAACGAAGTAAGGAAAATATTGCGTCCCGCCAAGAATGCCACCGAGAATAGCGAGGATGACAAATAGCGGCCTGCGCCGGGCAGGCTCCAGAAAATACACCGAGAATGGCGTCCAAACGGGCCACGCCAGCCAGGAAAAAAACATATAGGCGAGTGAAAACTGCGCCACCATGTCCTGGTTTCCGGCAGACGTCCATACCGCCCCTTCCAATGCCTGCTGTAGGCCGAACAATACGGGGAGCGATGCAATCGGAATGTAGCGGCGATCTGTCTTATATGCGCGCTGGACCGCGGCCACGCCGGCGGGCAGCAGGATCGCGGCGGCGGTAAAACTCACTTCGGCCGAAAAACACATGGCTGACCTGGCTGTTGGGAGTAACCGGCGAGAGTTGACTTGCATACCCTACATGGGTATGTTGATCTGTAACCAGGGAATTTTTTCTTTTGGGGATAAAATGACTGTCACACTGGATACGCTAAGGGTGCTACCCCTGTTTTCGGATTTATCTCCGGAAGATGGCGCCCTTCTAGTCCGCAACAGCCGGATAATCAGCCGTAAGCGCGGACAGTTCCTGTTTGCGCATGGCGATAAAGTCACGCATTTTTATGTGATCTGCCGGGGCGCCATACAAGTTTTCCGGGAGACGCCGGGCGGGGAGGAAGTCACCAGTAATATTCTGATCGCCGGGGATAGTATCAACGCCGATGAAGTCATTGCCCGCCAGGCGGAGCATGCCATGAATGCGCGCGCTGTTGATGATTGTTCACTGCTCGAAATTCCCGTCGCCTGGATGCGGGAGCATCTAAATGATTTTGATCCTATGGCGAAAAAATTGCTGGCCAGTCTCGTGGACAGGCTGCATGAGGCGGAGGTGGAGGCAGAACATCATACGACGATGTCCGCCGCCCAGATAGTGGCCTGCTATTTGCAAAAACTTTGTGTGCTGTACAATTTTGATCCGCACGGGTTTGAACTGCCCTATAGCAAAACCCTGATCGCCAATCGCCTGCGGATGAAAAAGGAAACCTTTTCGCGCACGCTGCAAACTTTGCACAATCATGGAATTACGGTCACCGGCGCACATGTTTCCATTAAGGATATGCGAAAGACCGGTAACTTCGTCTGCGGCGAATGCTCGGTGGCGGAAGAATGCGCGACCCATCATGTGCTGCACGAAAGGCTGGGAAAAATCTCGGGCCGCGGACCCTGAATAAGTTCCGGGGCGTTTGGTTCCGGCACAATGCGTTTGATCGCTACGGTTTTTCTGCGGGAGCCGGTCTGATGCGGTGTTTGAGATGGATGCTTCGGCTGTTCGCTTCGCGGCCTATCGGAGCGGTGTTTTCAGCTTTGCTAACATTTGCTTAATGCGGTATCCATACGGCCTGCGCAAACATGACCTGCGATTATGACAGATAACCCGGCAAACGCTGAACTGGCAGGCATTGACGCCTACTGGCGGGCGGCCAATTATTTGTCTGTTGGGCAGATATATCTGCTTGATAATCCGTTACTGCGCCAGCCGCTGACGCTTGAACATATCAAGCCGCGCCTGTTGGGGCATTGGGGCACGGTGCCGGGATTGAATTTTATTTACGCGCACCTGAACCGGGTCATCCGGCGTCATGATCTCGACATGATTTATGTGACCGGGCCAGGGCATGGGGCGCCGGGAATTCTCGCCAATGTTTATCTGGAAGGAACTTACAGCGAGATCTATCCGGAAATCTCGCAGGATGTGGAAGGCCTGCGGCGGTTATTCCGGCAATTTTCGTTTCCCGGCGGCATTCCGAGCCATACCGCGCCCGAAACACCGGGTTCCATCCATGAGGGCGGGGAATTGGGCTATGCCCTGGCGCATGCCTATGGGGCGGCATTCGATAATCCCGATCTGATCGTGGCCTGTGTGGTGGGCGATGGCGAAGCCGAAACCGGACCGCTCGCCACGGCGTGGCATTCCAACAAATTTCTCAACCCGGCGCGCGACGGCGCAGTGCTGCCGATCCTGCATCTCAATGGTTATAAGATCGCCAATCCTACGGTGCTGGCCCGCATCCCGCAGGCGGAACTGGAAAGTCTGTTCATCGGCTATGGTTATACGCCTTATCTGGTGGAAGGCAGCGACCCGGCTTTGATGCACCGGGAAATGGCCATGATCATGGATAAGGTCTTTACACAGATCAAAAACATCCTGCATGACGCGCGGGTCAATGGCGCGCGGGAACGGCCGCGCTGGCCGATGATTATTCTTCGCACACCCAAGGGATGGACCGGCCCCAAGCTGGTGGATGGTTTGAAGTCCGAGGGAACCTGGCGCTCCCATCAGGTTCCAATCGCCGGCATGGCCGGCAGTCCGGAACATGTCGCGCAGCTTGAACAGTGGATGCAAAGCTATCGTCCGCAGGAACTGTTCGATGAGACTGGCCGCCTGCTGACAGCCCTTGCGGCATTGGCGCCACAGGGGACGCGGCGCATGGGCGCCAATCCAAACGCCAATGGCGGCCTGCTGCTGAAAAGCCTGAAGCTGCCGGATTTTCGTGCCTATGCGGTTGAGGTACGGACGCCGGGCGGGGCAGAAGCGGAGTCAACTCGCGTCATGGGCAGCTTTTTACGCGATGTGATGAAAGATAATCTTGCAACGCAGAACTTCCGCCTCTTTGGTCCCGATGAGACCGCATCGAATCGGCTTGGCGCGTTGTTCGAGGTAACCGATCGCGCCTGGATGGGCGAACGCAATGCCGATGATGATCATCTGGGGCCCGGCGGCCGCGTGATGGAAATATTAAGCGAGCATACCTGCCAGGGCTGGCTGGAAGGTTATCTGCTGACCGGGCGGCACGGGCTGTTTTCCACCTATGAAGCGTTTGTGCACATTGTCGGCTCGATGTTCAACCAGCACGCCAAATGGCTGAAGGTGAGCAGCGCCAGCATTCCCTGGCGGCGGCCGGTTGCATCGCTGAATTATCTGCTGACCTCGCATGTGTGGCGCCAGGACCATAATGGCTTCAGCCATCAGGATCCGGGCTTCATCGATCACGTGGTGAACAAATCCGCCGATGTGGTGCGGGTGTATTTTCCGCCCGATGCGAATACGCTGCTGTGGGTCACCGATCACTGCCTGCGCAGCCGTAATCTTGTGAATGTGATTGTCGCCGGAAAACAGCCGCAGCCGCAATGGCTGGATATGGAGGCGGCGATTTTACATTGTCAGGCGGGCGTCGGCATCTGGGAATGGGCCAGCACCGATCGCGATACGAGCCCGGATGTGGTGCTGGCCTGCTGCGGCGATGTGCCAACGCTGGAGATTTTGGCCGCTGTCGAAATTCTGCGCACCCATCTGCCGGAACTGAAAATCCGCGTCATCAATGTCATTGATCTGATGCGCCTGCAGCCGCCCGAGGAACACCCGAACGGCTTATCCGATACAGAGTTCGACATTCTGTTCACGACGGACAAGCCGGTCATCTTCGCCTATCACGGTTATCCCTGGCTGATCCATCGGCTGACCTACCGGCGCACCAATCATGGCAATCTGCATGTGCGCGGCTACAAGGAGGAAGGCACAACGACAACCCCGTTCGACATGGCGGTGCGCAACGATCTTGACCGCTATCATCTGGTTGAGGATGTGATTGACCGTGTGCCGGGGCTGGGCTACCGGGCGGCCTATCTGCGCCAGCTGGCTGGTGAAAAACTGATCCAGCATAAGGCCTATATCGCGCGCCATGGCGATGACATGCCGGAAGTGCGCGACTGGAAATGGACGCGCTGAGATGCTGGAAATAACCGCGTGAAAATCCTGACGATCAATGCCGGCAGCTCTTCTGTCCGCTTCGAAGTCTTTGACATTACCGGTGGCGCGCCGCGCTCGCTGGGGCGGGCAACCGCGGCGGCGGGGGATCCGGCGGCATTGTTCGCTCCTTTGGCGGCGCAAGCCGGTCTTGAGCCAGCGCAACTAACCGCCATCGCGCATCGCTGGGTGCATGGCGGACCGCGGGTGCGCGCGGCGGCGCTGATCAGCGCGCAGGTGGAGGCGGCGCTTGCGGAAGCCGCGCCGCTCGCGCCACTGCACGCGCCAGCCAACCTTGCATGGCTGGCGCATTGCCGAACTGTCATGGACCCAAATGTGCGGCAGGTCGTGGTGCCTGACACGGCCTATTTTGCTGGTTTGCCGGATATGGCCGCCAGTTACGCCTTGCCGCGCGAGATGTCCGCCCGGCATCATCTTCGCCGCTACGGCTTTCATGGGTTGGCGCATCAGTCCATGGTCACGCAATGGTTGGCCGGGCGCGGAGAAGACATTGGCGAGGCAAAAGTGATTTCATTGCAATTGGGCGCGGGATGCTCCGTTACTGCAAGCCGTGATGGCGCGCCCATTGATACCTCGATGGGGTTCACGCCGCTTGAAGGCCTGGTTATGGCCACCCGCTCGGGCGATATCGATGCCGGCCTATTGCTCTATCTGCAACAGAAAGCGGGCATGGATGCAGCACAGATCGAGATGGTTTTGAATCAGCACTCTGGACTGCTCGGCCTGTCGGGCATCAGTAGTGATATGCGGGTTCTGCTAGCCTCAGACGCGCCCGAAGCGCAGAGCGCCATTGCGTTCTATTGCTACCGCGCGAAAAAATATATTGGCGCCTATCTTGCAGCGCTCGGCGGTGCGGACGCGGTGCTGTTTGGCGGCGGCGTTGGCGAGAATAGCCATGAAATTCGTGTACGGATTATTTCAGGAATGGAATGGTGCGGTCTCAAACTCGATATGGCTGCCAACCAGTCACCTGAAAAGCAGGGTGGGTGTATCAGCACCGCTGACAGCAAGATTGAAATCGCCGTCATCCGCGTTGACGAAGCGCACATCATGGCGCAGGCCGCCGCTGATCTGCTGACTTCCGCGTAGAGCAAGATGACATTACACTGAATCGATTTGGGATTCCCAAACCAGTATGTTGGACGTAAGGCTCCTGTTCTTGCCGCCATACTCCCCCTGATCTTAACTCAGCGAACAGGGGCTTCGCCACCCTTCGCCTGTCTTTCCACGCCAGCACACTACTACACCCAAGGCGTTGTTGCGCCGCCCCTACTACTGCCGTTTCTAATCATCCTCGACAAAAGGGGGGCTTGTCCAGCCGCTCCAACAGACGGGGACGACAGTGGCGATTTCTCATCGGCAATCGGAGGCGGTTACACGCGGCGCGCGCATGTTGCGCACCGCGCTTGGCCCGGCGATTGCCGGGTTTCTGGAAGACCCGCAAACCGTCGAGGTGATGCTCAACCCGGACGGGCGGCTCTGGATTGACCGGCTGTCTGAAGGCTTGTCCGATACGGGCGAGCGCCTATCACCGGCCGATGGTGAGCGCATCATCCGCCTCGTCGCTCATCATGTTGGGGCCGAGGTCCATGCTGGCGCGCCGCGCGTCTCGGCGGAACTGCCCGGGACGGGAGAACGGTTCGAGGGGCTTCTGCCGCCGGTCGTGACCGCGCCCGCCTTTGCGATCCGCAAGCCCGCCATCGCGGTGTTCACGCTTGATGACTATGTAGCGTCCAAAATTATGACGGCTGGCCAGGCCGCGGTGCTGCGGGCGGCCGTGGCGTCGCGCCGCAACATCCTCATCGCCGGCGGCACCTCCACCGGCAAGACCACGCTCACCAATGCGCTGCTGGCCGAGGTCGCCAGGACCGCCGACCGCGTCGTGCTGATCGAGGATACGCGCGAGCTGCAATGCACAGCAGCAAATCTCGTGGCGCTGCGCACCAGGGACGGCGTCGCCTCGCTGTCCGATCTTGTCCGATCCTCATTGCGCCTCCGCCCCGATCGCATTCCCATCGGCGAGGTGCGCGGCGCCGAGGCGCTCGACCTCATCAAAGCCTGGGGCACCGGCCATCCGGGCGGCGTCGGCACTATCCATGCCGGCACTGCGCTCGGTGCGCTCCGGCGGCTTGAACAGCTCATCCAGGAAGCCGTCGTCACCGTTCCGCGCGCCCTGATCGCCGAGACCATCAACCTCGTCGCGGTGCTTGACGGGCGCGGCTCCGCACGCCGTCTAACTGAACTCGCCCGCATCGAAGGGCTCGGCCCGGCGGGTGATTACACCCTTTCCCCAGCAATACCGGACCATCAAGGAGACCAGCCATGATCCGCCACGCCGCACGCATCCACCGTCACATCGCCACGGCCATTACCGCAACCTTCGTCACGCTGTCGCTTTCGTCCGCCGCCTATGCCGCAGGTTCTTCCATGCCCTGGGAAGCGCCGTTGCAATCGATCCTGCAATCCATCGAAGGCCCGGTCGCCAAGATCATCGCCGTGATGATTATCATCGTCACCGGCCTGACCCTGGCCTTTGGAGATACCTCCGGCGGCGGCCGCAAAATGGTCCAGATCGTCTTTGGCCTCTCCATCGCGTTTGCCGCATCGAGCTTTTTCCTGTCGTTCTTTTCCTTCGGCGGCGGAGTCCTCGTCTGATGGAAACGGGCATTTACGTTCCGGGCTTTGCCGCCCCTGTCCACCGCGCACTGATCGAGCCGATCCTGCTGGGTGGCGCACCACGTGCTGTGGCCATCGCCAACGGCACCCTGGCGGCGGCGGTCGGGCTCGGGCTTCGTCTCTGGCTGGTAGGCATCGTCATCTGGGGAATCGGGCATTTCGCGGCGGTCTGGGCCGCCAGGCGTGATCCGCTGTTCGTCGATGTGGTGCGCCGGCATTTGCGCATTCCCGGCCATCTGTCCGTCTGAGGCACCCGATGATGAACCTTTCCGAATATCGCCGTCCGGCACATCGTCTCGCGGACTTCCTGCCGTGGGCCGCTCTGGTTGGCGAAGGCGTCGTTCTCAACAAGGATGGTGCGTTCCAGCGCACCGCGCGCTTTCGCGGACCGGACCTCGACAGCGCCGTGCCTACTGAGCTGGTGGCGGTCGCTGGCCGCATCAACAATGCGTTGCGGCGTCTGGGCTCCGGATGGGCGGTGTTTGTCGAAGCGCAGCGCCATCCGGCTGGCGCCTATCCGGCGAGCTGCTTTCCGGATGCAGCAACAGCGCTGGTCGATACTGAGCGCAAAGCCGAATTCGAGGAAGAAGGCGTCCACTTCGAGTCGCGCTACTTCCTCACATTCCTCTATTTGCCGCCAGCCGAAGATACTGCACGAACTGAGCGCTTCTTCTATGAAGGCCGTGAGCGCGCCGAGGGTGCCGACGCGCGCGAAGCGCTGCGCGGCTTCGTCGACCGCACAGCGCGCGTTTTGCAGTTGATCGAAGGCTTCATGCCGGAATGCGCCTGGCTCGATGACGCCGGGACGCTGAGCTATCTGCACGCCACCATCTCGACCAAACACCACCGTGTCCGTGTCCCCGAAGTGCCGATGCACCTTGATGCGCTGCTGGCCGATCAGCCGTTGACCGGCGGCTTTGAGCCGCGCCTCGGCAGTGCGCATCTGCGCATTCTGACGATCATTGGTTTCCCGAGCGCGACCACGCCCGGCATTCTCGACGAGCTGAACCGGCTCGCCTTTGCCTATCGCTGGGCGACACGGGCGGTGATGCTCGACAAGACGGACGCCACCAGGCTGCTGACCAAGATCCGGCGGCAGTGGTTCGCCAAGCGCAAGTCGATCGCCGCCATCCTCAAGGAGGTGATGACCAACGAGGCTTCGGTTCTTCTCGATAGCGACGCCCACAACAAGGCGATGGACGCCGACGCCGCGCTGCAGGAACTGGGTTCCGATCTGATCGGCCAGGCCTATGTGACCGCGACCGTCACGGTCTGGGACGAGAACCCAGGCATCGCCGGTGAGAAGCTGCGCCTTGTCGAAAAGGTCATCCAGGGCCGCGACTTCACCTGCATTGTGGAAACAGTCAATGCGGTGGAAGCCTGGCTCGGATCGCTGCCCGGCCATGTCTACGCCAATGTCCGCCAGCCGCCGCTCTCGACGCTGAATCTCGCCCATATGATCCCGCTCTCGGC
>Ga0209893_1000025_pt1 | contig 42967 bp, 42 predicted proteins | sample GWRWT3_25Nov14_FD_187190 | JGI IMG/M metagenome (GOLD analysis project Ga0209893, IMG submission 187190) | Sand microcosm microbial communities from a hyporheic zone in Columbia River, Washington, USA - GW-RW T3_25-Nov-14 (SPAdes) (version 2) | ecosystem: Engineered > Artificial ecosystem > Sand... | reverse complement strand
AGATGCTTTTCAATGTCTGCGTCACATAATTTCATCGCTTGCCGCCCGAATCTGAATTTCCGGTTCAGTCTTGCCACACCGGCTGTGACAGGCGCAAGCGCGGCGAGAGGCCCCGCGCATCCATCATGCCGACTAAGCCGGATGCAGCTTACTTGACGCGCGGACCTGTTAATCAATATGGTATCAAAGGTAACTAAATCATGTTCTTTGTTTGTTCTTTACAAGGACAGATTATTGATTTAGGGTGTCTGGCGATTTCTTTTATGAATGTGAGTTTCCATTGCAGTTACCCCATCCGAGCTGGCTGCCCGTTTCACCCCGCATCGCCGCCATTGCTGCGGGGGGTACGCTGATTGGCCTGTTGTATTTTTTCTTTGGCGGCGCTGGCCCTGGCGGTCCTGGCGCCCCCCCCGGCGGCCCGCCGCCCCCTGCCGTACTGGTGGGTCATGCGCAAACCGGCCCGGTCAGCCATGAAATCAGCGCCGTTGGCAGTCTGCGATCCAATGAATCGGTGGTGATCCAGCCGGAAATTACCGGCCGGGTATCAGAAATTTCCTTTAACGAAGGCGAGGCGGTACTCAAAGGCGCAACCCTGATTCGGCTTGATGACAGTGTGCATCGCGCGGAATTGCAGCAGGCGGAGGCGCAACTGGCCCTGAGCAAAGCGAATTTCGAGCGCGCCAGCGATCTGTTCAAGCGCGGCAATGCGGCAGCGCGCACCCGTGACGAAACACTGGCGCAAATGCGGGTCGCCGAGGCGAATGTGGCGCTAGGCCGTGCGCTGCTGGAAAAAACCAATATTACCGCACCGTTTGATGGCATCCTTGGCCTGCGGCAGCTTAGCCCCGGCGACTATGTCAAACCCGGCGACAAGGTGGTCAATATTGAAGATATCGATCCGGTCAAGGTCGATTTCCGCATCCCGGAAATACATGCGGCGGTTTTGAAAGTGGGTCAGGAAATCGTGGTCATGCTTGATCCGCTGCCCGGAAAGAGTTTTAGGGGATCGGTATATGCGATTGATCCTCTGATCGATCCCAATGGACGGGCCGTGGCGTTGCGCGCGACGGTGGAAAACCAGCAAGGCGAGTTGCGCCCCGGCATGTTCGCGCGGGTTAATCTGGTGTTGGATCGGCGCGAGGATGCCATCTTGCTGCCCGAAACGGCGGTGTTTCCCCTTGGGCAAAAGCGCTTTGTGTTCAAGGTGGTGGAGGGCAAGGCGGTGCGCACCGAGGTCAATACCGGATTGCGCCGCGAGGGCAAGGTCGAAATCATTTCCGGCGTTTCGCTTGAGGACGCTATTGTGCTGGAAGGCCAACAAAAATTACAGGATGGCCGTCCGCTGACTCCGGTCAGCGCAGACAAGCCCACTTCATAAAGGAAAACGCGCATGGGCGGCAATTCTTTACCGGAACTTTGCATTCGCAGACCGGTGCTTGCCGTTGTCATGAGCCTGCTTCTTGTGCTGCTCGGCCTGATTTCCTTCGACCGGCTGTCGGTGCGTGAATATCCCAATATCGATCCGCCGGTGATTCTGGTGGCCACCACCTATGTAGGCGCCAGCGCCGAAGTGATGGAAAGCCAGGTCACGCGCGTGCTGGAGGAATCGCTTGCCGGCATTGAGGGGATCGATTTTATCCGCTCCATCTCGCGCCAGGAGTTTAGCCAGATCTCCATCATTTTCGATATTACTCGCGATACGGAAGCAGGAGCCAATGATGTGCGCGACCGGGTGGGGCGCGTGCGCGACAAACTGCCGCGAGAGATCGAGGAACCGCTGGTGCAGCGGCTGGAGGCAGACGCCGAACCGATCATGTATATGTCTTTTTCCAGTGACCGCCACACGCCGCTGGAAATAACCGATTTCGCAGACCGTTTCGCCAAGGACAGGCTGCAATCGCTGCCCGGCGTCGCCGAGGCGCGGCTGTTTGGCGCGCGGCGTTACTCCATGCGCATCTGGCTCGACCCTGCCCGTCTCGCCGCCTACAATCTGACAGCGCAAGATGTCGAGAACTCGCTGCGCACCCAGAATATTGAAGTGCCGGCCGGGCGCATTGAAAGCGATCAGGTCGAATTCAGCGTTCTGTCAGAAACCGACATGAAGGAACCTGCGGAATTTGAGCAGATTGTCCTGAAGCAGGTAGATGGCTATCCCGTGCGCCTGCGCGATGTCGCGCGGGTTGAGCTTGGCCCCGATGACGAGCGCATCATTGTGCGCTTTAACGGGCGCGAGTCGGTAGGCCTGGGTATTGTCAAGCAGTCGACAGGAAACCCGCTGGAAATTTCCAGAGCCATAAGGGCGGAAATTCCCAAGATCGAAGCGCTGTTGCCCGAGGGCATGCGATTGCAGATCGGCTTTGACGGCTCGATCTTTATCGAGCGCTCCATCGAGGCGGTGTATTGGACCATTCTGGAATCGGTTCTGCTGGTTGGCCTGGTGGTGCTGCTGTTTTTGCGCACGCCGCGGGCGACCTTCATACCGCTGGTCACCATTCCAGCCTCGCTGATCGCTGCATTTGCGCTGATGGCGGCGGCGGGCTTTACTGTCAACACGCTTACGCTGCTGGCCATGGTGCTGGCGGTTGGGCTGGTGGTCGACGACGCCATTGTCATGCTGGAAAATATTTTCCGCCATATCGAAGAGGGCGTGCCGCCCATGCAGGCGGCAATTCAGGGCAGCCGGGAAATTGGTTTCGCCATCATCGCCATGACCATCACGCTGGCGACCGTCTATGCGCCGATTGGTTTTTTAACCGGGCGCAGCGGGCGGCTGTTCATCGAATTCGCCTGGACGCTGGCGGGCACCGTTCTGATATCCGGTTTCGTGGCGCTGACGCTGACGCCGATGCTGTGCTCGCGCCTGCTCCGGCATGAAGAAAAACATGGCGTGATTTATACTGGCATTGAGAATGCCATTATTAACGCGACCGAAGCTTACAAAAATATCCTGGCTCGGATTTTATCGCGCCGTTTGATGGTGCTGGGCGTTGCGGCGGGCTTCATAGTCATTGGCGCCGGGCTTTTCTTCTCACTGAAAAATGAGCTTACCCCGGTTGAGGATCGCAGCGGCGCGGTTGGCATATTTATCGGCCCGGAGGGCGCCACCATCGACTATATGGATAAATACGCAGCAGCCACCGAAGAAATCTACGCTTCCACACCGGAAGTAAACAGCTACTTTCTGGTGGTTGGCAATCCGATCATCAATAACGGGGTGACTTTCATCAATCTCAAGGACTGGAATGACCGCGAGCGCAGCCAAATGGCGATCGTGCAGGAAATGGCGGGACGGCTTGGCCGGCTGCCCGGGGTGATGGCGTTTCCAATGAACCGGCCCTCATTGGGGCAGCACCCCCAGGCACGCCCGATCTGGATCGTGTTGCTATCCACCGCCAGCTATCCGGAAATTGAACGCATGACGCAGGCCGTGCTGAACGAGGCGCGCAAATATCCTGGTTTTGTCAATCTCGACACCAATCTGAAACTCAATAAACCGGAACTGAAAGTCACGCTTAACCGCGACAAGGTGCAGGATGCCGGCCTCGAAGTGGCGACCGTTGGGCGCACAATGGAAACCATGCTGGGCGGACGCAAGGTCACCCGTTTCAAACGCGAAGGCAAGCAATATGACGTAGTGGTCCAGATGGCGGATGTGGACCGCAGCAATCCGGACGATCTGTCGAAAATTTATGTGCGCGGCAGTCGCGGTGAAATGGTGCAGCTTTCAAACCTGGTTGACATGGAGGAATCGGTCGCGCCGCGCGAACTGGTGCGTTTCAATCAGATGCGCGGCGCGGAAATCAACGCTTCGCTGGCGCCGGGATATACGCTGGGCGAATCGCTGGACTATCTGGAAAAGGCCGCCCGCGAAATTATCCCCTCCAACGTGCAGATCGATTTCATGAGCCTGTCGCGCGAATACAAGTCGGCGTCTGGAGAGATTTATTTCATATTCCTGCTGGCCCTGGTTTTCATTTATCTGGTTCTTTCCGCGCAGTTTGAAAGCTTCGTCGATCCGCTGGTCATTATGCTGACCGTGCCGCTGTCGATGACCGGCGCGCTGCTAGCGCTGAAACTGGCTGGCGGCACGTTGAATATTTATAGTCAGATCGGGCTGGTAACACTGGTCGGCCTGATTACCAAGCACGGCATTCTGATCGTCGATTTCTCAAACAAATTGCGCGCCGAAGGAAGAACAATCCGCGACGCGGTGATTGAAGCGGCTTCGTTGCGCCTGCGGCCCATATTGATGACGTCGGGCGCCATGATTATGGGGGCTGTGCCGCTGTGCCTGTCAAGCGGCGCCGGCGCGGAAAGCCGCCAGGAAATCGGCTGGGTGATTGTCGGCGGCATCAGCCTGGGCACGGTGCTGACCCTGTTTATTCTGCCGACCGTCTATACGCTGATCGCCCGCTTTCGCACGATCACGCCTATGCCAGTGATTCCGGTGCAAACGCTTCCAGCGGAATAGACATCGCGTCGCCAGTGACCTGCGCCCGAACTTTCATCCATAAGGCCCCGTAATCGCGACCGCCGTAGAAAATGACCCTGCCCCGCAACTTAATCCATTATGAAGTTAAGTCTGGCAGAGCACATAGGCAGCATCGATAGCGGTGGCCTCAGGTCGCGCTTGTTTTGCTTTTGATATAGTGGCGGAGGGGATGAGATTCGAACTCACGATACGACTTGACATCGTATAACGGTTTAGCAAACCGCCGCCTTCAGCCACTCGGCCACCCCTCCATGAGGACAGTCTGCGGCGAATAGTGATCCGCTAGCGAGACTGGACTGCCCTGATCCCCAGTGTGTTAGACTAGTTTCGAGGCGGTTTCAACCGAAGCGTTTGCGGGCAAGCCGGACCACCGGTTTTCGGCCCGAAACTGCGATCAGATCAAAAACCGGCAGGCTGCCGAAAAGCTTTTGTATCAGGCGCGGGAAAGCAGCCATTCGCGGGCCTGGCGCTGGGCTTCGGCGATCTGCGCCGGGGCCATTTCCTGCGCCAGTTCTGCACGCCAGCCCAATGCCTCACGCTGGCCTTTGACGGCCGCGACATTGAACCATTTATGCGCCGCGACCAGATCGTACGGCACCCCCTTGCCGGTCGAATAGGCGATGGCGAGCTGAAGGCATGCCGCGCCGTCTGCTGGTTCGTGTGATTCCTGATAAACGCTCTGTGCCTGACCCATTGCCGGATACTCCATTTCCCTGTTTGACCTACTGTCATTGGGTCAGGCGTTTCGTCGCCTTTAGTCCCAACATGATCAAAGTTTCAGCCCGGCAATCCTAAGATGGAGTAAACATGGCGCAGGCGTATGGTTAAAAAAGAAAATTCTCCTGATTGTGCGCATTACGTCACACAGGGAATTTTGGCGCAGAAATATGGGGTTTTTTGCAGTGCACCGGTCATATTGCTTCTACAAAAACATGAATGGCGCAAAAAAAATTCAAAAAAAATGCGGTAAACAGAAAATATTTTAACTGCAAAATGGGGGTTGCGATTCATTCGCCATGATCCGCGCGCGATCCAACTTACCCACAGCCTCATTCGATTGTGGCGCGTAGCGCCGCAGCCTCATTCCAGTACGGTGCGCAGCGCGGCGCGCACCGCATCCAGCGCCGCATCGGCTTTCGCCCCATCCGGTCCGCCCGCCTGGGCCATGTCTGCGCGGCCCCCGCCGCCTGCGCCGCCCATGGCGGTTGCGCCTGCGCGCACCAGATCAACGGCGCTGATCCGCGCGGTCAGATCATCGCTGACGCCGATCGCCAGCGCGCCCTTGCCATCATTCACCGCCAGAAACGCCACCACGCCGGAACCCAGCGTTTTCTTGCCCGCATCGACCAGGCCGCGCAATTCCTTGGGATTGACGCCCTCGATAATGCGGGCCATCAGTTTGACACCTGCAATTTCTTCCGGGGCTGCGGCGTCCACACCGTGCGACCCGGCAGAAGGCCCCGCTACAGCCAGTTTTTTGCGCAGATCAGCAATTTCGCGCTCCTGCTTCTTGCGTTCATCCATCAGGGCGGCGACGCGGGCCGGTAATTCTTCCGGGCTGGCGCGCAGGGCGTGCGCCGCTTCCTGCATCAACCGGTCGCGCGCCGAAAAATATTCTAATGCCGCCTGTCCGCTCAGCGCCTCAATGCGCCGCACGCCCGCCGCCACCGCGGATTCGCCAATAATATGGATCAGGGCAATATCGCCGGTGCGCGCGACATGGGTGCCGCCGCATAGTTCTACTGAAAATGGCTGTAACCCCGTATGATCCGGTGACGGAGCAGTTCCCATGGTCAGCACCCGCACCTCATCGCCGTATTTTTCCCCAAACAGCGCCATGGCGCCATGCGCCACGGCTTCATCGGGCGCCATCAGGCGGGTTGAGACAGCGTTGTTCTGGCGCACGATTGAATTGACCAGATATTCCGTCTCCGCAATCTCGGCGCCGGTCATCGCCTTGGGGTGGGAAAAATCGAACCGCAACCGCTCTGCGCCCACCTGCGAACCCTTTTGGGTGACATGTTTGCCCAGCACCTGACGCAATGCCGCGTGCAAAAGGTGCGTGGCCGAATGATTGGCGCGGATCGCCGCGCGGCGCGCCGGATCCACCCGCGCCTCCACGCTGTCGCCCAGACGCAGAACGCCGCCACGCACAGAACCAATATGCACATGCAGATCGCCAAGCTGTTTTTTGGTGTCGCGCACCATCACCCGCGCGCCATTGGCGGCGATCAGCATGCCGGTATCGCCCATCTGCCCGCCGGATTCAGCGTAGAACGGCGTCTGGTTCAGCAGCACCTGCACTTCGGTCCCTTCGCCCGCCTCGCTGACTTCGCGCCCATCGGTGACGATGGCCATCACCAGCCCCTCGCCCTCCTCGCTTTCATAACCCAGAAACTCCGTGCCGCCCGTGCGTTCACGCACGCCGAACCATACGGTTTCCGCCGCCGCTTCGCCGGAGCCGGCCCAGGCGGCGCGCGCCTCGGCCTTCTGGTGCGCCATGGCGGCATCAAAACCGGCATGATCCACGGTAATATTGCGACTGCGCAGCGCGTCTTCGGTCAGATCAAGCGGAAAGCCGAACGTGTCGTACAATTTGAACGCCACGTCGCCGGAAAGCACCGCGCCCGCCGGAAGATTTGCAGCCTCGTCTTCCAGCAGTTTCAGGCCGCGTTCCAGGGTGCGGCGGAAGCGTTCTTCTTCCAGCTTCAGGGTTTCCTCGATCAGCGGCTTTGCGGGCGGCAATTCCTGATAATGCGCGCCCATCTGGCGCACCAGCGCAGGGATGATGCGCCACAGCACCGGGTCTTTGGCCCCCAGCATTTCGGCGTGGCGCATGGCGCGGCGCATGATCCGGCGCAGCACATAGCCGCGCCCTTCATTGGATGGCAGCACGCCATCGGCGATCAGAAACCCGGCAGATCGTAAATGATCGGCAATGACGCGATAGCTTGCCGCCATTGGCCCGTCGGGATCGCCGCCTATGGCGTCTGCTGCGGCCTCGATCAGCGCACGCAGCACATCGGTGCTGAATACGTCCTGCTTGCCCTGCAGCACCGCGCCAATGCGTTCCAGGCCCATGCCGGTGTCGATGGACGGTTTGGGCAGGGCGATACGGTCGCCGGGTCCGCGCTGGTCATATTGCATGAAGACCAGATTCCAGATTTCCACAAAGCGGTCGCCGTCCTGGTCCGCCGATCCGGGGGGGCCGCCCGGGACTTTATCGCCATGATCAAAGAAAATCTCCGAACAGGGGCCGCAGGGGCCGGTATCGCCCATCGACCAGAAATTATCCGAGGTGCCGATACGAATAATGCGGTCATCGGGCAGCCCGGCGATCTTGCGCCACAGACCATGCGCCTCATCATCATCGGCATAGACTGTTACGCTCAGCCGCTCTGCTGGCAGGCCAAATTCCCGGGTGATCAGCCGCCAGGCCAGTTCGATGGCGTTTTCCTTGAAATAATCACCAAAGGAAAAATTTCCGAGCATTTCGAAAAATGTCAGATGCCGCGCCGTATAGCCCACATTATCCAGATCATTATGCTTGCCGCCCGCGCGCACGCATTTCTGCGACGAGGCGGCACGCACATAGGGGCGGGTTTCCTGCCCGGTAAAGACATTTTTGAACTGCACCATGCCCGCATTGGTGAACATCAAAGTCGGATCGTTGCGCGGCACCAGCGGCGAGGACGGCACGATTGTATGGCCGTTACCTGCAAAAAAATCCAGAAATGTCGCGCGAATCTCGTTCAGACTCGTCACGGGCGGCTTGGCCATGGAAATATCCCAACCGAAAATGTTTAGAAACAATCGTCTGGCTTGGTTTTAACGGCCCCCCGCACGCATGTCTAGGCTCGCATCCGGGCTTGCTCTCTTTGTCCGCATATGCGGAAATGTGTCAAACCAACAGAACAGACAGGGGAAATACAGATGGCTGGAAGATATCAGGGACGCGTGGCGGTCATAACCGGCGGGGCTAGCGGCATCGGGGCTGCGACCGTGCGCAAATTCGTGGGCGAGGGCGCGAAAGTGGTCATCGCCGACATGCAGGAGGAAATGGGCAAAAAGCTGGCCGCCGAGCTGGGCGCGTCCGTGCATTTTCAGCGCACCGACGTCACCCATGAAGATCAGGTCAAGGCGGCGGTCGACAGCGCGGTCGCCAAATTCGGGCGGCTGGACTGTATTTTCAACAATGCGGGCTTTGGCGGCGCCGCGGGGCCGGTGGAAACCATTTCGGTTCAGGATTACGACATCACCATGGACGTGCTGGTAAAGGGTGTGTTTCTGGGCATCAAGCATGCCGCGCCGATTCTGAAGGCGCAAGGTTCGGGCACGATCGTCAACACCGCCAGTATTGCGGCGTTTTATTCCGGCATCGGCCCGGTGCTGTATAACGCGGCCAAGGCGGCGGTGCTGCAAATGACCAAGAGCATGGCGCTGGAGTTCGGCTATTACGGCGTGCGGGTCAATTGCGTATGTCCCGGCGTCATCGCCACGCCGCTGGCGGCGGGCCGGGCCGGAGCCTCGGCGGAAGTCATCGACAAGATGCGCGATGCGATTGGCGGCGAAGAAGTGCTGCGCCGCATCGGCAACCCTGAAGAAATCGCCGATGCGGTGTTCTGGCTGGCCAGCGATGAATCCAGCTATGTCAATGGCCACGCGCTGGTGGTTGATGGCGGGCGCACGGCGGGCCTGCCCTATCAGAAGCAAACCGACTGGCTGAAAAAACCCCGCGAATTGCGCCTGTACCGGCCAGAGGGGCGGTAATTATCGCACAGCACCGCACCGCTGCGGCCGTTGCGCCAGCGCTGGCGCGGCGGCCCGGTCCGTGGCATATACAGTTGCACACACAATCCCAATTTACGGAAAGTATAAACAGATGAACTTCCAAGACCTGCAAGTGCAAATCGAAGCCGCATGGGAAGCCCGCGATTCCATCAATGCCCAAACCACGGGCGCACCCCGCGATGCGGTGAATAATGCGCTGGGCCTGCTGGATACCGGAAAGGCGCGGGTTGCGGAAAAGCACGGCAAGGACTGGATCGTGCATCAGTGGCTGAAAAAGGCGGTGCTGCTATCGTTCCGGCTGAATGATATGAACCTGATTGCCGGTGGTCCGGGCAAGGACACGGTCTGGTGGGACAAGGTGCCATCGAAATTCGAAGGCTGGGGGGCGGACCAGTTCAGCACGGCCGGATTTCGCGCCGTGCCAAACTGCATTGTGCGCCGCTCTGCCTACATCGCCAGGGGCGTGGTGCTGATGCCCAGTTTTGTCAATCTGGGGGCCTATGTAGATGAAGGCACCATGATCGACACCTGGGCGACCGTGGGGTCATGCGCCCAGATCGGCAAGAACTGTCATATTTCCGGCGGCACCGGCATTGGCGGCGTTCTGGAACCGCTACAGGCCAATCCGGTGATCATCGAAGATAATTGTTTTATCGGCGCGCGTTCCGAAGTGGCCGAAGGCGTGGTGGTGCGCGAAGGTTCGGTCATCTCCATGGGCGTGTTTCTGGGGGCCAGCACCAAGATCGTGGATCGCGCCACCGGACAGATTTATCAGGGCGAAGTGCCGGCCTATTCGGTTGTCGTACCGGGCGTTCTGCCTGGACCCGCGCATGCCGACGGCCATGCACGCCCCAGCCTGTCCTGCGCCGTGATCATCAAACAGGTTGACGCCGGCACCCGCTCCAAAACCTCTATCAATGAATTGCTGCGGGATTGACCAAATAGTCAAGTATGATAAAGTGTGATGAAGTAAGCTAATGGACGCCTCAGCTAGTGGACGCCTCAATGGAACGTCTGACCATCACTTTGACTCCTGAAATGGCTGAAGCCGTTCGTGGCGCAATTTCTCAGGGTGAATACACGTCCAGCAGCGAGATTATCCGGGAAGCCCTGCGCGACTGGCAACTCAAGCGCGGGATCAGGCGGCAGGAACTTGAGGCATTGCGGGGCGGTATCCAAGGTGGAGAGTCAGACCTCACGGCAGGCCGTGTACGGGACTTCGACGCGGAACGGATTATCGAGGCGGGAAACAAAAAATTAGCCAGCCACGCACACTCCGGGTAACGGAACAGGCAGAAGACGAACTCGCGGACATCTGGGCCTTCATTGCCTCCGATAACCCGGCAGCGGCAACCACATTCGTCCACCAGCTGCGCGAACATTTTGAACCCCTGCTTGTCCACCCCGGGATGGGAGCCAGGCGCGATAACCTGTCCCCTGGTTTGCGCGCCCTGTTCCACCGGGGTTACACCATCTATTACCGTTTCACGGAATCCGAGATTATCATCACCCATGTGGCGCATGGCGCACGAGATGCGGCAGCCCTGATTGCAGATGATGAAGCCTAAGTTACACCCACCTGAAAACCTCGATCAATGAATTACTGCGGGATTAAGCTGCGACGGTTTACGCCGGTATATTTACTTGCCGCGGTCCTTGCATGCGCCGCGTCCGCAACAGCCGCGCCGCGCCATGGCGTCGCCATGCATGGCGAGGTGGCGCTGGGGCCGGACTTCACGCATTTTGCCTATGCCGATCCGGCCGCGCCAAAAGGCGGGACGCTGGTGCTGGGAGAGCGGGGCGCTTTTAACAATCTCAATCCTTTCACTGTGCGCGGCGTGGTTCCGCTGGGGATTCGTGAATGGGTGTTTGAAAGCCTGCTGAAGCGCAGCAATGACGAGGCGTTTTCGCTGTATGGCTGGGTGGCGCAATCGGTGGAGGTGGCCGGGGATCGCTCCTGGGTCAGCTTCACGCTTGATCCCCGCGCACGCTTTTCCAATGGCGCGCCGATCCGCGTGGAGGATGTGATTTTTTCGGCGGAAACTCTGCGCGAAAAAGGCCGGCCCAATCACCGCAGTTATTATGCAAAAATCACGCATATCAGCCAGCCGGGGCCGGGTCAGGTGCGTTTTGATTTTGATCCCAAAACCATTGACCGGGAAATGCCGCTGATCCTTGGCCTGATGCCGATCCTCTCAAAGGCCCATTATGCGGGGCTGGATATCAGCGCCCCTAGCCTGCGCCCGCCGCTGGGTTCCGGCCCCTATGCGGTTGGCGATGTAACGCCTGGGCGCAGCATTTCCTATGTACGCAATCGCGATTACTGGGCGGCGGATTTGCCGGTTAATCGCGGACAGAATAATTTCGATGTGATCCGCGTGGATTTTTACCGCGATGAAAACACCGCGTTTGAGGCGTTCAAGGCCGGACAATTTGATCTGTGGGAAGAGAAAGATCCGGCCCGCTGGGCGCGCGCCTATAATTTTCGCGCTGTGCGCGATGGCGCTGTGGCGCGCGCGGCTATTCCCCATGGACGGCCATCGGGCCTGCCGGGTTTCGTGTTCAATACAAGGCGCGCGCCCTTTGACGATATCCGCGTGCGCCAGGCGCTGAATTTCATGTTTGATTTTGAATGGGTCAATCGCAGTTTTTTTCACGGCGCGTACCGGCGCACGCGCAGCCTGTTTGATAATACCGCACTGGCTGCTGCGGAAAATGCGGCGGGCCCTGAGGAGCGCGCTTTGCTGGCTCCCTATGCGGATACTATTGCGAAAACAGTCCTGGAAAGAGGCTATAGGCCGCCGGTCAGTGATGGTTCGGGCCATAATCGCGAGGGGGCGAAACGCGCGCGGGCCTTGCTGGCCGATGCGGGGTGGGCGCTGAAAGACGGCCTGATGGTGCAGATGCAAACCGGCGCGCCGCTGCAATTCGAAATTCTGCTGGTGCGCCCCGAAGAAGAAAAACTGGCGCTGGTTTTCGCCCGGGCTTTGCTGCGTCTGGGCATAAAGATAAATGTGCGCACGGTGGACGCCAGTCAATATGAAGAACGCCTGCGAAATTATGATTTCGATATGATCGTGTATGACTGGTACGCCTCGCTTTCGCCCGGCAATGAACAGAAATATTACTGGGGATCAGCGGCGGCGAACACGCCCGGCGCGCGCAATTATCCCGGCGTCAAAAGCGCGGCCATGGACGCCATGATCAATCATGTGCTGGAGGCGCGCACGGAGGCCGAATTTATTCCCGCCGTGCGCGCCATGGACCGCGTGCTGATGTCCGGGCATTACGTCATTCCGTTATATTATCTGCCTGCGGATAATGTGGCGCACCGTGCCCATCTGGGATTTCCAGACCGTGTGCCGCTCTATGGGTTTGATATCACAAGCTGGTGGGATGGGCGTATCCAGAGGGCCGAAGACTAATATACAGGCCGGCCATGCCGTGGCGTGAAAATAGTCTCTACGCGCTTTATTGGCGCAAAATTATGCAGTAATGGCCAAGTCCTGGCGGCAGGCTGCTGAATTTTCCACGATTTTCAAGCCTGTTAGCAGTATGGCACAAAGCTTGCTCTCATAAGTCTGCCTGTGTTTTTCGGAGGGTCAACCCCATGCAGCCCGAAATTGCGTCCGCCATATTTGATGAAATGGGTTCCGCGCAGGCGTGCCCTCCGCAATATCGTCTGATACGCGACTGGCTGGCGAGTGTTCCCGCCGGGACGCTTGAACTCAAGCAGCGCGAGGCGGAATTTATTTTCCGCCGCACGGGCATAACCTTCGCCGTCTATTCCGAAGCGGGCGGCGATACGGAGCGGCTTATCCCGTTTGATATTATTCCCCGCATCCTGGCGCAGGCCGAATGGGAATTTTTATCGCGCGGGCTTATGCAGCGGGTAAAGGCGCTGAACGCCTTTATCCACGACACCTATAACGCGCAGGAATTTATCCGGGCGGGTAAAATCCCCGCGGAACTGGTGCTGCACAATCCCTGTTTCGCCGTTGAAATGATGCAGCTTCAAACCACCGCCAATGTGTATGCGCATATTTCCGGCATCGATATTGTGCGCGTCGGGCCGGAGGAATTTTATGTGCTGGAGGATAATTGCCGCACGCCGTCCGGGGTTTCCTACATGCTGGAAAACCGCGAAGTCATGATGCGGCTGTTTCCCGATATTGTCGGCCGCGCGCGCATCAAGCCGGTGTCGCATTACCCGGAAGATCTGCTTGAAACCCTGCGCTCCGTCGCGCCCCGCAATTGCGAGGGCGACCCGGTGGTGGCGTTACTGACGCCAGGCATTTTCAACAGCGCCTATTATGAACACTCGTTTCTGGCCGACGAAATGGGCATTGAACTGGTCGAAGGGCCCGATCTCGTGGTGCTGGACATGATCGTGTATATGCGCACCACGCGCGGCCTGCAGCGGGTCGATGTGATTTACCGGCGCATTGACGACCCGTATTTTGATCCGCTGGTCTTTCTGCCGGATTCCATGCTGGGCGTACCCGGCCTGATGGCCGCCTATCATGCGGGCAATGTGACCATCGCCAATGCGCCGGGCGCAGGCATCGCGGATAACAAGGCGATCTATACCTTTGTACCGGAAATGATCCGCTTCTTTCTGGGCGAGGAACCGGTTTTGCGCAATGTACCGACCTGGCGCTGCGATGTGCAAGCGGACCGGGCCTATGTGCTGGAGCATCTGCATGAACTGGTGGTCAAGGACGTCAACGGATCGGGTGGTTATGGCATGCTGGTGGGGCCACACGCCAGCAAAGCCGAGCGCGAAGAATTTGCCGGTAAAATCCGCGCCGCGCCGCAACGCTATATCGCGCAGCCCACGCTGGCGCTTTCCACCTGCCCGACTTTTACCGCCAATGGGGTGGCGCCCCGGCATGTCGATCTGCGTCCGTTCGTGCTGATGGGACGCGACATCCGGCTTGTGCCTGGGGGGCTGACGCGGGTGGCGTTGCAGGAAGGTTCGCTGGTGGTGAATTCCAGCCAGGGCGGCGGCACCAAGGACACCTGGGTTTTGGAGGATGTCATGCAAGGGGAGGCAAAATAGCAGGTCATGCTGAGCCGGACTGCGGAAAACCTGTATTGGCTGGCGCGTTATGTGGAGCGCGCGGAGAATATTGCGCGCCTGCTGGATGTTACCCTGCGTATGGCGAGCCTGCCGCAGGAGCAGGTTGCCGGCGGCAGCGAATGGGCCTCTACTATTATTGCCGCCGGGTGCGAAGAAAGTTTTTATGCAGGCCACGAACATCCCACGGCGGAAGCGGTTATTCATCATCTTACCTGTGATCGGGACAATCCTTCATCCGTCATTTCGTGCCTTGAAACAGCCCGCAATAATGCCCGCATGGTGCGCACGGGGCTGAGCACCAGCATGTGGGAGGCGATAAATTCCACATGGATCGAACTTAACAATTTCCGCAAGGAGGACTTTGCGCCGGAGCGCATCGGGCGTTTTCTGGACTGGGTGAAGGAGCGCTCCCTGCTGTTCGGCGGCACGGTCGCCAACACCATGCTGCGCAGCGACGCATTCTGGTTCAGCCGCCTGGGCATGTCCATTGAACGCGCCGATAACACGGCGCGCATCATCGACGTCAAATATAACATATTGCTTCCCGCCTATGAAGCCGTTGGCGGCACGATGGATTTTTATCAGTGGGCCTCCATGCTGCAATCCGTGTCGGCGTTGCGTGCCTATCACTGGGTTTACCGTGACCGGGTCAAGCCATGGCTGGTGGCGGAACTGCTGATCCTGAAACCGGAAATGCCGCGTTCGCTGGCTTATTGCGTCAGTGATGTGAGCCGGCAACTGGAAAGCCTTGCCAGCACCTATGGGAAACGCGGAGAATGCCACCGGCTGGCGGGGCAGATCGACGCCAGACTGCGTTACAGCAAAATAGATATCATCCTGCAACAGGGCCTGCACGAATTTCTGACGTCCATTGTTGATGACACCAGGGTTCTGGGTGAAGAAATCACCAAACATTATCTGATCTGAAAAGGCGGAATCATCATGCGCATCCGGATCAAGCATTCGACATCTTACAAATATGACATACATGTTCCGTATACGGCGCAACTGATCCGGCTGCATCCGCGCAGCCATCAGGGCCAGCAGGTATTGTCCTGGCGGGTGCTGAGCGAAAACGGGCGCCCCCTGCCATCGACCTTTGACGGGTATGGCAATGTCCTGCACATGCTGACGCGCGATCAGATGCATGATGCGGCCTCCATCATTGCCGAGGGAGAGGTGGAAACAACCGATACTTCCGGCATCATCAAGGGCGCGGTGGAAACCCTGCCGCCGATTTATTTCCTGCGGCAAACCGCATACACACAGCCTGATGCGACGATTACGGCGCTGGCGAAGGAATCCGCAGGGGTCTTTGACGCCATAGAGCGGCTGCACGGGCTGATGCTGCGCATCCGCTGGCGCGTCGCGTATGAGCCTGGCGTGACAACAAGCAGCACGACAGCGGCCGAGGCGCTGGCGCAGGGGAGCGGTGTCTGTCAGGATCACACACATATCTTTTTGTCTGCGGCCCGTGTGCTTGGCTATCCGGCGCGGTATATTTCAGGCTATCTTCGCCAAAACATGCAAACGCAAGATGGCGATGCCGGGCATGCCTGGGCCGAGGCCATGGTTGAGGGGCTGGGCTGGGTTGGCTTTGATGTGGCCAATGGCATATGCCCGAGCGAGAATTATGTGCGGGTTGCGACCGGGCTGGATTTTATGGAAGCGGCCCCCATTCGCGGCGTGCGCCGTGGCGGGGGCGAGGAAGAGATGCGCGTATCGGTTGATATAAGGCAGTCGCATCAGGTACAACAATAACATCTGCAATCATACTGCGGCACGATTGATCCTATGACCTATTGCGTTGGACTGCGCCTTAAAGACGGACTGGTCATGCTGTCCGACACCCGCACCAATGCGGGCCTTGATAACATCGCCACCTTCGGCAAAATGCACCTGTTCGAACAGCCGGGCGAGCGCATGATCGCGCTGATGACATCGGGCAATCTGGGCGTCTCGCAGGCGGTGCTGAGCCTGCTGGCCGATGGCGTTGAAACTCCGGCCAGCGGCAAGGCCGAAACCCTGTATTCCGTACCCAGCATGTTTCGCGCCGCCCAACTGGTCAGCGAGGCGGTGCGGCAGGTCTTCACCATACATGGCGAAGCGATGCAGGCGCAGGGTATCACCTACGATATAGGAATGATGCTGGGCGGCCAGATCAAGGGCCGGTCCATGCGCCTCTATCAGATTTATTCGGCCGGCAATTTTATCGAGACGACGGAAGACACGCCGTTCCTGCAACTGGGCGAGCACAAATACGGCAAGCCCATTCTGGACCGCGCCGTAACCTATGACGTGCATCTGTATGACGGGATCAAGCTGGCGCTGATTTCGATGGATTCGACGTTGCGCAGCAATCTTTCCGTCGGCCTGCCGCTGGACCTGCTGGTCTATAAGCGCGATGCGCTGCGCACAGATATCCGCCGCCGCATCACCGAAGACGACCCCTATTTCCGCCATGTGCGCGAATACTGGTCCAGCGCCCTGCGCGAGGCCTATCAGCGCCTGCCCCGCCCCGAATGGGCGCGGGAATAAGCTTCCATATTGCAGGGCGGGCCGCGGCGGCGTAGGCTTGCCCCGGCTATAATGAAAAAACCAGAAGGGAGTCCCCACATGTACCATCCGGCACTGAAAACGCCTTTGTGCGACATGCTTGGCATTGAATATCCTATCCTGCAGGCGGGCATGGGATTTGTGGCGCGCGGGCCGCTGGCGGGGGCGGTATCGGCGGCGGGGGGGCTTGGCTGTATTGGCGCTGGCACCATGACGCCGCAGGAACTGAGGGCGGAAATCGCCATTGTGCGCAGCATGACCAGTAAACCGTTTGCGGTCGATCTGTTGTTCGCCACGGCAGGCGGCAAAAGCGCGCAGATGTTCAGCAGCGATACCCAGGCGCTGATCGAGGTCGTGTTCGATGAAAAAGTGCCGGTGATCGTCAGCGGGCTGGGCAATCCGGGCCCCATTGTTGCCGAGGCGCACGCGGCGGGCATGAAGGTGCTGAGCCTGACCGGCAGCACCAAAAACGCCGTGCGGCTGGCGGCCAGCGGCGTCGATGCGATTATCGCGCAGGGCTATGATGGCGGCGGGCATACCGGCAGCGTCGGGACCATGACGCTGCTGCCTTCGGTGATGGATGCGGTGGATATTCCGGTGCTGGCGGCGGGCGGCCTGGCGGATGGGCGCGGGCTGGTGGCAAGTCTGGCGTTCGGGGCCATCGGCGTGTGGCTGGGCACACGATTTATTGCAACGCCCGAGGCCTGGGGCCATGACAATTACAAGAACCGCATCGTCGAAATCAGCGACGAAGACACTATCCGCACCAAATGCTTTTCCGGCAAGCCGTGCCGCATGATCAGCAACGACACCACCAAAGCCTGGGAAACCCCGGAACTCCAGGCGAAGCTGAAACCCTTCCCGCACCAGACCCGCAATGTCACTGAATGGCTGGGAACCGACCCCTATATGGCTGGCCGCCGCGACGGCAAAACCGATATCGGCGCCCTGGCGGCGGGCCAAAGCTCCGCCCTGATCCATGAGGTGAAACCTGCGGGCGACATTGTGCGCGACATCATGGCCGAGGCGTCACGGGTGCTGGAGCGGTTGGGCGGACGGGTGACAGTGGCGGGGTAGTTTCTGGCATTATCGAATGGTGCGTCTAATACCGCATTGTAATGCGGACCTGCGTGTCACCCGGCATTGCGGTGAAAACAGCTTCATCCAGTTGTGGCAGACGGTAGCTGACGGTGGCGTCTCTGGAAAAGCCGTAGCCTTCTATTGGCAGGCCGAGCCAATTTTTGGTGAGTTTTTTGTTGGCGTCTTCATCATGATAGAGCGATATGGCGTAGCTGCCGGGTATGGGGACCGGCATGCAGACGGTTACTTCGCCTTTTTGCGCGGGAACGCGGATGCGGCCAAGGCGTTTGCCTTTTTTGAGAAAATCTTCATCCCGATCACCGTAAAGCATAAGGGTGATGTTTCCCTTTCCGCTTTTTATCCCGCTTACATGTATCTGTAACCGGACCGGATCGTCCGCTGTGCACAGGCGGTCAGAGACCGATGCCGCCATGGCAGACGGCGCCAGCAGAAACGCCGCCAGGCCGAGCGTTGGTAATAAATGGGAGATTCGTTGCATCCGGCAAGCCATGGTAGCAGTGAAGGTCATGGCTGGCTTATACTCCATCTTCAATAATAATACCGGACGAATCGCCATGACGGATGTGCCAGAAATTTCACCTACCGCCAGCAAGTTTGGGTATCCCGGAACCTGTATTGCCGAAACCCCTTCGTGGCTGGTGCTGTTGCGCCCGCAGCAGGTGACCTTTTGTTCGCTGGTGCTGGTGTGCCGGGAGCCGGTGACGGCCTTTGGGGATGTCAGTCCGCAGGCGCTGGCGGCGTTGCAGCCGGTTTTGAAAAATATCGAATTACTGCTGACGGATGTGGTGCGCTATCAGAAAATCAATTATCTGATGCTGATGATGGTGGATCCCGATGTGCATTTTCACATTATTCCGCGTTATGACGGGATGCGTGAATATGCCGGGCTTGGTCTTGTGGATGCGGGCTGGCCCGGACCGCCGCGACTGGATCAGGCGGTGCAGCTTTCGCCCGATGCGCAGGCGGCGCTGGTGCAGACATTGCGAGAGAAATGGGGCGGCAGGTGAGTTCAGCGCGCACAGGTGCGAATCTGATTACATTTTATCTGGTGCGGGAGATATCCAGGCCGTTGGTGTTTTCACTGCTGATTACGCTGGCCGCGATGCTGCTGGAGCGGACGCTGCGGCTTATGGACATGCTGACCAGCCATGGCGGGCCGCTGGAGCTTGTGTTTCAACTGACGATTAATTTGCTGCCGCATTATCTGGGGCTGGCGCTGCCTGCGACATTCTTTATCAGTCTGTTTGTGGTGATTTCAAAATTCGATGCCAATAATGAACTGGTGACCATCAGCAGCGCAGGGCTTTCACTGTATCGCATTGTCAGGCCAATGGTCGTGATCGGGGTGATGTTCGCGCTTATCAGCGTTGCGCTGTTTGGATATATCCAGCCTTATAGCCGCTATCTGTATCGCGAGATTATCCATGTCGTCACAAACACAGCGTGGAATGCGACGCTGAACGAAAGAGTGTTCGCCAAACTGGGCGGCGGATTGACCATTTATGCGGATAATGTGGACGCGACGGGACGCAGGCTGGCCGGAATATTCATTCGCGAAGTGAATGATGACACGGAAGTGGTGACAACGGCCGCAGAGGGGGCGCTGATCGTCAATGATAGCCATACCAGGCTGCAACTGGTGCTGCGCGATGGTGCGCGCACCACGTTCAGGAAGAATACCGAAGCCATGACGGTGAGTTTTTCCAATGTAAGTCTTGCACGGGACTTTGCGTTTGACGCCGCGCCCTTTCGCCCGCGCGGCAAGGATGGCCGCGAAATGACCCTGACCGAGCTTTGGACGCTGGCGAAGGAAACACCGGATGACGGTGTGCGGGCGGGGCTGACTGCCGAATTTCATACCCGTATCGTGCGCGCCGCATCGCTGCCGTTTCTGCCCTTTCTGGCGATGGCCATGGGCATTGCCAGCCAGCGCGCCAGCCGCAATACCGGCATCGCGGCGGGTGGGTTGATTCTGGTGCTGTATCATCATGTGATACAGCTTGGCGGCAGTCTGGTTGAGCGTGGGATGTTTTCGGCGGCAATGGCGGTCTGGCTGCCGTTTTTGCTGTTTGCAGGTTTTTGCATGATGACATTTCATCGCAGCAATGCGACGCCGGGCGGCAACCCCTTTGATCCTGTTTTTGCCAGAATCGAAAATATGGTTTCGGCCCTGACCAGCGCGCTGCGGCCGGAAAGCAAGCAGCGGGCATGACCTTTGCCCTGTATCTGACGCGAGTGTTTGCACTAAGCACCGGGGCGGCGCTGCTGGCATTGGGGGCATTGGCGGAACTGCTGGATTTGCTGGACAATGGCAATATCGTGATTGCGCGTTATGGGCGCCTGTCTGATCTGGCTTATTATGCGGTGCTGATTACGCCGACGGTTGCCGCCAGCGTGATACCTATTGCCACATTGATCGGTGCACTGATTGCGTTTGGTAATCTGGCCGGAAATAACGAAATCGTCGCCATGCGCAGCTCGGGTATGACCCTGTACTGGATTGTGGCGCGGCTGGCCCCGATGGCGCTGTTTATCGGCATGCTGTATTTCGCGCTTCGTTTTGCCGTCGCGCCCTACACGGAAATCCAAGTGTATGAAATGTTGCGCGAGCCGGAAACGGAAAGTGAATCAGTTTCGGATGAAGCGCCTTCGGATGGCGGTTACTGGATCAGTTCCGGGCGGGTGATACTGGCATTCGAGGATGTTGAGGATGAAGGCCGGCGCATACGGCATGTGACGATTGTCGACCGGGACGAAGATGGCAGAATGGTGCGCCATACCGTCGCCAGTGAGGGCCGGTATGAAAAAGGCGACTGGCGTTTCGCGGGCGTTACAAGCCGGACCACAGGCGCACAGGGCGCGGCCCAGGCGTCAGGCGGAGAATTTATACTGGTGGATGGCCCCCAACCCATCGACATACTGTCGGCGACAATTCCCAATGCCCGTGTTCGGCTAAGACAGCCCGGGCTTCCCGAAGCAAAAATATGGGCCGGCAGCAACAGTCCGGCCTATCATCGGACAAATTTTTATGAAGCGCTGGCTGCGCCGTTTGTGCCGATGATCATGCTGCTTGCGGCCGCACCCCTGGCGCTTGGCACGGCCCGGCATCCCTCACGCGCGCGTGATATGGGTATCGCATTGTGTGCAGGTTTTGGGTATTTACTGGCCAGTGGAATGTTCCGGGCACTGGGCGAATCCGGCGTCATGCCGCCGCTGCTTGCGGTATGGGGGCCTGTCGTGATTTTTGCGCTGGCCACCACAAGCATATTGGCGCACCGCGAAGGATAAGTTTGTGAGCATTACCATTATTCCCGTAACCGGCAAGAAGCTGCTGCGGCGTTTCATTGAAGTTCCCTATACGGTGCATCAGGGTGATCCCCTGTGGATTCCGCCATTGCGGATGGAGCGCGCGCAGACATTTTCACCCAAGCACAATGAATTTATGCGTTGCGCCGATGTGGGGCTGTTTATTGCGCAGCAAAATGGCAGGGATGTTGGCCGTATCAGCGCACAGGCCGATCCGATGCTGAAAACCGCAGGCATGCCGGATATTGGTCATTTCGGCTGCATCAGCGCAATTGATGACAGGGCCGTGTTTTCGGCATTGCTACAGACAGCCGAGCAGTTTTTGCGCGAGCGGGGAAAAACCCGCGCACTGGGCCCGTTTAGCCTGTCGATCAAGGAAGAAACCGGCCTGCTGATCGACGGCTTTGATACGCCGCCAATGTTGATGATGGGGCATGACCGCCCATATGTAGCCGCGCATTTGGAACGGCATGGCTACACCAAGGAAAAAGATGTTCATGCCTATATTGCCGATCTGCACACGCCACAGTCGCGGGCTACAGCGGCGATGCTGCGCCGCCCGCCCGCCCGTAATGTTGTGCTGCGCAGCGCCAATCTTGCTGACTATGACAATGAGGTCCGCCTGCTGGTGGATATTTTTAATGATGCCTGGAGCGGCAATTGGGGTTTTGTTCCGATGACCGAGGCGGAAACGGCGGCGCTGGGCAAGCATCTGCGGTTAATACTCGACAAGCGGCTATGGATGTTTGCGGAACTGGATGGCAAGGCCGTTGGATTTATTATCGTGCTGCCCAATATCAATGAAGCCATGCATGATTTGCGCGGTCATCTATTGCCATTTGGCTGGGCGAAATTTTTGTGGCGGTTGAAAGTGCGTGGGGTACGGACTGCGCGCGTGCCGCTGATGGGGGTTCGGCGGAGCGCCGCCGGGACCATGGCCGGCGCCGCGTTACCGCTGCATCTGATCAGTGCGGTGTGGAAAACAGCGATGGAGATGGGCTTTCGACAGGTCGAGCTTTCGTGGATACTGGAAGATAATCTGCCGATGCGTCATGTGCTGCATCGGCTTGGCGCGAAAGCCTATAAAACCTATCGTGTATATGGCAAATCACTGTCATGAAATGTACTGCAATTGTGTTGGCAGGCAGGCGCGGCGCGCCGGATGCGTTATGTATTGCCAGTGGCGTCGCACATAAGGCGCTGATCCCGATTGGCGGCCAGCCCATGCTGGTGCGCGTGGTGGAAACTTTATTACGCAGCGAACATATCGGGGAGATTCTTATTTCCATAGAACGGCCGGAGCTGGTTTTGGCGCTGCCGTTGATTTCTGCACAAGTTCAAGGCGGACGCGTGCGGCTGATCCCGGCGGAGGGCACGCCAGGTGAAAGCGTGCTGGCAGGAATATTGGCTTCGGGCAATATGTGGCCGATACTGGTGACGACGGCGGATCATCCCTTGTTACGCATCGAGATGATCGATTATTTGTTTGACCATGCGCCCGGCGATGCGGACGCCGTTGCCGCGGTCGTGGAGCAGGCGGTTATTCAGGCGACCTATCCGGAAACCGCGCGCACCTATATGCGGTTTCGCGATGTGGCCTTTAGCGGGGCGAATTTATTTTTATTGCGTAATCCGGACGCCAAGGGGGTGGTGGCGTTCTGGCGGCATGTGGAGGCCAACCGCAAGCGTCCCTTGCGCCTGATGGCGGCGCTGGGGTTTGCCACGATTTTGCGTTTTGCAACGAGGCGGCTTGATCTGGCGCATGCGCTGGGCACGCTGGGCAAACGCTGTGGCGCAAGGCTTGGGGTGGTTCGTTTGCCCTATGCGCAAGCGGCTATTGATGTGGACAAACCCTCTGACCTGGCGCTGGTCACGCAGATCCTGGGATAGTCCTGTTTCAGGCGGAAACGGCCCTGGATTTATCCTGTAATTTGGAAAACCCCCGCACCAGGGTTTCGGCACGCGCCATGTCGGCGGGGCAATCGACCTCGCACCAGCCCATGCCTTCGATGGACACGGCGGCAACGGAACCAAAGTCATTTTTCGCCAGCCGGTCCACGGCGGATAAATACCAGCGCCGGAAACCATCCGTGTCGCGCAATACAGTTTCCATTGCAGACTTCATCAGGGCGGCGCCATCTGGCGTCAGACGCAGCATGCCGATAGATTCCCCATTGGTCTCCTGTGCAGACAATGTTTTACCGATGGCGCACAGGCGCAGACCATCGATCTGCACTTTCATATCGTCATCATCGTAACGGGATTTACGGTCAATCGTAACGCTTACGGGCGCCTGCGCCTCGCGCAACAATTTGTCCAGCACGGCGGGTTCAAACAAGGTATCGCCATTGAGAATGACACCACCATCGCGCAACGCATCCGACGCCAGATACAGGCTGGCCAGATTATCGGCAACCGCAAAAAACGGGTTGAACAAGGTGCGGACGATGAGACCCGGAAATTTCTGTTGTGCGGCAAAAGCTTCTACGGCTTCTGACATGAAGCCGGTGACAATCACGACTTCGGTAATGCCGCATAGATGCAGGCTGCGCAATTGCCATTCCAGCAGCGGGCATCCACAAACGGGCACCAGGCATTTTGGCAAATTGGCCGTGTAGGGCAACAGACGCCGCCCCTGGCCCGCGCTTAAGATAATGGCTTTCATGAACCCCCGAATATATTCGGACATCGCAGCACGATCAGGGCGGCGCGTCGTCAGCCTGTGTAGCATGGTCAGATTCGGGCCGAAATAACAAATATGTAATGTTTGCCGCCCGCCAGCGGCCTGCTGTATAGGAGGCAGGCCCGCACCCCATGAAATTTACAGGATGTCTGGAGAGGAATGCTGAACGATAGCGAAAAGGGCGTTCGTCGGCTGGGGGCGGGGATCAAACCCGCCTGGCAAAGCTGGACAGCCGATACATTGCTGCGGCGGCTAATCAGCAATGCTTCAATGCTGCTGGGGGGTAAGGCGGTTACCGCCATTTTCGGCATTGGCTATCTGGCGCTGGCGGCCCGTGGCCTGAGCCTTGAAGCCTTTGGCACATTGATCCTGATCCACACCTATACCCAGGCCATTGGCGATATTACCAAATTTCAGTCCTGGCAGGCGGTGCTGACCTATGGCACTCCTGCCTGGAATGACGGGCGGATAGGCGATTTGCGGAAAATACTGCGATTTACGGTACGCCTGGATGTCATTGGGGCGATTGCTGGGCTGGCGGTGGCGCTGTCTGGCATTCCGCTGGCGCAATATATGTTCGGCTGGACGCCGGAAACGGCGGAATTAGCCACCTATTATGTGCTGTCCATTGTATTTTTTGACATTGCGACAACCACCGGGGTGTTGCGGCTATATGACCGTTTTGACCTGACTGCGGCCCAAAGCAGCCTGAGCGCCTTCATTAAATTACTGGGGACTGCCATGGCGTTTTATTGGGGCGCTGGCCTGGAAGCCTATCTGATCACCTGGATGATCTCCGAGATTGTTCCCTGCCTGGTATTGATAGGCATGGCCGTGCGTGAGTTGCGCCGGCAGGGTGTACTGGCGCCACAAATGGAACAAACCGACGCTGCATCCGTTCAATGGGCGCCGGATCGCAAGGTTTGGGGCTTTGTATGGTCTGCCAATCTGAATACCACTTTGCAGCTTGTCCTGACCCATTTTGGGACGCTTGCGGTTGGGGCGATGCTTGGAGCGCCTGCCGCAGCACTTTACCGGATTGCCCGGCAATTGACCGAAGCCCTCACCACACCCGTTAAGCTGCTGACGCCAACCATTTATCCCGAACTGGCCCGGCTTGCCGCCCGTAACGCCATTGCGGATATGCGGCGCTTTATGGCGCGCGCAGCGCTGCTTGCCGGGGTGGGGGCAAGTGCGCTTGTAGGGGTGCTGATTGTGGCGGGGCCGTGGCTGTTAAGGGCTGTGGCGGGGCCAAATTTTGCACCCGCTTATGGAGTTATGGTCGTGTTGGGAATTGCCGCCGCGATCCGTCTTGGGTCTTTTCCGCTGGAGCCAATGCTGATATCTTCCGGCCAGGCATTGTCGGCCCTGAAGGTGCGCATGGTGACGACGGTGCTATACATGGCGCTGATGTTCTTTTTATGTTCCTGGCTGGAACTGGCAGGTGCGGGGCTCGCGCTGCTGATTGCATCGCTGACCAACCTTGTTGGTCAGGTTTTTGTTGTGGAAAAATGGCTTCGTCGGCATGCCGTGACAGCGTAAAAGCACTTATAGGATTCGTTATATAAGTCTCGGGCCAGGCCGGGGCATGGAGTAAAAACGGTATGAAAGAAGCGCTGCCCGCCAGTTCCGGTGTAGGCATTTATCGTCCCGCAGATTTTGCAACCTTAACGCAGGCACTGGATTATGCGGCGCAAGGTCGGGCAGGACTCAATTTCTACTCTGGCAAGGGCGATCTTCTGGAGGCCCTGAGCTATTGCGATTTGCGCGCGCAGGCGCAAGCCATTGCCAGACGCATGCGCAACGCAGGTCTTGGCGCCGGCGAACGTGTTGCCATACTTGCGGATACGGATGGCGATTTCGTCCGCGCATTTTTCGCCTGTCAATATGCCGGTCTGGCGCCGGTACCGATGCCCTTGCCGATGGCCTTCGGCGGCAAGACGGGTTACATCAGCCATATTCGCCGGATGATCGAAAATGCGGGGGCCAGCGCGGCACTGTGTCCCAGGGCCTTGCTGGAGATGACCCTGGAAGCGACAAACGGACTGGGGCTTAAAGCCGCAGGGACGCTGGAAGTGTTTGATGCGTATCCCGATGATGGTGCGCCCCTGCCCGACATCACGCCGGAGCATCTTTCCTATCTGCAATATTCTTCCGGCAGCACCCGGTTTCCGCTTGGGGTCGCGGTGACGCAACGCGCGCTGCTGAGTAATTGCCGCGCCATAACCCAGCACGGGCTGAAAATTGTGGCAAGCGACCGCTGTGTGTCGTGGCTGCCATTTTATCATGATATGGGACTGGTTGGATTTTTACTGGTGCCGGTAACAACACAAATGTCCGTCGATTATGTATCGACCAGGGAATTTGCGCGGCGTCCATTAGTGTGGCCCACATTGATTTCCCGCCATGGCGGCACATTATCGTTCAGCCCATCATTCGGATATGATTTGTGCGCGCGACGCGGAGCCAGCGGCGCACGCCCGGATAATCTGGATTTATCGCACTGGCGCGTGGCGGGAATTGGCGGCGACATGATCCGCAATTCGGTGCTGTCGCATTTTGCCGAAAGTTTTGCCCCAAGCGGTTTTCGCAAACAGGCGTTCGTCGCCAGCTACGGCATGGCGGAAGCAACCCTCGCCATCAGCTTTGCGCCACTTGAGACAGGTATCGAGACGGATCATATCGATCTTGATCAGCTTGAGGCATTGGCGGTCGCTACCCCGGTTAAATCCAACGGGAATGGCGCCGCTGCAAAGCGCAGCCGCAGTTTTGTTTATTGCGGCCCGGTCCTGCCGGGCCATGATCTGGAAATTCGTGACCCCGACGGCAAGGTGCTTGGGGAACGCCATGCCGGTCGTGTTATGGTGCGCGGGCCAAGCCTGATGCGGGAATATTTCGGAAATCAGGAAGAAACATCCCGGGCATTGTCAACAGATGGCTGGCTCGATACTGGCGATCTTGGTTATCTGAGCGGTGGCGCATTGGTCATTACCGGCCGCAGCAAGGATCTTATTCTGATTAATGGCCGCAATATCTGGCCGCAGGATCTGGAATGGGCCGTGGAACAGGAAGTAGACGGTCTGCGCAGTGGTGATGTAGCGGCGTTTTCCGTCGATGAATCCGTTGCAGAGCGTGTGGTTCTGCTGGCGCATTGCCGTAAAACCAGCGAGGGCGACCGTGAAGATCTGCGCCGGGCGATTATTGAAACCATCCGCGCGAAGGCGGGGCTGGATTGTGAAGTCATGCTGGTCGCGCCGCATAGTTTGCCGCAAACATCATCGGGCAAACTCAGCCGTACACAGGCCCGGCAGTTATACCTAGCCGGGTTGCAGAATAGCAGCAATGCCGGCCTGGCTGCGCGGCAACAGGCATAGATCATGACAGGACTGGTTGCGGTCACGGGCGCAACCGGGTTTCTGGGCAGATATATTGTCCGTGCACTGATAGATAAGGGCTGGCGCGTGCGCATTCTTGCGCGGCAATATCCGGTCCACGAACAATTTTCGGATGTGACATTTGAAGCCATTCCCGGTGATCTTTCGGATCATGGCGCGCTTCGTGCGCTGGTGCGGGGCGCTGACCGGGTTGTACATGCGGCAGGGCTGATCAAGGCGCGCGATGCGAACGCCTTTCAATCGGTAAATGTTCAGGGAACGGCCAATCTGGTTGACGCAATACATGCCGAAAGGGCGCCACTGCGCCTGCTGCTGGTTTCGTCCATGGCGGCGCGTGAAGCACATTTATCGCCTTATGCCGGAACAAAGTGCGCAGCCGAGGAAATTGTCCGTGCCCGGCTGGCGCCGCCGCATGAATGGATGATCATCCGGCCGGGCGCGGTGTACGGGCCATGGGACGTGGAAACCCTGACGGTTATGAAGCTGGTGAGCCGGGGTATTGCCCCAAGGCCCGGAAACAAAAACGCACGGGTCAGTCTTGTGCATGCACGCGATGCGGCGGCGGCCGTCGCCGCGCTGTGCGCGGATAGCCGGACAGGCGCCCTGTATGAACTATCCGACGCACGCCGTGAGGGGTATTTATGGGAAGAAATTACCCAGGCCGCAGCCACGGCATTGGGTATGCGGACGATCAGGCTGCCACTGCCTGCCACGGTCGTCAGATTTGTGGGGGCGCTGGGAACAGCCGTTGGACGGTTCAGCCTTTCCCCGGCGATGTTAACCATAGATAAGGCAAGAGAAGTTCTGCACCCGGATTGGTCGTCCCGGGCTGAATATCAGCCCCCTGAAACAGTTTGGCAGCCAGAAATCGACATAAACTGTGGCTTCCTGGAGACAATCCAATGGTATCAGTCTCGCGGATGGCTTCCCGGCGGGGGAAAGTGATTAGCTGGATTGACGCCACGTCAAAAATGCTTGAGAAATTGACCGATTCGGCGGTATCCGCTTCCGGTGGTAGTTTGTTAAGTTCCTGTTATGGATTTATACAGAATCTGTTAAAAGGCAGGGGTTATTGACGCGCGAGGTGCGTCCGGTCAGGGGGACAAGGCAAGTTGGCGCAGGTGCTGGACACGATTGGGGCACAGATCATTAAAGTGCTGGCAGGGATGGTTCCGTCAGGGGCTCCGATAACCGGAGAAACCCGGATTGCGCGCGACCTTGGGCTTGATTCAGTGGCCATCATGGACTTCGTGATGGAGCTGGAAGAACGCTTCGATATTCTGATACCGCTGGACCAGATTGCGGATGTTGAAACAATCCACGACCTGACCAAAGCGATAGAAGCACTTGTGAAAGATGCAGCCTGATGTCAATTTTTGCCAAGTTTGAAGATATCCGAAACACGTTATCTGATCTTTCGAAATCCGGGCAGAACCCACTGGATGTGCGATTTGATGAAATCAAATCGCCGGTGGAGGGGGTAGTTAGCGGAAAGCGTGTTTTGCTGTTTGGCACCAGTAATTATCTGGGTCTGACCTTTGACGCGGATTGCATCGAGGCGGGGGTGCAGATGCTGCGCCACGCCGGCACCGGCACGACGGGATCACGTATTGCCAACGGCACCTATGCGGGGCATGCATCGCTGGAAAGCCAGCTTGCGAAATTTTACGGCAAACGTTCCGCCATGGTGTTTTCCACCGGGTATCAGGCCAATCTCGGGCTAATTTCGGCGCTGGCCGGGCGCGATGATCATTTGTTTATCGATGCGGACAGTCATGCGTCGATTTATGATGCGTGCCGTCTGAGCAGTGCGGAAATTATCCGTTTCCGGCACAATGACGCGGATGATCTGGCGCGGCGCATTGGCCGGCTGAAAGACAAGCCCGGCTGCCGGATTATTGTGACCGAGGGCATTTACAGCATGCTGGGGGACACCGCCCCGTTGCGTGAAATCGCAGCGGTAAAGCGCGCGACCGGCGCCTATCTGATTGTGGATGAGGCGCATTCGATGGGTGTTCTGGGGGCGCGCGGACGGGGCCTTTGCGAGGCTGCGGGCGTTGAGGCCGATGTGGATTTTGTCGTTGGCACCTTCAGCAAAAGTCTGGGCGCCATGGGCGGTTTTGCCGTATCGGACCTTGAGGGTTTTGACCTGCTGCGTGTCGCCGCGCGGCCTTATATGTTTACGGCGTCCTTGCCGCCGTCCATCATTGCCACGGTTTCCGCCGCGCTATCGCGCATCCAGCAGGATGGTTCACTTGGTGCGCGGGTACGCGCCAATGGACAGCGGCTTTATCGCGGGCTTGAGAAAGCCGGTTTTGCGCTTGGTCCGCAACCCAATCCGGTGGTTGCCGTGAAAATGCCGGACCGTGACGCCGCTGTAGCTTTCTGGAAGCAGCTTCTGGCGGAAGGCATTTATCTGAACCTTGCACTGCCACCAGCGACACCAGGAAGCCTGGCCCTGCTGCGTTCGAGCGTCAATGCGATGCATACGGATGAACAGATTGATTGCGCCATTGCAGCAATTTGCCGGGTGGGTGTGCGGCTGGGTATTATTACGTCCGCGCAGGTGACGAAGCCGGCAACTATGGCAGAGAAACTGGCCCTGCCGGCTGAATAATACAGGCTTAGTGAATGGTGGGCGTGCTTGCGGCAAGGCGTCCATTTGCTGCGTCTTCAACAAGGGCGAGTAGCGCCTGCCAGTCTGGAATCAGGGCCTTCTGATTCGTCTCAATCATCGCCTGTAATCCGTTTGAGGCAAATGCCAGGGCGGCCATCGCCCCATCACGGGCAACCAGATATTTTGCCGTGGCATGAAGATCCTGTGTCGAAACCATTTGAAAACCTGTGATCTGTTGTGAACTGATCTGCAATGAGCAAACTCCATGCCAGCCTGATAAGTTGTTTAACTGATTGATTTATATAAAAAATATATAATAGCGAGTATGAGTGACAGGCAGTTTTTTCCTGCCCATACGCCCGAATGGGCGTTTTTCGCTACTTTATAGTTCCTGCAATTCGGCCTTATCCCCAAGACGGACCAGCCCGGCGCGCGCCACCCGGCATGTCGCCCCCGCCCGCCAACCGGTTATCAGGGCCTTGCGCAGCCCCTTATGGGCTTTTTCCATGACCGAGCAGGGATCGCATTCGTCAGTAATGACCAGCACCGCCGCGCCAATTTTTAGCCGTGCGCCAATGCGTCCGGTCAGATCGACGCCGCGCACCAGCAGATTGGCGCGCCTTGTCGTCCAGGGCAATGTTTCGCCCAGTTCAGCGCAGGCCGCCTGCCAGCCTTCTTCGGTCAGAACGGTGACCTGGCGGCCCCGCACCGCACCACGGCAATCACCGGTAAGCCCGGCCTCAAGCGTGATATCGCAGTGTGGCAATTCAAGCATCGGGGCGCGTGGTTTCGCGCGCAGTGCAATTGCAATAAGTTCACCCAATGCTCCCTCCTGGCCTAAAGAAAAAGCTCCGCATTCTCCAGGCCCAGCCGCATGCCGCCGAAATTCCGGCCTGGTGGCTCGGGCGTGTTTGCACCATGGGCGCGCATGGCGTGCACATCGCGAAAGGCGCGTTGCAGATAATTACTTGTTTGAAGCGCGCGTCCGCCCGCGGCCTCCATGATCATATCTGCGGCGCGCATTCCGACCACGGAGGAATAAGCCGCATCCCAGCGCGCCTGGGCGCGCAGGGGCAACGGCAACACGCCATCGCGCGCGATAATGTCCGCCATCTGACTGAAATTATCCAGCAGGCGGAGATGTGCGCCGCGCACCATGGAATCCGCCTCGGCCACGCGCATCTGCATGGACGGATCCTTTGTGTAAGACCCGCCGCCGGCAATGACGCCCAGCGCATTGTTGCGGACCTTGGTCTGTTCGCAGAATACTTCAATCATCCCCATGGCAACCCCGATGGGCGGCGCGGCAAGCGCATTGGCGAACACCTGACCGAACGGATATTTATACAGCGGTCCGGGAAAGGCCTCGCTACCCGGGTTCTGGATACGAAACGCGCCAACCATGGAATGGGTGCGATAGGCCGGCACAAAAGCGTCCTCAACCACAATGTCCTTGCTGCCGGAACCCGACAGGCCCGTTACGTGCCAATTATCGTCGATGCGGTAATCGCCGATCGGGATCAGGAAAGTCAGCAGGTCGTTGCTGCCTCCCGGATGGGTGACGCCCGCGCCCAGAAACACCCATTTGCAATGATCGCATCCGGTGGAAAAAGACCAGCGCCCGCTGACGCGGTATCCGCCAGTCACGGGTTCGGCTTTTCCTGTTGGCGCATAGGAAGATGAAATCAGAACATCGGGGTCGTCTTTCCACACATCCTGGGCCGCGCGCGGATCAAACAGCGGCAACTGCCAGTTATGCACCCCCACAATGCCCAGCACCCAGGCCGCCGAGCCACAGCCGCGCGCCACTTCCAGACAGACTTCAAAAAACACCGATGGCGGCATCTCGTATCCGCCATATTTTTTGGGATGCAGGATTTTGAAAAATCCGGCATCGCGAAACGCCTGCATCGTGGCGTCCGGGCAGCGGCGCAATTGCTCCGCCTCCTGGCCGCGTTCGCGCAGGATCGGTACCAATGCCCGCGCCCGCGCGATTAATTCTTCGCGTGTTGGTACAGACATGGCAACCTCTCCCCGTTATTGCGTCAATAGGTTTTGACGACGTGTTTACCGATGATGTTACGCTGAATCTGGTTGGTGCCTTCGATGATCTGCAGCACCTTGGCGTCGCGGAAATATTGTTCAATCCGGTTGTCGGTTGAAATGCCGGCCGAGCCGAACAATTGCAGCGCGTCGGTGGCGACCTTCATCGCCACATCGGTCGCAAAGCATTTGGCCATGGCGGCGATGGGGGCCAGTTCCTTGCCCGTCGCGCCGCCATCCACCACCGCCGCCGACTTGTACACCAGATGACGCGCCGCCTCGGTCTGCATCGCCATATCGGCCAGCATCCATTGCACACCCTGAAATTCAGACACTGACTGGCCGAACGCCTTGCGATCGCGCACATAATCCACCGCCAGATCGAGCGCGCCCTGCGCCAGCCCGACGCCGCGCGCGCCAATGATCGGTCGGCTTTTGTTGAACGCCTCCATGACCAGCAAAAAGCCCTCGCCTTCGGGGCCAAGCCGGTTGGCCTCTGGCACGAAACAATCTTCCAGATGGATGGCCGATGACGGAACGCCGCGCGAGCCCAGCTTGTGTTCGCCCTTGCCGATGGTGAAACCCTTCATGCCTTTTTCAAGAATGAAAACACTGATGCCGCCATGGCGTTTGGTGGGGTCGGTCTTGGCCGCGCAGATAACGAAATCGGCAATCGCCGAATTGGTGGAAAAGATCTTGTTGCCGTTCAGAATGTAGCCGCCATCGGTTTTAATGGCGCGCGTGGTGATGCCGGCCACATCGGAGCCCGCGCCCGGTTCGGTAATGGAAATCGCCGCGCGCAAGGCGCCGCTGGCGAGACCGGGCAGAAACCGCGCCTTTTGTTCGGCATTGCCGCCATACAGCACCGCGCCAAACGGCACCCATTGCACAATCAGCAAATAGGCGGTGTTGTAGCAGATGCGGCCTAATTCCTCGACCGCGATGCATGATGACAGGATCGAATTTGCGCCGCCATATTCCTCGGGAAATGGCAGCGCAAACAGGCCAAGTTCGCGCAACGCTTCAAACATATCCTGAGGATAGTTTGCGGTGGCGTCAATTTCCTGCGCACGCATGGCGACTTTTTCAAGCGCGAATTTGCGCACCATATCGCGCAGCAGGTTCTGTTCCTGGGTAAGGCCATATTGTTGCATGCTGTGTTCCTTAATGTGCATCGCGCATGGCGCGGCCCGCCGCCAGGCGTGTAGGCGTATAGACAATGACCGTCTCGCCGGTTTGCTTTATAATGCTGTTCCGGGTACGAACCAAACCGCGATTCGGGTCTTTCGATGTGGGGCGCGATTCCAGCACTTCAACCTCGACATGAATGGTGTCGCCTACAAAGGTTGGCCCCTTAATGTCAAACTCCATATTAAGAAACGCGAGGCCCGTGCGCTGTAATGTGGCCTGCACCAGCAAGCCTTCGCAAATGCAATAGGCCAGCGCGCCCGGCACCAGCCTCCCGCCTTTTGGCCCATGTGAGGCGGCATATTCCACATCTGTGAACAGCACCTCCACCATGCCGGTAACATTGATAAAACCCACCAGATCGGCCTCTGTAATGGTGCGCGACACGGTGCGGAATTTACGCCCCACCGGTAAATCCTCCCACGCCATGCCCAGTCCGACAATATCCATTTTACGCTCCCCGCTGTCACAATTAATGTTGGCTAAATCATATAGGGTGATGGCACAATCGCCTATATGATTTAACCAAGAAGAAAACAGACAGGGGAAGAACATGGATTTTATTCGCGTGGAAAGTGCTGGCGCCGTGCGTACCGTAACCTTGACAAGGGGCGAACAGCGCAACGCCCTGAACCAGCAAATGCTGGCCGAGCTGGAGCAGGCCTTTAGCGTCACCCCACCCGCTGAGGAGCGCCTGACCGTGATCCGCGCCGAAGGGCCGGTATTTTGCGCCGGTATGGATCTTAAATCGCGCGAGGGCACCAATGCGGGCGTCAGCCCGATCGAGAAAATGCTCTATGCGATTGAAACCTATGCGCTTCCGGTGCTGGGCATTGTGCAGGGCGACGCCATTGCGGGCGGTAATGAACTGGCGCTGCATTGCGACATCGTGATCGCCAGCACGACGGCGCGTTTTGGCATGTCGCTGGCGCAGATCGGACTGGCGCCGACCTGGTTTCTGGCGAAAAAACTGCTGGAAGTGGCGGGTCCGGTGAAGACGCGGGAATTTCTGCTGCTGGGCGATCCGTTTCCGTCCAGCCACATGTATGACATGGGATTTATCGCCCGCATCGCGCCGCCCGAAAAACTGGAAGAAGAGGCGCAGAAACTGATTGCGCGGCTGGCCGCCAATGCGCCGCTGTCGCTGAAGGCGATGAAGGCGCTGATCGTGCGTGAAATGGCGTTCCGCGACGGCATCTATCACCGGGATATTGACGCGCTGGTCACCCAGTGCGGCGTCAGCGAAGACGGCAAGGAAGGCGTCAAGGCGCGCCTTGAAAAACGCCCCGCCAAATTTGTTGGCCGTTAGGGAGACGTGAGATGGGCATTCGCATCACCAAAGCCTTTCAGCCATTGACGCCCGAAAGCCTGAAAGACGTACACGCCTATCTGGGCGTCTATCATCTGGCCGAGCCGGACGGGACAATTTATTATATCGGCTATGCGGGCGGGCGCACTTTGTTTGGCCTTAACAGCGAATTGCAGCGCGAAATGGAAGCCCGCAACGGCAAGCCCGCCATGTTCCGCTATGAAATAAACATGCAATATCTCAGCCGTCACGAAGAACTGCTGATGCTGCATGTGGCCGATCATGGCGAACTGCCGGAACGCAACCGGCGTGAGTTGAAACACAAATTGGGGCGCCTCACGCCCGCCTGAACAAACCATTTAATAATAAGAAGCGCCGGGAGAACGACATGGACTATCAACTAACCGACGAGCAACGCATCATCGTCGATACGGTGCGCAAATTCATGCGCGAGGAAATTCTGCCGCTGGAGGACAGACTTGATCCCGATGCGGGCGATCTGGAGCCGGAAGACAAGGCCCGCCTGGTCGCCAAGGTGACGGATATGGGGTTCTATGGCCTGGGCATTCCGCCGGAATTTGGCGGGCCTGATCTGGACACCACCACCCAGACGCTGATTGCGATGGAACTGACGCAACATCGCGCGGGCCTGTACAATCCGGCCTATGGCGTGTTTGGCGGCGCAGGTCTGGCGCAATTGTTCGAGGCGACAGACGCGCAAAAGGAAAAATATCTCTATCCCACTTTGCGCGGCGAAAAGAGTACCTTTTTTGGGCTGACCGAACCCTCCGGCGGATCGGACCCGGCGCGCGCCATTCAGACCCGCGCGGTGCGCGATGGCGATGACTGGGTGCTGAACGGATCGAAGATTTTTATCAGTGGCGCGGACCGGGCCGATTTTGGTTTGCTGTTTGCGCGCACCGATAGCGATAAAGGCCGGGGCGGCGTGACCTGTTTCATTGTCGATGTGCCCTCGCCCGGATTTTATGTGCGCCGGGTGGTGCACACCTTGCGCTCCACACGCTATGCCACGGAAATCCAGATCGAAAATCTGCGGGTGCCGCACAGCAATATTCTGGGCGAGGTGAACAAGGGCTTCGCCATCGCCAATGACCGGCTGACGCGCCAGCGCATTCCCTATGCGGCGGGCTGTGTGGGTGTGGCCATCAAGGCGCAGGAAATGGCCATCGAATATTGCAAAGTCCGCAACACGTTCGGCGGGCCGCTGGCCTCGCGCCAGTCGATCCAATGGATGATCGTGGATAATGAGCTGGATATCCGCACCGCGCGCTATCTGTGCCTGGATGCGGCCCAAAAGGCGGACAGGGGCGAAGAATTCCGCACCGAAGCCGCCATGGCGAAACTGGTGGGCAGTGAAGCGGGCGGGCGCGTCGTCGATCGCGCCATGCAGATATTCGGCGGCTATGGCATGACCAAGGACTTTCCGTTTGAACGCTGGTACCGCGAAATGCGCATCCGCCGCATCGGCGAAGGCCCCAGCGAAGTGCAGCGCCTGGTCATCGCGCGCGATATAATCGGTGGCGCGTTCCATTAGGGGCGCACGGTCATTAATGTAACTACATTAAGTCTTGACAATAGCGTTTAATGTAGTTACGTTAATGCCAATAAAAATTACTTTCGATCCCGCCAAGGACGCCGCCAACAGGGAAAAGCATGGCCTGTCCCTGGCCGAGGCGAACAGGTTTGATTGGGATACAGCGCTCATTGAGGAAGATGACCGGCGCAATTATGGCGAGACAAGAATGCTGGGCATCGGATATATCGGCCACCGTCTGCACACTGTGGTTTTTGTAAAACGCGATGGGGCTTACCGCATTATCAGCTTCAGAAAGGCTAGCAACAGGGAGAAGAAGGCTTATGCCCAAGCTTAAACCCAACACCTATCACAACACGCCGGAAGAGGACGCGGCCATAACTGCTGCGGCCATGTCCGATCCAGACTCCATCCCTTTCACGGATGAGGAGTGGGAGCGGCTCATGGCCAAACGCAGAGCAAGGATGGGCCGCCCGCCCGCTGCCGTCACAAAAAAAAGTGTGACGATCCGCCTGTCGCGCGATGTGCTGGAACAGTTTCAAGCAGGCGGTCATGGCTGGCAGACCCGCATCGACGCCGCCCTGAAAGACTGGCTGAAAAGCCATAGCCCTGCCGAATAATCATCTGTAAACGGAGAATAGTTTCATGACGCACCGGCCCCAGCCGCTGGAAGGCATTACGGTTATTGATCTGGGGCAGGTCTATCAGGGGCCGTATGCGACCCTGCTGATGGCCAAGGCCGGGGCCAATGTCATCAAGGTGGAGCCTGTGACGGGCGAGCCGTTGCGCGCGCGCGAACGGGTGGGCGGGGGCGCGGTGCTGCCGTTTGCGATGCTGAACGCCAACAAGCGCGACATTACGCTGAACCTGAAATCGGCCAAGGGGCGCGAAATGCTGATTGCGCTCTGTAAGAAGGGCGATGTGCTGATCGAAAATTATGCGCCGGGGGTGCTGGATAAACTTGGAGTCGGCGCGGAAGTGCTGATGCGGGAAAATCCACGGCTGATTTACGCCTCTGGCAGCGGCTTTGGATTAAGCGGCCCGGATCGCGAGAGCCTGGCGATGGACCTGACCGTGCAGGCGGTGTCCGGCATTATGAGCGTCACCGGTTTTCCCGATGGGCCGCCTGTGAAAGCAGGTCCCGCTGTGGCGGATTTTGTTTCCGGGACGCATCTCTATGCCGGCATTGTTACGGCGCTGTTTGAGCGCGAGCGCACCGGCCTGGGAAGGCTGGTGGAAGTGGCGATGCAGGAAACCATTTACCCCACACTCGCTTCCAGCCTGGGCATGTGGCATGGATCTGGCGGCAAGCTGCCGCCGCGCACCGGAAACCAGCATGCGGGTCTGGCCATGACGCCCTATAATGTGTATCCGGCCAGCGACGGGCATATCGCCATTATCTGTGTGACCGAACAGCATTGGCAAAATCTGCTCACCGCCATGGGACGGGAGGATTTGCGCGGTGATGAACGCTTCGAGAAAAACGCGGCGCGGGTACGCAATCTGGCTTTGACCGATGAAGTGGTGATCGCCTGGTCGCAAACCCTGCCCAAGGCGGAAATATTCGAGATCACGAAACGCCACCGCATTCCGTCGGCCCCGGTGCGCGATCTGCTGGAAGTCGTCAATGATGCGGGCATGCATGAACGCGGCATGCTGCAATGGATCGATCATCCCACCATGGGACGGATCGTTATTCCCAACAGCCCGCTGCGCTTTCACGGCACACCGCAAATGATGGGTGGGCCGCATCCCAGCCTGGGCGAGCATAATGTTGAGGTGTACGGCGAAATGCTCGGCCTGTCGGAGGCCGAAATCGTGGGGCTAAAGGACGAGGGTGTGATTTAGGTCACACCCTCTTTGTTTGTAACGCCGAGCTTACGCAACCGTCCAGGTGTTGCCTGAACGCAGCAACTTGTTGATATCGGGCTTTGGGTTTTTGGCCTTCGCCTGTTCCATCTGCGCCCAGACACCAACCTCATAGCTATCTGCGGGATCACAATAAATCACGCCCAGCGCCACCGGGAACGGGGCTTCCATATCGGCAAGCAGTCCGCCCAGAACACGATTGGTTTCGTCATGCACCACAATATCATCCAGGCTGACGCCGCCTTCGCCCAGTGTGACCATTTCCAGCGCCAGAGTTTTGACATTAAGGCGCAGGCCTCTGCTTTTGTCCTTGCCAAACAGCAATGGCTTGCCATGTTCGACCAGAATTTGCGCGTCGGCGGCGACTTTTTTGTCGGTGATATGGGCAAACACATCATCATTATAGACGATGCAGTTTTGCAGAATTTCCACGAAGGACGCGCCCTTGTGCGCATGGGCGCGTTTCAGCAGCGCGCTTAAATTCGCCTGCTGAATATCGACGGCGCGGCCAACAAAACGCGCACCCGCGCCCAGCGCAAAACGCAACCCATTGGCCGGACGATCCACCGAACCCTGTGGCGTAGAAGGCGATTTGGTGCCCACCCGCGATGTGGGCGAAAACTGGCCCTTGGTCAGGCCATAAATTTCATTATTGAACATCAGATATTGCACATCGACATTGCGGCGCAGCAGATGGAACAGATGATTGCCGCCAATGCTGAGCGAATCGCCGTCGCCGCCGACCACCCAGACATTCAGATCCGGATTGGCCAGCTTCACGCCGGTGGCGATTGCCGCCGAACGGCCATGAATGGTGTGAAAGCCATAGGTGTTGATGTAATAGGGAAAGCGCGCCGCGCAGCCAATGCCCGATACGAACACAGTATTTTCATGCGTCGCACCCAGTTCAGGCAAGGTTTTGAGCACGGCTTTCAAAATGGCGTAATCGCCGCAGCCGGGACACCAGCGCACCTCCTGGTCAGTGGCGAAATCATCTGGAGTCAGTTTTGTAGGGGCGTTCATGTCACTTATCCCTTGTCGATCTTTATTCGTTATTATTCGGCGGCTTTGGCGGTGGTGAGGCGCGAGCGGATGGCGGCCTCAACCTCGCTGATCATCATCGGCTGGCCGGACACCTTGTTCAGGCCCTCGGCGGGCACCAGATATTCCGCGCGCAACAATGTCCGCAATTGCCCGGTGTTCATTTCGGCCACCAGCACCTGCTCATAGGAATGTAGCAGATCGCCCAGATTACGCGGCAGCGGCCAGATATAACGCAGATGAATATGCGACACATCATAGCCTTCGTCGCGCATATTGGAAACCGCGCGGTTGATCGGGCCATAGGTCGAACCCCATCCGACGACGACCATCTTGCCGCTGGTCGTGCCGATCTCGACCATTTGTTCGGGAATATCGTTGGCAATGCCGCGGATCTTGTTGGCGCGGGTATCGGTCATGCGCTGATGGTTTTCCGGCTCATAGGAAATATTGCCGCTATTATAGTCGCGCTCGATGCCCCCGATACGATGCGCCAGCCCCGGCGTGCCCGGAATAGCCCAGGCGCGCGCCAGCGTTTTGGGATCGCGCACAAATGGGTGGAAGCCTTCCGGATCGGTGCGGAATTCGACCTTGAACGGCTTGTAATCCGCGATATCCGGAACCAGCCACGGCTCTGCCGCATTGGCGATATAACCATCCGACAGCAACATCACCGGCGTCATATATTTGGTGGCGATACGCACCGCCTCGATCGCGGTTTCGAACGCATCGCCGGGCGAGCGCACCGACAACACAGGCATAGGCGCATCGGCATTACGTCCGTATACAGAAAGATACAGATCTGACTGTTCGGTTTTTGTGGGCAGGCCGGTCGATGGCCCCGCGCGCTGCGTGTTCACAACCACCAGCGGCAGTTCAGTGCCGATGGCCAGGCCAATGGCTTCGGTTTTCAGCGCGATGCCGGGACCGGAACTTGCGGTTACGCCCAGCTTGCCGGCATAGGATGCGCCGATGGCCGCACAGGCGGCGGCAATTTCATCTTCCGCCTGAAATGTCATCACGCCAAACGCTTTCAGTTCGGAAAGCGAATGCAGCACCGACGAGGACGGCGTGATCGGATAGGACGCCAGCAGCATTTCCAGGCCCGCCAGCTGGCTGCCCGCGAGCAGGCCCCAGGATAGCGCTTCGCTGCCCTGAACCAGACGGTACAGGCCCTTTTCGATGCTGGCCTGACCGATGGAATAGCCGGCGCTATCGCCACTGATTTCCACGGTTTCGCCGAACGCATGGCCGGCCTTCAGGGCGGCAATGTTGGCGGCCGCCACTTCGGGCGCCTTGGCGCCGAATTTGTTCTGCAACCAGTCTATGGTGGGCTGCGTGTCGCGGTCATACATCCAGTAGACAAGACCCAACGTCCACATATTCTTGCAACGCAGCGCTTCTTTCTGCGACAGCCCCAAAGGCTTCGCGACGTCCAGCGTCATTTTGGAAATATCGATTTCCAGCAACTGATAATGCGCCAGCGATCCATCGGTGCGCGGATCAACCTTGTATCCGGCCTTGATGAAATTGCGCTCGTTGAAACTGCCCGTGTCCAGAATGATCAGGCCGCCTTCGCGCAGATTGGACAGGCTGACCTTCAGCGCCGCCGCATTCATCGCCACCAGCACGTCGGATTTGTCGCCCGATGTCTTGATGGCGCGCGAGCCAAAATTGATCTGGAAGGCGGACACGCCAAAGGTCGTGCCGATGGGCGCGCGAATTTCCGCCGGAAAATCCGGGAACGTGGCCAGATCATTGCCCGCCAGCGCGGTAGAAGATGAAAACTGACTGCCGGTAATCTGCATGCCATCGCCGGAATCACCGGCAAATCGCACAACCACCGACTCAATCTTTTTGCGGCCGCGCTGCGCAACCGTCCCGGCAACAGATCCCACCATGTGACTATTAATCCTGTAAATTTAAGGGGCAACCGGCTCGCCCGGTTCCGCCGGGCGGGCACAGCCCCCTTTATTCTCCCTAAGGCACGCCATCCGACTGGCGCATTACCCGCTCAATTCTATATGCCCGAATTATATGCTATTCAATAAACTGTTTGAAAACTAATTCAGCCAATAAGTTATTTTATCATACACAACTTATACGCGCATATATGGATCAAGGCCGCATAAACATGTGATCCCCGTCCGGGTCAAGATTATCAATGTGAAAGTTCAATTCGCTGGCAATGTCCTCCAGGCTGCGTCCTGCGCGGTAGGTTTCAAGCACCTGCTCCAACATGGCGCGCGCAATCACATCGGGGGGTATGTTCTTCGCCGCCCCTTCATCCAGTGCTGCTTTCATATGTCTACTGCTGATTTCAAAAGCGTTGCTCATGTTTAGGCTCCAATGTTCAAAATCCTTCGGTCAATTCCGCAAGCCCGCGAATGATCCGGTCCGGTTGGGCGGGCGCGTTCTCGGGCAACCCATTGCCCGTATGGTCATGCCAGACAGTGTGAATTCCCAGCCGTTTGGGTGCCGCCACCTCCCACTCCAGATTATCGCCCACCATCCAGGCAGATTGTGGGTCTGCGTCAAGGGCGCGCAATGCATGCAGATAGGCTTCGGTTTCCGGTTTGCCAAAGCCGACATCGCCTTCTACCTGTATATGGTCAAAGCGATGCTGAAAATCAAAACGTCTGATTTTCTCCCATTGCGGCTCAGTTGCGCCATTGGTGACCAGCGCGAGCCGCACCCCCGCCGCGCGCAGCCGGTCCAAAGTTTCATGGGCATCGGGAATCAGGCTTATTTCCCGATCCCGCAAGACATGCAGGGCATCGGCAATCCGATTGGCAAGCGCATGATCTGCAATGCCCACCCGCCGCAAGCCAATGCTGGTAATTTCGCGCCGTGTCCGCGCCAGATCCAGCCGCGCCGCTTTGTGGCGCGATGCATCCGACCAGAAATCAATCGCCGCTGCGTACAGGGCATCGGCGGCGGGATCGAGCATGGCATGGCTCAGCTCGCCATGAAATGCATCCAGCGTCCGCCGCCACACATCGCGCGGATTGCCCTTGAAAGACAAAATCAGCGTGTCATCCATATCAAACAATATTGCGCGCGGCGGCATGTACAATTTTCCTGATGGGTTAGTTCAGCAGATAGGTCAGATCGGCGGCATTTCCAGGATTATCCAATCGCTGCACGCCATGCAACCGGACGCCGCCCGAAAAACGCGACAGCGTCTCCAGCGTTTCATCAAGCGGAACCGGTGATGCGGGGCTTTCGCTGACCACAATGCCTGCAACCTTGATGCCCCTGGATTGCAATGCCTCGAGCGCGGTCAGCGTATGGCTGATGCTGCCCAGATAGCTGCCGGTCACCAGTAATGCGGGCATTTGCAGGATCATGATCCAATCCCGCACCGTATAGATATCGTCTAGCGGAACCATGACGCCGCCGACCCCTTCGATCAGCAGATAATCTTCGCCGCCATTGCGGGCCGCATTACAAAAATTGACCACTTCTTTCAGATCAATCTGGCGTGCCTCGCGCTGCGCCGCCATGTTTGGGGACAGCGGCGCTTCAAACCGCCAGGGCGATATGGCGGCAATATTTTGCGCATTCATGGGCAGGCCCAGCGCATCCAGCAAATGGCGCGTATCACTTTCAGGCGCGGTTTCATCCGTATACCCCGTTATCAGCGGTTTCAGCGCAGCAGCAGATTTTCCTTTCGCGCGCAATTGCCGGATCAACAGGCTGGTGACAAAGGTTTTGCCAATTTCGGTTCCCGATGCAGTAATAAAATACCGTTTCATGTCAGGCCCGCCATTTGCAGCGTTGACGCAAGCCGTTCAATATCCGCATCCTGATGTGCGGCGGTAAAGGTAAAGCGCAGCCGGGCCGTACCATCCGGCACAGTGGGCGGACGAATGGCGGTGACCAGAAAGCCTGCTTCCTCCAGCATCGTGGACAGCGCCAGCGCGCGCGCAGCATCG